>Ga0206991_10161_pt1 | contig 20512 bp, 16 predicted proteins | sample Alteio_BWMinCont_9_FD_153286 | JGI IMG/M metagenome (GOLD analysis project Ga0206991, IMG submission 153286) | Enriched cells from forest soil in Barre Woods Harvard Forest LTER site, Petersham, Massachusetts, United States -... | ecosystem: Environmental > Terrestrial > Soil > Temperate forest >...
GGGACGGCGCGTCGCCCCGAAACTGGCGGAACAGGCCGTGTCGCGGGCTTTCGCGGATAAGAATGAGCTCGAAATGGTGACCGCCTACATCGAGCGCCGCATGCCGTCGATCGTCGCGGGCAGCCACATTACCGGGGAGCGAAAAGACGATGAGCGCAAACTGGCCGCCGCCTACCGGAAACTGCGGCGAGCCGGGTTCACGTCCGGCGCGATCCTCACCGTCCTGAAGCGATACGCCTCACACCCGGAACTCCTCGACGAGCCTCCGCCCGAGGACGAGCCGGAAGACAACTGAGACGAGCCGGAAGACAGCTGAAAACAAAAGCCCGGGCCGCCATTGGTATCATCACATTGAAGCTCTCAGGGTTCCTTTAATTGTTCGCGTTTCCATCGCAACGCAGGGGTTCTGAGTCGCGTCCATAAATTACTGGGTTCATGAAAAAATCATCCATTGCCTGCGGTCTTCTGATCGCGTCCGGGTCACTGTTCGCTCAACAATACTCCGTCACCACGCTCGCCGGAAACGGCACCGCCGGATGGTCGGGCGACCTCGGTCCCGCGCTTAGCGCTCAGTTTCACAACCCCCTTCGCGTCGCGCTCGACAGCAGCGGCAACGTCTATCTCAACGATCTGGGCAACAGCTCGATCCGCGAGGTATTCACCAATGGGACGGTAAACTCGGTGACCGGGAACGGTTCGCCTGGCTACTCGGGCGACGGCGGCTCGCCAATCGGCGCGCAGCTCTCTTCGCCTCATGACATCGCCCTCGATTCCGCCAACAACCTGTACATCGCGGACACCGGAAACTACCGGATACGCCTGGTCTCCGGCGGTAAGATCAGCACGTTTGCGGGCGGCACGCACGGTGTGGAAGGCGGCGACCTCGGCAACGGCGGCCCGGCAATCAATGCGAAGTTCATCCTGCCCACCGGCGTCGCCGTGGATAAGAGCGGCAACGTCTATGTTTCGGACATCGGCAATGCGACTGTCCGGAAGATATCCCCCAACGGCACAATCACGGCGTTTGCAGGCACCGGCTTTCTCTCGTTCGGCTCCTATCAGGGTGAGGGCGGCCCGGCGACTCAGGCTCTGCTCGGCTTGCCGTTTTCACTCACCACCGACAGCGCGGGAAACGTCTACATCGTCGATATCGGCCTGAGCCGGCTGTTCCGCATCGGCAGCGACGGCATCATCCACACTGTGAACGCGAACTTCCCGGCGCAGAATTGCGTCGTGGATGACGCGGGCAACATCTACGCCGGAAATTACGCCAGCAACACAGTGGTCAAAATTGTTCCGGGCGGCACAACACTCTGGATCGCCGGCGACGGAGTCAGCGGCTACGCGGGCGACAACGGCCCGGGGCCCAGCGCCAGCATGGCCCAGCCTTACGGCGTCGCGCTGGATAAGGCTGGCAACGTTTATGTTGCTGAAGGACTGAATTCCATCATTCGCAAGCTCACTCCTATCCCATCGTCCATCGGCGCCATCGCGAACGCCGCCACGAACCAGCCGTTCGCTGCCCCCGCATCGGGTTCCGGCGACGCAACCATACCCATCACGCCGGGCGAGATCGTAACGCTTTTCGGCACCAACATGGGGCCGGCAAAACTTACCTCGAACACACTGGGGCCTAATGGGAAATTCGGAACGTCGGTGGCCGGTACAACGGTGAACATCGGTGGCACCAACGCGCCCATCATCTACACTTCGTCAAATCTCGTTTCCGCCATCGTGCCCTATGAAGTCAATGGACTTTCCACCGCTGACGTCGTGGTGACTTACAACGGAACTCAGTCCAAATTATCAGCCGTTCCCATCGCGGGTAGTGCGCCGGGCGTCTTCACTCTGGATTCCTCGGGAGCAGGTCAGGCTCTCGCGGTCAATCTGAACGGCCAACTAAACGGTGCCTCCAACCCGGTGGGGATCGGCGGTTTTGTGATTCTTTACGCGACCGGTGAAGGCCCGACAACGCCAGCCGGCGTGGATGGGCAGTTGGCGCCCACGACGTCTCCAGCCCCGACGCCCGTCCATACCGTGACGGCGACTGTCAACGGCATACCCGCGACGGTCACCTACGCGGGTGGCGCACCCGGATTCGTTGCAGGTGTGATGCAGGTCAATCTGCAGATACCGATCGGTGTTTCACCTGGAGCGGCGCAGGTCAGGCTATTCTCCAACAGCCTGACCACACCGTTGGTCAGCATCTTCGTCTCGCAGTAACTAACTATTTGGCTGCGGGAGCCGGAGTTACCGGCGTAGCAGCGGGATCCGGACCAAAGAATGAATCGTTGTATTCGACTTTGGTCTTGCCGGTCAGCGCGGTGACTGCATTGCGTGCCGCATTCGGCCGGAGCTGCGCGAGAATGTCTGCCTTCACGTCGGCGAGGGTCTTGGTGGTGTGCTTCTGCACCTCGATGATGTGATAGCCGAACGGCGACAGGACGGGCGGGCCAACCTCACCTTCCCTCTGCGCGAAGGCCGCAGCTTCAAAGGGGGGGACCATCATGCCCTTCTTGAATTCACCGAGGTCTCCACCTTTTTCGCCGGAGCCGGTGTCGTCCGATTCTTCCTTCGCGATTTTCGCAAAGTCTTCCCCGCCCTTGATACGTTTGACCAGCGATTCGGCTTTCGCCTTCGCTTCATCGTCCGTGAGTTCCGGCTTGCCCGGCGCGCCAGGCATGGGAGCGCCCTTTACGCGGATCAGAATATGGCGTGCGGTGACAATTTCGTAGTCGGCTTTGTGGGCCTCGTAGTATGCCTGAATCTCTGCATCTGAAACGGTGGCAGACGTCTGGAGATCGAGAAACATGGCCTGCGCGAGCATATTGTCGCGCTGAAACTCCATCTGCATTTTGACTTCAGGCTTCTTGTCGATACCCTGTTTGACCGCCTCATTGGCAAGCACCTGCAGTTCGACCAGGTTTTTCGCGAAGTCGCGGCGTCCGGGGCCGCGGGCGGTATCCTGATACTGCTGCGGGAGGGCCTTCACGAACTCCATGAACTGGGCCGCAGTGATCTTATAGTCGCCAACCGAGATGACGACAGCGTTGGGGTCGCCCATGGGCGGGCCCGGCGGGACTGCGCCCGGAGCCTGCATGGTTGGCATTTGTGCCGGTAGAATGGCGCAAAACGCCAGAAAAATTGGAAAAAGTTTCACCATATAATTTTAACGCAGCGGGTGCGATTTCGTTTGGTTTTTGGTTCTAAGTAACTGGTTCTACGTCACTGTACCGGTTCAACAATGGCCGACATGGAGCCCTTCGACTGCGGCATGCGCCAGTCGGCGCCATAACCGTGAATCTGATCCCGGGCATATTCGGCTTCCGGCAATTCGCAGGTAATGAGGGGTGTTCGGCCGGTTGTATCGACTTCCTCAGCGTGCCTGAATGCCTGTTCAGCGGAGAAAATGAAGATTTTCTGGAGCATTTCGATCACATAGTCGTAACTATGCTCGTCATCATCGAGCAGCACGACCCGATAGAGGGGGACGTTGGCATGCTCGGTGGAAAACTCCACTCCCGGCGCTGTAATGGTCTGGCTCAATTCATATCCAGTATGGCATTCTCCTGTGCGGTGTTTGTTCTGCCCGCAGGGCAAAGTGAGCGGTAAAACTGGCAAGTCCGGCAGTGTTCGCCTTCGTTGAGGGGGAAATTGAGGTTGTCCTGTGCCTGGCGGAGGCCGCCGATCAGGGCGCGGGCTCCACCGATGGCCGCATCGTCGAGTGGGATTTCGACAATCGAGTTGGGGCGGAGGAAATGCAGCCACGCTGATTTCGGGCGCACCCCCAGAGCGCGTTCGAGAGCTATGGCGTAGAGAGCCAGTTGGGGGGCATAGTCTTCAGGGTGGGCGACCTCGTCCGTTTTGTAATCGACCAGGTGGATTTCGCCGTTCTCTTCGAACCAGAGGTCGATTGAGCCACGGAGGATCGATCCGTCGATCTCGGCGATGAATGCCCATTCGCGTTCAATCCTGGGGGACGAGGCAGCGCGCTGGCCGAGACTGCCCTGACGGAATACGTCGGCTAGTCGCCTGGCTTCCGGGGCGTCGTCCTTTGGCGTGAGGCCCGCGAGGATCTCGTGCACGGCGGAACCGATGCGGGAGGCCGAGAGGTCCGAGTCCTCGTCAAATTTGTCGTCAATTTCGTCTTCGTCGAAACGCCGGAAGCGGCCGGTGTTCCAGCCCAGCGATCGCTGGATATAGTATTTCCGCGGGCAGATTCCGAAGACGGCCAGCGAGGTGACGGTGACCGTGGATTCGTGCTGATCCTCCACAAATGGCCTGGCTACTATTTGCAGCTCGGATTCGGGTTCGCGACCGGGACGTCGGGTGATTGGCGGCGGGTCGGAATCAGCGATCCGGATCGAGATAGAGAAGCTATCACGCTGTTCATGCTTCGCCTCAAGTGAGGGAGTTAACTGACTGATATTGAATCGGTTTTCAATTAGCCACGCCCAGTTTTGCGGCTTATTTTTTGTGGCCGAATAGCTGAGGATCAGATGCTCTTCTGCACGCGTCATCGCGACGTAGAGCAGCCGATTTTCCTCTTCGGCTTCGCGGGCTTTCAGGGCCAGTTTATTAGCCTCGGACCAGGAATCTTTGTAAGGGTCCTTGCCGTCTTTCGCGGCCGGGTTTCGCCACTTGATCCCGAGACCATGTTGTTCGGTGAAGGTGATGGGTCTCGACTCGCGGCGAGGACCTTTTTCCATTCCAGCGATGATCGTGATCTTGAACTCCAAACCTTTCGCTGCGTGGGCGGTCATGACCTGAACGCAGTTGCCCTGGTCTTCGTCGGCGAGGTCGGATTCGGTGCCTGCCGCGTTGGCGAGGCTATCGATTTCCTGAAGGACGGCAGGAAGATCCATACCCGGGCCGGTGGTGCGGGCCAACTGGAGAAAACTTTCGATGTTGACGCCGTCGCGGGAGTTGGGTCGCCAGGACTGGCCGCAGTCCGTCAACGCACGGGCAAGGAGGATATCGAGGGGGATAATCGGCTCGTCCTGACGCCAGCGCGCAAGATTGGCGATGAAAAGTCTGAGTTTCGTCGCGTCGGGTTCCGCAATTCCAGTTGGGGTGTGAGCGAATTTGTTCAGACCCTCAGTCAGACCGCTGGCCAGGATACGGAGATGGAGGAGTGCTTCGTCGGTGATTGACACGAGCGGTCCCCGGAGGACAGTTGCGAGCGAAATGCTGTCTCTGGGGTTGGCGATGACGCTGAGAAGCGCGGTGATATCGAGGCCTTCACGGGAAAGCAGGAATGACTGGCGGCGGCCGGAGACGTAGGGGATGCCGGCGCGATCAAATGCGGTGAGGATTGGGATGGTGGAGTCGCTGTTGCGGCAGAGGACGGCGAAATCACGGTATTCGGCGGGTCGGGTTTCTCCGGACTTTCCAAGCTGGAGGGTTCCGCAGAGTTCCTGAATGCGGTGGGCGATCCAGAGCGCTTCGCGGTCCGATTCCGAACTGTCGATGATCCTGAGGATTTCAACAGACGGTTCGTCTTTTCCAGCGAAGGCTTTGCCCGAGAGCAGTTCTCGATCTTTGATGCCTTCGCTGTTCGCGAGGACAGCGCGGACGCAATTCAGGATTGCTTCGCGGCTGCGGAAGTTCGCGAACAGTTCGACTGTCTGTCCTGCCTGAAAGGAGACTTCCTCCTCATAGCGGCGAAAGATTTCAGGCCGGGCGTGGCGGAAACCGTAGATCGACTGGTTGCTATCGCCCACCCCGAAGAAGACATTTGGCGCGCGCAGGAGGAAGATCAGTTCGGCCTGCTGGCCGTTGATGTCCTGAAATTCATCGAGCATGATCTGGCGGAACTGCGTGTGAACTCTGCGCTGAACTTCCGGGTTGTTCCTGAGCAGAGCAATGGCGTGGCGCTCGAGGTCATTAAAATCGACGCGTCCGAGCGTGTTTTTGCGGTTGCGATAGTCTTCGTCAAAACGGGTGAGGACGTCGAAGATCATCGCGCGAAATCGGGCGACGTGGCGATCCACCGCGGCGGACATGGCAGCCGCAATCTGCACGTCGCGAAACTCCCGAAGCGCGTCTTTGGATTCGGGCGGCACTCTTCCCAGATTGATACTCAGTTTGTCCAGGAGAGCCAGATGGTCAGCAAAGTTGAGATTTCGCGCGGCATCAAATTCGTCGCACCAGTTTCTCAGGCGCTGGTGTTCAAAACGTCGAGTATCGGTGAGTTTTCCGGTCCATGAATTCAGGATCTGGCGAAGTTCGGCCGTTAAGTTTTTCGTATCGGGTGTGCTGACTGCTTTGGACTCGACTTGCGCAACCGTCATGCCTGCCGAGCGCATCGCGTCATAGGCATCTTTGAGATCGCCGATGATTTGCGGAGTATTCAAGGCTTCGATCAGTTCCAGGGTTTCGTCGCGGCGGAGAGTGGTGAGATCGTCGAGGGCCCGGTTCAGGCATTCCCACTGGAGCATGTCGGATTCTCTGGGACTCAGGACCGAGAAGCGCGGGTCGACGCCTGCGGCTATGGCGTTTTCTTTAAGAAGCCGCACGCAGTAGCCGTGGATGGTGGAGACCGGGGCGGATTCGAGATCACGCCGGCGGATTGGATCGTGCCGGAACTGTTCCGCCAGTTTTGCCTTCATGTTGGCGGCGGCTTTTTCCGTGAAAGTGATGGCGAGGATCTGGCGCGGGTCTAAGTTGTGCTCGAAGACCAGGCGACGATAGCGCTCCACCAGAACTGTTGTTTTGCCGGAACCCGGTCCCGCGACGATGCATGCATCTTTGCGCAGGTAGTCGGTCGCCGCCAGTTGTTCAGGAGTGAATTCAGGCACCGGCGACTCCGATCGTCACTGTTTCTGTTTGTTCGTCGATACGGCAAGTACCTCGGTAGTCACACCAGGTGCAATCGTCTTTGGTCGTCGGCTCGGCGTGTACATCTCCCTGCAGGAAGCTTTGCAGCCGTTCGATGATTCTGTCGCGGGCGTTGTCGATCCAGTTTTCGGGCATGGGCAGGAGTTCGAGATCGATTCCGGGGATCTGCCCCCAGCCGATGGTTCGGCCTTCGCGAACCGCGATATACACCATAGCCACCGTGTTGAGGTTCTTTTTCTCGCGAACCGCAAGCGCGTAGAGCGGGCCCTGCAGGCTCGTTTCGCTTTCCACGAGCTTGTCCACATTCGCTACTTTGCCGCTCTTGTAATCGACGATGATGCAGTTCCCTGCTCCGAGGTTGTCGATGCGGTCCAGCCGGCACGTGATGGTGACGCCGCCGGGGAAATCGAAGTCGCACTCTACTTCGGCCTCTGAAGACTCAAAGGGCCAGTGAACGGCAGCGCTCACTTCGCGTGCGACGCGACGCAACTGGATGCGCTCGACTTCGAGCTTGTAGCCGGGTGGGTAGTTGTATTTCAGGCGGAATTCGTCGAAGGTGAGTTCAAAGAGGTCTACAAAATCCTGCCTGCGGTCCGCGAGCCAGAGTTCCATGGCGTGATGGATGATGAGGCCTACGGTGCGAAAGCCTAAGCGGGCTTCGGGGCGGTCCGGGATTGTCTTTAATCTCAGGGTCTTGCCTGCGAAGAATCTGAAGCGGCATTTGGCTAAGTCTTCGAGGTGGGTCAGCGCTATGGTTTTGTGTAGTTCGGTCAGACCTTTTATGGGGGTGGGGTTGGATTGGGTTGAGGGATTCTGCCTTTGTTCTGGTACTACTTGTGGACAAGCTAAAGCATGTCCTACGAAATTCTCGGAGGGGACTACCGTTTTGCCGGAAGTGTCTCTTCTGGACACGGACAGGATCAGGTTTTCCTTCGCTCTTGCTTTCAGGATGTCGAAGAGTTGTTCTTCGTCTTTTTCTTCCGGGTCATCCGGGAAGAGTAGATTTGGGGCCGCCGCCCTGGGATAGTCCTTCGCGGTCATGCCGCAGATAAAGAGCGAGCGCACCTGCCACTGGCGGGCTTCGAAGGCACTCATGACGTGGACTACGTTGTGGCGATTATCGGGAATCTGCATTCCTGCGGTTTCGAGTGCGTCGCTGACGATGGCATGGAACTGATCGAGCGAGAGGGGCTCGGCGGGTGGATAGAAAGTTGTGGCGGTTTCGAGCGCTTCCGACCAGGCCCGCAGGGCTGCGGCGTGGCTTCTGGCGGATTCCACGTCGGCGTAGTCCGTCGGTTCGGGGATGGTGCGGGTGCGGTAAAGCGTGGCGGCCAGTTGCTCGAAACGCTGTTGCCAGGCGGCGGGACGCAGGCGGTCTCCTCGCCACTTATCGACCTTCAGACAATCGGCGATGTGGTTCTGGAGCGGGCCCGGCTCACAGATCGCCAGCAATTCCCTGGCTCCGTGGCCCGGCATTTTGTCGCGAACGTGGAAGTCAAAGCGATCGAAGGCCGCGGTGTGTCCCCATGCCGGGTGCGCTCGCAGGGCGGTGAGGGTTGCGTTGAAATCCCAATCGTTCAGGGCGCAGCTGACAAGGCCATCGAGAAAGATTGCGACCGGATGTTTGCGGACCGGCGTGGAAAAGTAATAGCGGGCCGGAATGCCGAAGCGGTCAAAGGTGCTTTTGATGAGGGGCAGCCATGATTCGACGTCGCGGAGAGCCACGGCGATGGCGGGGAATTCGGTACCGCGCGCGTTGAGTTCGAGGATGCGGCGGGCGATTTCGTCGGCTTCGCGTTCCGGGGATGGCGCGGTGACGGCCGTGATTTCCGTGCGACGCTGCGGGGTTGGCAGGAGTTGTTGTTTTGCTCCGAGTTCCGTGGCGAAGCGCATCGCATCGAATGTTGACGGGCCTTCGGTGAGGGTCAGAGTCAGGTCGCAGGCGGCGGCGACGGCTCGGAGGAAATCGCTTTCGAGCGGGCTGAATTTCAGGAATCCGTCCATCCAGACATTTGTGGGGCACACCGCGCCGGTCGTGACCGATTTCGCGGCGCGGCGGAAGAGTTGTCCGCGGGTGGCGAAGCCCCGCTGGGCGAGGGCTGTAGCGATATCTTTCCAGACGCGAAAAAAAGCTTTGGCGTGAGCGGTGAGGGCGCGGCCTTTGGGTGGACGATCGGGCGTGATGCCGTCGTTTTCGAAACGCGTGATGTTTTCGAGGACGATATCGGTCATGCCGCGCGTGGCGGCGACCTGGGTGAATTCGGGTAGCTGGAGGCGCGTGAGGGCGTCACGAGTGAGGGCGCGGATGAGGCTGGCGGGGGCGAGTTTGAGGTCGGGAGCGCAGTCCTGTGCGAAGCGGCTGAGGGAGACGATTTGATGGGGGTTGAAGACGAGGCCGGCTCGCGCGAGTTCGTGCTGGTAGTGGCGCACGAGGGTGGCGGTGGGCACGACGATGCGGCTATTCGCGGGAGCCTGGGCGAATTCCTGAAAGACCTGTTGCGTCTTGCCGCTACCTGGGGCTCCCCGGATCAGTCGCATGGCGTTAATGTAGCAGGCAGGGTCCAGGTTCGATTGGTCATTTGGCAGGTTCCGTGGGGTTCAACTCAGGTTCGCCCGGGTTTTTCACAGGTTCCGGAATTGACGAATAGTCTTTCGTTTCATCGAATTCCCAGGTTCCTTTTCTCCCCCCGGATTCCCCTTCTTTTCTCTCCCGTTTCAGACGGCGCAGGGCTTCGAGGGCGTCGCGCTGCTGGCGGTCGAAACGATGCTCATAGAGGCTTAAGGTGCGCAGGCTGTTGCCGTTTTCGTCCAGCGATCGCATGGCGAGCATGACTCGGGTGGCTGCATCTTCGTCCGTCATGTTCGGGAGCTGGCGGCGGAGTTCGTGATTGATGGCGGCGGACTGGACGGCCCAAAGGCGGGAGAGCCGCCAGCGGGCTGCAGCTACGGTTTCGACGTGCATGCGCTCGGCGGCGTCCTGCGGGTCGAAGGTGGCCATGAGGGAGTTGTTCAGGGCGTCAAAGTGACCGCGGGATTCGGGGTCGAGCATGAGGGAGTTGCCGAGGAGGCCGTGTTTGACGGCGTTGCGCGAGGAGTTGCGTTTGCCCTGTTCGGTCACGGGTCCGCGGGATTTCCGGCCATTGGCCCGGCTGGCTGCTTTTTGTGCTTCGGTGATTAGTCTTGCCATACGGTGGAGATTATACGGGAGGGGGTTTGGGGCTGGATAGTTATGTTATTGAAAACATTAAGGAACATTCTTGTGACTGAGAATTTCGGGGGACGGAAAAATGCGGATTTGTTGCTCGTCGGGCTTTGTTCAACCGTGAAAAGCGGACTGCTGAATATACAATTATGAATAGTTGGAAACGAGATTCATTTGGGATCCGACGAAGGCTGAGAAGAATCGTCGGATTCACGGCGTCTCGTTTGAGACGGCTATGGAAGTGTTCAGCGATCCGAACCATGTGACGCAAGAGAACTACTTTATTCAGGATCAGGGAGAGCAGCGTTACGGAATCATCGGGATGAGCCACGGTTTGGTTCTGCTTCTGGTGATTTTTGTGGGCCGCATGAAAGACGGCGACGAAATCATTCCGGATTATTTCAGCGAGAAAGGCGAACGACTATGAGCAAAGTGCATACGAGGCCCAGTTCGGTTAGAAAGTTGAAAATTACCGACGAAGTTAAGAAGGCCTACTCCCTGCGAGATAAGAGCTGCGATCATCTCGACCCGGACATACCGGTGATGCCGCCCGAATTCTGGGAGGGCGCAGCGATCGGCAAGTTTTACCGGCCCATGAAGACGCAGATTTCTTTCCGGATTGACAACAATGTTCTTGCCTGGCTCAAGTCCAAGGGCGAAGGACATTTGACGCGCATCAATGAGATTCTGCGCGAGAAGATGATCGCGGAGCGGAGCGGGCGGTAAGGCAAAGGCCGGATCAGGTGATGATGTCGCCCTATCCCCGACTTAGAATCACCTGAAGGTTCTATGAACATCTCCTTAACTGCAGCATCGGCGTCGCGGAGGGTGACGACACCAGGCGTTTCCCGAAAATGTTGTAGGCTTGTTCCAATGATTCGATCTGTCGCTTGCACAATGTTTTTCCTGTGTTATTCGGCTTGGGGCCAGTCTCCCTCGTTCGACGCAGCCTCGCTGAAACTGGCGGGTCCCAGGGTTCCGGGACCGGGGGGCGGTTTGACTGGTGGTCCCGGCACCCCCGATCCGGGCCGAATCTCTGGCAACCGCGTCCCGTTGGGCGTATTGCTGGGGGTCGCTTATGGCGTGAACAACGACCAGCTCTCGGGCCCGGGCTGGCTCTATGATTTCTCCGACCCACACGTATTTGCCATCAGCGCGACCATGCCGCCGGACACGACGAAAGAGCAGTACCAACTCATGCTCCAGAATCTGCTGAAGGAGCGCTTCCACATCACCCTTCATCACGAGAGTCGGGACTTTCCCGGCTACGATCTGGTGCTTTCGGGCGGGGCAATGAAGTTGAAGGAATGGGACCCCAACTCTCCTCCGCCGCCCACCGACATCCGCTCTGACGCCATGGGATTCCCCATCCTCCCGCTGGGTTCCAAGAGTCGCGCGTCAATCGGTATGAGAATGGCAGAAGGAGGCGCGCCAACCGCGACGCTGACAAGCGCCGCCTACCGGGAGACCATGGCTGAGTTCGCCATGGGGCTGGGCTTCCTGATTCGATCCGCGAGCGGAGGGGCCTCAGGCGCTCCGGCGCCGCGCGTGACTGACAAGACGGGATTGACCGGCATCTACGAATTCCATCTGCGACACGCCACTCCGAACATGAGCGCAACGGCGACGCCTGCCGAAGCCGACGACCCTGCTCTAGGCGGGCAAACGCTCTTCAATGCGCTTTCAAGTCAGCTCGGGCTCAAACTGCAGAAGGCGAAGAGTGTGCCAGTGGACGTCATTGTCATCGACCATGCTGATCCGGTCCCAGCGGAGAATTAGCTTAATCTTCCATCGCATGCATAAGCTCCCGTTCATCGAGCCGGGCGGGCGAGTTGTGAGCACTTTAGAAATGGCGACGAGGAAATGGATGCACTTTGACGCCGCCATCGGCAGCCATTCTGTCCATAGCCAGCACGGACCCGGTGAATAGACAGTTACCGTAATCGACCACATCGAACAGACTCCGACTGACAACTGAAAAGCTATTCGCACTGCTTCTGTACGGGTTGGGGCGATCCTTTCGAAAAAAGCCGCCGAACTACATGGCCCTTCCACATCCATAGTCCTGAAAGGACAAGAACAGGCACGAAGACGAACCGAGTGGGTGGGGCGTAGTTTGGAATCTGGTCAAACGGACTGTAAACGTAACCGACGATCGGAATGGCCAGGACGATGTGAATCCAGCGAACAATCGAACGTTTGGTGGCACTACTCATATATTCAGGTTCTCCTTTGCTATTGGTCTTTCACGCCGAACTGAGTCGCGTACTCCGCCTTCAGCCGCTGCCAGCCGAACTGCGTCGCGTCGGGACCGGCAATGCGACCGATGGGAGTTCCGCTCAGCAGGCGATCCAGAACATCGAAACAGATGTGCCAGCCCGCGGCGCCCCACGAGATGAAGCGTCTATCGATGTTGTGCCACAGCGTCAGGCGCGTGCCACCACCACGCGTGACACCGCCAAGGGCTTCGAGTTCCCAGCGGATATCGCCGTACTCAAGCACCCGGGGAGCGTCGGCGCGCGTCACCGTTGTTAACTGCTGCCTGCCCGTTCCCGACCATGTGAAATTCACCGGGGCTCCGACCGTAGCCAGGCTCCCATCGACCTCGAAGGGCGCCCACTCGCAGAGCTGCGCCGGATCGGTCAACGCGCTCCAGACCTTTTCCGGCGCGTGGCGCAGTTCTCTGACGAGAATGAGCGTCCACTTTTCGCCCTCCTTTCGTACCTGCGCCCCGGTGGCGGGGCCTGGAGTGTATAGTTCGCGAGTGGTCATCGTCTTCTCCTTTTCAGAGGCTTAGGGCGGCCCATACGATCAAGGTGGCGTTTGAGCGCCTCCACATGCGCGGACCAGAACCGGCGGAGCTGCGCCAATGTGCGAAACCGCTGCATTCAGTAACGTGCCAGTTGCGTGAGCTGAATGATATTACCGCAGGTGTCCTTCAGCATGGCAATGGTGGAGCCTGTCACGTCGGTGGGCGGCATGGTGAACTCGGCACCACGGGCCTTGATCCCTTCGCAGTCGCCCCTGATGTCGTCTGTGAAGAACATCATGGCGGGCTGGCTCTGCTGAAAGATCGCCTCCTGCCAGGCCTTGGCGGCGGGGTTGTTGTTGAGAGCCAACTGGAGTTCTGTGCCGTTCGGGTCCTCGGCCGGGGCCACGGTCAGCCAGCGGTATGGGCCCTGACTGAAGTCGGTCTTTTTCACGAAGCCGAGCACCTCCGTATAGAAGCGCAGAGCTTTGTCCTGGTCGTCTACGTATAAGGTGGTCACTTTGATTTTCATTTCATTTCTCCTTTGTGTCGTTTGCGGTTTGGGCCGCGTTGTTTTCCCGTTGTCTTCTTTTTCTTGGGGGTTGTTAACGGATCCATGCGGTCGAGGTGGCGTTCGAGAGCATCTACGTGAGCGGACCAGAACCGGCGGAACGGGGCCAGCCAGGCGTCGATCTCCTGCAGTGGTTCCGGTTTCAGCCGGTAGAGACGGCGCTGAGCATCCACCGTGGATTCCACGAAACCGGCGTCGCGCAGCACGCGCAGGTGCTTGGATACGGCCGGCTGCGACATATCAAGCTGATGCTCGATCTCTCCCACAGACTGTTGGGATAAGACGAGGAGGTTCAGGATCGCGCGGCGGTTCGGCTCGGCAATGACTTCGAAAACAGATTCCACTCTTTTTATATACCTTATCGGGTATATACCTGTCAAGGGATATTTGACCAAGCACGCGGGGGAAAAGGACTCCGGCCGTTCAGGGAAGGAGTATAGCGAGAATACCGATCCATGGCGTTGAACTGAATTCTCCCGGTTTCGTGGTTCAATGAGCGAGAGGGGAAATTCATGAATCGACTGTCTTGCGCAACCATTGGTCTCCTTGTCATTGTCACGCTTCTCATCGCCAGTACCGTTGTCGACGGTCAAGGCAGGCAACCAGTGCGGGCCGCGGCTCATTTCGAGGTAGTGTCGATCAGAGCTGCAGATGTCGATGACAGGAAAAGCGCGATGGTCCCCCGGCTCTGGGGGGATGACGGAACCGGGCGAGTGAGCCTCCATCACATTCCGTTGAAATATGTATTCATGCGCGCGTTCGACGTTCGCGAAGACCAGATTGCCGGGCCTGCCTGGCTGGAGACAGACTTTTTCGACATTCTCGCTACCGCGCCAAAAAGTTCACAAAAGGAAGAGATATCTGCCATGTTGCGAAACATGCTGGTGGATCGTTTCAAACTCGTTTCGCATATGGACTCAAAGACCTCGCCAGTCTATGCGTTGACGGTATCTCCAAAGGGTCTCCGAATGAAAGAGGCTCCTGAGACTCCTGCTCCCCCGGAACCGGAGGGACCGGAGACCGTGAAGATCGCTGGATCGGGTGAGAACAAAACAATCTCTTCCCATGGCCAATCAGTGTTTGGGCCGTATGCGTATTCCGCGACTAAGGAAGGGCAGGATATGGTCATCACAACCGTCTATAGCAGTATGACGATGCCCGGCCTGAGCACGTTTTTGACGCAGAGCTCAGACCATCCGGTCGTTGATATGACGGGACTCAAGGGGCATTATGAGATAACGATCCGTTGGGTTCCCCAGGCAGGGCGTCCGATTGACGCAGACGGAAACGCGGTGCCCCCGCCCGATCTTGTGCCCGAATCGTTGGATAAGCTTGGTCTAAAACTCGTCCGTCAGGATGTGAAGATCGATAAGCTGACGATCGATCACATCGAACGAAAGCCGACTGAGAACTAGTGTTTCGGCGATTCCGAAACCGCTCTGTTACCTTCGCGGCTCTGTAAACAGATACGATGCCGTACCGTCGCTGAGCGACGGTAGGTAACGAAATAGCCGACACGGTTCACTAGCCCACGTTTTAGAGAAAGGCGCAGGCAGGCCAAACGGCCTGCCCCACCTTCACTTCTTGCGTACTTCCAGTTGCACCGGCCTCGCCAGAGAACTTACTTCGGGGTTGTAATATTCGTAAACCCGGGACGCGAAGGTACTCGCGCGGATGGGATACTTTGCGCGCAGGCGAAACTGCAGCTTGAGCGTGTCGCCGGCAGCGATGGAATCGAAGTACAGGATCGCCTGGGTTGGCGTCACCGTGAACTTCTCCAGACGTCCGCCCCTCTTTCCTGCGCTCTTCTCCCGATATGAATCGAGATCTTCGCTGAGCAGATCAAAGCCGGGCGGGATACCAAGGTCCACCATGACCATGTTGGCGGTGGTTGCGACGCGATTCCGTACCGTCGCAGTGGCCGTCGCAATCTGATCCTGCTCGAGACGGGTGCGGTCGTAGCTGACGTCGATCGACAAAGTCTCCCGGTCTGGCCGATCGTTCCAGGGTACGAAGTAACGGCCGGCTACCTGATAAGCCAGCTGGCCCTCGCCGGCGAAACGGATCTCAACCAGGTTGGCGGATTGCGCATCGCTACCTTTGAAGACGAACTGATGGAATAGGTCATTGTTCTGCGCTGTCAGCGCCAGTGTCGCCGACACCTTACCGTTCAGCAGGACTTCCACCGCGCCCTTTGCCGTCGCGCCGCCATGCTCGGTGGAAAGCAACAGCGCCCGCAACGCCATGATGGTTGCCTGCGTGGTTCCCCAGGTGCCCGCGCTGTCCTTTTTGGCCACGATAAAGTTCATCGCCTTCGCAACAACAGCTGGTTCCCCGCCCCACTTCAGCAGCGCCTGCACGGCAAGTCCGGTCGTCTCCACCATCGCGCTCGCGCCGCTGCCATACATCCCTGTCTGCTCCGCTTTCCACAGGACTTGATCGTCCTGCTCCGTTTTCGCGTTGAGTAACATTCGCACGATGCGGTCCGTGAAGGCGTGGTCTTTGCCGTAATCCACAGCAAAATTGGCCAGCACCGCGAGCGTATAGGCATCGGATCTGGCTGACTCGCCTTCATGCGCCCCGATAAACTGCCGCGCCCGATCGACAGCCGGTCCGTTGTATCCCGTCACTTCGAGAGCCCACGCTACATAAGCGGTAATGCGCAGGACATCCGACTGGAAGCGATTCGTTGCCCCTTCGTTAATGCCTCCGCTATCCGGCTTCCAACTGCCGTCTCCCTGTTGCTGGCTGGCCAGCCAGGCTTGCGTTCTCTGAATGATCTTTGGATCCACGTCATGCACCTTCGCCATGTCGCCGAACTCCATCAGCCCGTACGACGTCAGAATTTTGTTGGCCGGCGCAGTGCCGAACCAGGAGAATCCGCCGCCGGGAACTTCAAACGTCACCAGCCGCTGGTAGCCGGTTGCGATGTAGCCCTGCGCCTTCGCGCTCACCTCCGGCGTTGCCTTCTTCGTGCGCTTCATGTAATCAAGGGCCAGCACGTTGGGGTAGGTGCTGGACGACGTCTGCTCGAAGCACCCGTACGGCATGCGCAGCAGGCTGTCCATCCCTTCCACCACCTGACTCAGCGGACCCGGATAGAGCCGCACAAAAACAGTGCTGGCATCGGGGATGGCCGCGGCCGGGAAGTTCACATCCTGCCGGGCGCTGTAATCGAGACGTCCGTTATACACGATGCTCTGTTCACGCCCATTCGGAACGACTTCGATTTCGCGGACCACAATATCCGCACGCTTCGCGCTGCCTGCCATCTCCGCCCGCAGCGTGAGGTTGAATTTTCCGATGCGCTTCGCCGCGATCGTAAACTGCGATCCACCGACACGGCCCGATTCCACCGAAACGCTTTTGTCGGGCACGTCGCCCTCCAGCGAATACCAGTCGGCGCGATCCAGATGCAGCCGGACATCGCCGTGCGAGCCGGAGTAGTTGTAAGCAGCGACCGGAATCGAAACCTCGTCTCCCTGGGTAAGAGTTACCGGCAGATCCATCTCGGTAAAGAAATCCTGGAAGACCTTGAGGCTCCCGGCGCCGCTGCCCAAAGCGCCCTGTTTCGTCGACGCCAGCATCGCCATGCGCCATGTCGTGATGTTGTCGGCGATCGGAATCGTGATGCTTGCGCGCCCGTCTTTGTCTGTGATGATTTCCGGCGTCACATAAAGCGACTCCGGGAACCAGGAACGCACATGGGTTTCCGGCGCGGCGGCGTTGTTGACGGCCCGGCCGCCGCCACCACCACCGCGGCCAGCCCCAGACAGGGCGGCTGAATCCTTCATGCTGACGCGAGCTTCCATCGCCATTGGCACGGCGGCGGCCACACCTGCACCTACTGCAAACTGCACCATCCCCGTTTGGGCAGTGACCTCGATAGACTCACTCACCGACCCGATCTGCAGCACCACCGAAGCCACAGCGCGGTCACCTTCCTGAAGGGCGAAATCTTTCCCCGCAGTCCGGAAGCCAGGTGAGACTGCTTCTATCCGGTACCGTCCGCCAGGAAGAGCGGTCTGACTGAACCGGCCATCGAAGGCGGCCTTCAGCGCATAGGTTTTGCCAGTCGTGCTTTCCACAATCCGGATGACGGCGCCCGCTACGGCTGCCCCGGCCGGGTCTTTCACGCTTCCCGTGACCTCTCCTGAACCAATCGGCGCGCCGGCGTGCTGGAACGTAATCCGGATCGTGTCGGAATAACCGTTGAAGGACCGGGCGCACCACGGGTCCTGCACAGAATCGACCAAGTCGTCGCGGGTACGGAACGTGCCATCCGGCCCCGCGCTGCGCACCTGGTGGAATCCCCCATTCCAGTTCACATCGCTGATTTGAACGTTGTTGCCCCAGGGGTCGGCGAGGTTGACGCCTTCTAATCTCGCCTCCACAGCGGCCTGACTGCAACTCTCCCCGCCGCGATCTCCCACGCGCTCCAGCGCAGCGGCGATCTGACCGGTCTGGGCGTGTAACCGCTTCTGGTATCGCCCGATGTATTCGGTGAATTTACTGCTGGATTCATCCTCGCCGAAAGTGAGCGAGGTGTTATTTTTAGCCACCGTTTCCGTGGCTGAGAATAAGGCGCGGGCGGCACGTTGCTGCTGGTTGGCATCGAGTGGTATCGGACGGCCCACGCCGATCGGGTCCTCGGATAGAATCACGCCAGGCAAACTGATCGAGTGAATCTCATACCGGGGTTTCATCAGTTCCTGTTCCAGATAAAAAAACACCTTGGCGAACCCCGGCTGTTTTTCCGCCAGTGCGAACACAGCCTGATCGACGACTTCGAGCCCCAGCGCAGCCTGTACGCCCTCGCCGCGCCGATTAGTCACACGAAAGCCGATCCGCGCCTCACTGCCCGGCTTGTATGCGGGCTGGTCTGACGTGGTTTCGATCCGAAGCTCATCGGCTGGTTGTACGAAGACGATGCGGTGATCGCCGGACGGCCTTCCGTCGCGGCCGAACACATACGCGTTCAGGTCCAGCGTGCCCGCCATTTCCGGAGTAGCCGTCAGATCCAGATGCGCGGCCCCATTGACGATATCGAGATCATGGGTGGCGATGGTCTGGCCGTCTTTCACCACATCGATGTAAACGCTGCCCTTCGGCCGGGAGCAGGTGACCTGCAGACGGATCCGTTCGCCCGCGCGGTAGAGCGCCTGTTCCGTATGCAGCATGACGCCGTCGGATCCGATGCGCGACTGAAGATCCAGCGGTATCGACGCGTGGTTGCCTTCGCGGTCCTTTGCGTCGACCCGAATCTTCGTCGTCTGCAGCATCCCGCGTAACTGAACAACGGCAATTCCGCCGGCGTCCGTGTTCGTTGTCTGATCCGGCGAATTCGGAGCGTAAACACGAACCTCTGTCTGCGCCGGAGTTCCGTCCGGGTATGACGTCAGAATGAAAACCTGATTTTCCAGTCCCGGGATCAGCGTTCCGCTTTCGGGCACCGCCGTCACCAGGATTGGCGATTCACTCACGGTAATGGGAACGCCTCGGGTCTCGCTGTGGCCGGCGTTGTCCCGCACGGTGGCCTCAATCATGACCTGCGCCCCGCCATGATTTGCGGCCTGCCCGGCGAAAAAATCCGGCAGGTGCAGGTCGAACGAAAAAGCACCTTCGCCATCGGTTGTACCCATGGCCTTCGCGGCTTCGACCCGGCTGACATCCGTCGCCGAGGCTTTCACCACGACTTCCGCATGATCCACTGCCTTGCCGAAGAAGTAGTTGGTGCGGACTGTCCCGGTGACATGATCGCCTGGCCTGTAGCCGCGTTTGGCCATCGCGTCCTTGTTGCCGAGATCGACGTCGACTTTGAATCGGGGGAGCACGTAGCGCTCGACCTGCAGGGCAAGTTCAGCCTGATTCGGTGCGGCGCCGGCTGTGGCGTCCTCCAGCGACGTGCGCAGGTGCCAGGTCCCGAGATTGACCTCATCGGCCAGGGCGAATTCCGCGGACGCGACTCCGTATGCGTCCGTCTGCGTCAGCGTGCGGAAGATTTTATTTCCGCGCGAATCTTCGACTTCAAAGGTCAACTTGCGGTTATCCACCGCCTGATGGCTGGAACGATCGAGGGCGAGGGCGCGCACATGGATGGTCTGCCCCGGCTGGTAAACCGGCTTTTCGGTGGTCAGCAGAATGGAGGATTTTTCTTCCAGCCGAATCTGCTGGTTCTGCTCCGCAGTTCCAAGCGGCGTATCCACGGCGTAATGCAGCGTGTAATTACCGGTGAGCCCTGCAGGAAAACGGAATTGCGCCTGAGTGGTGCCCCGGGGATTGACCGGCCCTTTGTACAGTAGCTGCGGCTTTTTCGCCGCCGCTTTTTCTGCCGCGACAAGTTCGATCACCACCGATCCTGCGGTAACCGGAGTTTCACTCTCCGATTCGTTGACAACCAGCCGCACCGCTGCTGGTCCGCCCGTCACGTAAGACTGCTGGCCGAGAACGTGAACGGATGGACGCCGCAGGATTCGTGAAATCGCCATGACACCGCGCAATGCAGCCGCACGATCTCCCCGATAGGTGAACCGGTAACGAAGCCGGTTCCAGACAAGATCGCTGACCGCGGGCGATCCCGCGAGAGTCAGTTCCTGCTCCTGAAACCCCTGCCCCGACGCGACGTGGATGTTTCGATCGAGCCGGGCCACTACGGCGTCTTCGGGGTCCAGTACCTCGACCGTCAGATTTCCATCGCCCGCGCGTGGTGCGTTATACGGAATTGCCACATGCAGCACGTTGTGGAGGTATGTGGCGGAGACCGGCCCGCCATCCTTCGATTGCGCCTGCGAGAGCGACGTCAGCAACGCCAGAGATCCGGCAACCAGAACCACCAATCCGCCGGCGAGAAATGCGAAAGACTTCTTCATGAACGACCTCCATTCGCGCCTGACCGGATATGAAAGGTAGCGGGCGCTGTCAACCGGAGAACGGAGGGTTTCGGAAATCTTGCAGGGGGAATTGAAGTTTATTTTGGCGAGGGGGCCGCATACCAGTGATTGCCGTCGCGGCTCAGCCAGAGCGCGCCGCTTTCGGTAGTCAACTGGAAGATGGGGTCTGAAGGGGACGCGTGCGCCGAGAGCGCCACCAGACCGAGTACCTTACCGTGCCAGACAGGTTTAACGGTCTTCCATTTTTGCCCTGAATTCTG
>Ga0206991_10147_pt2 | contig 20500 bp, 14 predicted proteins | sample Alteio_BWMinCont_9_FD_153286 | JGI IMG/M metagenome (GOLD analysis project Ga0206991, IMG submission 153286) | Enriched cells from forest soil in Barre Woods Harvard Forest LTER site, Petersham, Massachusetts, United States -... | ecosystem: Environmental > Terrestrial > Soil > Temperate forest >...
ACAACCAATGTGGCATGGCAGCCGTACAAGTGGCAAAAAACGAAATCGAGCTAATCGACTGGTCCAGCGCGCCGAGCAAGTCAATCTGCGGGCCATTCGTGCCAATGGCATTGGCGTCGGCCATGGCGGCGGTACTGGTGATAGGGTTGATGGCAATCCCTTGGGCCGACGAGGAGATCGGGAAATTCAAATTGGGGCCGCCATAGAAGACTGTGCCGCCGGAACCTGTATCGCTGACCGTCGAATTCACGGCATAAGTGAAACTCGTGTTGCTGGTGACATTCACGGAGAAAACACCGTTGAAAAGCGCGTCGTTCGCGCTGCTGCCCGGCTTCACCCCGGTGATCAGCGCCGTGCCGGCATTCCCAGGGATCATGGAGAACGGACAGGGATTAGTTGTCGTAGTGGGATTCGCCAAGGGTGGTGGACACTTGGTGGGATCAATGGTCACAGTGACAAGGCCGGCCGTAAGGGTGACAGAGAGGATCACATTCGCGCTGGAAGGCTTGGTCACATCCACGCCTCTTACCACGCCCGAACCACCGGGAGTTACAAAAGCCACATGCCCGTGGGGTGCCACCGCAATTTGCGGGTAGATGCCGGTATTCAAGGTGACCTGTGTGGAAAGGCACTGGCCGACCTTGGTTGAATTCGGATTGAGAGCATGATCGAGCACGCAGCCGTATGGATTGGTTCCCGTATTCGGATTCAAATTGACAATAAACCCGACATTGGAGCCAGAAACGGTGGATGTCGAAGAGTACGCCACGAGCGCCAAACCGGAATCCGGGTCTATGCCAATCGCATAGGGCATGGGAGCCGGCGAAATCGAACCCTGAAGAGCGTTAGAAATATCAATGCTAAAGGGCGTAATTGGAGTTCCCGCGCCAGGAATTGGGAGGACCGTAACACTCTGGCCGGTTGGGGGCAGGACATTGCCGCTCGCGTCCTTGGGCTGCGTGCCATAGTTCACAACCGCCACGATGTGGTGGATGGGATCCACGGAAACCCCCGTGGGCACATTGATCGGAGCTTGAGCCGTGCTTGCTACTGTGCTCAGAGGAGTCAGGGAGCCGTTTCCAACTGTGTAGAACTGAATGGCATTGGACCCTGTTTCAGCGACCACCACGACCCCCAAGATCGCGTCGATATCAATGGCACTCGGGTTTTGGCCTGCGGCAACCGGTGCGCCCGTGATCTGCGGAGGTGCAATCGAGTAATCGGGGAAAACCGCGATATTGGTCACCGCGGGGTTGAGTGTTGATGTTACCGTGCTTGCGACCGAGAGTGGATAGAGACCCGGCCCGCCGGCATTGATTTGGCTTGTGGAAAGCAAAGTATCTAATTGGCGCGAAGATGACGGATTATTCGCGTCCTGAGAAACCGTGGTGCCTTGGAAAACTACGCGGGCGAAGTTGCCGGCCGCCCCGAAATAGCCGCCGTTAACAATGACCCTGGTATCTTGCGCCAACTTGCCCTGGACAACATCGTCGGGAACCGTGGAAACGGATGTGGGTCTTACCGGAATAACCGTATACGTGTATGCGCTGGGAGGATTTGGCGCGGTCACAGGTTGTCCGGGATCGGTTACGGAGATCGTGAAAGGACCCGCGGTACCCAGATCCAAGGCAGAGAGACGAAGGCGAGCACCCGTAGAGTTAGGGTTAGTGACGGTGGTGGTGGTAACTCCGTTGGTCGTGGTCGTGGTGGTGATGGGAATCGGGAACAGCACCTTGATTTGACCGGAGCTCGACAGTTTTGTGACCTTGCCGCCAACCGGATCGGTGAGGGTGATGATGGACGCCGAGGAGATGTTCGGCGCATCGAGATAAATATCCCACAAGGCCGCGCCCTGCGGAGCGATGGTGGGGCTAATACCATTAAAAGTGATAGGCCCGCCCTTGAAAATGGTGATGGTCCCGATCGCCAGACGCGTATTGTCAGCCACGGAAGTAGCCACGATCGTGAGGTCTGCCGGCGGATTCGTATTCGTCGCGTCAGCAGGCGTAATGCTCGTCGGCACGCTGGACGGGGCCGTATAGATAGCTATGTTGGGGTTATTGGTCTGCGGCACGATATTGCCGCACGTAGGGCTGCAAGTCTTGAGTTGAGGGTAAGGAATCGTTGTAGTGGGAACCTGCTGCGTAAGCAGCCAGGTCACACCCTTGGTCTGGAGATCGTTGGTAAGCGTCACGCTGAATTGCTGCTGCTCATTTGTGGGGACCGAGGCCGTGACGGGAGTCAGAATAACGCTGACGCCGGAGTCGAGTGTAAGCGTAATCGTGCCGGTCTTGTTGGTGTTCTGCTGAGATGCGGCGGTAAAGATAAGCTGCAAGCTGGGAAAAGTAGTCTGGTCCGGGAGCTTGCTTGGCGCCAGGTAAGTCTCCGTGCCGGTGGCTTGAATATTCGAGACCGTTCCAAATGAACCGTCGGTGGGGCAGTTTTTCTTGGCCGAGGTGGTTGTAGTGGTACCGTTGGTCGCCGTCGTCGTTGTGGTGTATTGGCACGGCACTCCCGTCGGCAGACCAGGCTGCCAGTTCACATTCGTATTGGTCGCACCGGTCACCGTTGCAGTCAGTGTCGTCGACTGGCCTACAATCAGGGTATTCCCCACGGACGAAGTTATACTGACGCTGATGACGTTGGCGGTGCTGCTGCTGCCGCAGCCGCTCAACCAGACAAGGCACATCGCCGCAGCCGCAAACCACAGGCCGAGAAGACTTGTGACCCTCCGCAATCTCATTCCCACAATTTCCCCCACACAGTTGCGCTCTGCGGAATTTCCGCTGGCGCTCGAGTTATCTACCCTTCGTACGAAATCCATTGTCCCCGTCGATTTAGGATTCACGCCACATCGCCGCACCTAAAACGTGCGGCTCACGGTGAAGCGAAATGTCGTTTTCGGCTCGAAGTAATTCAGCCGCCCTGGATTGTTCAGAATGAAATCAAGCTGCGGCTTGATCTGCACGGGATAGATCGTCGGGTCCACGGAATTGAATATGCCTTTTAGGTACGTGATTTCCGTCGGCTCGATGAACGGCTGCTTGGCCACCAATTCTTGATACAGGCGGTGCACGTTGTAGGCGTAATAGATGCGGAACGGCGCCTGAATGATGGGAAGTTGCACGACGAATTCGACTCCGGTGGAAGCGCGCATCCGGAAATTCGTTCCCGGCGCGATGGCCAGCTGCTGCGTCAGTCCTCCCAGCTCTGGCGCGTGGGGGAACTGGCCGACGATAGGGGGCTGGCTATTGGGATTCCCCACGAGGCTATCGAAACCCGCCTGGTTGAGCTGCAAGGCGCTTCGGCGGAGGATTCCGTCTGTTCCCCCGTCGACGAAAAAGCCCATCGTCACGTACGAACTGACCAGCGGAATGCGGTACTCGAAATTGGCGTAACTCTGCAGGTCCCCGCCCGGAAGGGTGGCAACATAAGCGAGCACCGGGATGGTAAAGGCGCGCACAGCTCCACCGGAGGTAGGATCATGATACGAAATGGTCTGGGCGGTCGCTTCCGGAATGAATGTCACCGGCGAAATGGAACGAATGTCGAATCCGCGAATATCGCTCTCTCCACCCATATAAAAACGGCTGAAAGGAGGCACTTCCTTGCCTCCATAACCAGTCGTCTGAGCCACACTGAAATGAAGCCCTATCACATTGCGGTGCTTGCGCACCGAACGGAAGTATTTCGTGTCAAACACATTGGTGATGCTGTTGACGTTTCCGCCCAGCCCGGACAGGCCGACCGAGTAGAAGAAACTCTTGCCGCCCGTTGGATTGATGGGATGGTTTACGGTGTTATAAGAAATCGAGGGGGTGATCGTGCTGGACACAATGCCGTTGAGCGCACTGGGACCGGTGAGGCTGCGGAACTGCAATGATTCGAACAGCAGCGTGGACGCTGCGTTAAAGGACGTGATGTTCGTTCGCGTCAACCCGTAAGTGATCCCAAAGCGCGCGAACGAAAGGCGCCGCAGGGGGTGTTGGGCGAAAATCGTGAAACCCGTGCTGTTCTGGGTGTAGTTCTGAACATACTGCGGGTTGATGCTGACCGATTGCTGGAGCAGAATCGCTTCCTGTTTGGCCTGGTTGAAGTTGTACCGGGTGTCGAAGATGGTGAAGCCCGTGGAGATTGGCCGGTCAAAGAGATACGGCTCCGTAAAACCAAACATAAAACTGCGCGTCAAACTTCCAAATTGCGCGGAAAAAGTCATCGTTTCGCCGAGACCCAGGAAATTATTGGTCTGATAGGTGAGACCGATGAAGCTGCCGGCCAGGCCGCTCACCCCGCCTTGCAAACCAATGGACTGCTTGCCTTTTTCCTTGAGCTTGAGCGTGATGTCGACCGTGCCGTCTTTGTTATTCCGCTTGATTTCGGCGGCCTTGTCCGCTTCGATTTTGTCGAAATAGTCGAGCTGGTTGAGGCGAAGAATGCTGTTCTCCCACAATCGCTTGTTAAAAAGCTGGCCTTCATCAATCATCAAATCACGGCGGATTACTTTGTCCCGCGTGGTGGTATTGCCGACGAAGTCGATGCGCCGCACGTAATACTGTTTCTGTTCGTCGAACTTGAGCGTCAGACTGATGATTTTCTTCTCTTCGTCAATCTCGGTTTCCGGCTCCGGCGTAAAGTCAATGAACCCATATTCGCCATAGATCTTCCCGTAGGTCTCCAGGGCCTTGCGCACCTTTTCTGTGGAGAAAATGTCGCCTTGCTTCAGGGGGAAGGCGGCTTTCAAGGCATCCACTTTCAAGGACAATGCTTTGTCTGGGTCGGCGCTGACGATCTTGAGCGTACCCATGTGGTAGCGGTCGCCCTCTTCGATGGGGATGGTGATGTTCACGGCCTTGCCGTGACTGTGCCCCATCAGCGGAACCGGAACTCCCAACCGCGGGCTCTCCGTGTCGATATTCTCAAGAATGGGTTCACCGACCGTGGCCTTAAAATAGCCGTTGGAGCGGTACAGTTCGCGAACGCCCACCTCGAGATCCTCGCTCAGCTTTTGGCGATCGTAGGTCTTGGTGAGTACTGCGATGTCCCAGAAATAGAGAGGAATCGAGTAGGGCCGGTCGTGGCGCATCGCGCGAATCAGCTTGCGATCGCTGAAAGCGTGGTTCCCCGTGAACTTGATCTTGCCAACCTTGACTTTCGGGCCTTCCTCTATCTTAAACACCAGAATCACGGCGTTGCTCGAGGCGATTCGTTCGTACTGCGGGGTGACTTTGGCGAATTGCCGCCCGTGCTCCCCCAGCAGCTCTTTCAGCACAACTTCGGCCTTTTTGATTTTCGTTGGATCAAACTGACTTTCCACGCTCAGTCCGACCTTGCGCTCCTTGAAGCGATCGAGAATGTCCGATTCGGAAACCGAGTGGGCGCCGTCGTAGCGTATGCGGCGAATCTGCGGCCGCTCCTTGACCTCAAAAATAATGATCTTGCCGTCGGGCCGTGTGGCCGAATCCTCGACGCGCAACTTCACATCCTCGAAGAATTGCGTGTTCCACAGCGCCTGAAAATCGCGGCGCAGAGTTTCTTCGTTGTAGGGATCGCCTTTGCGGCTGAAAATGCGCGCGCTAAGTGTGTCGCTGCGCACGCGCCGGTTGCCGATAAAATCGATGCGTTCGATGACGAATTGCTGTTGTGCGGCTTGCTGTTCGGCCGAAGTGTGTTCCTCAATAACGTCCTTGCCGGTCAGCAAATCAATGGAGGCCGAAAAAAGCAGCCGGCGCGAAGGCGCAGACGCCTCCGCCTGGGGATTTTCCTGCGCCGCTCCGCGCGACGCGATCGTCAATAAGAATACGACCGCGATAATCCTCGTCACGCGAGCCGCAAGCCAACCACACGGCAAACAGACTCTTCTTTGAGCGGCCGATGAGATCGTCAAGGCCGCGCCCCCAAACTCAAGATGTTCTTCTCCCGCCGGACCCGGTGTGGGCCGGCTGTGCGTTGGTCCCGACCCGGTCAGGACCCCCTCGCGTTGTGTCTGATTCGCTAGTGGACGACCGGGGTTGCCTCACCCACGGGCCGGAATGATAGGCCTTCCCCTGCGACGTAAATCTGCAATGTCGCCGGCCTTTGGATTCCACCCTGGATCAGCGCCTCGGAGAGCGGGTCTTCGACGTACTTCTGCAAAGCCCTTCGCAACGGACGCGCGCCATAACTGCGGTCCGCACACGTTTTCTCGAGTATCCACTGTCTTGCTTCCGGCGACAGGACCACCTGCACTTGCCGGTGGATCAGCGTATCGTTCAGCTGGCCCACGAGCAGATCGATGATGCGCAGCAGATCTTCGTCGCCGAGCGGATTGAAAATGATGACCTCGTCCAGCCGGTTGAGAAACTCCGGATTGAACGCCCGCTTTACTTCATTCATCACCATTTCTTCCATGGACTTCTGCCCGGCTTCATCCGTCCCGGACTGGAATCCCATGGAGGTGCGCTTCTGCAAATGCCGCGCGCCGAGATTGGACGTCATTATGATGATGGTGTTCCGGAAATCCACGGTATTGCCTAGCCCGTCCGTCAACTGACCGTCTTCGAACACCTGTAACAATATATTGAAGACGTCCGGATGCGCCTTCTCGATTTCATCCAGCAGGATGACCGAGTACGGCGTCCGGCGGACGCGCTCCGTCAACTGACCGCCTTCTTCGTAGCCCACGTACCCTGGAGGGGCGCCGATGAGCTTCGAGACGGAATGCTTTTCCATGAACTCCGACATGTCGAAGCGAACCAGCGACTTCTCCGAACCAAACAAAAATTCCGCCAGGCGCCGCGCCACTTCGGTCTTGCCGACGCCGGTGGGCCCCAGGAAGAAGAAGCAGCCCACGGGACGCAGAGGAGATTTCAGGCCCGCGCGGCTGCGGCGAATGGCGCGTGCAAGAGCAGTAATGGCCTTGTCCTGGCTGATGACGCGCTTATGCAGCTCCGGCTCGATTCGCAGAAGTTTCTGCTGCTCGTCTTCCTTGATAGAAGTTACGCCGATGCCCGTCCACCGCGAAACAACTTCCTCGATATCCTCGCGGGTCACGATGCCAGTCGAAGCGTCATCCAATTTATAGCGCTCCCGCAGTCCGCGAAGATTTTCCTTTTCCTTGCGCTCTTCCTCGGAATAGAATCGCGCCTTTTCGAATTCGTGATTGGCGATGGCCGTTTCCATCCGGTGGGTGATGAATTTCACGCGTTTCTGGACTTCGCCGACCTCTTCCGGCACCGTGGCTTGCCGCAGTTTCACGCGCGCGCCCGCTTCATCGATCAGGTCAATCGCCTTGTCCGGCAGAAAACGGTCCGGGATATAGCGATTCGAAAGATAGACGGAATAGCGCAGCGCCTCGTCGGTATAGCTGACCGCGTGGAATTTTTCGTAGCGCTCGCGAACGCCCTGGATCACTTGGACGGCCTGTTCTTCATCCGGCGCGGGAACTTTCACCGCCTGGAAGCGGCGCTCCAGCGAACGGTCTTTTTCCACCGACTTCCGGTATTCCCCCGGCGTCGTCGCGCCAATGCACTGAATTTCTCCCCGCGAGAGCGCGGGCTTCAAAATGTTTGCGGCGTCGAGTGAACCCTCCGCCGAGCCGGCTCCGACGAGCGTGTGCAATTCGTCGATGAACACGATGGAATTCTGGCTCTCCATCAATTCTTTCATGATCGTCTTCAGGCGCTCTTCGAACTGCCCGCGGTACTTGGTGCCCGCCACAATCAGGGAAAGATCGAGAGAAAGGATGCGCTTGTCCGCCAGGAACGGCGGAACATCCCCATCCGAAATGCGCTGCGCCAGGCCTTCCACGATAGCCGTCTTGCCCACACCCGGCTCGCCGATCAAAACCGGATTGTTCTTCGTCCGGCGGCACAAGATTTGAATGACGCGCTCGACTTCACCTTCGCGGCCAACCAGCGGATCAAGCGAGCCTTCCGAAGCCGCCTGGGTCAGGTCGCGGCTGAACTCCGCCAGCAACGAAGTTTCTTTCGGCCGCGCCGCCGCTGTTTTTTCGCCCGAGGTGCGCGCCAGCTCTTCCCGAAGTGTCGAGAGCCGCAGTCCACGCTCCATCAAAATCTCCGCGCCAAAGCACTTTTCTTCGCGCAGGATGCCGAGCAGCAGATGCTCCGTGCCCACGTGCTTGTGCCCCAGCCGCTCCGCTTCTTCCGCCGCCATATTCAGGATACGCTTGCACTCCGCGCTCAGTGGCACTTCGACTGACGTGGAAATGCGCTCGCGAATAGTGATGCGGGCTTCAATCTCTTTGCGTATGGATTCGATCGAGCCTTGCTGCCGCAGGAAGCGGTTCGCCAGCGCCTTGTCCTCGCGCATCAAGCCGAGCAGCAAATGCTCCGTCTCGATGTACGGGCTGCCATACTGGCTGGCTTCGTACCTCGCAAAAAATATGACGCGTCGCGCTTTTTCCGTATACCGTTCGAACACGTTAGCTCGCTTCTCCCCCAGAGACCCTGCCCGCGGAAGCCGCCGCTTCGCGGGGCCGCAGCACCCCATGTTCCAGCACCAGCACCCGGTCGCACCGCGCGGCGAGCCCCAAATTGTGCGTCGCTATCAGCGACGTCAACTTGTGCGTGCGATGCAGCCGTTCCAGTAGCTCGAACACAGCCCAAGCATTCTGCTCGTCCAGATCTCCGGTAGGTTCGTCTGCCAGCAGCACCGTTGGCCCGGTGATGAGCGCCCGGGCTATCGCCACTCGCTGCTGTTCCCCTCCGGAGAGTTCCCCTGCGCGGTGATCCACCCGGTTTTCCAGGCCGACTTCCGCGAGCCACTTCCGCGCCATCCCCAGCGCTGAAGCGAAATTCTCGCCGCGCAACAACAGCGGCATGGCTACATTTTCCGCAGCCGTAAAGTCTGGCAGCAACTGGTGGCGCTGCCACAAAAATCCCACGGCACGATTCCGGTACTCCGCCAACGCCTCGTCATTAATCGATTCAATGGCTTTCGTTGCGAAGTATACTGTACCGCTTGTCGGCGTGTCTAGCGCGGCCAGCAGATGCAACAGAGTGCTTTTGCCGGCCCCCGATGGCGCAACGATCGCCACCATCTCTCCTTGCCGCAAACTCAGGTTCGCATCGGCCAGAACGGCGATGCTCTTCTCGCCGCTCCCGTACGTTTTTTTCAGTCCGCGTGATTCCAGCACAATTCTCGCGCTGCACGGATCGCCCTGCGGCTTCTCATTCTCGCTTTGTGTGCCTGGAATCATTTAGCGTTGCAAACTTTCGCTTTCTTTCTCTTCGCCCTTTATTTACTTAGATGCTCTTGTCGCTCGACTCGTGCCGTAACCCGCCCCACCCGACCGTGCTTCAGTTGACCCAAAGTGTTTCCCCTTTTTGCCACTCCTTTACCTGCCGAAAAAAGGGCAATTCCAGCCCAAACTGAAACACTTTTAATCTCATTATTTTCAACAGCTTGCGGCGGGCATTTGCTTTCACCGAGGGGTGAGGGATGCGCCCACGGTCTAACCCACCTGCCTCTACGGCCATATAGAAGCAAATCGCGCGCCAAATTGCCCTCGGAATATGCTTATTGCACAATTCCTCCCGCTCTCTATTCATAGCGCAGAATTTCCACCGGCAGGAGCCGCACCGCGGCCCGAGCCGGCAAAATGGTGGCCGCGATCGAAATCCCCATCGCCACGGTCGCAATCCACACGCCGTCGAGCAAACTCGGGTGAAACGGCACGTAAGGAACTGCGTAGACCTGCGGATCGAGCGGGATCAGATGGCTGCTTCCGGCAAAAATAGAAAAAGCATAGCCAACGATCAGTCCGGTAAGCGTGCCCGCTGCTCCGATGCTGATTCCCTGCCAAAGAAAAATCGTCCGAATCTGTTCGCGGCGCGCTCCCATGGACCTGAGCACGGCAATATCCCGCGCTTTGTCGGTCACCGTCATGGAAAGGACCACTAAAATGTTGAGACCCGCAACGAAAGTGATTAGCCCGATAAAAATTGCCGTCACCAGCTTTTCCAGACGGAGCGCCCGGAACAGCGCACGGTTCTCTTCCATCCAGGTCGTTGCTGAAAAACCTGGTCCGGCAGTTTGTCGTACGCGCTCCGCGATTTCACCCGCGTGCTCCGGTTGGTTCACGCGAAATTCGAGTACGTTCACGACGTCGCCCGCGCCGGAAAGCCCCTGCGCCGCAGCCAGCGTCATGAAGCACCAGTTCTCGTCGTAGTCATAAAAGCCGGAATCGAAAACTCCGGCGACGCGAAACCGCCGTGTCCGCAGCATCAATCCGTAGGGCGTCAATCGCCCCTGCGGACTGGTGAGCGTCACATAATCGCCCGGTGAGACTTTCCACTCCTCGGCAAGCTGCCTTCCGATCAGGAGAGCATCGATGCCGTCCGCGTCTGGGGAAAAGTCCAGGCGCCCGGCGACGATGTGTTGCAGCGCTTCGTCGCTTTTGCGCTCCCGTTCCGGATCGATGCCTTTCGTCACCGCGCCCCGCGCCTGCCCGGCAAAGGAAAGCAGCACCGTCTGGTAAACGGCTGGGTTCACCGTGCGCACGCCGGCGGTAGCCGCCAACCTCGTCGCCAGTTCCTCGTAGTTCTGGATTCCGCCCGTCCCCGGCCGTGTGAGCGAAACGTGCGCGGTCACTCCGAGCAATCGGTCCTGCAGTGTTTCCCGGAAACCGGTGTTCATGGACAACGCAATCACCAAGGTCGCCACGCCGGCCGCCACGCCCACCACGGAAAACAGTGTCACCAGCCGCAGCACCGCGGGCCGGTACGGAGACCGCAGGTACCGCTGTGCCACAAACCATTCGAATCGCATCGTGTTTGGAAGGATACGTTACGCGCCGTGTGCTTCGGAAGTGGAAGATGATTCGCTGCCGCCTTCCGGGCGCAGCAGTGGAAAAAGGATGACATCGCGGATCGAGGGCGAATCCGTCAGCACCATGGTCAGGCGGTCGATGCCGATGCCCTCGCCCGCCGTCGGCGGCATGCCATGGCAGAGAGCGCGGATGTAATCCACGTCGAGCTGTTTCGGAACTTCTTCACCGCCCTGGGCCATCTGCGCCAGGAACCTTCGCTCCTGTTCGGCAGGATCGTTCAACTCGGAAAAGCCGTTCGCCACTTCCATTCCCGCCACGTAAATCTCGAATCGTTCCGTCAGCGTCGGATCCTCAGGCTTCTGCTTCGAAAGCGGCGAAATGTCCGTCGGAAAATCGTACAGGATCGTCGGTTGAATCAATTTGTCTTCCGCCATGGTTTCGAAGAGCAGCCCCGTCCATTCGCCATTCGTTAATTTGCCTTTTGCCCCCGCGTACGGCGCACCGGCACTTTTCGCCCAGAGGTTATAGCGATTTGTCGCTTCCTGAGCGCCTCCGGACGCGGCTAACTTTTCAATAGTGGGCGCTTCGCCCGCTGCGGCGGGCCAATACTTCACGATCGCTTCACGCATCGAAAGCCGTTGCATTTTCGAGAAATCCAGTTCGACCTCGCCGTACTTGACCGTCGTCGAGCCGGTGATGTTCTTTGCCAGCAGCGCGAACAGTTGCTCGTTCATGTCCATTAAATCGCGATAATTGCTGTACGCCTCGTAAAACTCCAGCATGGTAAATTCCGGATTGTGCTGCGTGGAAATGCCTTCATTGCGGAAATTGCGGTTGATCTCGTACACGCGGTCGAACCCGCCCACCGTCAGCCTTTTCAAATACAGTTCCGGAGCGATCCGCAGGTATAAATCAATGTCCAGCGTATTGTGATGCGTCCTGAACGGCCGCGCTGCAGCTCCCCCGGGAATGGGGTGCATCATCGGCGTTTCCACCTCGACGTATCCCCGCGCGTCGAAGAACCGCCTCAATTCCTGCGTGATCCGCGCCCTGGTCACAAACACATGCCGTGATTTTTCACTGGCGATCAGGTCCAGATACCTCTGGCGGTAGCGCAGCTCGATATCCGTCAGCCCGTGCCATTTCTCCGGCAGCGGTAACAGCGCTTTCGAAAGAAAGTACAGTTCCTCCACCCAAATCGAGAGCTCGTTGGTCTTAGTTCGAAACAGGTGGCCGCGCACGCCAATCGAATCGCCCAGGTCCAGCAGATGGAACAATTGAAATCCCTTTTCCCCCACAACATCTTTCTTTACATAGATCTGGATGCGCTTGCCGCTCCCCTGCAGGTGCGCAAATCCCGCCTTACCCATCAGCCGGAAAGACACGATGCGCCCCGCCACGCGCACCTCTCCCTTGTTCGCTTCCAGGTCCGCCCCGGATGTCTGGCTGTATTTTTCGACCAGCTCCGCAGGCGTGTCCGTCCAACGAAATTCTCTCGGATACGGGTCGTGACCCAGCGCCTGGATCTGCTCGAGTTTCTTCTGGCGCTGTTCAAACTGGTCGCGCGGCTCAAATTGCAAGGGAAAATCCTTTCAAAAGCGATGGATTGCGAGTATAGCGGCCCACGCCTTCCGGGAGCAAGGAACTACGTCCCGCCCGCTCGAATAGCAAGATCAGTTCGGCGCCATTCCGCGCTGAAATGCAGGTACCTACATCCGCTGGGAAGCAAGCCCATTCCAAGTGACATTGGCGCTTCCTTTGAATTAAAAAAACTTTAGCTGGGTGGAGGTTCTTGTTATACTCTGCCCCCTGTCCCGCGGAGACTTTCCGTGACAAACCCTAGCCACCCTCTCTCAACTCGCGGCTCGTCTGTCCAGGCGGACTGGCGCAAGTGGTTGCCGCAAGAAAAAGCTCAGGTTTTCCTCGACCTTGTACAGCATCTCGAAAGCGTCTATATCATGTTCAGCGTGTCTCTGAATGAGGCCATCGCGCTCAGGCGGGAAGGAAGATTGCTCAAATCCATCTCGGCCATTGGGATTTCCTCAGACCTCTGCGATCTCTTCACTGCCCCGCTCGCCGGCTTACTTCGGGCCTTGTCCCAACACGCCAGGCATTATGGCACCATCCCCAATGCAGCCCCTCTGGACCCGGCGAACTATCTCGGGCATAGGTGCCAGCGATCTGCCCGCATGAGCGGCCTGCTGAATCGCGTGTTGCTCTCGCACCGCCTTCAGTTTCTCCATAAGGTCAGCACCCTTGAGGAAATGGTTGAGGACGTTGCTGAGGATTTCCGCCATGCCGCCGATGGGCTCGCCGCCGGCCTCTACATTGATCCCGGACCCCTCTGGAACGAAGTTGACGCTGGCCACTATGATCTCAATACCTGCCTGCGGGAGACCATTGTTCTTCTGAAATCCTTCCTGGTCGCCCTTCCCGACAGCCAGCTTGAAGCCTTTCAGAACTCCGCCCGCGAACACTTGGTGGCCCCCGCAGCTGAAGCTCCTGCCCTCCAGCCTGTGATCCGTCATAGACGATTCGCCTCATTCGCGGGACAATAGCTGGGCCTGCTCACCCGCACCAACCTGGAAGACTCACCCAGGATACAAGGGCCCTTTCGGGGCTGGCTGTTTAGCACACGCGGGCTACTGTCAGGACAACTCAAGGGGGTACCCGGTGCATCCGAGAAGGTGGATGCGCCGCTATTGGACCGTTGGCCCGAAACCGACCAAGCGATCCGAATGCGTCGACTTCCCGGCAGTCCACCAAACCGGTGACTGAAGCGGAAGCCATTCGTCTGGCCCAGGCTGGGGATGCTCCGGCTTTTGAGTTTCTTTACCACTTGCATAGCCGCCGCGTCTACGCCTTATGCCTGCGCATGGTCAATAACCCGTCCGATGCCGAGGATCTGATGCAGGAAGCTTTTCTGCAGCTTTTCAGAAAGATCGGCACCTTCCGCGGGGAGTCGGCTTTTTCGACCTGGTTGCATAGGATGACGGTCAATGTGGTGCTGATGCGCCTTCGAAAGAAGTCGCTTCCGGTGACCTCTCTCGAAGAAACGACGGAACCAGATGAAGAAACTGGCGGGCCCAGGAAAGATGTCGGCGCGCCCGATTTGCGCTTGAGCGGTGCTGTGGACCGCGTCAATCTGGAACGTTCGGTCGAGAAGTTGCCGCCGGGTTATCGCACCGTGTTTGTGCTCCACGACGTCCAGGGATTTGAGCACAACGAGATTGCGGACATCATGGGATGTTCCGTAGGAAATTCGAAATCGCAGTTGCATAAAGCACGTACCCGCCTGCGGGAGTTGTTGCAGGAAGAAATACGCGAGCAGGCGCGCCAGGAACGCCATGCCGCAAAAACGCAGACGGCGCAGGATGATTGAGTTACAATGGGCCCAATCGAGGGTGTGTGAAGCGATTTCACGGCGCGGTCAAAAAGATGTGCCGAAAAAAATTTTGAGAAATCGAACGGGGCGGCTTCTCGGAAGCCGTTCTCTTGGAGTGAAGGGCCATGCAGTGTAAGGAAGTGGAAGTCGTTGTTGAACACGAAGGCCTGGCACCGCTGCCGGAACCAGCGCGCGCACATGTGGCCGGTTGCAAACATTGCCAGGATTTTGTCTCTGACCTTGCCGCCATTGTTTCTGTCGCGCAGGAATTGCCTGCCGAAGTCGAACCCCCTGCTCGCATCTGGCTTTCCCTCCGGGCTCATCTCCACCAGGAAGGAATCATCAAGGAGCCCCTGGCCGTTCCCGCCACGGAGCATTCTTCGTGGTGGCATGGCTTTGGCGATCTGTTCCGCAGCCGCACCTTCGCAACAGTTACTGTGGGCTTGTTGATCGTCGCCGCTGGCATCGTCCAATTGCGGCAACCTGTTGAACCCCCGCCGTCTGGGCCTGACATCGCGCGTACCTCGTCTGTCCCACAATGGCAAATTCCCTTTCAGAAAACCGTCATGGCCTTGCATGACCAGGAAGTCGATTTGAGAAATATGCAGCTTGCAGGAACCTCCCCGAGCGCCTCTCCGGTGGACGATTCTTTCAAACAAAACCTGCAGCAGGTTGACCAATTTATTGCTGAATGCGAGCGCCACTTGAACGAAGCGCCGCAGGACGACTTGGCGCGCGATTATCTGGCCGACGCCTACCAGCAAAAAGCAGATTTACTGTCCGCGATGTTGGATCGCGGAAGGAGCGTTAACTAACATGGGCACCCTGAGGACGGTACAAAACAGCCTGTTGGTCATTGGTGCGGGAGCCTTGCTCTTTGCGGCGATGCCTGCCCAGGCTGCGCAACAGCACGTCGAGAAGCATTTTACGGTCAAGAGCCGGCCCGTCGTAGTCATTCACAACGTGGCCAACGGCCGCATTGAAGTGAAGTCCTCGAAAAACCCTCAAGTTGACATCGTGGCCACTCAGAATTCGAGCAAGGTCGGCCTGGAGATCGAACAGGTAGGAGACCGCATCGACGTCACTTCCAACATTCTCGATGCTTCGGCGCAACCCCAGGACCTCGAAACCAATTTACAGCTCACCGTGCCGGAAGAAACCGAGCTCCAGCTCACCACCGAAACCGGCCTGATCTACGTCGAGCAGGTCATGGGTGACATGAGCCTGGAAAGCGTCGCCGGCGACGTGCACCTCAAGGAAGTTTCCGGCTACATCATCGTCAAGACCACTGCTGGCTCGCTCGTTTGCACGCAATGTGCGGGAAAACTCGATTTCAATTCCGTCAGCGGCAGCGCCCAGTTGCTCCAGCCCGCTTTAACCAATGTGAGCCTTCGCACCACCACCGGCAATATTCTCTTTGACGGTGATTTCATCCGCACTGGCCTCTATTCCATGAAGAGCGGCAAGGGCCTCGTTGAAGTTCGCTTCTCCAGCAACGATTCGTTCGACCTCAAGGCCCAAACCACCATGGGCACCGTCGACAATCAGGCCACCGCCTTCCTCAAACCGGACGCTCACGGCGTCAAACACATTGCTTCGAAGTTCACTCACGGGCTTTTTGGCTCCGTCGGTCAGGGTCTCGCCAAGGTCGAACTCTCCTCCTACAGTGGTACAATTCGCATTCTGAAGCGCGATTAGTTTTTCGCGCCTCCATCGCGTGACAACTACGCCTCCTTCGCGCGGGCTGCAACCCCGCGTCCCGATTCTTTGCCTCGCCGGTTTCATGGGTTCCGGCAAGACCACTATTGGCACGCTCCTCGCCCGCCAACTCGCCTGGCGCTTCGTTGATCTCGATGACCGCATCGAAGAATCCGCCGGCCTCACCATCCCGCAGCTTTTCGAACGCTTCGGCGAACCCGCTTTTCGCCAGATCGAAGCGGATCAACTCCGCGCCGCTCTTGGCCGCGCCTCCGAACTCAAGGAAGGCACTATTCTGGCTCTCGGCGGCGGCACCTACGCCCAGCCCGGCTGCGCTGATTTCCTGCGCACCGCCGGCGTTCCCGTTCTCTGGCTCGATTCTCCCCTCGAAGTTCTGCTCGCCCGCTGCATGACCATGACCGGCCGTCCTCTCTTCCGCGACGAAGCCAGTTTCCGCGCCCTCTATGACCAGCGCCTTCCCTCCTATCAGCTTGCCGATCACCGCGTGGACAGTTCCGCCGAACCAACTCAGGTTGTCGCCGAGATCCTCCGCCGCCGCATTGTTGCATCCTCTGGAAACGAGCCTCATCTCGTGGTTGAGAATCCCCTTCCCTGAGAGAGAATAAGCACGGGGGTAAGACGCACCGTGAAATTTAGATCAGCATGCATGGGAATTATTCTCGTGATCGTGGCCTGTGCCACTTTGTCACTCTCAGCCCAGAAAAAGGGCGAGCCCGGCGCGCTCGTACCGGACAAAGGAAAATTCACGATCAAGCTCGACGGCAAAACCGTCGGCCATGAAGAGTTCGAGATCTCGCCTTCCGGCGGCGGTTGGCTCGCTAAAGGCACCGCGGACATTAAGCCGCCCGATGGTGCCGCAAGCAAGATTACCGGCTCGCTCACTCTGCAGCCCGATGGCGCACCGATTAGCTATAACTGGACTTTACAAGCCGAGAAGACCAACGGCGCCCACATCCTCTTCACGAACGGCGTCGCCAAGATCACTCTGGAAATGCAAGGCTCGCGCCCGTGCACGGAAGACGAAATAAAGGATCCACACCGCACTCAGCCTTGCTTTTTCGAACAGAATCTTACCTTCGAATCTCCGCTTATCGCTGTCCTCGACAATAATCTCTACCATCAGTACGCCGTTCTCGCCCGCGTCTACAACTGGTCCAAGCGCGGCGTCCAGACTCTTCCCGTGCTCATCCCTCAGGAACTGATGCCCGGTTCCGTGACCGTTCAATCCACCGGCCCGTCCACTGCCGACGGCCAAGCCTATGAAGGCCTCAAGGTCACCACGTCCGACGTCGAAATCCTCTTGCTCCTCGACAGCAATCACCGCCTCATGCGCCTGGAAGTTCCGGCCGCCAAAGTTTCCGTCATCCGCGAATAGTTGTTCGCCTTCGCAAAATCTCTAACGCAAAAAAAATAGGACAGACATTCTTGTCTGTCCTAGCTTGCGCTTCATCTCAAAAAAATTGGGACAGACATTTCTGCCTGTCCCAATTCGTGGTCTGTTTCGAATGAAAAAATTTATCGCGCGAGAGGCCGCTGAAACGCCGGCGCTCCGGGCCGCCGCAGCGCATAGCCCTGCGGGTGACCGTGGACATGCGAGTGCGCAAGCCCACTCGAATGGCCGGTCCCGACGTAGCCGTTCCCGTTGCCATTCGCCGACGCGGGCTGCGGCAGTCGCGCCGGATTACCGATAGGGCGGAGATTGATCGGCGCTGCATGGACGTGGTCGCTGATCGCCTGCAGCCTCTTCAGAATGGATTGCCACTGTTCCCAATCCAGCTGCCTCAGGAACGGCCGCAATCCTTGAATGAACGGATCTTCCAGCAGCGCTTCGCCGTCCGATTCCGGTATGAAGAACCGGTTCAACCCGACGTTCAGCGCCTCGGAGATTTTCTCCAGTGTGCCGAGGCTCGGCGTCATCTGGCCGCTTTCGATGCGGGAGAGATAGGAGCGCGAGACCTTTGAGCGCGATTGCAGCTGGCTCTGGGTCATGCTGCGCGATTCGCGCAACTGGCGAATGCGCTGGCCGATGTTCTCGACCGTCTCCTGGTTGACGAACTTTTCCGATGCTGGTTCAGCGGCTGCTTCCTCCGCAGGTGCCGGGGGAGGAATCAGGAACTCCAGGCGCTGAGGCAGGGCGCGCACGCAACGGCGGCAATTCCCCGTTCGCGTCCGGTACTGTACCAGTCCACAGGTCTTGCAGCGAATGACTTCCCGATCCATCTCTAACGAATTCATATTTTCTTTTTCTAATTGTGCCGACACCGGTGCTCCTTGCTGACTTTTTTTCCGGCGTGCGGATAGGATTAGGGGAACGTCGGAACGTTCACGGGGAAGGCAGTTACTGGCGCAACGGGAGTATCGTGTGAACTGCCTTTTTGTGTCAAGAGTATTTTTGTACTTTTTTGGCCCTACGCGCTCCGCGCTTCGCCGTGTTACGCCCGGCTTTCGCCTGTTCTTCCGGCCAGTTTTCCTCTCCAGTTCCGCAATCTCCACGAAGGCTTGTGTCTCCCCGCGCCCCGCACCATAGCGATTGTGGTCGGTGTTCAATCGTCCGCTTCTGTAGTGGCGGGCCTTTCACGTTTCTTGTGTCCCGGCGTTTTCTGCCGGGAAGACCCGTGTGTTTCGTTCCGGGCCAGTCTGAAGACTGGCCACTACAACTTCTTCTGATGACGGCTTCTTAGTTGGGTCGGGCTCGGACGAATTGGGGATGATGTAGGTGATTCCGGCGGCTCTCTCGGCGGCCATGGCCGGCAGGGTGTGCAGAAGCAGGCTGCTGATGTGCGTGAGGGCCCTGGCACGGCGAGCGGAGATGCGGTTCTTGGCGACAAGCCAGTACAGACAGCGCAAGGAAAGATTGATGCCCTTAGCGGTTTGGAAGTCCTGGGCATCGCGGAACAGGATGTCGGCGACGTCTGACCGCTCGTTTTGCTTTTGCTCGGCATGATGATTGGCGCAGAGTCCGGACTGCGGGTCGAAAATGGGGAGACGGCATTGGCGGCCCGAAGCAGTGCGATAGGTACAACGAGAAGGGAAAACGGCTGGTTCAACGGTTTGGAGTTTCATTTTGGTCCTCGATTTTGAGAGATGTGGATTCTAAGGGACTTAGGATCAGGGAAAAACGCTTGCTGGAAGTACGGCGACTCATTTTTCTTGTGAAAGAGTGCGGAATTGCATGAAAGGAAAGGGGATGAGTTTTTGGAGAGTGCAAAAAAGTGCAAGAAAATGCAAAAGAGTGCGTAGGCAACGGAAAATAAAGGAGATAGATGAGGTAAAGGGAATAACGGAAGCAAGAATAGGAGGCTGGTGGGCGGAGATGGAGTTGCGATTTCACGGCGGAGTATAGCATGGATTAGTCATTCTGTCAAGTCATTTTATAGTGCTTATAATGAATAGGTTGCAAGGCCGTTCGAATGGGCGCGTAAAAGAAAGAAAACAAAGGGGTAGAGTTCACTGTGGGCGGTGGCAACGGATGGCGAGCTACGGGACGCGAGAGCGGGCGGCGAGCCTGACTTGCTAGTGAAGAGCCTCGTCGAGTTCTTGAATGTCCTTCTGCCGCATGCTAGCTTCCAACAAGCCCGATGGGATTTCTTCCAAATCTCGAGGATGCCGTCATACCACTAGAAAAACTTCGGGACTACGCTTTGAATATGGAACATGCTGAAGGTCGCCACAAGGCAACAGTCTTCAAGGAGGCACTTGGAATCGAAAGCCGGCACGCCGATGTGTTGGCTGAACTTCTCAGGTCAACTTTGCCTTCTGCGCCAGCTCAGCAGGTAAAGGCCGGCGAATATGGCGACTATTGGACCACCTATCATCGAATCATCGGGCTCAACGGTCAACCAGCCATTGTCACTGCCGCGTGGATATTGAAAAAAGGGCAGGGTCAAGCACCCCAACTGATATCATGTTACATAGAGACGAAAAAACAAAAAAAGCTTAACGAGCTTCTGGGGTAGCGCAGGAAAAAGCATGAACCTTGAACTAAATCCAAAACTTCTCGACATGGTTGAGTTTGAGGATTCTTCCTTGGGTACGACTGTGAACAGAACTGGGACCATAGTAGAGACCTTTGGAAACCCTCCTAACACAGTCTTGGTCGAATTGACGGACTCGGAAGGCGTCCCTGAATCTTTCGTCACCAAGAAAATTGAAGACATCCGGAAAGTGGGGGAAACCAAGCCTGCGGCAAAATGGCCCAAACCAAAGGAAGCCCAGCAGTACTTTGAGAACGGTTTCTTGTACCTGCAGAACGGGCTGTTTGGACAAGCCAAGGGACAATTCGCAAAGGCCTTCTCAATTGATGTAAACCTCAGGGCGAGTCTACTAGAATCAACAAATGTTCTTGCACGTAAAGACAAGCTTGACGCTGCAATCCGGGTATACAGTCTGCTTCTCGAACTCCAGCCCCGTACGCGTTTAGGCATTGCGAAAGTGTCAGTCCCATTTGAATCGCTTGCCTGAAGAAGTCTTCACCAGGCACACGAGATCCAATCTCGGCTTTGGGAACCGAGGAAGCAACTAGAGCGATTGCAAGGTTTCGCTGGGTGAGATCGGATGGGTCCAGCTCAAAGGCAAGAACGAAATAAGCGACCGCCTCAGGGTACAGCTTCATGTCCGAATGCTGAACA
>Ga0206991_10162_pt1 | contig 20478 bp, 22 predicted proteins | sample Alteio_BWMinCont_9_FD_153286 | JGI IMG/M metagenome (GOLD analysis project Ga0206991, IMG submission 153286) | Enriched cells from forest soil in Barre Woods Harvard Forest LTER site, Petersham, Massachusetts, United States -... | ecosystem: Environmental > Terrestrial > Soil > Temperate forest >...
GCTCGTACGTAACGGGATAAAGTTGGAGTAGGCATGGACGCAGATCTTGATCTCCGGGCAAAGCGCAGCGTGAACCCTTCCAGAACAAGTCTGGAGAAAACCGGTCTCTACCATAGCTTCCTGCTCCCCAACGGCAAGGTGGCCGAAGGCTCAATGGACTTAGCCTGGCAACAGGCCCGACTTGAATCATTCCGACTCCCGGCGGATTTAAGCGGCAAGCGGGTGCTCGATATCGGTCCGTGGGACGGATACTACACGTTTGAAATGGAGCGCCGCGGTGCCCGTGTCACAGCCATAGATGTCGTCGACCTTGATACGTTTCGCTCCCTGCATCGCGCATTTCATTCCTCGGCGACATACATTCAAGCCGAGCTTTATGATCTCGACCCAACTGAACTCGGTACATTTGACATCGTTCTCTGCCTGGGGGTCCTGTACCATCTGAAGCACCCATTCTTAGCGATCGAAAAACTGTGTGCACTGACTGGTGGGGTCTGCATCATCGATACGTTTGTGATCGACGGCCATAAGTACCTTACGGGCGACAAACCAGAATTGCCCTACGCCGAGTTCTACGAGGGAGGCGAACTTGCCGGCCAATTGGACAACTGGTGCGGCCCAACGGTAAGCGCGGTCGAAGCGTGGATAAGATCGGCGGGTTTCGCCAGCGCCGAAGTTTCCCGGGTGACGGAGACATCGGCCTGTATCCTGGCTCACCGAAAATGGAACAACCTCCCTCCTGACGATGGTCCCAGCGTCGAACTTTTGGGCCTGACCAACAACCTGAATCGGGGGCGCTCTTTCACGTCCGGAAGAGAAGAATACATCGTGCTCTGGTGCAATTGGCGAAGTGATGTCGCTCCATCGCTCGCTTCCGTCTTCCCGCAAGTCGATGATTTCGGCGTTGCCCCCTTTGATTGCCCACCCAATGCCAATGGTTTGCACGTAAGTTTCAGGCTCCCGCCCGGGTTGGGGCCAGGCCGGCATGCTGCACGGTTGAAAATCGGCAATTCCGCCTGGTCGAACTGGGAGCCTTTTCACCTGGATCTACCTGATTCCGATCTCCTCCCCACCATCACGGCAATCCAGGACGGAGTCAGCTGGGTATCGGGCGAAGTGAACTGGGGCAACGGCGGCTGGATGACCATCTGGGCCGATGGCCTGGCTCCAACTTCAGACGCCGGAAACACCGTTGTTCAAGTCTCGGGTATCCCTCACTACCCGAATGATGTATTCGCCGCGGAAGGTCAGATAAATGTCAGGCTGCGTCTCGTCGTCGAAGCAGGGCTACACGATGTTGTAGTGGTCCATTGCGGAGCCAGATCAAAAGCTCATAAGATTCGTGTTTTGGGTAATCCTCCGCCGGTTCGCGGGCTTGAAAGCTTGTCGGGTTGACGTGCTGGTGTGGCTATTTCGGCGATTTGGTTACCGCTCCTTTGCAGTCACGGCTAGGTAAAATCGATCTGTTGCTGAGCCGGGCGCACCAGCAAGTAGGCAAGTAGTTGCGTTATGACTATCAGAAGGCGTCGAGATGAGTCTCGACGCGGCACGCAAGAGTGCGTACGCCACGAAAGCCCCGGTAACGTTCTGATATTTGATAACCGCTATCTGCGTTGCCTGACCAGTACGCCTGTCGTGCCCTTCTCCGCGGGGAATGACTTCGAGATGTGGTCATGGAATGCGAGGTTCTCTTCGTCAGCCAGTGCCCAAAGCAGGCCTAATCCGCCGGAACAGTAGCTGAGCCATGCGGAAACGAATCGGACGGCGCGGCTGCGGCCATCGAGCGACGACCCGTCGAAGGTGACCAGGTGCAGATCGGTCCAGCTCATGCCTGCAGTTTCGCGCTTCGCCATAGCCCACACCAGCCCATAAAACAGGGAGATGAGAAGCATCGCGGTCGCGAGCGTGATCCATAAAGTTTTTCCGGCACCAAAACCGGGCGCGCGACCCAACAGCACACCGGTGGCGGCGGCACTTCCCGCAAAGACACCGAAACCCAGAAGCACCATCGCCACGTCCATGGCTCCAGCCGTCAAACGTCTCATCGGTGGCGCCACGCGGCTATCGCCATAAACCTGGGCCGGCACACCGGTTGCCAGAACACGTTCACCCTGTGCAGCATTGGCACGAAAATCGAGATTGCCCTGGCCGACCGGCGGAGATGCCTTTTTCGCCGCGGTGCGTGGCGATGCAGCCGGCTTTCGAACCGTATCCGCCGGAATTCCCGGAGCCGAAAGCTGCGAAGCGAAGCGGACGGCCGCCTGCCGCTGAATGTCTTCGAACGGAATTACTTTCTGCGACGCGGGATAGTTCCACTGCGGCGTTGCCTGAGTCCCCGGTTGCAGACTGGACTGAAAGAGAGGAGCCTGTTCCGGTTCTGTTTCGGGCGTGCGCTCGGCCATCGGCGAGAGTGCCAGGGCCGTGGCGCCGATATAGGATGCAGGCGCGGAGACGGCAATGCCCGGCATCCTCCGCCCGCAATGGAGGCACCGATGATCGTCTTCGCCGCTGATCAAACCACAGTACTGACAACGCATCTCTTAATCTCTTGTGTACTCCCCGTCCCCGTCCGTTTCATCCGTGGCAGCCACCGGACGCACCGTAAATGACGATGCAAAAATCAGGTTCACTTGCCACACAACTTATGCCGTGCTACGGTTGCGAATTGAGGAACTTTTCCGCAATAATCCCTATTTCTCTGAGTAACACAATCCGCGCGGGTTGTCACGAAAAAACTCTGAGAATTGTGAATATTTCCGCTATTCTGCTGCTCTTGTGCGCAGGGGCGCTGTCACCTGAATTTTGTCGCGCACAACAGCCTGTTGTGCCGCCTGCAACACCTTCGCCGCAACAGGAGAACGAGCAGTCGATCGAGCGGCCGGATTTCAGCGTTCACGTCACCCGGCCCGGTGCTCCCAAGGACAAAAGCAGCATCCCCTTTTCAACCGAATGCCTCGCTGCAAAGACCGAGGACTGCGCGGAACAGGGCATCGATGAAAAAGGCGTGGAACATATCAAGGGCATCGCCGGCGGTAAAGTCGTTTTTGAATTTCCGAACGCCACGCTGAAAGCCGACGCGGTCGATTTCGACACACACACCGGCATCGCGACCGCGACCGGGGACGTCTACTATCGCGATTACGATCACGATGAGGTGATGTACGCGGACAGCGCGACTTACAACACGGATACCGAAATCGGTGAGTATCAGCACGTCCGCGGCTATATGAAGGCCAAAATTGTGGCCAGGCCCGGCGTTCTCACGTCGAGGGATCCTTTTTATTTTGAGGCGGAGCGGGTGGAAAAAACGCCGGAGAAATACATTCTGTATGACGCGATGATTACGGATTGCGAATTACCGAATCCGTGGTGGACGATGCACAGCAAACTGATCGACTACTATCCTCACGATCAGGCCATCGCGCATTACGCCCTTTACCGCGTCCGCGGCATTCCGGTGTTTTTCTTTCCGTACTTCGTCAAGTCATTAAAAACCGAACCGCGGAAAAGCGGGTTTCTCACTCCCAATATCGGCCACAGTTCCACCCGCGGCTTCCTGTTCGGTGTGGGCTACTACCAGACGCTGGGGAGAACGATGGACGCCACCTATGTTTTTCAGGACTTCACATCGCGCGGTTATGCCCACCATATCGACTTTCGCGGCAAACCCACGGACAAGTCTGACTTCAATCTGATTTTTTACGGTGTGCAGGATCGCGGAATCGTGCAGGGCGGCGTCCTGCTGAAGTCGCCGGGGTACAGCATCACGGGCAGCGGCAAGATCGAATTCGGCCATGGCTGGGTAGCGCGCGGCTCGATCGACTATCTGAGTTCATACCTGTTTCATCAGCAATTCACGGATTCTTTTACCCAGGCCATCGTTTCAGAAACACATTCCGACGCGTACATTGAAAAGCACTTCGCCAACTACACGTTCGACGCATCGGCATCACGCCTCGAGAATTTCCTTGACACCACCAAGGGGAATTCTGTTCTGATCCGTGCGCTGCCGGAGCTCGAACTGAATAACAGCTATCAGCAGCTGGCGGGTGGACCTGTGCCGCTTTGGTTTTCCCTGCATGCCAGTTACGGGCTCTTCCATCGCGTAGAGCCGCAACCGGAAGGCCAGCCCGCTGTGGACTACTACCAGACCAGCCAGTTCACATCGCGCGCAGTCTTTGCGCCCACGCTGACCAGCGCCATCCATCTGGGCGGCTTCACGCTGTTACCCGAAGTCACCCAGCACGAAATGTTCTATAGCCAAACGCTGACGAATTTCGTGGTCTCCAGCAATACGCTGCTGCGCTCGGCGCCCGAAGCAAAAGTGGATCTGATCTTCCCCGCGATCGAGAGAGTCTTCAATCATAAGACTGTCTTCGGTGAAAAGCTCAAGCATGTGATTGAACCGAAAGTCAGCTATGACTACGTCACCGGAGTCCACGACTTCAACAACACCTTGCTTTTCGACCCCACCGATCTGCTCACGAACACGCGGGAAGCCGAGTTCAGCCTGACGAATCGGATTTACGCAAAACACGGTGACACCGTTACTGAAATTTTTTCCTGGAATCTCAGTGAGAAATACTACTTCGACCCGACGTTTGGCGGCGCCCTGATTCCGGGACAGCGCAACGTCATGCAGAGCGAACTGAATCTGACGGGCTACGCATTTCTCGACGGACGGCGGCGGAACTCGCCCATTGTGTCGACGTTTCGTGCTTCGCCGATCACCGGGCTCAGTTTTACGTGGCAGGGGGACTTCGATCCCCAGACCCAGCGAATCGTCAACAGCTCCGTCTCCGCCAATATCAGGGTGCATCGGTATTTCGTGACAGCCGGCAGCGATCAGATACGCCCGAACCCCGACCTTGCGCCGCCCGCGAACCAGTTCCGGACCACGTTTGGCTATGGCGACACGAACCGCAAAGGCTGGAATGCGGCGTTTTCAATGGTTTATGACTACCGGCTTTCGCTGCTCGAATATGGCATTGCGCAGGTAACTTACAACACGAGCTGCTGCGGGTTCAGTGTTCAGGTTCGACGGCTGGATTTCGGGACGGTGGTTGAAAACCAGTATCTGGCGTCCTTCTCCATCGCCAACGTAGCCTCTGTTGGAACGCTGAAGAAACAGGAACGGATTTTCTGAGTGTTCGTCTCAATTGGTGGAGAGTAAGCTAAAGAAATGAAGATCATGCGGATCGCATTCCTCCTCGCAATGGGCGCCGTTGCTGCAGGATACGTCGGGGCGGACACCGTCAGTCAGCAGCCCGTCCAGACCACACACACAGAGAGCGTCGATTTCGCTCCGGGCGGCACTATCCGCTTCAACGATTCTTCGGGTTATCTTTCCGTGGAAGGCTGGGATCAGCCGAAGATCGAGATCTCCATCGTAAAGTCAATGGGCTACGACTCCGAGCCGGCTGCGCAGGCCACCCATCTTCTCGACAGCGTCAATGTCAAGAGCGAGCGCCGCTCGGATACCGAATTTGTCATTTCCACCGCGCGCGCCAGAACCCATAACCGGTTCACGCATGCGCTGGGATTTGGACGCGATGCCGCAGTGGAATACGTGATCCGGATACCGCGCAATTCCCACCTCATCGTGAGCCATGCCAATGGTTACGTTTCTGTTACCGGGGTTACCGGCAGCATCGAGGCCGATAATCGCAGAGGCGATATTGTTTTGATGCTTCCGAATCTCGCCGCTTATTCGATTGATGCTCATACGAAAATCGGGGTTGTCACGTCCGATCTGGCCGGCTCGACTCACATGAAGCATTTGACCGGCGAGACTTTCAGCCACGGCGACCCGGCGCTCGCACATAAACTGACACTGCGGATGGGGTTTGGCGGCATTACGATCAAGGACCTGCCTGCCGAGGCCGCGGTACCGGTTGTCGCCAGCGCAAAATAGGGTTCTGCGGTTGGAACAACGATGAGTCGCATAACGCAGGCGCTGATCGCCTACTCCGTGCTGGGGATCGCGTGCTTTTTTCTGCTGACCGGGTCTCCCCGGTTGATCGTCCTGATTGTTCTGGCCGCGTTTGCCGCGAAGACCCTGCTTTGGCACTTCAAGCCGGAAGATTGAGTCGCCTCATCACGGCTTGAACTGGGCCGCCAGGTAATCGACAATCGCAGTCCGGTCTGACGCCTGGACTTCCGCGCCCCAGCCGGCCATCTTGTCGATTTCTTTTTCCCATTGCGCGCGCGTCAGACGCTGCTGGCGCATCATGTGATCGTCGTGGCAGGACATGCAGGCGGCTTTGTAAGCATCTGGCACGCTCACGGCCGCCGCAGGGTTTCCAGTGGAAATCGCGGCAGGTTTGGCGGTGGAGACCAAAACGCTGCGCGGCTGCGCTACATTCCACAGGTAACCTGACGGATTCCATTCTTCCTGTAACGGCTGGGCACGCCCTGCCGCATCTGTCGCCCGCGCGATCAGCGTATGCTCGCCTTCGGCTGCCTTCCACGCATAGCTCCATCGGCGGAATCCATACTTCGTGCCGGAACCCGCGAGTTTTGCCGCACTCCAGGTTTTGCCGGAGTCCTCTGAAATCTCTACCTTCGCAACAGGGGACCCATTCGACCATGCGACACCCTGCACCGCGACCAAACCCGGTTTGACCCAATCGCCCGGAACCGCGATCACTGACTTCACATTCAAATCCGTCACGGGGATCATGTCCTTGGCGTCCACAGCGGCGCCCGGAGTCACAGGGTGCGACGGATGCCGGTACGCTGTCTTCATCCAGAAGCCATCGAATTCGTGATCGATCACGGTAATGTGCTGCAGCCACTTCACCCAGGAATCGCCCGCCCACCCGGGAGCGACTACCCGCAGCGGAAATCCGTGTTCCGGCGTCAGCGGCTGCCCGTTCATTTCCCACGCCAGTAAGGTATCGGGGTCGAGGGCTTTACTGACCGCAAGGGTACGCTGGAAGTCCGGCATTTTGCCGAGCGGAACATCGGCGCCGTCCAGAAGCAGCTGAGTCGCTGCTGTTTTCACACCAGCCTTTGCAAGCACGTCACGCAGCCGTACCCCGCCCCATCTGGCGTTACCCACCCCGCCAAATTTCCACTGCGCGCCCGGCAGATGCGGCTCGTAAAAACTGCGCCCGTTGCCGGCACACTCCAGTACACCCGTCAGTTCTGTATGCGGCAGCTTTTTGAGATCCGCCAGCGTGAGCGTCAGCGGTGTTTCCACCAGACCGTCGATCGTCAGCTTCCAGTCAGCGAGTTGCACCTGTGGAGTGTAGGTATGACAGCGAATAAAAAAACTATTCACCGGGGTAATTTCGCCGAAAAGAAACTGGACAGGTGTTTCTATATCCGCAGGCCGAGGCGAAAGAGTGATGGGGTCCGGCCCCGTGCTTTCTGCACCGCCACCCGGGCGAATGAAAAATCCTGCGGCACCGGCAAGAAGGAGATTACGTCGCGTGAACGGCATGTGAACAGTCTAGCGTCAGGCGTCTTGAACTGGAATCGTCCTGAACTGGAATGAGGGCTCCATGCAGTGGTCCGTTCCGGTGCTCCAATCTGAAACACCGTAAACTCGGGGCATCTGCACAGTGCTTGTTTGCATGAAGTTACGAGCCATCGTCCGTTGGTCAGGCGAGTGCACTATTCCCATGCAATCCATATGTCTACTCCCGGAACTAAGCAGCAGCCAGTTGTCGATCCATCGGAACCCGGGGCTGGGGGCGCAGGGACGCCAGCGCCCGAAATCACTGCGGACTCCAGTGCCAAAGCGAGCGGAGCACTGACGGTTCCCGCACCGGCAGCATCCTTTCAGTCGACCCTCGGAGCGTTAAACACCGCTAACTCTGTGTCGTCCGATACGTCGCGGCGTGACGCGCTTGTCCTCGAACATCTGCCGCTGGTTCGGGCCATCGCGGTACGGGTATACGAGAATCTGCCAATGCACGTAGAACTGGAAGACCTTGTTCACGCCGGAATCCTGGGCCTCTTCGATGCCGCCCACAAGTTCGATGACAGCAAACAGGTTCTGTTTCGCGGCTACGCTAAACACCGTATCAAGGGAGCGATTCTCGATAGTCTTCGCGAAATGGACTGGGCATCGCGCGATCTCCGGCGGCGTCACAAGCGGCTGGAGGAAGTAACGCGCGAACTCTGCGCGGTAATGGAACGCAATCCCACAGAACTCGAAATCGCGGACAAGATGGGGATGGACCTGGAGCGGTGGCGCCAGGTGGCGATCGAGCTCCGTATGGTTGGATTTCTCTCCGCGTCCACCCGCATGGTGGACAACGAAGAAGGGCCAACCCCTGAATTTCCGGCAGCGCCGGATTCCAATCCTGGCGTCATGGCAGGCCAACGGCAACTGGAAGCCATGCTGGCCGACGCGATGAAGGGGCTTCCTCTTCGCTATCAGGAAGTGATCCGGCATTACTACACCGGCGGCAAGACCATGCGCGAGATCGGCGAATCGATGGGAGTAAACGAGAGCCGCATTTCGCAGATCCACAAGGCCGCGCTCGAACGGCTGAACGAGCATCTGCAGGCGTCGGGAATTCGTTCCCCGGAATGCTTACTCTGAAAATACCGCAGGTTTTGGCGATATCGTTACCGCTTCCTCACGGTCGCGGCCCGGTAAAAAATCTGCTACCGAGACGCGCGCGTCAGCAAGCGTTTGCGGCGCTGTGAGTGAAACAGTGGGCTACTACATCGCCGTCAGTTCGCGGTGGGAGTTTTTTCGGCGTGATCTACCACCAGAATCTGAATCGGCGCCTTCTGCGCTTCCAGCCTCAATCCCAGATTCTCCTGCACGGTGGTGAAGATCGAGGGGGCCGACGTATCGGTCGGCGGATTGCCGTTAAATCCAAGTCCTGAGAGGTCGATCGTGAAATCGTAGAGCCCTTTGAGACCTGTCATGTCGATAGCCGGCTTATCCATACGGCGCGAAAGCAGGAAGGTGAATCGCGATATCGGTTGCTTCGTAAACTTCGCGCCGCCGCCTTCACCGGATCCCAGCGCCGTCTGCTCGTCAGCGGTCGCCTCTTTCACTTTCAGCGGACCTTTGCCTGGCAGCAGCGCATAGACATCCAGATTCTTCGTTTCGCGGTGGACCTTCATCTGGAAGCGGTCCAGCAAAAGCGTTTGCAGCATCAGCCTCATATCGTTCTCTGACGCCCCCGGAGCGGTCGCTTCGATATCGAATCGGTTCTCTGCCTTAATCCACTCGGGGCCGGAGATTTCGTAGTCCTTCAGGTCATATGCCCATTCGAGGCAGTAGCGCAGCGGCACGTTCCGCATGATGAAATGGCCCGGCGAGTTATCCATGTTCCGCGGGATATCGCCTGGCCCGGACTCTCCGGGCGCGGCAGGCTTCACCGAGGCAACTTCAAATGCGGGAGGCGCGGCCATCACAACGCCAACGGTCAGCAACGCGCACAAGGCAGAAAGTCTGGTCATTTTCTATTTTCTGATTGTATAGTCAGCAGGGATGAGAAACAACGAAGGGTCCGGCGACGCCTGCACGACGTTCATCAGTTGGTAGGTAGTTTCTCCGAAGCGCGGGTCTGAGCTGGTGCTCTTGACCAGCATCTGCAGATCCGCGGAATACCAGCGTTCGTTCACGATGCTGATGGCGCGATCGTTACCAATCTTTCCAACAGGAATCGTCGCCGTTGTGCGGGTGCCCTGCGAGAGCACACCGTTGATCATTTGGGACGGGAGGCTCTCGACAGTGGCGTTTTCGCCGGCCGGAACCTCAAGGCGGGTTCCGTTGGTGACCGTCAGGCGCAGGGTAGAAGCCTGCGCTTCCGCCTGTCTCTTCATCGCGTCGGCCTGGCCAGGGGGCGGCTCATTGCGGGATGCGTAATCAATGGAATAGCTTGCGGTCAGATTTTGGAGTTGACGAACAGAGTCCTGGTTGCTGGCCTTTTCAAGATCCGCGAGCTGCGCCTTCAGCTCATTTATCCGTGGCGATTGGTCCGTATACTGGCTCTGCGCCTGAGCGAGCTGCGCCCTGGTTTCGTCCAGCTTCGCCCTGAGGGCGGCCGTGTTGTCGCCGGGAGCGAGGAAGGTGATTGGTCCCCCCGGCGTCCTAGCCGCAATATACCTGGTCAAAATGACCGTCCGGGTCCCCGTTTTCGTGACCGGATTCAACTCCACCTGAAAGCCCGCGACCGGATCGGAAATCGTAATATTGCCGACGGTCCGCTCAATACGCGTGCGGCCCAGCTCGTCACGAAACAGGCGATTCTTCTCGGAACTCTCAATGCGGGTACCGTCGCCGAGAGTCTGGACTGAATGACGATCTTCCTCCGCTGAGAACGGCTTCCCGGTGACGGTCTGACTGCCGAGGCCTTCGATGACCCGGGTTTCGGCTCCAGCCGCGCCTGCGAACTGGAACGATCCGCCCGCATACTGAACTCTAGTCTGGCCGTAGAGAGCGGAGGCGCCTAAAAGCGCACCAAGAATAGCTGGCCCGATGAGATTTTTCATTTTGATGATCATGTCAATCTGCTCCTGTTTTATTCCCTAATTCAACGTTGAAACCGATACCAGCCGGATCGCCCGCGCGCGGCCGTCCTGTCCCACCAGCACATCTGTCTGGGCCAGCGCCCCCGGGTCCATCAAGCTGGTGGGGACGCCAGCCGCAATCAGTGCCGCAACCGGTAATTCCATGCGGACCACCGCCGCGCGCTCATAGGGTTCGAGCGGCAAGGTATAGGGAATCGCGATGAATGGCTGCTCGGGGTCTGATGCCGGTTTAGACGCCTTTTCAGATACCGGCTGCGAGACACGGCGAATCCGGGGCGCGCCGTCACTTGCCCGTACCGACGTGACAACTGCATCCGGCATCTGCTGCCGCTTCATGGGAGCGCTCTGGGCTATCGAAATCGCCGGCTCGGGGCGTGACGCGAACCACCAGAAAACCGCCAGTGAAGCCGCCAGCGCTCCACCCACGATGCCATAAATAAATCGCCGCCGCTGAACTCTTCCCGACGTTTTCAGTTCACTAAGAACTGCCCGTTCCACCTGCCACGGCGCGGAGATCTCCCCGACCCTGGCCGCCAATACAGCGGCCGTTGCGCTCAGACGCACCTGTTGATCGAACGCCGAACGACACCGATCGCAGACATCGATGTGCGCCATCAGTGCCGAGCGCTCCGGAACGCCAATAGGCGCATTTCGAGCCAGGTCCGTCAGCGAACCGGCAAATGCACTGCAAGTCATACCCGGCATCTTTCCGCCTTCCTTTCCGCAGCCTGTTTTGCCAGCTTCCGGGCCAGCAACGCCCGCGCGCGATGCAGCCTCGACCGCACAGTTCCCACCGCGCAACCGATCACGATGGCGGCATCCTCATAACTCTTCTCTTCCAGGTCGCACCGCACCACCACCTCCCGGTATTTCCCGGGCAATGCCACGATCGCCCGCCGCAGCGACTCAGCATCCGAAGCCTGATTTCCCTCATCCTCGCGATCACGGCCATCTTCCTTCGCCACGAGGAGACTTTCGTCCAGCGGCGCCCAACGCAGTTCCTCGCCGCGCCTCCGCTGAAGAAATTTCCGCGTCACTCCCGCCAGAAACGCTCCCAGCTGCCCTCGTGCCGGGTCGAAATTCGCGGCATGATGGATGAGCCAGATAAAGACATCCTGCGTGACGTCGGCGGCCTTATTTTCATCGCCGGTCATCAGCATGGCGAAGCGGAATACCGCCGCCTGATGGACGCGATACAGCACAGTGAAGGCCTCGCGATCTCCACCGCGAAAACGCTTCAGTAAATCGCTGTCGCGGTCTGGACTCTCCATCATGCCTGCGTCTGCCGGTATTGCGGCGGCGGCACGATCAAAGTTCCAAAAAGTTTCGAGCGCGTCGATTTTATCCGCCATTTCTTCTGATTCTATCTCCCAAAAATGGAGGTACAATTCTGACAGAGGGGAGTCAAAGACGTATGCGCGTGACCATTATCCTTCTGCTCACCACCTGCGGGGCGGCATTTTGTCAGACCAGCCCAAGCCCTTTGCCACTCAACGACAATCTTCGGCAGCACCTGGGAGACTTGTTTCAGGCGCAACGGCTACAGACGACCGGTAATCCGGCCGCGGTATCGCCGATGCGGCTCACTGCAGTCCCGGCCGCACCCAGTGTTTGTTCCATCCCGTTGCTGAATGCAAAACCTCTGGGTAAGCCAGTCACGATGCCAAGCGTGAAACCTGAAGCACGTGGGCCGATCACTCGCATGCAAATCGATCGCATGCAAATCGTTGCACCGGCCCCCGCGTGCCCGGCGAACTTCGCGCGCAACGCTGTTCCTGCGCCCGCTCCCGCACCTCCTCCGGCAACCGAGCCTCCGGCTAAGCCATAATGCGGGATTGAAACATCTCGAATCCACTTCACTCGACGTGCTCAGCGAAACGCTGCGCCATCTCGATGCCGGCTTCGCCGATCTCCCGGAATTCTCAGCATTAGCTCCGGGTCTGGACGGCGTAGAGTCCGTGCTGCTGGAAGTCGCTGAGAGAATGCGCGACAACTATCCCTACTTCCATCCGTTATACGCGGGGCAAATGCTGAAGCCACCGCACCCTGTTGCCCGTGCAGCCTATGCTCTGGCCACGTGGATCAACCCGAACAATCACGCGCTGGATGGTGGCCGCGCCAGCTCCGCCATGGAGAAGGAAGCGGTGGCGCAGATTGCCGCCATGTTCGGCTGGAACGCATTCCTGGGCCATCTCACCGGCGGCGGCACGATGGCCAACCTCGAAGCGCTGTGGGTTGCGGGGCGATTGAATCCAGGGAAGACAATCGTCGCCTCTGCGGGCGCGCACTACACGCATGAGCGGATTAGCGGCATTCTGCAATTGCCGTTTGAGCCGCTGCCCACGGGGCCGGACGGCGCGATGGATATTGCTGCGCTGGAGCAGCGCGCGGCGCGGGGCGATCTCGGATGCGTCGTAGCAACTCTCGGCAGCACCGGGACAGGTTCTGTCGACTCGCTCCCGGAAATTCTCCGCCTGCGCGATCTATTCGGTTTCCGTGTTCATGTCGATGCAGCTTATGGCGGGTATTTCACGCTGGCGGATAATCTGACGGCGGCGACGCGGACGGCGTTCGATTGCGCGCATCAGGCCGATTCCATCGTCATCGATCCTCACAAGCACGGATTACAACCCTACGGTTGCGGCTGCGTGCTGTTTCGCGACCCCGGCGTGGGAGGGTTCTACAAACACGATTCGCCGTACACCTATTTTTCGTCGAAGGATTTGCACCTGGGCGAGATCAGCCTTGAGTGTTCCCGTCCGGGCGCAGCAGCCGTGGCGCTTTGGGCGACACAAAGATTGCTGCCGCTCGTGAAGGGTGGAGAATTTGCTGCCGGTTTAGCTGCGTCGCGTGCCGCAGCGCTTCAATTCACCCGGCGTCTGGCTGAGAATCCGCGCTGGGTTGTTCCCTTCCCGCCCGAACTGGATATTGTCGTGTGGGCTCCGCGCGCGAAATCCGCCAGCCAGGCGTCCGCGTTGTCACAGGAAATCTTCGACCGCGCAGCGGAGCGGAATCTGCATCTCGCGCTCATCCAGTTACCCTTACGGTTCTTCCCCTTCGCGGGCTACGACGAAGACAGGGATCACATCCTCTGTCTCCGCTCCGTTCTCATGAAGCCCGAACACGAGCAGTGGATCGACGAAATCGTAAACCGCCTCGACCAGATCGCTTGCTAACGTGCGCGGCGCAGAACCAACTCGGAATCAGCACATACCTTATGTGCCGCGACTGTAAAGGAGCGGTGCGAAAAACCTTGGTCGGCAACCCGCTAAAGGTATCCTTCACTCTGCCGATAGGCAGAATAACGAGAGGTCCATGTTTCGAATTCTGGTAGTTGACGATAACCCAACCAACCTCGACCTCACGTCCCGCATGCTTCAGAAGGCTGGTTATCTCGTCGCCACCGCGGGAAGCGGCGAAGAAGGTGTCAGGATGGCCAGCCTGTGGCGTTACGACCTCATCGTCATGGATATGACAATGCCCGGCATCAGCGGGGCTGAGGCCACTCGCCGGATTCGGGGAGGCGAACGCGCCGCCGGGATGCGCCGCGTCCCCGTAGTTGCCTTTACGGCTAATGCCGTAGAGGAATTCCGTCAGCGCGCCATGCGCAGTGACATGGATGATTTCATCACGAAACCGATCGAACGCCGCCAGTTGCTGGCCGCTGTGGAACGGTCCCTGGACGATAGTCTGGTTGTCCTGGTCGCCGACGATTCCGCCGTCGATCGCGACCGGATAGCCCGTTATCTTCGCGCGATGGACCGCATCCACGTGCTGACCGCCGCATCCGGCGCGGAAGCCATCGCAGCCTGCACTCGCCAGCGGGTGACGTTCGCCCTGATGAACATCGACCTGCCGGATATCAGCGGAATCGAGGCGGCATACCAGATCCACCAGTCCAGTGGCAGCGAAGGACTCGTGATCTTTGCGATCAGCAACACCGTGGATCCGGAAGCCCGGAAACACGCCGTCGAATCCGGCTTTTCCGGCTATCTGGAAAAGCCGTTCGGGCAGGCGGAAATCACTGAGATGATTCAGCCTTCGGCCGCAAACCGGATTTTGGCGGCCCGGTCGACGGCCTGACGCTGGTCTCCGGCGGCATCCCTTCCGGCCAGAAGGAATAGTCTCCCCTCATCCTGCGTTATTCTAAACAGCGCCACCATAACCGGATTGCCCGGTTCGGCGTAATATAGGACAGAGGAATTCATGAAGCGTAACCTTCTTGTTTCGAGCATCATCCTTCCCGCCTTCGCGCTCAGCCTGATGGGAGCGGCCTTTCCCGATCCTCCCGCTGAACAACTGGCGCCCGCAGGGGCGAAAAAGGCGACTGCGGTCCTGGCAGGCGGCTGTTTCTGGGGGATGCAGGGTGTTTTCGAGCATGTAAAGGGAGTGACCGACACGACCGTTGGCTACTCCGGCGGCGAGAAAAAACAGGCGATCTATGAGGTCGTGAGCACGGGCAAGACCGGCCATGCCGAATCTATCGAAATCGTCTACGATCCGTCCGTTATTACGTACGGGCAGTTGCTGAAGATCTATTTTTCGATCGCCCACGATCCGACCACCCTCAATCGCCAGCACAACGACGAAGGGCCCCAATACCGCTCCGAAATCTTCTTTGCCGACGACAATCAGAAGACCGTCGCGGAGAAGTACATCAAAGAATTGAATGACGCGAAGGTATTCCACAGCCCGATCGTGACCAAAGTCGAGCAGGTCAAAGGCTTCTACGCGGCAGAGGAACATCACCAGCACTATCTGGATCACAATCCGACCGATGGGTATATTACGTACTTTGATTTGCCGATGATTTCCAATCTGAAGAAAACCTATCCGGAGATGTATAAGAAATGAGAATTATGCGAACACTTCACCAGCCAACTCGTCGTGGTTTTCTCTCGGTCGTGAGCGCGGGAGTCGCCGCTGCCTGTGCGATGGCGGCCGAAAAGGCTAACGCAGTCGCAAAGAGCGTCCGTATCGTCGATTTTGACGCGTCGGGCAAAAGGAAGGATGTCATGGAAGTTCCAAAGATCGTCAAGACGGACGCGGAGTGGCGCAAGCAGCTGGATGCGGATCAGTTCGATGTGACCCGCAAACAGGGCACCGAGCCGGCCTTCACGGGCAAGTACTGGAAGATGCATGATGACGGCATCTTCTCCTGCGTCTGCTGCGGCACGCCGTTGTTTGATTCAAAAACGAAATACGATTCCGGCACAGGCTGGCCCAGCTTTTACCAGCCGCTGGCGAAAGAAAACGTCACCGAGCACGTCGACCGGAGCTTCGGCTCGGTGCGTACCGAAGTGGAGTGCGCCCGCTGCGATGCCCACCTGGGCCACGTTTTTGACGACGGGCCAAAGCCGACAGGGCTGCGCTATTGCATGAATTCGGCGTCGCTCAACTTTGCGCCGCGCCCGAAGGCTTAATACTTGGTTTCAGAAGTGCGGGAACCGGACATCTGGCCAGACGCTGGTTTACTCTACGCTTTCGCGACCCCAAGGTGAGCGGTCCGGCATGTCAGGTTGGCGCGTTTCTGGTATCCTATATTAGTAGGATACTTTTCATGCCACGTGGTAATCCATCACCGAAACTTGCGATCACCATAGACCCTGACGTTCACGAAAACGTCCTTTCGGCTGCCGCTCACGAGGGGTTGAGTGTCTCGGCCTGGATGACCATGGCGGCGCGCGAGGCACTGCATCGGAAGGCCGGACTGGCGGCTGTCACCCGGTGGGAGGAGCAGCACGGCCGCTTCACTACGGAAGAAATGGATGCAGCCCGCCGCCGCGTACGAGCGCAACTCGGAACCGAGCGTACAGTCCGGCGACGGGCATGAGGGGCTTTGTCTACGACGCTGCCGTTCTCGTGGCTGCCGACAGAAGCGAGCGGCTCGCGTGGGCTGAACACAAGGCCCGCCTGGAACTTGGCGTTATTCCCCTGGTTCCCGCACCTGTCGTCGCCCAGGTCAGCCGGTCTCCACGACAGGCCCAGCTCCGGCGTTTCCTGACAGGCTGCCTGATCGTGCCCCTGGGGGAGAGCGAGGCGCACGAAGCAGGGCGCCTCCTGGGTATCGCCAGGATGGCGGATATCGTCGACGCCGTTGTGGTGGCGGTGGCTCTGCGCAACAACGCGGTGATTCTCACCAGCGACCTGAACGACATAGAACGGCTCGTGAGGGCCGCCGGAGGCGAGGTCCCTATCGTCGCGTTCTGAAAAGGGTAGTGCTTACCGTTCAGGTTGACGCGCGCCGTCCGCCAGTATCGTCAATGCCTCACCTGTGACCCGGTATTTAGTCCATTCGTCCATCGGCACCGCCCCCAGGCTCTTGTAGAATCCAATCGCGGGCTCATTCCAGTCGAGTACTTCCCATTCGAGTCGGCCACATCCGCGCGCCTGGGCTGTCGACGCGACCCGGCTCAGTAACGCCTTGCCGATTCCCTTCCCGCGCCATTCCGGTTTGACATACAGATCTTCGAGAAAAATTCCGGGCTTCGCGAGGAATGTCGAATAGTTCGGAAAGAATAGTGCAAAGCCGGCACAGACCTGATCGACATAAGCCAGCAACACATCAGCGCCCGGACGTGCGCCGAACAGGGTCTCGCGAAGCAGGTCCTCGGTCGCCGTCACCTGATCGCTGAGCTTTTCATAGTCGGCCAGGCCCCGAATCAACTCCAGAACGACTGGCACATCCGCGGCTGTCGCTTCCACTATTCTCAAATCGCACTCTCCAGAATCCACTTCAATTCGTCATCGCTCAACGTCACCGGATTCGCCTTCATGCTGCTCGCGCTCGCGGCCTTCGCCACGATATCCGGCACGTGCTGCGGTCCGATCCCGTATGACGAAAGCGATGGGATGCGCAGGCGCTGCACGAGTTGCGAAACCCACGCTTCCCCGTCCTCCGGCATCGCATCGCGGTCATCCGTCAGAATCCGGGCAATCTCCCGGTACCGATCAAGAGCGCCACCTTCCGGTTCGCGCGTCCGAAGTGCGCGAATATTGGCGGCCATACCGTACGGCAGGATTGCCGCACAGACCGCGCCGTGAGGTGCGTTGAACATCCCGCCGATGGGCGCGGCAAATCCGTGCACGACGCCCAGCCCCGCGTTCGCCAGCGCCAGGCCGCCGAGGAGACTGGCATACGACATCCCTGCCCTCGCGGCCGCGTCCATACCATTTTCATACGCGGTCACCAGACTGCGTTTCACCGCGCGCAAGCCATCGAGACAGAAAGCATCTGTGACAGGATTCGCCTTGAGGCAAACGTACGGTTCGATTAATTGCGTCAAAGCATCCAGACCCGTGCTGGCCGTGACGGCAGGCGATAACCCGACAGTGAGTTGCGGATCCACAATCGCGATTCGTGGCAGCATCATTGGACTCCGCAGACTCGCTTTCACCCTTTGTACCGGCGACCCCAGCACCGCATTGCGCGTCACTTCCGCTCCGGTTCCGGCGGTCGTTGGCACTGCAATCATCGGAAACGGCGTGTTCGATAGCGGCTGCCCTTTTCCAATCACTTCAAGATAATCCAGAACGTCGCCGGGGTTCGCCGCGAGTGCCGCGATAGCCTTTCCCCCGTCGATGGCGCTACCGCCGCCAATTGCGATGAGAAGTTCACAACCCGACGCCCGGAATAAATTTGTGCCCTCACGCACCAGATCAACCGTCGGTTCTCCCGGCACCCCGAAAAGCGTACAGCCCAGTCCCGCGCCTTCCAGATCGTTGATCACCCCGGCATGACGAATTTTGTCCCTGCCCGTTACGACAAACGCCCGGCGGCCGATCACCCGGGCCAGCGGGCCCAGTTCCGCCACGGACCCGGGCCCAAAAATGATGCGTGCCGCCGTCGCAAATTCGAAGCGCAACTACCAGCCCCCGTCGTTCGGAAACAGGTTCTCGTACTTAGCGGGTATGCGCGGAACAGCCATCATGTCCGCGACAGTATCGCGCCAAACCGCGTAGTGCGCAGTCTCTTTGTGACGGGCGTTCGCGTCAGTATCGCGGTAGACCTCCACCAACACAAAACGCGTTGGATCGCTCGCATCGCGAAGCACGTCGAACCTCGCAATCTCCGGTTCCTGAACGCTCTTACGGGCATTCTCCAGCGACGCCGCAATGAAGGCCTCTTCCGTACCTTGCTTGACCTGGATGTGAACATGAACGATGTACATATCGTCTATGATCCAACATTGATCCGGATTCGTACGATGCTATAGGCGATCCTGTTAAATTGGACGCCTACGCCGCTTTCCGCTCGCGCGATTACCGACTTCTGCTGACCAGCAACGCTCTATCCAACCTCGGTCTGCAGATGCTTTCAGTCGCGGTGAGCTGGGATCTGTACCTGCAGACGCATTCCGCCAAAGTTCTGGGCGCGGTTGGAATCGTTCAGATTATGCCGTCGTTCGCGTTCGCGATTCTCGCGGGGCACATCGCGGATCGGCATAATCGGCAAATGATTATGCTCGTTGCCCAGAGCCTCACCGTGCTCGCGTCGATGCTGCTGGTGGCCGGCGTTCACGGAGTCGTTGGAATCTACGCCTGTCTGTTTCTCATAGCGGTTACCCGCACTTTCCAGATGCCAATTCGGGGCGCCGTCCTTCCGGATCTGGTGCCGCCGGAAGCTCTTTCCAACGCGATTACCTGGAACGCTACCATGTTCGAAAGCGCCAATGTCGGCGGCCCTGCACTGGCCGGGATCATTCTGGCAATCGCCAGCAGCCGGGCCGTCTACACCATGCAGGCCGTCTGCGCGGTGATTGTGCTGCTCTGCCTGACCGGCGTGAATTTCAAACGCAAGCACGAGGTTCAGACAGGTTCTCCGCTCGACGGGCTGCGGTTCATTCGCGACAACAAGTTGATTCTGTCGGCTGTATCGCTGGATCTCTTTGCCTACCTGTTTGGCGGAGCTATTGCGCTCCTCCCGATTTATGCCGTGGATATTCTGCACGCCGGCCCCCGGGCACTCGGCTGGCTGCGGGCGGCGCCGTCGGTCGGGGCCATCCTGATGGCGGTCACGATGGCGCATTCTCCGAAGATCCGCCGCGCGGGTCCGGTCCTGCTGTGGAGCGTGGCGGGATTTGGGCTGGCGACGATTGGCTTCGGCCTGTCGCGTTCGATCTGGCTGTCGTGCGGGATGCTCGCTCTCACGGGTGCCTTTGATAACGTAAGCGTCGTTCTGCGCCAGTCGGTGCTGCAGACGAAGACGCCGGATTTTGTGCGGGGCCGCGTGATGGCGGTCAACAGCATCTTCATCAACTGCTCGAATTCACTGGGCGCTGCGGAATCGGGGTGGACTGCGGCGTGGTTCGGCCCCATTCTCAGCGTTGTCGGTGGAGGCTTCGCAGCGATTGGTGTCGTGGTGCTTTGCGCCGCACTCTCGCCGGCGCTCCGGCGCTGGGAACAGTAGCCGTTATCGCTCCCTCACGGTCGCGGCTCGGTAAAAACCGGCCTGTTACCGAGCCGCGCGCCTCAGCGAGCGTCCACTACGCATCAATCGAAACGCGGTTCCGGCCGGCAGCTTTCGCCCGATATAGCGCACGGTCAGCCGCTTCCATCAGTTCCCGCGCACCCATGTGAGGCTGCCAGCCCGCCACTCCGAAAGTAGCTGCCGCCGTGAAGGGCACACCGGCGCCATTCATCCCAAACGCCATGGTGTTCAGACGCTCACGAATGCGTTCGGCCAGGCGAGCCGCCTCTTCCTGATCCATATCCGGGAGCACGAAACAGAATTCATCGCCGCCCAGACGGCCGCTTGCGTCTTCCGAACGCAGTTCGCTCCGGACGATAGTACCGATCGCTTCAAGAACCTCATCGCCCGCCCCATGCCCGAACTGGTCGTTGATCTCTTTAAAGTGATCGATGTCGAACAGGCACAGCGATACCGGAATGTGTTCCATGCTGGCTCGCCGCAGGAGATTCTGCAGCCGTGTCCAGAAGTGCTGGCGATTCGCCAGGCGGGTGAGCGTGTCG
>Ga0206991_10163_pt1 | contig 20457 bp, 21 predicted proteins | sample Alteio_BWMinCont_9_FD_153286 | JGI IMG/M metagenome (GOLD analysis project Ga0206991, IMG submission 153286) | Enriched cells from forest soil in Barre Woods Harvard Forest LTER site, Petersham, Massachusetts, United States -... | ecosystem: Environmental > Terrestrial > Soil > Temperate forest >...
AAGCGACCAGATTGAGTAATCCCAAGGAATGGTTTTGTACCCAGGCGGTTTCCAGATAAAATGTGCCCGCCAACAAGAAATCGAAAATAAAGACATTGAAGAAATTAAGGCCGAGATTCACATAAGCATGGCGTTCGCGCGTGTCGTGCTCGTATAGTGCGTAGGCGGGATGGCGTGACTCGACCATGTAGGTGAGAGCGAGCACGATCATCAGGTAGAAATAGCCCATATACTCTAAACATTCTGTGGTTTCGGATCCATAAATGCTAGCATGGCAAGCGATCGCTGTTCAAGCTGGATTAATTTTAAAATTGACATAACTGATTGTAACATAGTAAACTCTGCCGAGTCAGTCGAAACCGATCCATTTACCGATACAACCGGAGGAAACGCCATGAAAATCCTGCACACCGTACCGGCCTTACTGGCCTCCATCGCCATCCCCGGCGTCGCCTGGGCAAAGGGCGGTGGCACTCCGGAAATGCCGGGCAGCGTGATGCCCCTGTTCGTCGCCGGCGTGACGGTGCTCGCTTTCGTCATCCGTGCGCAGATGAAAAAATCCAGCGCAAAAAAATCCAGCCCTGAAAAAAGCAGCTAAGCTCTCCTGACCACTTTTTCCTCTAGCCTGCTTGCAAGGACATTGGCGTTTTTTTCGCCGCCTTGAAGAAGGCTGTCAGAAATACGCCTATCCCACAGAGATAGATCACCCAGCCGATATTGCTGTGGAAAAGCTGAATGATAAAATGCTCCGACTCCTTGGATTCGGAATGATGTGCAAAATACACACCTAATGCAAAGAAAAGAACGATCCTCGCAATATTGAGCGTCAGCATATAAAACGTGCCCAGTATATAGGCTATGACAATTTTCCTACGAGTAAACAAGGCATAGTCCGTCATGAGCATCAGGGAAAATATGGTGACGAACAGCAGCACGCCCTCAAGCCCGCTGCATTCCCACCAGATGTTGATGTCCATGAGATGAGGCGCCATCTGATGATTATCGGTGTAAGGCGGCAATTCATATTCGATGGTCTGCAGCTTGTTGAATTTTCCGATGATGAGCGGCGTCAGGCCGAAACCCATGGCGTCCAGGATAAAATGCGCGCCGCCGACCGTGTAATAGGCGAGGAAATTGTTCCAGATGGCCGTCTCGATGGAACCGGTATTTTCGCAGATATAATAGAAAAGCTGGACCGTCAGCGCGACCAGCAGAAAATAAAGTGGTGCCCGTTGGGTATTCAGCACCTGCTGCAGGCGTGGTGGTTTGAGAAATAGAATCAGGCTGGAAAGCACCATGGATAGCCACAAGACATGAGATAGCCATCGATGGACATCCAAGCTTACCACGCGAAAATAATGATTGGCTACATACAGCGCGGCAGCGACGATATTGATCACGAACGCTTTCCTGTAAAAAACAAGCGGCGATACCGCACGGGCAATAAGAAACAGACCGAACAGCAGCGTGAAGGAGCTGATCATGTATTGCTCCATATGATGCTCCACCCGGAGGGCGATGCGCGGAGTGACGGTCGCCGGCGCGTAAAGCTCGAAGGAAGCATAAAGCTCGAAGGCGGGAACCAGCATCGCCAGCCATAGAAGGTAGGGTTTGGCGGGCACGATCAGCTCCATAGTGCCCACTTGCCCAATATCAGCACATAGAGCCATAATCCCAGATTGGTCACAGCGTGCGCGATGACGGCACCCCAGAGGTTTTTCGTTTTTACGAAATAGGCGCCGTAGGCGACGCCCGCGAATAACGCGACGCCCCAGAGATTCATCGGGTGCATCAAGGCGAACAGAACCGCACTGATCCAGAACGCATGCGGCTTGTACGCTCCCGCCGGAACGGAAAGGAAATCGTCTTTGATTAAAATACGCATGAGAAACGAGCGGAAGATCAACTCTTCCAGCACAGGCACGACGGTGGTCGAACCGATAAGCTTGAACAGAACGACCGCAAATAAGGGAACCTGCACCAGGCCCAGCGCGTCTTCGCCACTCGCCGGCGCGAGCGTGTAATAGATTATCCATACGGCAAGCACCGCCAGCCCGGTGAATACCGCGTTCCAATCGAACCCGCCGGGAATTTCTTCTTTGCGCGGTCGGAAAAACCACCAGAGCAGCGCGCCGGTGACCAGCATCTTGACGCCATAGATAAGCCAACAGGCGTCATGGCTCGGTGCAGCCGTCTGCAATGCACCGATACCGATGAAGGCGGCGAAAGGGACAAGGTAGCGGGTAAAAGGACTTTTAAGTAGCGCTTGCACCATACATTCTTCTATCAGGCTCGTTTTAAGGGCCTGTATTTGATTTTGGTCGGCACCAGCGTTTCCACCCCAAGACGTTTTTTCAGGTCGGTTTCGTAGGCTTCGTAATTGCCTTCGAACCATTCGACGTGGCTGTCGCCTTCGAAAGCGAGGATGTGGGTAGCGCAGCGATCGAGGAACCAGCGGTCGTGGCTGATGATGACGGCGCAGCCGGCGAATTGCTCCAGCGCTTCTTCCAGCGCGCGCAGGGTTTCGACGTCGAGGTCGTTTGTCGGCTCGTCGAGCAGCAGCACGTTATGCTCGCCTTTGAGCATTTTGGCCAGATGCACGCGGTTGCGTTCGCCGCCCGACAATATGCCGACTTTTTTCTGCTGGTCGGGACCTTTGAAATTGAACGATGAACAATAGGCGCGCGATTTCACCAGTTTTTTGCCGAGGGTGATTTCCTCGTTGCCGCCGGAGATTTCCTCCCACACGGTTTTCTTGTCGTTCAGGCTGTCGCGCGACTGGTCGATATAGCCGAGCTTCACCGAGTCGCCGACTTTGAACGTACCGCTATCGGGCTTTTCCTTGCCGGTGACCATTTTAAACAGCGTCGTCTTGCCCGCGCCGTTGGGGCCGATGATGCCGACGATGCCACCCGGCGGCAGGCTGAATGAAAGATTATCGATCAGCAGCCGGTCGCCGAATCCTTTGGACAGACCTTCGGCTTCGATAACAAGATTACCGAGACGCGGGCCGTTGGGGATGACGATCTGCGCTGCGCCCACCTGCGCCGGGCCTTCCTTGGCCAGCAAAGTTTCATAAGCGGCGAGACGCGCTTTGCTCTTGGCCTGGCGCGCCTTGGCACCCTGACGCACCCATTCCAATTCGGTGGCGAGCTGTTTCTGGCGCGAGGTTTCCTCGGATTTTTCCTGCTCCATACGCTTTTGTTTTTTCTCTAAGTACGCCGAGTAATTGCCCTCGTAGGGAATGCCTTTGCCGCGATCGAGCTCGAGAATCCAGCCGGTGACGTTATCGAGGAAATAGCGGTCGTGCGTGACCATCACCACCGTGCCGGGATAATTCTCAAGGAAATGTTCAAGCCACGCCACCGATTCGGCGTCCAGATGGTTGGTCGGCTCATCGAGCAGGAGCATGTCGGGTTTTTCCAGCAGGAGCTTGCACAGCGCGACGCGGCGTTTCTCGCCGCCGGAGATTTTGGAAACGTCGGCGTCCTTCGGCGGGCAGCGCAACGCGTCCATCGCCACCTCGATCTCGCGCTCGATCTCCCAGCCGCCACAGGCCTCGATTTTTTCCTGCAGCGCACCCTGTTCTTCTAAGAGCTTGTTCATCTCCGTATCGTCGGTAACTTCGCCGAGCTTATTGGAAACGTCGTTGAACTTTTGCAGCAGCGCCGTTTTTTCGCCGAGCGCTTCCATGATGTTTTCCATTACGTTCTTTTTGGGATCGAGCTTGGGTTCCTGCTCGAGATAGCCGATCTTGGTGCCTTCGGCCGCCCAGGCTTCGCCGACGAAATCTTTTTCCGTACCGGCCATGATGCGAAGCAGCGTCGATTTACCCGAGCCGTTGGGGCCGAGCACGCCGATTTTCGCGCCGGGATAAAAGGAGAGAAAAATATTCTCCAGCACTTTTTTCCCGCCGGGATAGGCCTTGGAGAGGCCCTTCATGACGTAAATATATTGTCCAGCTGCCATATAATTCAATAAGTTAAATGAATAAAACCGTCACAAAAGATTCATACGCAATTTATACCGAATGATTTAAAGTATAACCAGCTCAAAAGGCAACATTCTTATTGTAAGGAGTGCCGGGTGAAAAGCCTGTTTAAAGAAATTATCAAAAGCGCTTTTATTTTCGGTGTCGGCGGCGCGCTGCTTGCCGCAGCCGCACCTTTGATAGCCATGGGTTTTGGCGCGCTTGGATTTTCGGCGCTTGCCGGAGCAACTTCTTATGGCGCTGCGGCAGGTATTTTAGGATGGCATGCCGCCAGTGCTGCCTGGGTAGGCGCTTATTTCGGCGCGTTCGGCGCCATCGCCGGCGCCCTTACACCGTTAGCCAGCCATGTGGTCGGCGAGAAAACGGAAACCATCGTAAAGGAAACCGGCCCGGCCATCATAGTGGAAATGTCGCCCCAGCAGCAGGCAAAACTCTCCAACGCCGTTTCCCGCTTCAGCGACAAAATCAAAGACGAAAGAGCGGCGAGCGCCATGCTCGAACGCTGATCACCGTCGCGCCTTAAAAAACTTTTTCAGCATTTCTCCGGATTCCGTCTCGTCGATGCCGCCATAGACGTCCGGCTTGTGGTGGCAGGTAGCTTGCGAGAAAAACCGGGGGCCGTTTTCGACGCCACCGCCTTTGGGATCAGCCGCGCCAAAATACAGGCGGCGGATGCGCGCGAAACTGATTGCTGCCGCACACATGGCGCAGGGCTCGAGCGTGACGTACAGATCGCAATCGGCAAGGCGCGGCGACTTAAGAATTTCGCAGGCGGAACGAATGACCAGCAGCTCGGCATGCGCGGTGGGATCGCAGGTGGTTTCGGTGAGGTTATGCGCGCCGGCGATGATTTTATTGTCTTTGATAATGACGGCGCCGATCGGCACTTCGGCCGCCTGCGCGGCTTTGCGGGCCTGTTCGACGGCAAGAGACATGAAAAGACTGGGTTTATTTGTCATCCTGAGTGAGCGTAGCGAATCGAAGGATCTCGTGCAACTACCTGAGATCCCCGCCTGCGCGGGGATGACGGGAGCCTAAGGCAGCATGCTGCCAAGACTTACCGTCATTTCTTCCGGAACGAATCGAGCGAAATGACTTCGGCGGTGCCGCCGGTGGTGGCTTCGGCAGGCGCGAGCATGATGTCCTGCACTTCTTCCGGCACGACGATTTCGGCCTCGAACATGTCGGTCTGCGTGAATTGCAGGCCGAATTTCACGCTCGGATCGGCAAAAGCGGTAAGCGCGGCAAACGGGATAGTGAGTTTTTCCGGCACGCCGTTGAACGACAGGGTGGCGTGGAACTGCGCCTCCTCCACCTTGAAGTCCCAGAACTGGTGCTGCAAGACGATAGTGATATCCTTGGGATAGCGGCTTTTAAGCTGCTCGGAGATTTTCACGCCCGGAAACGACGTATTGAACGAGATGTAAAAATGATGTTCGCCCGGCAGGCCGATGCGTTCGATGCGCTTCAATACGTCGCGCACCATGCCGCGCATGGCCTGGTCGATCAGTGTGGGATAATGCAATACGTCCTGGGGCATAATGCCCAATTATGCCTGAGGAAAAGGTGAGTTGCAATGGTTGAAAAAATCCCTAAAGCGGAACGGGTTTCTGTTTCACGGTACCCGTTCCAATGACCGAGTTACGAGCTAGTGCTCGCGAGTGCCGTTAGGCAGCAGCGCGAACAGCTACGACGGTGTTGTCGTTAGCTGCAACAAATGCAACGTTGTCGTTAGCATTTAAAGGTTTGATCTGATTACGCCAGTATCATCGCGGGCAAAAATAAGACCTTTACTACGCTTGTCGAGCCTGAGTCGCCCCCATATCGGCCTTCTGACCCCGCAAAGGGAGAGAAGAATTTTGGTGGAGGCGCCGGGTACTGCCCCCGGGTCCAATGCGTTTATTCTGACTTACGTTTATCGCCATAGCTGCCGAAGCAACAGCTACATTATAAAGGGTTTTAGCGGGTTTGTGAAGGGAATATAGAATTAGCGAGAAGCACCCTCTTCTGATGCAGAAGAAAGCCTATACGTGCGGTTCTTCAATAATTTATCTTTATGGCCGAGTCGAAGCTCTTGTTCTAAGTAAGCTTGTAATTGGGCGCGTATCTGTTCTGGTGGGCTATAAGGTTTAATTGGCATTTCCGCAACGACCTTGATTTGATCAGGTGGAATGGGGTTATAGCAAACGACAATCGGACAATGAAACCCTTCTTTACCCGTGTATTGATCGATTGGCACGCGCTGTTCTAAATAGCGCTGGTCCGCTGCCGCACGGCTTTGATCCTCACCATCATGATTTCGTGCGGTGGCCCAATCGGTAACATAGGCGCGATCACTGGGCTTGGTTTCTATTTCAAGCAAAATAACCTTATCGTAACCCTGCTCCCCATAAATTACATCGAGAAGATTATCAAGTGTATGAGGAATAATGGGATTGGTATTCCAATTTTCCGGTAGTGGCTCAAGCACCCCCTCAATAACTTTACGGTTCATATCCGGGTGTTTAATTTGGCCCGGCCGCTTCCATTTACGGAATTGGTTCATTGGCCACAAGCCGCGCGTATTACGACTGTCAACCATCGCTTCTCCGTTGTTTGTCAATTCCCTTTTAATACGTTCGTGCTCTTTGCTATGGGGCGGTAGCTTTAAAATTCCTTGGAGATTACAATCAGAATAGACGTATCTACTACGGTTCCATTCGCCGGCGCACATATGTTTTAAACCATGCCAGGTCGTATAATGATAAAATTTTGCCATACAGCGGAAATTATACGCCTAGCAGGTAAAAGATTTTATAATTTTCATAGACATTTTCGCTATCTATGTAATTAACTAGCCCCTGCTATGCCCCTAACCCTTGAGCAAACCGCAGAAATCGAAGCCCAGCGCGGCCAAACCCAGCCGACCCGCCGCGAGGTCGCCCCGGCGCTGGAGGAGATTCTCTATAAAGCCATCCCGGTCTTGGATCACGGATTCATCCGCGTCATCGATTACATGGGCACCGATTCGGCCATCGTGCAGGCAGCGCGCGTCAGTTACGGCAAAGGCACCAAGAAAGTCAATGAAGATGCCGGCCTCATCAACTACCTGATGCGCCATCGCCACACCACGCCGTTTGAAATGTGCGAGATCAAGTTCCATATCAAGCTGCCGATCTTCATCGCGCGCCAGTGGATCCGCCACCGTACCGCCAACGTCAACGAATATTCCGGCCGCTATTCCATCATGGACAAGGAATTTTATATCCCGGCGCCGGAGCATCTGGCAGCGCAATCCACCTCAAACCGCCAGGGGCGCGGCGAAACGCTCAATGCCGAACAATCCAGACGCGTGCTGGAAATCCTCAAAGCCGATTCGGTCAATGCCTACGCGCATTACGAGGAAATGATGAATTGCGACGAAGCGGGCAAGGTGTTCGACGAAAGCAAATCGGGCCTCGCGCGCGAGCTGGCGCGCATGAATCTGCCGGTGAATTTTTACACGCAATGGTACTGGAAAGTCGATCTGCATAATCTGCTGCATTTCCTAAGCCTGCGCGCCGACGGCCATGCGCAATACGAAATCCGCGTCTATGCCGAAGCCATGATCGAAATGCTCAAAGCCTGGCTGCCCATCACCTACCAGGCCTTCATGGATTACCGCATGGGGGGCGCGGCGATTTCCGCCAAAGGCCTTGCCGTCATCAAACGCCTGCTCGCCGGCGAAAAAATCGCCCAGGAACAAAGCGGCATGAGCAAGGGCGAATGGCGCGAATTGATGGAAGTTATTGAGAAATAAATATATTTATCTAAAATCTTCCCTCCATCCCCCTCGCCCACAAAGGTTAACTGTAATAAAACATTAACATTACAGGCACTAACTCCATGTTAGTTTGGTTGTTCGGACGTTTATAAAAGGAACAATATGGCTACCCCGAGTGATGCAAAAAAATCTAAAATCGTGCCGCCGCCGGTCGCTCGCGCGCTAAAAGACCCGACCGCAGCCAATCACGTAGCTCTGACGGGAGAGCCTGTCGCCAAACTTACGAAGCTAGACCCGAAATCAGTCACGCCGCCCGCGGATATTCTCATCCATATGGCAGATGAATCCGAAGAACCGCCGCCACCAAAATCTCCAGTCAGGGGCATAGAGTCACAGGCTGCAACAGCGAAGGTCTCTTCGCAGCAGGCACTGATTGAGCAGATTCAAATGAGGTTTAATGATGAGCGAATTGCAGTAGAGCATATTCCGCAAGAGGGCAGCCGGGGCAGTATTCGTCTTAGCGCGCCCGCCGGCGTCAAAATCGACCTCACCAAACTAGGGCTGGCACAAGATGCGGTTAAACCTGAATATGCCGAAATGGCATGGAAAGTCCCGGCGAAACTATTGCAGTCTGCCTTACATGCCGAGTGGCGTAAAGACACTACCAACATTTTGAAAATTCCGAAAACATTACTCCATGTCATTCGACAGGCTGTTATTGATGATGAGGGAACTAAAAGGGAGATGCATAGGCCAGGTTTTGAAACGGCTACCGTTAGAAATGATGGCAACGGTTATGTCTTCATCGACGGCATTGATCCGGGCACACAACAAAGCGTATTGATCGACGAAAAATCTGAAAAAAACGCCGCCCTTGGGAAAATAGAAGAAATCGGATCGGGCGCACAAACCGTCACCATCCCGGTAAGAGATTTGCTGAAAGTATTCGAAAAATCCGGCAAAACTGGCGGCGTAAGTGCGCGCGCGTAAACGGGATCATTCAGGATAAAGATTATGGGATTATTTGGCATCGGCGGTAAAAACAAATCAACACCAGATGGGATCGTAGTTACGGATGGTAGCGGTAAACGCGTTGAAGGCGGGCTGGCCGGTGTCGAAAGCCATCTTAAAGCTCAGACAACCGCAGCAAATAACACTGCTCCTGCCATTCAGCCTACTACCGCGCCCGTTTCCACTCCGGCCCAGACGGAAGCAGATGATAAATTAGCCGCTTCCGCCGCCCAAATGTTAAGTGATAAAAGCGGCGCGACAATAAGAGCATGTCATGGCAACCGCAATATTTTAATACCGCTGGCGCTAGATAAGAGCGAAGATGCGCATTTGCTTAAGGCGTTGAAAGCCTGCGCATTAACAGCTAAAACTGCAATAATGGAAGGACCTCCTCCCCCAGGCTGGGTAGTTACTCCCGGCACCCTGAGGAAAGCCTTTCCTGGTATCGCATCCCTTGATGACAATACGGTTACGGACGCCATCCGGACACGCGCTGATTTTGAGCTGACTGTCGGGACAAAACTTTCCGATGGCAATTACCTGATTACCTATCTTCCGGAGAATGCCTCATGCGATGTATTTCTTGGGCCAGGTTTCCCGGCAGCCGAAAAAGGCGCTGCGGTCAAAGCGGTTAGGGTATTTCACTTCAAAAAAGATGTGCTCGAACCGGCCGTGGGGAAATATCTTGAAGAACAGGAAACTGCTGCAGAGGCTGCTCAAGAAGCTGCTGAAGCCGCGGCACGCGCTAAAACATCTACAACAATCACTAAATCTCCGGCTGGCTCGGCTGACTCTTCTTCCACGCCAGGCTCAGGCAGCGCGGCCACCACGGCTGTTACTGCCGCCGTCGGCACCACTGCTTCTGCCGCCAATGCCATTCCACTTGCTGACGCACCGGCTACTGCGGACGACACGCTCGCTCAATTACGTAAGGCCTATGAAAGTACTTATGGCCCCGGGGTCACAGTGACCCAGGCGAATGCCGATGGCCAGGAAGGTTACACTATTTTCCTGCCGAAAACCGCTGCGGCAAAAGCGCTTCTGCCCACTTCGGTTGTTACTTCGCTTGTGCCGCCTGTTTCCAAGCAACCTGCAGATGCATATAAGGCGCCTCCTATTGCATCCAAAGCCCCAATTATCCCTACGCGTCCGCAAGATCCCATCAAAGCAAACAAAGATCGGTTAAGGAGCATTTTTGGTAAAAATAACAAGGAAACGACTATCGTATATCATATTCCCAATAACGGTAACGGCAGGTATGAGATTTATGCGTGTGCATTAACTACCGCAGAGTTGATTGATGATGAAAAAGACAGGATTATCAGAGAAGAAAAAGACAAAATAACTAAAGCTATCGAACAAGAATATGCCAATCCGACTCACCATCAGATCGCCCAGCTTACTGGCGAAAAATATGAAGAGGTTGATAAGCAGCTTAAGATAAACAAACCCAAGATGAAGGAAAGAATACAGGCAGGAATAAACCAAAAAATCGACGAGAGAATTAATGACATAGCCCGTAGTAATGTAAACGCTATGAGCCCTGTGAAACGGGCGGAAAAGATGAAGGCTGCGGTTGCCCAAAAATTTACTGCGAACAATCTCAGCGCTTTGAAGGATTGTGTACCTGAGGAAACTACCCTTGTGCAGTGGAAGGTCTCCGGTGATGCGATTGTCGGTCTTGCACCGCCGCCCCGGCCGGGAATCAAAGCATCATTTCTTATGTGGTTCGGTGAAGGAGGTGGGCAGAAAAAACAACATCTGGTCGACCGTCTTAAGGCCGACCCTGCTCACTTCGAAGTGACAGAAGTTGGTAACAATATGTATATTTTTAATGGTGTAAGTATGAACACCAGACCCGCTGATGTTGGGGTTACATCTGAACCGGTAATAATCCCATTGGTAAAAATCACTATTCCGGAAAAGCTGATGCCAGCGGTACCGGCTGCTGATATCGGCGCCGCTGCAGCACGTTAAACTGCGTCGGTCCGCGCTGACTACTCCGTAAATCGCAGGATCGGTTTCACGCTGCCCACCGTCGGTACATCGACATTCGCCGTCTTGATGCCGCCCTGCTTGGCCGTGACTTCCACTACATATTTGCCCGGCTTCAGATTGACGTAGAAATACGGGCCGGCGCCTTTGACGATCGGCATCACTTCACCGCCCTTGTCGTCCAGCACGCGCACCATGGCTTCGCTTACATAGGCACCGCCGGTGCCGGTCATCAGCAGCTGCACGTTGAAGTCATGATCCTTCGATTTCAGTTCGGCGAGTTCTTCGTCGCTCACGCCGCCGGTGACATACTGAATGCCGTTTACGCTCATCACCTGCAGCGGCAGCGACGGAATAGCCCCGCTACCCGCCGATTGCGTATAGACGCCGGGCGCTACCGGTATGTTCGTGTCGGCCGGCATTTTCACGTCCTGGCCGTTGATCACCGTATTGGGGCGGGTAAGCGCATCCGCGGGAGCGCCGCTGTTAGCCGGCGCGGGATTATCCGCGGGAGGTGTCTGCGCAAAAGCGGCGGAAGTGGTCCCCAGCATGAGCAGGGTGGTCAAAGTAACGATACGCATAGTCCAAATCTCCTTGTAAAATAAACAACCTCTGTTTGAAACAAAGCATTTTTATTATAAAAAAACGATATGTAAGTAAGTGCATTGATTTCGGCCGGATTCTATACCATCTTATACGCATAGTGTTATGAAAAACCCGCGCTTAGCCATAATATCGTTGTTATTCTGTGCGTTAATTGGCCACGCCGCGCTGGCCGACACCTCAACCGTCCCCGTAACAGATATGCAAGTCACCAACCTGCACCGCACCATTGCCTCCAAGGATGCCTGGCTCAATACGTCGCGGCCGATTACCGCCGATGAGTTGAAAGGCCGCATCATCCTGCTCGATTTCTGGACCTATTGCTGCATCAACTGCATGCATGTCATTCCCGACCTCAAATACCTCGAGCAGCAATTCGGCGACAAGCTGACCGTCATCGGCATCCATTCGGCCAAATTCCAGAATGAAAAAGACAGCGAGAATATCCGCGCCGCGATTTTGCGCTACGACATCGAGCACCCGGTGGTCAACGATGCCGACTTCGCCATCTGGCAGGCTTTCGGCGTCAAAGCCTGGCCGACCTTCGTGCTCATCAACCCGGCGGGCATCGTCGAGGGCACCTATTCGGGCGAAGGGCACCGTTTCGAGATTGCCGCCGCCATTGAAGGCCTGCTCACCAAATACAAAGGCCGCATCAACACCGACAAGCTTCCCATCGCGCTGGAAAAAGATAAAACGCCGCCGACGGTGCTCAGTTTCCCGGGCAAGCTGGCGGCGGCGTTACTCGGAGACGAGGACGGGAATTACCCGGTGCTTTTCGTCAGCGATTCCGGGCATAACCGCATCCTCGGCTTGGGCGGCATGGGCGGCAATGAGCGCTCCATTCTTCATACCGTAGGCAGTGGCAGGGAAGGGTTTAAAGACGGCAGCTTCGAGGAGGCTGAATTCCGCCATCCGCAGGGGCTGCTCTATGACGGGCATATTTTGCCCGATGGCAAGCTGGCGGGTATTCTCTACGTCGCCGATACGGAAAATCACGCGCTGCGAAAAATCGACTTCAACGCCAAAACCGTCACCACCATCGCCGGCACCGGCGTGCAGGGCTATGACCGCACAGTAAAAAATGCTCCTGCGTTACAGACGCCGCTCGCCTCGCCGTGGGACCTCGCTTTTTATCCCGACGACAAGCACATCGTGATCGCCATGGCGGGCCTGCATCAGCTCTGGAGCTATGACATCGCGGCAAAGACGGTGAGCGTCATCGCCGGCAACGGCAATGAATCGATCGATGACGGGGAATATCCGTCCAACTCGCTGTCGCAGCCGAGCGGGCTTTCCGCATGGCGTGGGGGTGGCGAACCTCATTTTAATCTCGAAATAACAGGATTTAGCAATGTCACCGGCAAGGGATGGATCGGAGAAAAAAGCAAGCCTGATAATGTACCGTCCGCGCCAAAAAAAGTAGCGGCTGACGGTCGCAAACTCTATTTCGTCGATGCGGAAACCAGCAGCCTGCGCGTCTTCGATGGCAGCAGCGTCAAGACGCTGATCGGCACGGGCCTGTTCGATTTCGGCTACAAGGAAGGCAAGCAGGGCACGGCGCTGATGCAGCATGATCTCGGCGTATTCGCCGATGCGAGCGGCATCTATGTCGCCGATTCCTACAACCATTCCATCCGCAGATACGACCCTGCCACGGGTATATTGTCGAACTTCGCCGGCCATGGTGAGCGCGGCAATGCCGACGGGCCGCTCGCCACCGCCAGCTTCAACGAGCCCAACGCCATCATCAAAACAGGTAATATGTTTGGTGGTGTGTTTTACGTGGCCGATACCAACAACAACGCCATCCGCGTTATTAAGGACGGGAATGTCTCGACGCTGAATATCCAGGTGCCTGCGCCGGAAATCGCCTTCGCCACCGGGCTGCCGAATGTGCAAAAACTTGCCTCCATGGCAATCGGCACGCAAGCCTCTGTGACGCTGAGCCTACAAGACGGCTGGCACATCAACCCGGATGCGCCGAGCACCCTCGCCGTGTTCGATATGAGCGGCAAACCCAAAGCCATTGCGAATTTCGACGTAAAAGCGCTGCAAACGAAAAAAATGTCGCTGCCGGAATTGAAGGCAGGCACCGCGTATGAGTTGCAGGCGACGCTGTATTACTGCGCCAATGCGGCCGGTTCGCAATGCCTGATTAAAAGCTTCGATGTGCCGCTCATGATGAAAGCGGACGGGCAAAAGGAAATTATGCTTAAACTCAACTAAACTTGTCATCCCGGAAAATTTTTCAGCAGAAAAATTTATCCGGGATCCAGAATAGTAAAAGGTCAGCAGACCTTTTGCGTCAAAAATGCCTGCTGGCATTTTTGCCTCTGGATTCCCCTATAATTTTTCCTACTGGAAAAATTCGGGGAATGACGACTAGGATAATTTTATCAACTCCACTATGGCGCGGCCATAGCGCCGCTGATCGACTACTTCGAAGGGCGCTTCCACTTCGATGGTTTCCTTGGCGTCGTGCTCGGCGACGATCAGCGCATCCTCGGCGATCCAGCCATTCTCGTGCAGGCTTTTCAACGTCGGGACGATCAACTTGCTGAAATAAGGCGGGTCGAGGAAAATCAGCGCGTAGGCGCGGCGCGCCTTGGCCAGCTTGGTGGCGTTGGCCAGCACGTATTCGGCTTTATCGCCCTCGTTCATGCGTTCGGCGTTATGTTTGGCAATCGCAATCGCGTCGCGCGCCTGGTCGATGAAGGTGACGCTCGCCGCGCCGCGTGACAGGGCTTCGAGCCCGAAAGCGCCGGTGCCGCAGAATACATCGAGCACGTCCTTGTCGGTGAAGGAATGGCCGTTCAGGCCGAATTTTCCGTGCGTCAGGATGTTGAAAATCGCCTCGCGCGCAAAGTCCGACGTCGGGCGGATGGCATCGCTCATGTCCTTGGCAAGCTCAAGGCGGCGGCCCTTATGTTTTCCTGCGATGATACGCATAGTTACTCTGATGTAACATCAAGCCATGAGCTTGCGCAAGGCCGGATTAAATCCCATAGACCCTCTCAGTTTCCTTATAATCAAATTGCGACCGGATCGTACCCATGAACGCTTCGAGATTTTTCTTCTGCTCCCCGTGATGGTACCGCGCATCCCACGATATACTGCGTTTAGCAAGGCTGGAAATCGCTTTCGCTAGTTTATGTTTCGATCCACGCGCAATAGCGCTATAGCGCGCCTGCAGCACGGGGTCGATGCCGATATAGAGCGTTCCCGCACCCGGCTGTTCGCCCGGCTGATACACGGCCTGAAAAATGCCGATAGAGGGAGTGGGGAACCCCATCGAGGTAACTTTTTTTTCATTATGCAGGCGTATATCCGTCTGGTACGCAGACAGCCCCAGGCGGCGCTCCAGCTCTTGCTGAAATGCGGTGATGGCATGCGTAAATTCTTCCGAGCGCGCCGCTTTTTCCGCATCCGGCGCATGCATGAGAGCTACTTCGCTACATTTAATAGTCCTGCGTTCTTCGCTTCCGTCAGCGCTTTCAGGAATATGAAAGCACAAATAGACATTTTCATTGACTCCCGGCGGAGCGCCACCGGGCGGGACCGAAACAAATTCGCCTTTGCCGTTGCGGGTAAATAACCCTTTTTTATCGAGTTGCCATTGTTCAACAAAAGGAAACTGGCCCAGACGATTGACAAAGGCGGTAATTGCACCGATTGCCGATTCTTTTTTCCAATTCGCCAGATTGTCCTGTTTTTCCACTTTGGCATTTTCCGGCATAATCAGCTTTCCTTGCTTATAAAAGACTTCAGCACTTTCTCCGGCACTTCCTTGACTTCGTTTTCCGGCAGGCTACCAAGCTGGAACGGCCCGTAGGACAGGCGGATCAGGCGGTTCACCCGGCAGCCGAAATGATCGAAGATGCGCCGTATCTCGCGGTTTTTGCCTTCGGTCAGCGCCACGGTGAGCCACATGTTATCGCCCTGCCCGCCATCGATGCTGGCCTCGATGCCCTTATATTCAACGCCGTCGATGGTCAGGCCTTTTTTCATTTCCGCCAGCATGGTCGGCGCGATGGCGCCGTAAGCGCGCACGCGGTAGCGGCGGATCCAGCCGCTCGACGGATGCTCGAGCTTGCGCGCCAGCCCGCCATCGTTGGTAAGCAGCAACAAGCCTTCCGAATTGAAATCCAGCCGCCCGATGGAAATCACGCGGCCCAGGCTTTTCGGTAATTTCTCGAAGACGGTCGGGCGACCCTGCGGATCGCGGTTGGTGGTGAGGAGTCCGCGCGGCTTGTGGTAAATCCATAGCTTCACCGGCTGCGCCGCTGCCAGCAGCTTGCCATCGACTTTGACGGCGTCTTTTTCGGTGACGTTCAAGGCCGGGCTCAGCACTTTCTGGCCGTTGACGGTAACGCGCCCCGCTTCTATCCAACCCTCAATTTCGCGGCGAGAACCCAAACCTGAACGTGAAATGACTTTGGCTAACCGTTCGCCCGGGAACATTCCCTCGCCCGCAGGTGAGGTATCGTCTGTCATAAAGGTCCTTATGTATTGAAAGCGTTAACTTACAGCAGGGCCTTTGTCCTGGCCAGCGCCAAGATTGATGTCACGCATCAATAGGGCCGCCGCCTGCGCGCGGGCTTCTGCATGCTGTTCTCCAGGAAAATATGTTCCCAGTACGTCCATGATTACGTCCAGCCGTTTTGCATCCGGCATCTGCTCAGGCTCGCGGCGCCGTGCAGCGATCGGTTTTTTGCCCCCGACTTTGCTTGCATGGAGCTCGGGAGTCTCCCAAGGTTTTTCGGCATTCAATGCCTGCGCACTGGATACAAGAACCTCTATTAATCTTTCTTTCAAGAATCTTAGGTCGCTTTGCTTGCTTTGGTTAACTACATGCAGGGCAGTAGCTTGTTGGGCATCAAACTCACTAACCTCTACTGCTGCATCTGCTGGAAGACCAATCTTAAATCTCGCATGCCCATCGAGTTGTTGTAATTTCCGCATGACATGTTGAGCGATAAGACGCTCTTTTTCATCCAACTCGCCCGTCTCACCGGCTGCCGAGGCAATGGCCACGGTGCTTTCGCGTAGCTGGGAATAACCGATGCGGCTATTTTGCTCAGGATCCATGCGCCCGAGCGCGCCTTGCTCAGCTTCTTTTTTGGCGCAAATGACAAAGCCTTCGCTTAATGCTTTATCTTCTTCTCGTTCAACATAGTGATAGATACCAAACTCGATGCCGCCGATCTTGATGGTAAATTCTGCTGTAGGTTTGCTCATAATTAAATCATTCCAATTGTTAATTTCCGTATACCAAATAACATGGGGCGGAGGAAACCGCAAGCGCTTGTTAAATAGACGATTTTAAAATCTGATTTTCAGATTATCGTAAAATCAGAGGCTATTTCCCCGCAAAATCCACGAAAGACTGGAAAATTTTCTTATCCACCGGGCTGACATGGTATTCCGGATGCCACTGCACGCCCAGGCAAAACGGATGGCCGGGCAATTCGATGCCCTCGATGACGCCGTCGTCCGACTCGGCATTCACAATCAACCCCGGCGCCGTTTTAGCCACCGCCTGATGGTGCGCCGTGTTGACGGAGATCTTATCCGTACCGGCGATCTTATGCAACAGCGTGCCTTTTTTGATCGTCACCTCATGGCCGGGCTCGGTGCGCGAATTTTTCTGCTCATGCTCCAGCGCGTTCTTGACGCTGTCGGGAATATGCTGGATCAGCGTGCCGCCCAGCACCACGTTCAAAAGCTGCTCGCCGCCGCAAATGCCTAAAACGGGCAGTTTTTTATCGACCGCGCCCTTGGTAATGGCGAACTCGAACTTGGTGCGCTTATCCTTCGTTTGCACCGTTTCGTGCTTATCGGTCGCACCATAGAGTTCCGGCGAGACATCAAAAGCGCCGCCGGTGATCATCAGCCCGTCGAGCAGCGCGAGATAATCGCTCACCCGATCGAGCTCATGTGGCAGCGGCAAGGGCAGCGCACCCAGCGCGCTGACGGCGCTGCAGTAATTTTCGCGCAGCGCGTACCACGGCATTTTTGAGTAACTGCCGCCCTGCTCATAGTCGAGTGTAATACCTATAATTGGCTGTTTTTTCATATTATTATCTATTATCCGTCCTTTAATCTTTCAAGATTATAATTAAAACAAGATTTTTACTATAGGCAATTATGCAATGAATCGCGGCTTTACCCTGATCGAACTTTCCATCGTCCTGATCATCGTCGGCCTGATCGCCGGCGGAATATTAGTTGGCAGAGATCTGATCAGCGCCGCTTACATCCGTGCGCAGATGAGCCAGATCGAAAAATATCAAACCGCCGTTCATACCTTCCAGACCAAATATAATTGCCTGGCGGGCGATTGCACGAATGCACAAGATGCTGGCCTGGCCTATGTGCAGGGGTACAGTCCCGGGCCCGGCTATGGCGATGGCAATGGCATCCTCCAAGGCTATGACATCGCCACAGCCCTTACAACCCCCGTATCGGGCCTTGAAGTGGAAGTGGGAGAGCCGGCATTGTTTTGGGCACAGTTAAGCGGCGCCGGATTAATCGACGGCAGCTTTACGCTGGCCGCGCAGGGCGACCCGGGGTGCGAAGCGCTGGTGACGACGGTAAGTACGCTTAACGGCACGCATCAGGGTTGCACGGATCGCACCATTGCCAATTACATGCCCGTTGCCAAGATTGGAACCAGCGGCGTTTATGTATGCGCTTACAGCTTCGGCAGCACCAATTATTTCAGCGTAGTGGCCTTGCGCGAAATTGGAACGGACGAAGGAGGCGATTCCCCTATGGGCTCACCCCAGAATCCGGGCCTCACCGTGCAGCAGGCTTATGCGATTGATACCAAGATGGATGACGGCCTGCCGCTAAGCGGCCACGTCATCACCCAGATGCCCACCAATTATATCGATGCTGGCACTCTATCCTATCCGGGAAGCGGCAATACGAATGGCATTAGCGGAGCCCCTGATAATGCCACCCCGGTAATGGGAGACTCAACCACCTGCTACGACAACAATAACGGCGCCGAACCCGTGCAGCATTATTCCACCCAAATCGACGGCGGCAATGACAATAATTGCGCGCTGAGTTTCCCCTTTCAATAACCGGTGGCGCTTTAAAGCGTCCCAGGCGGTTAATTAGCGCAAAACTCACCAAAATCTAACCAATTTTTGGCAATTTCTTAACCCATACCTGCTTTTATTAAAGGGTACATAACCTCAAACCGTAAGCCCATGAGACGCGTCGTACAAACAGTATCGCTGGCCACTCTCGCCGGAACTTTTTTCGGGTTCTTGCTGGTCATAGGCGCCATTGCGCGCGGCACGGACAATTACTGGTCGTTCATCAGCATCGAAGGTTTCCTGATTGTCATCGGCGGCACCATCGCCAACGCCTTCATGAGCTATCAGGCCAATTATGTGATCCTCGCCTTCAAGGCCATGGGGCATATGATCCGCAAACCCGAAGCCACGCGCGAAGGCCTGAACGCCGAAATCATGCGGCTGATCAAATGGGCGTATCTCGCGCATTCAAAAGGCCTGAGCGGACTGGAAGGCGAGATCGGCAACAAGATCAAGGAACCGCTCCTGCGCTACGGGCTCGATCTTGTCGTCACCGGCTACCAGCCGGAGATCATCCGCAAAATGATGGATACCGCCGTCGAAGCCGATTTCGAGCAATCGATCACGCCGGTGACGGTATTGCGCAACATGGCGTCCACTGCGCCCGCCTTTGGCATGGTAGGCACACTGGTGGGCATGGTGATCATGCTGCAACACATTCAGGGCGACATGTCGCGCATCGGCGGCGGCCTTGCCGTAGCGCTGCTTGCCACGCTCTACGGTATTCTGGTGGCGCGTCTCTTATGCATGCCGGCCGCCGACAAGCTGATGCAGAAAGAAGAAATCCTGCGCTTCCGCAATTACATGATGACCGAAGGGCTGGTGCTGCTGGCCGAAAAACAAAGCCCGCGCTACATGCAGGATAAACTCAACAGCTTCCTCGACCCCGCCATCCATTTCAACCTCGACAATGAGCTGAAAAAACCGGCGGAAGTCATCCCATGATCCCGCCGAAAAAGCGCCATGCCGACGAAGGCAATGTCGATTCCTGGCTGATGAGCTACGCCGACATGATCACGCTGCTCATGTGCTTCTTCATCATCTTCGTATCGGTCTCCGAACCCAAGAGCGATAAATTCTCCGCCGTCACGCAAGGCCTGGCCAGCCAATTCGGCAGCGTCAATCTCGCCACGCCCTTTCAGGGAACGGTGCAGTCGCTGGAAGGCATCGTCGAGGCGCATCATGCATTCAAGGACGTGGCCATTGAAAAAGGCGAGCGCGGCGTAGAAATGGAACTCTCCGGCCAAACATTTTTCAAGCCGGACTCCGCCGATTTCGACGATAAGCAGATCCAGCTGCTGTCGGAAATGGTGGACGCGCTGAAAAAAGCCAGCTTCCTCGATTATCACATCACCATCGAAGGCTATACCAGCGACGCGGCGCCGCAGAGCGCGCTCTACTCTTCCAACTGGGAACTCTCCAGCATACGCGCGGCGCGCCTGGTGCGTTTCATGACGGAACACGGTATCCCCGCGAACACGCTGAAGGCGGTGGGCTATGGCGATACCAGGCCGAAAGTCCCCAACCTCGACAGCAACGGCAGCCCGATCAAGGAAAACCGCGAAAAGAACGACCGCATGGTCATCAAGATGGAACGGGCGCAGTAACGCGGTTAGCGTTCGTGTTCACCGGAAAGTTGTCCACGCCGCCGCTGGCGATATTGTTTTAGGGGCAGGGTTTCATATTGCCTGATGATGACCGGCTGGCCAGACTCCTCCAGCAGCTTTTCCAGATTAGCCCGAAATTCCGGCGGCACCTTCACCATGTAGCCGATATTGGGATTGTCTTCCTGCTCGGGAATCATGGTAGCTGTTGTTTTATAGCACTGCGTGAGGCCCTGAGATCCCAGCGCGTGCTGGAGATCCGATGCCTCTTGCCGGTTCTCGCAAAATGCCACCAGCGAAGGCTCTCTGCCAGCAAGGGGAAACTGCTCTACATACCAGCGATAGATGGGGAAAGTTTCGGAAAGAGGCTTGGAGCGCCGACGCATCGCAGGCACGGAC
>Ga0206991_10165_pt1 | contig 20389 bp, 18 predicted proteins | sample Alteio_BWMinCont_9_FD_153286 | JGI IMG/M metagenome (GOLD analysis project Ga0206991, IMG submission 153286) | Enriched cells from forest soil in Barre Woods Harvard Forest LTER site, Petersham, Massachusetts, United States -... | ecosystem: Environmental > Terrestrial > Soil > Temperate forest >...
TTATCCGTCGAAAGCCAGTAGTTTCGCGATTCGCCGAAAGTGCTGTTCACTTCGGCGAGCACGGTTTTCAGTTCGCCTGAGCGGTTGTAGCAGTAGAAAAACGAGATTGGATTGAAGTTGTAGCCGAGGTAACGCAAATGAGTCAGCAGGAAGATCTGGCCGTCGGGAAGGGTAAGGCCGGATTTGGCGGCATCCTGCGCAAGGCGCTTACGCAGGGGCAATGACCTGTCGCCAAAGTGATCGCGCTCTGCGAAACTCGCCCAGTTCCACTTGTTATAGCTGCCGAAGAGCGAAACCTGCATGAGTTCCGGAATTCGGTCGATATCCAGAAAGACCATAAACAACGGATACGTAAATTCGTGGTGTAACGGTTTGAATCGTCTGTGCCGCAGGGTTCCGGTGTAGATAGCGGAGGTCACGGAGTCACTCCGAGCGCCTTCGCGACGCGCAGGGCGGAGTTCAGGCCGTCCTCATGGAAGCCGTAAAACCAGTAAGCTCCGCAGAAGTGGGTGCGATTCCGGCCGCTGATGTCGCTCCATCGGCTTTGGGCGCGAATGGCGGCGGCGTCATAGACCGGATGATGGAAGACTGCGGTTTGCAGGACTTTCGACGGCTCGATGGAGGTGCTGGAATTCAGGGTGACGCAGTAGTTGGTTTGCGAGGGCAGCGCCTGCAGGCGATTCATGTGATAGGTCAGCGTTACCTTGCTGTCGGCCGTGGAGGGGAGGAGGTAGTTCCACGAGGCGCGGGCGTTTTCCCGGGCGGGCAGCATGGATTCGTCGGTGTGGAGGCAGGCTTCATTGCGGGTAGTGCGGAACGCCCCGAGCACCGCGCGCTCGTCATCTGTGGGTGACTCGAGCAGGAGCAGAACTTCGTCGCCGTGACAGGCGAAGACGACCTGGTCGAACGCCTCTGGTGGTCGGTCCTCAGAATCGATGGTCACTCCGGCGTCGTCTCTCGAAACCGACTGGATTTTCGCTCCGAGGCGAATCCGGTCACGATAAGGCTCGGTCATCGGCGCGATATAGGTATTGCTGCCGCCGGTGATGGTTTTCCATTTCGGGTGCGTGTTGATGCCCAGCATTCCGTGATTGTGGAAGAAGCGTATCAGAGTCAGGGCGGGGAAGTTGTGCAGGGTGGAGACGGGCATGGACCATACGGCGGATGCCATCGGATAAAGGTAGCGGTCCACAAAACCCACGTCGTAACGGCCTCGCGCCAGGAATTCGCCAATCGAAAGCTCCGCGTCGTCGGGTTGGGTCAGCAATTGGGGCGCGGTTTTGTTAAAGCGCAGGATTTCGCGCAGCAGCTTGTAGTGTTCGGCGCGGAGCAGATTTCCCCTGTCCGCAAAAAAGCCGGATAGGCCGCGGCTGGAATACTCGAAGCCTGTTTCGCGACTAAAGACACCAAAGGACATGTCGCTCGGTTGCGTCCGGATGCCCAGTTTATCGAATAGGCGAACCAGATTGGGGTAGGTGCGGTCGTTGTGGACGATGAATCCCATGTCGATGGCGAGGGGGCCAGCGGTGTTGTCAGACACGGCGACTGTGTGAGTGTGGCCTCCAGGGCGGGGAGCGCGTTCGAACAGGGTTACTTCATGAGCGCTGCTGAGATAGTATGCAGCGGAAAGACCCGAAATGCCACCACCGATAACTGCGACTCGCACTCACGCAGCCTCATTCATGGCGCGGCCTGGAATGCGATAAGGCCGCAGGTCGCGAACAATTCCCATAGCGCTGAGTAGTCTCAGAATCGAATAGGTGATATCGATTTCCCACCAGCGATAGCCCTGGCTCGCGCTTGCCATCACGTAGTGATGATTGTTGTGCCAGCCTTCGCCAAACGTGATGATTGCCAGCCACCAGTTGTTGCGGCTGTCATCCGGCGTATCGAAGCGGCGCGTGCCGAACAGATGCGCGAAGGAGTTGATGGAAAACGTGCAGTGGTAAAGAATCACGGTCGAGAGGACGTAGCCCCACCAGAATGCGGGCCATCCACCGAGCATCAGGACGACCCAGGCAAAGATTGTCGTCGGAACCCAATGGTGGCGGTCCATCCAACGCAGTTCGGGGAATTTGGCGAAATCAGAGATGCGCGCGGGATCGTATAGATCGTGCTGGTTCGAGAGAACCCAGCCGACGTGCGACCACCAGAAGCCCTGTCGAACGGGGGAATGGATGTCCTTTTCTTCGTCGGAATAGCGATGGTGATCTCTGTGGTGGGCGGCCCACCAGAGCACGCCTTTCTGCGCGGAAGACTGGGCGAGAAAAGCCATGACGAACTGCGCGACGCGTCCCATCTTGTAACTGCGGTGGCTGAAATAGCGGTGATAACCGGCGGTGACGGCGAACATTCGGAGGCTGTAAGTCGCGATGAGCCAGAACAGCAGGCGGGGGGAAAACGGGATAAAGAAAACTGTCAGGGCGGCAATATGTAAAGAAATAAATCCAAATACGGCTCCAAATCGGTATTGATGATTACGGAGAGCTGGTCGGCCCGACATTAGTACAGTGTAAGGTGTCGTTCAAATCTGTGTCCACTCATGTGGCGGAGGACTGGGGTCTGGCTGGAATTCTGGCGGCGGTATTGTGAGTTTCTGGCGGCGCAGGATTGTTGATCCGATTGTCGCTCTGCTGCGGCAGGGGATGACGCCGGAGAAGATTGCCTTGGGGATGGCGCTGGGGCTTACATTGGGCGTCGCTCCGATGATCGGGTCGACCACGATTCTTTGCGCTACGGCGGCTTTCGCTCTGCGGTTGAATCCGGCGGCGATTCAGATTGTGAATTACCTGATGTCTCCGCTGCAGTTGGCGATGCTGATTCCGTTCATCCGGGCGGGGGAGTGGCTATACGGGGTGGCGCGTAGTCCGCTTACCGCGAGCCGTATTCTACAGATGATTCAGACCAATATGTGGCATGCGATTGTGACGCTTTGGTCTGCGACGATGCATGCGATGACGGTGTGGGTTTTCTTTGTCGGGCTGGCGGTGTATCCGGTTTACTGGCTGCTGCTGATTCCGATCCGCACACTGGCACGGACTCGCGGTGGCGCAGAATGATCGTGCATTTGCTGCTGGTGGGAACCTGCATTGTGGTGGGGATGATGCTGATTTTGTGGCTGATTCATCTGCCGCTGAAAAATGCATCCGTGGTTGACCCAGGGTGGGCCGGCGGGCTCGCAATTCTTCCTGTGTTCTATGCAATTGCGGGGCAGGCAGGGCACTCAGGAACCGCGCGGGCGACGATTATGGCGATGATGGGTGGCTTATGGGGCATGCGGCTGGCGCTCTACCTTTTGTTCGCGCGCGTGATAGGACATCCGGAGGAGGGCCGCTATCAGGAGCTTCGGCGGCAGTGGAAGACGAATATTCCGCTGAAGTTTTTGGGGTTCTTTGAATTTCAGGCGGTGCTTTGTGTGCTGCTCTCGGGGCCGTTCCTTTTTGCGGCGATCAATCCCGATCCGGGTTTATCGGGATTCGAATATGCGGGAGCGGGGATCTGGCTGATTGCCTTCATTGGCGAGATTCTGGCTGACACGCAGCTCAGCCGTTTTAAGTTGAATCCGGCGAATCGCGGGAAGTTATGCGATGCAGGACTCTGGAATTACTCGCGGCATCCGAATTATTTCTTTGAATCGCTGATCTGGATTGCCTACGCGGTTTTCGCGCTGGGATCGCCGTGGGGCTGGATCGGGCTGCTCTCGCCCGTGTTGATCCTATATTTTTTGCTGAAGGTTACGGGCATTCCGTCGACCGAGGCGCAGGCTCTTCGCACTAAGGGCGACGCGTATCGACGGTATCAGGAGACGACCAGCATGTTTGTTCCGTGGTTTCCCAAAAAGATCTGATGACTGCCGATACCCTTCTTGAAAACGACGTTGTTCCCGATAGGCTGATCCGTATCGGCATCCGCAGGCTGCTGGCGGAGCGCCTTCGCGAAGAAGACGCGGGCAATCCGGCACGTCAGGCGGCGCGGTTGCTTCGCTTTGTGGAGGAACTGCGCGCGAGCCCGATTGCGCTCGAAACAAGAGCCGCGAACGACCAGCATTACGAAGTTCCCGCCGCGTATTTTGTTCAATGCTTAGGGCTGCGGCGGAAGTACAGCAGCGCTTTCTGGCCGGACGGCGTTACTACTCTTGCGGATGCAGAGATCGCGATGCTCCAGCTGACATGTGCCCGCGCGCAGTTGAAGGATGGCCAGAGCGTGCTGGAACTCGGCTGCGGCTGGGGGTCGTTATCGCTTTATATGGCGGAGCAGTTTCCGCATTCGCAGATCACGGCGGTTTCGAATTCGCGATCGCAGAAGGAGTTCATCGATGGCGAGATTTCGCGCCTCGGTCTGCGCAATCTGGAGATCATCACTGCCGATATGAACCAGTTCGACACAGACCGGCGCTTTGACCGCGTGGTCTCGGTCGAGATGTTCGAGCATATGCGCAACTATCAGGAATTGATGCGGCGAATCGCGTTGTGGTCAAACCCCGGAGCACTTCTGTTCGTGCATATCTTCACGCATAAGACGTTTGCGTACCCGTTTGAAGACCGCGGGCCCGGCGACTGGATGGCGCGGCATTTCTTCACCGGCGGCATTATGCCGAGCGACGATCTTCTCCTGCACTTTCAGGACGATTTCGCGATCCGGGAGCACTGGCGTCTGGATGGCACCCACTATCAGAAGACGGCCGAAGCCTGGCTTGAGAACATGGACGCCAATCGCTGGCCCATCATGGACATCTTCGAAAAGACTTACGGCCGGGAAGATGCTCTGCGATGGTTTGTTCGATGGCGTATTTTCTATATGGCATGCGCGGAACTATGGGGGTATCGGAACGGGCATGAATGGCTGGTCTCGCACTATCTGTTCGCTAAGAAGTAATACAATGCGAATGAAGCTCCGAATCCATGAAACTGGCCGCAGCATTCCTCATTGTTCCTCTTGCCATGAATTTATCCGCCGCTGACGCGACTCTTCCTCAATTACAGCAAATGATGGCGAAGTTCGCCCCGGTGGAGCTGAAGGTCGACACCAGTAAGCTCTCTCCGGGAGATCAGAAGGCTCTGGCGAAGCTGGTGGAGGCGTCCCGCATTCTCGATCATATTTTTCTCGGCCAGATGTGGGCGGGGAATCCGGCTTTCTACGAAAAGCTGAAACGCGATACGACTCCGCTCGGGAAGGCGCGCCTCGAAGCCTTCTGGCTCTACAAGGGGCCATTCTCCGATCTGGACGATCATAAGTCATTTCTGGCTGGCGTTCCGGACCGCAAGCCGCTCGGAGCGGGTTTCTATCCCGAAGACTTCAACAAGAAGCACTTTGAACTCTGGACAGCGAGTCTTTCGCCTGCGGCGAAGGCTGAGGCGGAGGGCTTCTTCACGGTGATCCAGCGGGGGCCGGGGGGCACGCTGAAGGCGGTCAAGTATTCGGACGCTTACAAGAAAGATCTTGCCGAGTGCGCGCGTCTCTTCCGCGAAGCGGCGACGTTGACCGGGAACCTCTCGCTGAAGACGTTTCTTCAGTCCCGCGCGCAGGCTTTCCTCTCGAATGACTATTACGCGAGCGATGTGGCGTGGATGGATCTGGACGCGCCCATCGATATTACGTTCGGTCCTTACGAAACCTACAACGATGAGATTTACGGTTATAAGGCGGCGTTCGAATCTTACGTCAACATTCGGGACGATGCCGAAACCGCGAAGCTGAAATTCTTTGGCGATCATATGCAGGAAGTTGAGAACAACCTGCCCATTGATGCGAAGTACAGGAATCCGAAGCTGGGTGCGCTGTCGCCGATTCGCGTGGTGAACGAAGTCATCGCATCGGGCGATGGCGATCACGGCGTTAAGACTGCGGCGTACAATCTGCCGAATGACGAACGCGTTGTACACGAGAAGGGCAGCAAGAAGGTGATGCTGCGCAACGTGCAGGAAACCAAGTTCGAAGCGACGCTCAAGCCCATCGCGAAACTGGCGCTGGCTCCGGCCGCGCAGTCATCGCTGCAATTCGATTCTTTCTTCACGCATATTCTGGCGCACGAGATGAGCCACGGGATTGGTCCGCACCAGATCACGGTCAATGGCAAGGCCAGCACGCCGCGACAGGAGCTCAAAGATCTCTATAGCGCGATCGAAGAGGCTAAGGCTGACGTGCTTGGCCTTTACATGCTCCAGTTCCTCACCGACAAAGGTTATGTCAAGCAGGACGAGAAGAGCCTATATACGACATATCTGGCGTCGTCATTTCGTACGCTGCGCTTTGGTCTGCTTGAAGCACACGGTAAGGGTATGGCGGTGCAGTTCAATTACCTGATCGATAAGGGCGCCTTTGTTTATCGCAACAATGTGTGGGAAGTGGATTTGACGAAGATCAAGGGAGCCGTACGGGATCTCGCGCACGATTTGCTCACGATCGAAGCCACCGGAGATTATGCTGGTGCGAAGCAGATGTTCGATAAGCTCGCGGTCATGCGGCCCGACGCTGCTGCGACTATCGCCCGCATGAACAATCTGCCTGTCGATATCCGCGCGTCGTTCGTTACCGCCGATGCAATTGCTCCCGTACAGGGCGGGGCGGCGCATTGAAGATCGTAGTCGGTATTACCGGGGCGACCGGTTCCATTATTGGCGTCCGCCTCCTCGAAGTCATGCGGGAAGCGGGGATCGACACTCATCTGGTCATGAGTAAGTGGGGTGGGCGCACGATGGTGCATGAAACCTCGCGCACTGTTGAAGAGGTCAATGCGCTCGCTACGCAGTTCTACAATCCGAACGACCAGGGGGCGGCTATCTCCAGTGGCTCGTTCCTCACGGATGGCATGGTGATCGCGCCGTGCAGTATGCGCACGCTGGCGGCTATCGCCACGGGTCAGGGAGAGCATCTGGTTCACCGCGCCGCCGACGTTGTCCTCAAGGAGCGCCGGAAACTGGTGCTCGTGGTGCGTGAATCGCCGCTCAACGAAATCCATTTGGAAAACATGCTGAAGCTGGCTCGGATGGGTGTGACGATTCTACCGCCGATGCCGGGATTTTATAATCACCCGAAGTCTGTAGCGGAAATGGTGGATCATATCGTGATGCGGATTCTGGATCAGTTCGGAATCCACATGGATCTCACGGCTCGGTGGGCTGGCAAGATGGTTGCCAGTTGAACCTTCAGGCCACCGCCGACCGCTTTGCCGATCTTGCGCAATCTCGTGTCACCGCTTTACTGAGGCTGAATTCCGCGATTCATGTTTACGCTCCGACGCCTGGTGCTTTGCATTCTGTCTCGGAGGAGGCGGGCATGCCGATCATTCTGGACAAGTGGAAAGCGGGTCTTCAGCCTTATCGGGATCTGGCTCGCTTCAGCGGTGACGACCGTGTCATACAGTCCGTGATCGATCCTGGTCTGTTGCCCATCGCCAAAGCGATTTCGATTGACGTTCGCCACGGTGACATTCTTGTCACTCGCAGGATTGCTGACAAGAAGACGGATCAGGGAGCCGTTGCGCACGTTGAGGGTTATGGAATCCGTATTCGGATTTATAGCGAGGAAAGCGATACGATCGTCGCCTGGGAATGCCTCTACGGGGTTGCGTAATTACCAAAAAAGGACTGGCGAGTTTCCACCTGCTTACGGATGCAAAGGTGGGGCAGACGGTTCCGTCTGCCTGCAATTTTCAAGCCCGGCAGGCCAAACGGCCTGCCCCACCTTGCCAGTTACAGGAAGCTAATCTGTGTTGAATGAAGAGCTTGCCGGGCATTCTGAAAAACTAAGCGGCATTGGGCCAAAGGCCTACTCCACAAAATGATTGCAATTCTATGTGGAGTGGGGCAGGAGGCTAGTGGGCGGCTACGGGTTTTGCTCCGGCGGAGGGCTTCTTCATGATCAGGACGAGCGGAATCATCAACAGGAATATCAGCGCCAGCAACTGAAAGACGTCGATATAGGAAAGCATCGTTGCCTGCCGCTCAATGAGTCCAAACACCTTCAGGAATCCCCGCCTCGATTCCAGAGAGCCGCTCTGGAGACCCGGCAGTAAAGCCCTGACCTTCGGATTGTATGCGGTTACATTACTGCCCAGCATGTTGATGTGCTTTTGCGAATAGCGCGTGACCAGCGTACTGACACCAGCGATTCCGATACCTCCGCCAAGATTGCGAAGAAGATTGAACAATGCCGCCGCGTTCCCCATGCCCTCGCGGGGAATGTTTGACATCGCAATGGTTGTCAGCGGGACGAATAACATTGCCAGCGAAATTCCCTGCACGAACTGGGGCCAGAAGAAATCCCAATAACCAGCGTCCAGATTCAGCCGCGAAAGCTGGAATAAAGTCGCGGCGCCAACGAGTAGTCCCGCGGCCAGAAACTTTCGCGGATCGAATTTGTGCATGATTCGGCCAATGACCGTCATGCCGATAAACGATCCGATGCCACGCGGCGCCATGGCGATCCCGGCCTGCACGGCAGGATAGGCGAGCAGAGTCTGCAACCAGATCGGCAGCAGCACAAGGCTGCCGTAAAGGACAAAGCCAAGCAGCGTCATCAGCAACACGCCGGTACTGTAAGTCCGGTCTTTAAATACGCTGAGGGACACTACGGGATGGTCGGTAGTCAGTTCCCGCACGATAAACCCGACGACGAAGACGATTGCGATGGCCAGAAGCGCCACTATCCAGTGCGATGAAAACCAATCCTGCTCCTGCCCTTTATCGAGCATGATCTGAAGAGCGCCGATTCCGACAGCCAGCATTCCCATGCCCCAGTAGTCAATGCGGGATGAGCCTCGCTTGATATAGGGCGGATCGAAAATGAACAACGTCGTCATGATGATGGACGCGATGCCGAAGGGGATGTTGATGTAGAACACCCAGCGCCAGCTATAGGTATCGGTCAGCCAGCCGCCGAGCACCGGGCCGATGATGGGCGCGACTACAATGCCCTGGCCCCAGAAGCCCATCGCTTTGCCGCGCTGTTCGGGTGGAAACGATTCGAGAAGGACAGCCTGAGAAAGCGGTTGCAACGCGCCACCCGCTGCACCCTGAATGACGCGGAACATGATCAGCAAAGGCAGGGTGGGCGCAATGCCGCACAGAATTGAAGCGATCGTAAAGCCGGTCACCGACATCATCAGCAAACGTTTACGGCCAAAATAATTCGCGAGCCAGCCGGTGATCGGCAGGATCATGGCGTTGGCGACGAGATAGGAAGTGATCACCCACGTGGCTTCGTCGATGGTGGCGGAGAGGCTACCCGCGATGTGCGGGAGCGATACATTGACGACCGTTGTATCGAGCACTTCCATGAAAGTGCCCAACATGACAGCGATCGCCACGATCCACGGATTGATGTGGGGAACAGCTTTGCTTTCGGACAGGGACTTGCCTCCTGTTACCTGTTACTTAACCAAAACGGTCGGGGTGACTGACAGACCGGGCCGCAGCATGTGATTGGGGTCCTGATCTTTTTCAAAGAAGATTTTGACCGGGACGCGCTGCACGACCTTGACGTAGTTGCCGGTCGCGTTTTCGGGCGGCAGCAGACTGAATTTTGCGCCTGTCGCGGCGGCAATGCTATCCACGTGGCCTTTCAATGTCTTGCCGTACGCATCGATCTCGATTTCCACCGGCTGGCCCGGATGCATATTGGCGAGCTGGCTTTCCTTGAAGTTGGCTGTTACCCACAGGTCATCCAGGGGAACGATTGAAATCAGCGGCTGGTTCCTGCTCACCGACTGGCCTTGTTCCATGTTTCTCTGGCTCACCATGCCTGTTACCGGAGCGCGGAGAATCGTGTATTCCAGATTAATCTGAGCCTGCTGCAGGGCGGCCTGCTTCTGCTGCACTTGTGCCGCTGAGGACTCCGCCTGCGCTTTTTTCGCAGCCACCTGTTGCGGACCGGAGGACGCCGCTTCGACACGCGACCGAACTTCCGCCATGTGAGCGTTTTCCTGGGCAAGAACCGCCTGGGCGACACGGACGCCTTCCTCCGCTTCTTTCACCTGGCTATTCGCCGAATCCACGGCTGCCGCTTCGTTAGCGGAGGCGGCAACGTAGGCATCGTACTGTTGGCGGGAAATCTCCTCTTTGGCGACCAAAGGCTTCATGCGGGCGAGGTCGCTTTCGGCTTTGGCGGCGTTCGCCTGCACTTCACGCACTTTGGCCTGTGCCGTTGTCAGGCGGACATTGGCTGCGTCGACCTGGCGTTGCGCTGTCGCGATTTTGGCTGTCTGTTCCGTCACTCCGGCTTCCGCGCCGCTCAGCTGGGTGGACGTATTGATTGAGGTGATCGGGACGCCAGTGCGGAATTCCTTCTCGTTGGCTGCTGCTTCCCCTACGTCGCCACGGGCTTTATCGAGGGCAGCCTGATAGAAGCGCGGATCGATATGCCCGAGCACAGTACCAGCCTGTACGAGCTGATTGTTATCCACGAGTACATCGAGCAACGTGCCGTCGATTAAGGCGCTGATCGGATAGATATGTCCGTCAATCTGGGCATCGTCCGTGGATTCGCGCACGGATGAATACGACCAGTAGAGGAATCCGCCCACCGCCAATGCCACGAGTACGAGCGAAATCGCCATCCACTTCACTGCGGACGAGAGCCCGCTCTTTTGTTCCACGGACGTCTGTTCGGTTTTTGCCGGTTTTTCTGCTAACGCTTCAGCCATTTACTGAATCCCTCCCTGAAGAAGCGATGGAATCGACTTTTCTGCATTTCCGATTGAGCGGCCGAGGGTCGCCTTAGCCGCGTTGTACACATACAGGCTGGAGATGTAATTCTCATTTGCGGTAGCCACCGCTTCCTGTGCCTGCACCACTTCCAGATTTCCCGTCACACCCGCTGCAAACCGATCCTGCGATTGGGTGAGTTGCTGCTGGGCCAGGTCGATGGTGCTGCGGGCTACCTGTGTTTGCCGCCCTGCCGCGTCCAGATCCAGATAGGCCGCGCGAATCTCATAGGCGATGCGGCCGCGCAGTTCCGCCAACTCCGCTTTGCGGCGTTCGACTTCAGCGTCAGCCTGCACCACTTCGTTCTTCACCCGGCCACCCTGAAAAAGAGGAACACTCACACTGACGGTTGCCGCGAAGGTACCGTGGGAATTATCGAGCGTGGGGCCAATGTCTCCGTAGTTGCCGTTAAACGCGGCGGTCGGCAACCGGCCGGCATCGGCCGCTTTGCGCGAAAGTTCCGCCGCCGTCACACGTGCTTCGGCGCTTTGATAATCCATACGCGAGGTATAGGCCCGGGCTACCGCATCTTCGAGCGTCAGCGAAGGCAGCGGTGAATACGGGATCGTGTCGGTCAGGTCGAATGGCTGCCCATCCGGCAGTCCGATCGCGCGGGCCAGGCGAAGCTTCAGCTTGTCCACATCGTTCTGATAGGAAATGAGCCGCTGCTGCTCTGTCTGTAACTCCACCTGAGCGCGGAGAACTTCAATGGCGGGCACGACGCCGTTCTTTCGAAAATCCGCCGCCTGATCGTACACCGCCTGTGCAGCCTTCACCTGCGCGCGGGCTGTTTCGATGCGGCTGGCGCCGGCTCCGGCCTGCAGATAGAGGCCAGTCACGACGAGCGCGACGATGTCGTGGGCATCCTGAGCGGAGAGGGAGGCGGCCTTCTGGTCCGCGGTGGCGGAGCGCGTATTGTAGATCGACTTGAAATCGAGGATCGGCTGCGAAGCCACCACGCGGGCGTCTGTTAATCCGAACGGGCCGACAACTTTCGGGAAACCGGGCAGGCTCAGACCGAACGCGGCCAGGTCTATCTGTTGCGATTCCTCGGAAACACCGGCTGTAACGTTTGGCAGCAAGCGGCTCAGCGCGACACCACGTGCCGCCTGCGCGGAACGCACATCCTGATTCGCCACGAGGGCGCCGAGATTGGTTTTCATGCCGCGTGAGATCGCGTCAGAAAGGGAGAGGGGCAGGCGAGCTGTGGTGGCCTGGCCCGTCGGGACGCTTCCCGAAAAGGCGCCTTCGTTAGATCTGTCCTGCGCGGACGCGAGCGATGCGAGTAGAACCGACGCGACGAGCAGAGCCTGTGCGCGCCCATGAAGTCCTGTCATGCCTCAATTCCTTTCCACACCATCTCATTCAGCATTGCGATGTCATCTTCCATACGTCCGTTCGACCACTCCAGGAGCCTTTGACACATGACACTCTTCACCATGTCGTAGATGATGAAAGCGGCAAAATCGGTTCGGATACGGCGGATTTCGCCGTTCTTCAGGGCATTTTGCAATACGGTTTCCAATGCCTTTGCCTGTTGCAAATAAAGCTGTTGAAACTCTTGGTCTGAAGTTGCGGCTTTGGTGAGGTTGCCAAATTCGGAATGATAAATCTTGAAGAAATCGCGGTTGGCGTCGGCGTATTCGAGACGCGTTCTCACGAAGGCCTGCAATTTGGCCTGTATGCCGTCAGCCTTCTGCATGGCAGATCGGGTTTGGGCCTGGAGTTCGAGGATCCCGTGTTTCAAGGCTGCGAGATAGATCTCTTTTTTCGACGGAAAGTACAGGTAGACGGTGCCTTTGGCGATTCCGGCCGCAGCTGCAATATCGTCGACTGTGGCGTCGTTGAAGCCCCTGGTGGCGAAGACTGTACGCGCGGCAGACAGAATTTCGTCCTTCCGGAATTCTGAAATGACTTCTTGTTTGGTTTTGCCGCCGACAGCGATAATGACCACCCAGTCATTTGATTGTACTATGAGAACATTGGATTCAGGGAAATTGATGGATGGGGCGTCGCCTTAGTCTGTATGGAGGGTAATCCCACGGACCGCAGACGACGCCCTCGTCGGTCCTGAGCAGCACCATTCAAGCGTTGGGCGGGAGCCGGACTGGGGGGCCGGCTCGGACGAGGGCGTCCGCCCCTCAAAGACTTATACCTGAGAAAGACCGGTTCCATTTGTATTCACCCACCATGGTGAGGTAGCGGAATGAACGATCCCCCAAGGCGTTTACAAGATTTTGATCCTGATGGTCGGCGACTCCGGCCTGATCGGAAACCAGGCTGTGTTGTATTTAGATACTGGACGCAGCAGCAAGCGAAGCGTCGCGAAACCAAGCCATGCGCTTCGAGATATCTGCATGGAACCTTCTGGACGCACGCTGGAGGATCTGGCAGATCAATAAGCTGCACAAATCGGTACAGAGTTATAAAACTTTGTGACGGCGTCCGGGACAGTCGTGGCGTTGCGTAAAAGTCAGCAGGATGCAGAGATCATATAAAAATGTACCTCGGGTTGCAAATCAGTAAACATACAGCCGCTAATCTGGTCTTATGTATCGTCGCCTCGATCGGGTTCACCGGATTATTCCAGTGGTCCTCGGTGTCATCACGCTCTTATCCGTAGTGGTGCTTTTTGCATGGGATGCCTTTCCGAAGTATTTTCCTGCCAGAGCCCATGACATTCTGGGCGCTCTCCCGTTGGCTCTGGTCGCGCTTGCCTACCTTGCCTATCAGGCTGCACGCCGGCCCCCGTTCCGGGAATTGATCAAGGCTATCCTGCTGGCAATCGCGTTTCTGCTCTGGGCAGCCAACCAACTCTGGCCCGACGCCCCCCGGTCGATCCTGTGGAATGACCTCGCAATCGCTCTCTTCGTACTCGACGTATTTCTGGTGATAATCGGCTGGCCTGCCACCTCACCAGACGAGTCTTTCGCTGAAACCTGGATCGCATCCGATTAAGTTGGATGTGGCGTATGCATTCGTGCGTGCAGCGTCGAGGCTCAGCTCGACGCCTCTTGATTCATAACGATACGACCGTCAGTTCGAGGTAGCCCGCTCAACCCGATCGATAACAACCGTATCCACCGGAGCTTTCGTCGATTCCAGCCGCAGTCCCAGTTGCTCCTGCAACGCCGTGAAAATGGTGACGCCAAGCGCACTCGCGCCAAGCGTACCGGCATCATCCGGGGCCCACTCCAGCAAATAATCATACTCACCGGCAAGCCCTGTCTTATCGATCACAGGCCTACCGATAACACGCGCGAGTTCGTTCGCGAACATGTTCATCGTCACCGCGTAACCCTGGTTTCTGCCGCGTCCTCCGCGAAATCCATACTGCGTGCCGCGCTCCGTCACTAACTTGACCTTCGGCCCGCCTTTCGCAACCGTCAGCGCATATGCCGTCAGATCGCGGGTCTCGTGATGAACCACGAGCCCGAAGCGATCGGTCAGCAACCGTCGTGTTCGTTCGCGTAACGCCCGGTCCTGAGCCTGTTCGTCGGAATCGCCCGCAACCGTGCCCGTTTTGGCTGTGATGTCGTAGCGTTGCGTATCGATCCAGCCCGGGCCATTGAGAAGCTGAAAGTCGCGAATATCGTAGGCATAGAGAATAATCGCTCGCAGCGGAAAATTCACCACATGGAGACCCGCGGAATGATCGGTGTAAAGTGAATCGGTCGGATGGCCTTCAATGTCAGCCGGCCGGATGGACGCGACCTCGAATTGAAGCTGGGCGCAAAGAACCCCCAGGGTCAGCAGGAATCCGCCGGCGAAAGCAATGAAGCGTGGCATCGGTCAGTGATACGCGCGGCCGGTCTGTCTGTTAGTCACGACCTGTTAGTGATAACGATTAATGCGGAGTGCCGCTCAATTATCTGACGGTCTGTCGAGGCCGTCGATCACCAGCGTATCGATCGGGCCGCGTGTCGCCTCAATCTTCAATCCCAGTTGTTGCCGTATCGCGATGAAGAGGCCGGGCTTCGCGGAATCAGGCGGTCCCGGCGGCAGGTTTCCACCGAAATTGCTCTCGTCCGGAGTCCATTCAAGGTCGATATCGTACCGCCCGGTCAGTCGGGTATTGTCCACAACCGGCCTGTCGAGAATCGCATGTTGCAGAGCCGACGCAAATTGCTGCATCGTGATGTTGTGTGCCGGAAGAAGGGCATGATCGATTCCCCCGCTCGCCGCCGGGTACAACGTGGTCGTCACGTTATACGGTTCCTCGGGCGGTGCATTACTGGCCCTGAGCTTCGGGCCGTTCTTTGCCACAGTCAGTTCGAAGATCGCAAAGTCTTCCTTTTTGCGGTGAAATCTGAGATGGAAACGATCGCTGAGCAGCTTTCGCAACATGCGCATCTGATCTTCATGCGATGGAAGCATGTCTCCCGGAGTCGTTGCGATCACGTCGTAGCGATCCGTTTCCGCCCATGCCGGTCCCCCGGAAAGCATCCTTGGATTCAAATCGTAAGCCGCCGCAATCAGACCGTTGATCGTATAGTTCTTTGCCTGAAATCGGTGCGCGCTCTGCATCCGAATGAACCGGCCTTTATTGAGACCGGTCTCTTCAGGTGCTGTTGGCTTGACGGTCGCAACCTCGAATGCCTCGAAACCCGGTCGTGTTCCGGCATTCTGGCTGTGAACGGCTGAAGCACCGCCGAAAGCCGCTAAGGCAGTCGTAGTGAGGATGAACCACCGTAAGCGCAATCGCGGGCCCCCGAAACTCATTATCCGTTGTCATCCGGTCAACATCACAAACCTCTCAACGAATTCACGATCTGGCCCGTCTCTACAAGTGAAGCAGTCTTGAGAATGGGGATTGAAGCAATGCTGAATGAGAGCGCCGTGCAGAACAGGGATAGCAGCAGGAAGGCGCTCCTCGCGGCCGCCGGCTTGTTCGTTGTGGCTGCGCCGATTGCCATCGGCTTGCTGGGCGGCGTGGCCGTGCGAGCCCAGACAGTGTCGCCGACGCTGACCTTTGAGGTTGCTTCTGTCAGACTGGCGCCTCCTCCGGATGGAAGAACTCCGGCGCGCCGGTTGTCGGGGATCCCCGGCCCCAACAACAATGACCCTGGGCGCTTCTCTGCCCGAGTCAACCTCCTGACCCTCATTCTCACCGCATACGATCTTCCGGTTTACCGGCTGTCTGATGAGAACGATCTCGGCCTGATGCGGCTGGATGTCGAAGCCACAATGCCGGTCAACACGACGAGGGCGCAGTTTAACGGAATGCTGCAGAATCTGCTGGCGAATCGCCTCGGTCTCAAGGTTCATTGGGACACCCGGCAAATCGAAATGTACGCCCTGTTGGTGGCGAAGGGCGGCCCGAAGTTGAAGGCCGCCTCGCCAGACTCACTTCCAGCGAGCGATGTCGCTTCGGGAAACGGTGATCCGGACAGGTTAGGATCGAACGGTTTCCCCATCCCTCCGCCGGGAAATGGCCCCTGGAGAGGCGCAGCGCCCGGTGGCAGGATCGGCCTGCGTGGGCACAACGAGAAAGCGGCCGAGATGGCCACCGCGATTGGCAGGGCACTCGACGGTCCGTTGCTGGATGCCACCGGCCTCACAGGGAAATACGATTACACGATCTTCTGGTCCACCACGGCTACGGACGCTGTGCGGCGGGGAACGCCGGTTGCCGACGAGTCCGATGGTCCGAGCCTGTTCGATGCGGTTCAGGATCAGCTCGGGCTGAAGATCGAGAAGCGGAAGGGGCCTGTGCAGATGCTGGTGGTCGATCGCGTGGAGAAGAAGCCGACGGAGAATTGAACGGACGGCGACACTGGCTGGGTCCCATCCCCGTGGCCGCATGACACACCCAAACAATGCCTGCCACTGAATCCAAAGCCACTTCCAACGGCGGGGAAAGTGCTCTTAACCGGGCAAAATGAGAAAGTGCCTCTGGCTGTTACTGGTAACAGCGTCGGTCGTCTTATCGGTATCGGTCGTCGCAGCAGCCACGCCGTCTTTTCAGCTCGGAATCAACTACACCGAATGGCTGTCGGCGACCCCCACCTACGGCCTCCGGTTAGCCACTGACAATTCGGGAGCCATTTACTCTCTGACCGGCGTCCTCATCTCCAACGGCGTCACACATTCGATCGTCACCAAACTTTCGCCGGACGGCAAAACAATCCTCTGGCAGAATCAACTCGCCTTCGCCGCCACCGCGATGACCGTCGACGCCAGCGGTGGCGTGTACGTCGTCCCGCTCCGTCAGGAGTCTGACACAACGTCGTACGTCGCAAAGCTCAGCTCGACAGGAACCGGCCTGGCCTGGAAGGTCGCTGTCGGCTTTCTCCCCATCCCGTCGTCCCCCGGGGTCATCGCCGCCGATCCGCAGGGCCGCGTCTACTTCACGGCGCGCTACGTAATCGACGCCCGATCCGCATACCTGGTTCGCATCAACGCCTCCGGCAGCGGGCTCGATTTCACCATTCCGATCGACGGCGAACCCTCCTCCATAGCCCTCGACCCCGCAGGCGCCGCCTACATCGCCGGAGTGGCCACCGACCCGGTCACAGGGGATTTCGGATTCATCACAAAGATCTCAGCCGATGGTGTCCCCGGATATTATGCGCCTCTCGCTCTCAGCTTCCCCCAGACCCTTGCAGTGGATAGCAAAGGAAACGTAACCCTGTTCGCCTCCAACCTGGTCGAGCGTCTCGACTCCGCGGGTGCCGTCGTGCTCAGGACGCCGGTCACCGGCTCTCCCGTCGGCTTCGCGCTCGATGCTGCCGGTAACGCCTACGTCGAAGTGGAATCCGGCCAGCTTTATCCCGTCAAAAACAGCGTTGCTACCTGCCTGCAAAGTTCGGAACTGCTCACCGTCATCGCGCCCGATGGCTCCACCCTGCAGACTACATACATCCCCGGCGGAACCCCGGCAGGGGCCGATTTCGCGGCTCCCCTCGCGGTGGCTCCGAACGGAACTGTCTTCATAGCGGCATACGCCCGGCCCGGCTTCACGCCGACCCAAACGGCCCCTGGTGTTATTGGGAGTGCTGCTGGTGGCGTATTTCTTTCAAGCCTCTCGCCAATTGCGCCAAATTCTCCGGCAACGACCTATCCCCTGGTCTGTGCGGGTAACTCCGCAAGCCTCAGCAACAGCTCAATCTCTCCCGGCGAACTGGTCACGCTCTATGGCGAGGGACTCGGTCCGCAACAGGGCGTCCAGCCGCAGCCCGGTCCTTCAAACACATACCCGGCAACAGCGGCGAACGTCCAGGTAACTCTCGACGGAATTGCCGCTCCCTTGCTCTGGGTGCAGGATTCGCAAATCAATCTGGTCACGCCGTGGTCGCTGATCCCTGGCAAAAACACAGAACTGTGCGTCTCGTACAGCGACGTGTACAACAACGTAAAGACCAATTGCCTCACCTTGCCGGTCGTTCAGGCAGCGCCCGCCGTTTTCACGCTCGATGGAAGAAACGCTGTCGCCCTGAATCAGGACGGAACCCTGAACTCCCCCACCAACCCCGCCGCGCCGAACTCCATCGTCGCCGTCTGGGCTACCGGCCTCGGCCCGATTGCGCCTTCGCAACCCGACGGCTCGGTGCTGGGACTTCCGCTGCTGACCAACACTCTGATACCGACCGTGGAAGCGATCGCAGTTAATGCCCCATTCGGAGGCCTGGCCACGACCCCGTTCGATGTGAAGTACGCAGGCTCAGCGCCAACTTTCGTGGCCGGAGTCAGCCAGATTAACTTCCGTCTGGCGCCCTTCGCTCCCTCCGGCGCGATCTACCTGAACGTCGGCGCAGCCCAAAGCCCGGGATTCCTGATCAACGTAGCCGCCAAATAGATTTTCCTGCGTGCCTGGAAAGCTCTTCATTCCACAAAATAATCTTGCTGTAAGGGGCAAGGTGGGCAGGCCGTTTGGCCCAATGCCACTTAGGTACCGCTCCGTTGTGGGCTGTGCCGATAGGCCACAACTCTCTATATCATGTGCCCGTCGGGACATAGCCCGGAGACTCGTAACCGACTGATTGAGATTGAGATGGTTGCGGGGGGCCGCAATGCACCGAACGCGCTAATTCTCCCGTTTCGATTGGTGTTGGATGGCGCCGTATCCGCCGGGCCAGGCACACTCGTTGCTGCGAGGGCCGCCGATTCTTACCAGGTTTCAGCCCGACTAGTCTTCAATCTCAGCTAAGGTTACGTTAGTTCGCCGACGGTCGTTCTGCGCGGTCAATGACGACGATATCCACCGGACCCTTTCCCGATTCCAGCTTCAACCCCAACTGGTCCTGAAGCGCGGTGAAAATCGTCGAACCCGCGGTTACTCTCGGTTGTGGCGAACCTTCGGGGTCTGCGTTTGCCATATCGGGTATCCATTCCAACACAAAGTCGTACATCCCTGTCAGGCCGGTTTTGTCCAGCACAGGCCGGCTCGTCGCATCGGAAAGCGTCACGAGGAGCATCTTCATCGTTGCCGCGAATCCCTGAGCGCGTCCCGGCCCCGGAGTGCTTATCCCCTGGCGATTTCCTGGTACGGTAACCGCTGTGAGTTTGGAGCCACTCTTCGCCACGCTCAGCGTGTAAACGATCTCGTCCCTTGTTTCGTAATGCGCCAAAAAGCCGAATCGCTCGCTCAACAGCGAACGGAGTCTTTCCCGCAGTTGCTCGTCCAGTACACTTCGCTTTTCGCCGGGAGTCTCGCCGCCCTCCGCTTTCGCGATAATGTCGTAGCGCTCTGCGCCAATCCAGCCTGGCCCGCCGGAAAGCTGGAAGTCTCTGATATTCCAGGCAAAAGTGATGATAGCTCGCAGGGACATGTTCGTCACGTTGAGACCAGCACCGCGATTCGTCATGATCGACGAGCCACGTGCGTCCGGGTCGGCAGGCTTAATCGACGCGACGTCAAACTTCAAAGGGCTGCCGACGGGCTGCGCCATTGCCAGGCCGGACAGAAAGATCATGACCAGAGAGCGGGAAAATATTCGTGGCATCCCGGTTAGTTATACGCTCGGCCATATCGCGCGTTAGCCCGATACGAAAACCTGAGCGTTGAGACTACCGGCTACGATTGTCCGTTGTGGATAACGCACGATAACTGCTGGAAGGCGGTGTTCCTGCATAGTCCAATGCCTCCAGGGACCGCCGTGATCGGAGAAGATTTGGTTGCGGAGGCAGGATTTGAACCTTCGACCTTTGGCTAGGGCTGTAGAGCCTTCAGAAGAAAAAAAATGGAGCCCGGTGCCGGGATTGAACCAGCGACATCCAGTTTACAAAACTGGCGCTCTACCAACTGAGCTAACCGGGCGTATTTGAATTTTAGCAAATCGGCCCGGCTCCTCCCGAAAATCAACCGCGCAGCTTTGCCACCAACGTGGCGACGGTGCGGGAAGCAGAAATCCCGCACGCGGATTCTTGTCTGAGGAAGGCCCTGCCTTCAGCACCCCCACCACTTTGCCTCGCTCTGTTCGTTCTCGAATTTTGGAATGCCTGCTTTTTCTCTTTTCGCACCGATCACCCGTATCCCGATCGCAGCTAAATACGGGTTGACGTCCCAGGCTCGTTCGACCTCCGACCTCTCGATCCCGTCATTCTTGATCCGGGGTTGTGCCGCCCATCGATTTTCTGTTTTTCACAGAGGCCCGAAAACCGTTCACAACGATCTTTCGCCTCTATTTCCCCTGTTTTCAATAAACCCATCCCCTCAACTCCCCAAAACCCTTGACAACACCCGT
>Ga0206991_10166_pt1 | contig 20342 bp, 17 predicted proteins | sample Alteio_BWMinCont_9_FD_153286 | JGI IMG/M metagenome (GOLD analysis project Ga0206991, IMG submission 153286) | Enriched cells from forest soil in Barre Woods Harvard Forest LTER site, Petersham, Massachusetts, United States -... | ecosystem: Environmental > Terrestrial > Soil > Temperate forest >...
CCAACATGTCACTTACGGAGAATTATTTACATTAGATTGAGAATCTAAAAAGTTTCGTGCGCGTCCCGTTATTCGTCCCCGTTATGCAACCGTAAAATCTAGCGGGCCATATTGTGTGATTTTCGGTCGGATCTTTCATTATCGGCGACGCCCTAGGTTAGTGGCTCTCAGGCCCCAAGGTCAACTCGGCTGTGCAGTGCGCACAGCGACTGGCCCTCAGTGGGATCAGAGAAAGGCAATGTGGGCACTCCTTTGTGGCTGGTTGGTTGGACACTTCAACGGGTTTCTTCCAGCGATTGATTTGCCGCACAATCACAAAAATCGCAAAGGCGACGATAAGAAAGTCGATGATATTGCCCAGAAACAGGCCGTAATTCAACGTGGGCGCTCCTGCGTCTTTCGCCGCCTTCAGCGTGTTGTATGACTGTCCGTTCAGGCTAATGAAGAGATTTGTGAAGTCCACCTTCCCCGTCAGGATGCTAATGGGGGGCATGAGTATGTCCGCCACCAGAGAACTGACAATTTTCCCAAAGGCAACCCCAACCACAATACCTACAGCCATATCGAGCATGTTGCCCTTTATGGCGAAATCTCTGAATTCCTTTAACATATTGTCGTTCCTTTCCACTCAAGTCCAAAGTTTTAGCCGGGCCTAGTTTGGAGACTATCCCGGCTCTGCCAGCGTTTTGGCCCTGCAAAAGTAATTTTACAACGGCAACAGGCTCGGAGCGCCACGGCTGGCTGGGCGTTATCCTCTTTCTGCCGGGTGAGAGCATAGCGAAACCGGAGAAACGGAAAAGGTGAGATTGACGTACTTGACTCGGCAATCGCGTAATTGCACCATTAACGGCCATCGCATTTGCCGTCCAGCAACACGTCTATAGCCTTCAAGGGCTTATGCAAAGAGAATGTGGTATCACATGAGCTTGCGCGAAGACTTAATTGTGATTCAGGCGGACCTTGATCGCCTGCGTGACCGGGTGGACCGAGCACTTAAGGAATTGGTGACTTTTGAAACGGCGGCTTCCCTTAAGGCGGACGAACCGATTGAAAACCTCAAATTATCGCGTCGCGCACTGACCTGCCTGCAAAAAGCTGGCATAAAGACGATCAGCCAACTGGCCAGCAAAGCATATCGCGACCTCTGGCAACTGAACAACTGTGGCCAATATACGGTAAGGAACATTGATCGCGCCTTAAATGCGCGTGGTTTGACTTTAAAGGGTGAATATTTTGATATGGGCGAGTGGCGTCCAAAGCGCGCACCTCGAAGAAAGCCGGAAGCGCAAGGCACACAAGAATGAGCGGCGTCGCAATTTCTTAACGCGCTTCCAGAAGCGCGGCTAAGCGGCTCCAATGGGAAGCCGCTTAGGCTACGGGGCATAAGCTGGACGCTGCCGCTGTCGGCAGACGGCGTCGCGGATTTCCGTGGTGATCGTCGTAGCAACCCACCATCCGGTCGATTCTTTCTCATTGTCGGATGTGTTGAGGCAAACATAACCATTGTGGCAGGCGTGCTCATATTCACTGTCGGTCATTGCGACAAGCCGCCGGACCATGAGTTCGAAAATAGACATTTTCATGGTTGACCTTCTTTCACCATTCATCATACCGCGATTTTAGACACGGCGCAATAAAAAGGCGCACGAGTTTACCTAAAGCATCGCTTCTATCAACCCTTGCGTTCGGACGAAAATCGAAGCACCAATTGCGGTACCTTAGGCGGCAATCGAATAATTCGAGCGTTTCCAGCCCATTCTGGCTCGTTTTCGGCCTTCAGCCGTACCAAATGCCGTATTTTCGATATTTGCCCGTTCAAAAAGGCCGCTAGACGATTTTGGAACGGCATCGGCAAAGAACATCCACTTTAGGCTTCTAGGCGGGTGTTTTTTTTAGTGCTCACATCCTGCCGGCCGCTGGTAGTGTCGTTTTCACCACCCCCAATTCCGCCGCGACGACGGCAACATTCACCGGGGCCGGATTGTATACGTTACAATTGAGCGTCAGCGATTCGCAATTAGTATCGACCTCAACGATGCAGGTCATCGTGACGCCGGTGGCAGTAAACAAAGCGCCCGTGGTTTCAACGGGGTCGGACCAGTCCGTTCGTAGCGCGGTGTCGCTGCAGAGTCTTTTGAATTTAATGAATAATAATGAGACCGTGGTGCTTGCTAACACCGCCTGGCTGCTCTTCGGCTATTTTTCATTTTCATTCCCAATTTTTCCATTCTAATGACTTGTCCAATGAGTTTTTTGTCGCCTTTTGCTCGTGTCTCTGAAATCCCAGCCCTCGCTGTTCTCAAGACACGAAAATCTTCGCCGAGGATCCACGCCACGATCTCCGGTCTGGTCGGCGCGTCTCGGTCGCTTGTCGCCGGCGCGGCTGGCATTTTGCGCGCTGCCCAGGGCGCAAGCGTCGTCGTGCTGGTAGCCGACGGTCCGGAAACCGCGCTGGATGCCATCGGCGATTTGCGCGCATTTGTGGCCGTGGAGGAAGCCAGCCGCTCGTCCGAAAAATCAGCCGAGCAGCCCTCCCGAATCGCGAAAAACATCTTCAGATTGACGCGCGAACAGCAATGGACCGATCCGGGTTTACCGGGCGTGGCCACGCTCCCGGACGAGTTGAAAAAAAATATACTTCTGGAGACCACTCTTTTTCCTGCGTGGGATGTTCTGCCGACGGAGTCCGACCGGCCCGAAGGGCTGACGCTGGCTGGCCGCCGGCGCGCCACCGACAGGCTGCGCGAAATCAGAACCGGCGGTGTACCGCAGGCTTCCAGCCTGTCAGTTGACATGCAGGCTGGAAGCCTGCGGTCCGCACCATGTTACCTCCTCGCCACGCCGATCGCGGCGTTGTTGCAACCCTGCGAATCGCCCGCCGAAACCGGCCAGACAATTATCCTGCGCGCCGGCGACGAACACGACCCGATTTTGCTGGGCCGGCGATTAGGCGACGCCGGGTACGAACGCGTCGGTCAGGCCGAAGTGCGCGGCGAATTCGCGCTGCGTGGCGGCATTCTCGACATTTTTCCGTACACGTCGGAGACGCCTTATCGCATCGACTTTTTGGGCGAAACGATCGAATCGATCAAGCCCTTCGATCCCATGTCGCAACGTTCCGATGAGCCGGTCGAGTTCATCTCGTTTGCCGATGCGTCGCCGGCAAGTTTGCAGAAACTGTTTTCGCCGGGCGCCGACAGCGGACCGTATTCGCTTTTCGATCACTTGCCCGAGGACGCGTTGATTGTTTTTCAGAATCCGGCTGCATTGCGGGAACGCGCGGAGCTTTATCGAGCCAGCCTTGTATCGGGACGCTCGATCTGTTTTAACTTGGAGGATTTATTATCAAAAGCACGCGATACTTTCGATACCTTACAATTTGAAGGCGGCTGGGAAACTCCGGCCGACGCACCCCTCCCCCAACCCCTCCCCTGCGAGGGGAGGGGAGCCGAAGAGCGCGTGCGCGCCTCCGCTCACCTCGCAGGAGAGGGGCTGGGGGAGAGGTTAGGCCCGCTCCAACATCTCACCATCTCCTGCACTTCCCTCCAACGCCTCCAAGGAGACATCACTGCCAACAGCCAGGCCTGGAAGAGTCTGTCTGACGAACGAGCGCACGTGATTGTTTTCTGCGAAACGCCCGGCCATCGCCAACGATTGCAAACCCTGTTCGATGGAGCCGGCATTACACCCGCGCCCGCGATTCGGCTGGTCCTGGGAAAACTGTCCGGCGGATTCGATCTGCGCAGCGCCGGACTGGCGGCGATTTCCGATCGAGAAATTCTGGGGCGAAGCAAAGCGCCGAGTATTGCCGAGGCGTCGCCGAAGCACAAATTTCCGGCCGGTACGGTCGCGATCCAGCATCTCATGGATCTTCAGCTCGGCGACCACGTCGTCCATGCGGCTCACGGCATCGCGCGGTACCTCGGTTTGTCACGGCTGGAAAAAAGCGGGCGCACCGAAGATTATTTGACGCTGCTTTTCGCCAACGACGTCAAGCTGTACGTTCCCGCTGCGCACATCGGTTGGGTGAGCAAGTACATCGGCGGACATTCTCAGCTTGAACTCTCCACGATTGGCGGAAAAGCATGGGCCAGGAAAAAAGAACGCGCCGAGAAAGCGCTGCGCGACATCGCCGAAGACTTGTTGCGGCTGCAAGCAGCGCGCAAGAGCTTACCGGGGATTGTTTACGGTCCAGATTCCGAATGGCAGAAAACCTTCGAAGAGGCGTTTCCGTTTACCGAGACGCCCGACCAGCTCGCCGCGATCGAAGCCGTCAAGAATGACATGCAGGGAACTTGCCCTATGGACCGCCTTATCTGCGGCGACGTTGGATTCGGGAAAACTGAAGTCGCTTTGCGTGCCGCGTTTAAGGCTGCCAACAGCGGCAAACAAGTCGCACTGCTTGCCCCAACGACGCTTTTGGCCGAACAACATGGCCGCACGTTCAAGGATCGCTTCGCGGGGTATCCGTTTATCGTCGAAACGCTCTCGCGCTTCAAAACGCACGGCGAACAACGCGCGTTGCTGGAAAGACTGGCGGCCGGCCGCGTGGACATTGTCATTGGCACGCACCGGCTGCTTCAAAAGGATGTGCACTTCAAGGATCTGGGCCTCGCGATCGTCGACGAGGAACAGCGATTCGGTGTCGAGCACAAGGAATTTTTCAAGCAGCTTCGCCGTTCGCTCGACGTCATGACGCTGACTGCCACGCCAATTCCGCGCACACTGCACATGGCCATGCTGGGTCTGCGCGACATCTCTAATCTGACCACGCCGCCGCGCAATCGACGACCGATCTCAACCAAGGTCGCCCGCGTCTCCGACGATCTGCTGCGCCGTTCCATCTTGCGCGAGATCAGCCGTGGTGGACAGGTATTCGTCGTTCACCCACGTGTCCACGACATCGAGGAATTGCGTCAGCGCCTGGCGGAACTGGTTCCGGAAGCGCGTTTCGCGGTCGGGCACGGTCAAATGGGCGCGGACGATCTTGAATCGGTCATGGAACGATTCCTCCACGCTCATGTCGACGTGCTCGTCAGCACTACAATCGTCGAGTCCGGACTCGATATTCCATCGGCCAACACGATCCTGATCCATGAGGCCGATCATTTTGGATTGTCCGAGCTGCACCAGCTTCGAGGCCGCGTCGGGCGCAGCGACCTGCAGGCGTATTGTTATCTTTTACTCCCTGAACACAGCACGCTCACGCCAGAAGGTCTGCGGCGCTTGCGCGCGCTGGAGGAATTCGACGAACTGGGCGCGGGGTTTCAGTTGGCGCTCAAAGATCTTGAAATCCGCGGAGCGGGAAACGTGCTGGGGAGGCAGCAGTCTGGCGAGATCGCCGAAATCGGTTACGACCTCTATTGCAAACTGCTCGACGCAACGGTCAAGAATCTGCGCGGTGAGAAGATCGAAGAAGCGATCGAAGTCAACGTGCAACTGCGCGGTGCGGCCTACATTCCGGAAGAGTACGTTCAGGACGACAAAGTCACGCTTGAGATTTATCGCCGACTCGACGCCGCGAGGAGCGATCCCGATGTCGGCGTGCTTCGCGAAGACCTCACCGACCGATTCGGAACGCTTCCGCCGCCAGCACATCGCATGTTCGAAGAGGCCAAGCTGCGCATTCTGGCTCGCGCCGCGCGCGTTCCGTATATCGGCATCGATGAATCGGAAGGCCGCATCATTTTTAAGCTGTACGGTTGGGACATGAAATCCTCCGATCGGGCGCTGCGGGGACTTCCCGAAGTCAAAGGGGTGCGTATCATCGACAGCGAGACGCTATCGTTCGGAATGGACTTGAAGAGTAAGCACGATGAAGCCGCATTGCGGCAACGCGTAAGGCATCTGTTGGAACCGTTGGCGTCGGCTCGAAAAAAACAAAGCTGATATAGTTATATTTTGTGAAAATAAGGTATTAGGGTTCTTCGCTCCAACGACGCACTATTGGCTGTGACAGATGTGTCTTGCGTATTTGCTGGAAGACTGCCGGATCGGTGACTACTTCATTTGGGCGCTGGCGGCTGCGGACAAGAAAATCCGCCTCTGGCGGATAGCAGGCTGGCGGAACATTGTTGCCCGGAGCTTGCACGGCTTCACCGGCAACGCGCGTGATCTTTGCGTTTGTCGGAAGCGCCGCGCTCTGATAGCGCATGTCCATACTCCAGCGTACAGCGTCAGTCTTGTTCACAAAGCTCGCGTGCGGGCAGAGATTCGTCAAAAAGAGCGCCCCACCTTTTTTGACCGGGACGCAGACGGGTTTGCGTTGTGGAAGGTCGTCCTCTGCAATGATCAGATATGGCTTGCCCAGACGATAATGGTGGCGCATGACGCCCTGCTCGTGGACGCCGGGGATCACCCACATGCAACCGTTCTCTTCGTTTGCGTCGACGAGTGGGAGCCAGACCGTAAGCATGAGTACGTTGTCACAGTACGGCTCCGTGTAGCCACTGTCTTGATGCCATGGAACTGGGCTATTAATGTGATTTGGGATCTTTGGCCGCAGACGGTAGACGCTGCTGGCGATCAACTCCGGCCCACATAGCGATTCGGCGATGTCAAGCAGTTTTGGATTGCGGATGAGATTAAAGACGGCCTGGCCTGCCAGCGTGCCATTCCAAATGCCGATCGCCACCTTGGCGGTCTCGCGGCTGATCAACGCCAGTTGTCGCTCGAACCCGAATTCTTCGTAGCTTCGCGACAGCTCGCCCGCCGATATCAGGTCCTTCGCTCGAGTGTTAACCTCCGCATGGATTTCATCAATGACCGGTTGAAGGTCGTCATCCGTGAAGAAACTTTCTACGACAACGTAACCGTCGCGGTCGAACTGGACGAGTCGCTCGCGTGAGAGGTGAGTCGATATATGATCGGCGATCATGGTAGCTCCTCAAACAAATTCCACCAAGGATTTGACAGAATAATCCACGGCGTCTAAAGCTTCAATGCCGCATCCAGCGCCACCGATGCTGCCTTGACGGCGGCGTCGAGTTTCATGTCACGCAGTGGCTGATTAAACGGTTCAACCGTAAGAGGACCCTCGTAGCCAATCTTGCGCAACGCTCCAAAGAAACCTTTCAGATCGATTACACCGGTTACAGGCAATTCGCGCTTATTGTCCACTTGGTCGTTGACGCCCACGCCCTTGGGCGCATCGTTGATGTGGACGTAAATAACTTCTTTGGCATCGAGCTGTTCGATATCGCTGACCGTCGACTGCGCCGTGTACCAGTGCCAGCAGTCGAGCAGGAAGCCGACATTGCCCGTTCCGATCGCGGCCGCCGCGGCGCGCATTCCATCCATCGTGTGGATGAAACCATGTTTTTGCGACGCACGCATCGTGCGCGGGCCGATGAACTCAAGGCCCAGGGACTGGCCGTAAGCATTTAGAATCTGCGCCACCGGCTTCATGCGCGTTACAAATCGTTTGAAATGCTCGTGATAAGAAAGTGTGTTTGAAGCCGGCCAGACATACGTATTGCAGCGCGTAACGCCAAGCTCTGCGGCAATCTTGCACTCGGTGGTGAAATTGCCGAGGCTTTCGGCGAAATCGCGGTCGGAGTCACCCTCGCGCCATTTGACGCTCAAACTAAAGCCGCCCAGCTTGAGCTTATGTCCGGCTAAGAGCGATTTTACCGCGGCTACGCCATGTTCTTTCGCGTAGTCAAGATCGGTGTCAACACCGGCGAATCCATATTCGGACGCCAGCTTGACAGTCTCTTCGAAAGTCGCCTTGTGCCCCAGCGCTCTGACGTTCAGGTTCTTAAACATGAACAAATTCCTTACAAAAAGTGAGTGAAAGAGTTCCTAAAAGCCGCGTTTCTTATTGCGTTGGAACGTCAACGACCTTGCGGCTCGCGACGGAATCTAAAATTGCACGAGCGATAACCAGATTTCGCAAACCGTCCTCCAGGCTCGGATGCGGTTGCGTGTTCCCCAAAATGCATTGAGCGAAGTGTTTGAATTGGTTTCCGTACCCGGAGCGTTGCCAGTTCGCCAGCGTGTGATGCGGTTCCCACGTGTAGGCGGTGTTGCCCCACGTATCGCTCTCGGCTTCAGTCTTCTTCTCACCTCGCCGGTACGACACTCTCCCAAGGTCGTCGACCCGGATCAAGCCCTTTTCGTCCCCGACGATTTCCAATCCCGTGTACCATCCATTGAACGAGTCCTGCAAATTAAGGAATCCAACGCTGCCATTGGCGCCTTCCAGCGAGACCTGGTAGCACTTCGAAGCTCCTTTGCCGTGGCTCATAAACGCGGCGACGCGAACAACCTCGCCCACGAAATGTCGCATAAGGTCGATTGGGTGTCCGCCTTGGACAAGCATATATCGCCAATTTTCGTCTACATCGCCCCAGCCTGCGCCGCCGGCATTTCCCAGCGTTGGCCAGGTAGTGTATTTGCTTTCCACCGAGAGAATTTTTCCAAACTCCGCTGCGTGAGAAAATTCCCAGGCAATGCGCACAGGATCGGCGTGGCGCATCATGTGGCCGACCTGGCCGATCTTGTTACAGCGGCGCGCTGTGTCGCAAAGGCGTTTTCCGCCTTCGATGGAAGGAGCGATGGGTTTTTCAACAAAGAGATGGCATCCCCCCTCGAGTACCTGAATCCCGATCTCTTCGTGGATCGCGGGCGGACCGACGACAAACGCCGCATCTGGTTTTTCCTCGCGGAGCATCGTGGCCACATTGGTGTATGCCGCCTTTGCGCCGAAATTCCGCGCATTGCGCTCTGCAAGTTCCAGTTTGAGATCGCAAACGGCAACCAAGTCCAATTCCTGAATATAGGGAATGGCGGGCATCAACCTGGCGGTGCACTGTGTCCCGGCGCCTACGACGGCAAGACGAACTTTTTTGGACATTTGTGACCCTTTCAAACGGGATACGCAGTTTCGAGTTCACTGGTGTTTACTATACATCCAACGGAAACCTGAATTCAATGGCTTAAGCTGACCTGATTGTGTACTTTTGCGATATTCCATAATCCTGTATCTTACTTGCAAGCGCTTCGAATTTTTGGAGGCTGAGCTAGTGCCGCCAATCTTATCCCATGAACCGTTGACCGAGCATCTACACATCAGAGTTTTCACTACCAGGGTTGTGAAAATTGCGGGTTGGTGGACGGGGCCGTATTGCAGTCCGTACTGGCGCCTGTACTTCAATCCACGCGGCGGAGCCTCAATTGAAACTGGCGGGCGCACCACTCCACTGGCAGCGAGTCGGCTTTACATCATTCCCGCGTGGGTGCGCTTCACCAGCCGTTCGCCGCGGCCCATCGAACATTGTCATAGTCATTTCGAAGTCGTCGGATTGCCGGCAACAGTCATTCGGGAGATATTCAATCGGCCGGTGCAATTGCAGCGAGAGCAGCCAATCGATCTGCTGGCGCGTGGGTGGGCGGCCGACATGATTTCCAGAAGGCGCGTTGACTTGGACCTCTTGCTGCGAACCAAAGCTCTCATTTTTATGGCGCTCGCAAGCCTAATTCGAGAGACTTCGCCAGAATTTCAAGAACGTTGTTGCCGGCACCTGTTAGGCCAGCGTTCGATGACGGCGGTGCTCGATCATATCGAATCGCATCTGTCGCAACCGTTGGACAACAAACATCTCGCGGCGCTCAGCCATGTCGGCCGGGATCATTTCATTCGCCTCTTTCGCGGACGTATTGGACAGACTCCGGCGCAGTATATTCTCGACCGCCGAGTCAGCCGGGCCGCACAGGCCCTCGTCTTCAGCAACGACAGCATTAAGAACATCGCAGAACAGTGCGGATTCATCGATCGTTATTATTTTTCACGCATGTTTGCCGCTCGGATGGGCGTTCCACCGGCGACGTATCGGAAGACATCGCGAGTTTACCATTGATTGTTTGCCAAACGTCGGATTGCAGGATTCCGGGCAGCCGAAGAGCGCGTCCAGTTTCGCGAATATTAGCAACGACGCTCAATTTTCTGCCGATACCCCAAAGGGACTGTGGCCAAAGAAGAGCTGTTAACTTAGCTCTCAGTCCTGCTGTCTCTGTGGGGGAGCCATGGGAAGTCCAGGTAGCCGCATCACGTGTGCAGTGCGCACACTAGGTGTTGTAACATCACAAATCTTCCGTTGTCACGGTCTGCAGTCGATCTCCGAACGCGCCGATAAGATCGGTTGTCATGACTTGGCCTATTGGCTGATTTTCGTTGCATCGTTATGTGCCTGGTTTCTTATGCTCTTCGCGCCACAACGTGAACGGTTGGAGAACCTGGCCGAGCGCCAGCACGTGCTCTGCGCTCATTTGAAAGCTGAAAAACGCGAACTTCAGCGGCTCACGCGCAGCATCAGCGACTTGACCCACGGCGATGCACAAGCTTGGGAGCGCGCCGCGCGCAGCCGGTTGGGCTGGCTACAGCCGGGTGAAGTCACCGATATCGTGGCCTGGAATCAAACACACAATAACAAGCCAATTTCGGCTTCACAGACCGGAGGAGGAACGCCTGCGCTCCCAGGCGGCGCACAACAAAATATGCTGCCTCTACCGCAACGACCGCGCGTTCCGCCGTTGCCTGTTTCGCCCGCAATGATGGGACAAGCCAGACTGATTGGCTTACCTGAGTCAATCGACCCGGAGCGGATCGGTCTGTTGCGCGGCACGCCTCCGCCGCTTCCACCACGCATTCATGTCGTTTCGCAACAAATACCGCAGCGAAATCGCTCCGAACCGGCTTTGGTTTCGCATACGATGCATGTGGCAACACGGTAATGGCATCACCGACAGGAGCCGTTAGCTATCACCAATCCTCCCCATCCTCGCTAGATTCATCACTGACCACCACCCCACCAGCGTGTATGACAATTCGCCGCCCGCCGCCCACGATGACTTGCTGACCATCTTCTCCGCCGAGAGCCTTCGCCAGGTTCTCAGCTCGGCGCATCCGATCATTGGCCTTCTTCGCCTTCGCCAATAGATCTATTTTCGATTTTTCATTTTCGGGATTAGCCGCCAGTTCCGTGTAAATCCGACCCGTTTTGGCGTAATATTTAGCCGCGTCCGCAAAGTGCTTCGCGGTGGCCTCCTCTTTGGCAATCTTCGCCAATAGCGCCGGATCCTTTTCGACTTCCAGAGCGAGCACTTTAATGATGCGTTCGCAGCGACTTCGAACCTCGGCATCGGCCGTGTTGGCGGCGACCTCTTTAACCAGCGGCAGAACGTTGCCGCCCAATGTGGCCAAAACCTTCTCGGCGTTCTCGCGTGTTTGGAATTCGTCGGCGCCGAGGTCGCTTATCAACGCGGTGGCTTTTTTCTTGTCGTCAGCGCTTAATTCCTGGGAATCGGCGGCCATTATTCCCGAATTGGAGAAATAGATTGCCGCGGCACAGAACAGCCAGCTCGGTTTCATTTTATTCCCTTTCTAATGCAAACAAAAGTGGCTGGTAACGGCAACAAAAAAAGCTGTTTCTAGCCACTAGCCACTCATCACTACCCACTTTTGTTAGCACGCTTACTCCCATTCATCGCTCATATCGTGTTTGGTCCCAATGTGCACAAAGCCGAGATCGACGTTCTTGCCGGAATTCCCCGTGGCCTTGTGATTGGCTTTGTCTTTCATTTTCTCGCACACGTCGCGAAATTCGCGGTATTCCTGCTCCTTGATCCTGTCTTTCCGCTCGCCAGCATCACTCTTCAAGTCGTCGTAAAGTTTCCGCGCACGGCCGTAGAGTCGCTCGGCATTTGAGTAGCGCTTCGCCTTTCCCTCCTCCCGCGCGACATCGCGAACGATCTGCGCGTCTTCCGGATCGGCCTGTGAGTTTTCCGCGAGTATATCGACGACCAGTTCACGGAGCAGATTTTGCGTTTTTTCGTCTTCGCTCTTTACCTTGCGCAGCGCGGGAACGGCGATCATCCCGAGATCGCGCAACTCTCGATCCGATTTGTCGCGATCCTTGGACGAACTTTCAATGAACTTTCGGACTAATCCGTTCGCCTCTTGAGTATCGGAAGCGCACACACAAAATGACGAGGACAGAATGAACATTGCCAGCGTAGTGCCACCCACCGCACGCAGGTAATCGCGTTCGTTTCGGTTGCCGTTGTTCATATCAATCTGAAGCCTACCTGACTCTTGAACTCTCGTGCGATTGCCGCTCGAATGCGCTGAAAACATACCCCATTAGGAACAGACTGAAAAGCACATAAGCCAGCAGGTAGGCTGGCCATAATCGCGGGAAACTCTCGCTAATACTGTTGCTTGCGCCGAGGAGGTGCGAAGACACCGAGTAGATCGCTTCGAACGGACTGAAGAATAGAAAGTACGTCAGCTCCTCAGCCTTCATTTTCAGCACATAGTAAAGCAATTCGTACGCGGCGACTGGCGTCCCAAATAGGAGCAACAGCATCGAGTAGGTTCCAATCATGCTCTGTACCGTGCTTGGAAAGGCCAGCGAAAAGAACATTGCCAGCGAAATTTCGAAGACGATCGTGACCATCAAGATCGACATGTAAATAAAAAGATTTGCGATGCGCATCATCGGGGAGTCGGCGCCTACGAAAACATAAAAACACATCGTCACGCCAACCAGTCCGGTCAGGAAAACCGAAAGTCGCAGGCAGGAAAGAAACTTTCCACTGATGATCTGGCTTGGGCGGATCAGTGTCGTCAGCAGCAGATCGAGCGTTCCGCGCTCGCGCTCTTGCGTGAATGAATTACAGGCAAATGCAGGGGCAACCAACATGGTGAAAAGGACCAGGTAATCGACGAAGACGTATTCTTTTCCAAGATACAGGAACGTCAGGAACACGACCGACATAAACATGCTAATCTGGATAATCAAGCGCAAGAAGAGAGTGCCCCGGCCGAAGATTTCGCTGCGAATCTCTTTTTGATAGATTGGATTAACTCCGTCCGGAAGTAGTTCGTCGTTGCGCGGTGGCGCCAGCAGGTTGTCCGGAAAGCGGTCTTGAACCAGGACCAGGCCCGTCTGCGTCGCGACGTTTTCCTCTTCAGCCGCTTTGAAGACAGGATCGAACGGCCGGCGCAGACGCGCATGGCAGGCGCGGTACATGGCGATCGTTGCCACCGCGAGAAGTCCCGCCGGCCAAATCGCGCTGTCGATCAGAAAAAAACCGTCGAAACTCAACGCGAATACCAGCAGCAACAGAGCCAGGGGCAGAACGACCATGTACGTGATCGCGAGGCTCGACTGCGAACGATGAAAGAACACAGAGCACGTCAAGCCAATCATTCCGAAACACGCTGCTACCGCAATCAAGAGCACATATAGCCCAATAACATCCGCCGGCCCAAGTCCCGGCAGCCATAAAATTACTGAAACCAGCGGCGCGGTAGATATGACGAGAAGAAACAAATACAGTACTGACGACAGATACTTGCCCATCAGGATCGTTCCAGGCCGGATGGGCGAAGTCAGGAGTAGGTCCATGCAGCGTCGTTCCTTTTCGATTGTCATGGCGCTGGCTGAAAAGGCGGGGGCAAGAATCGAGATGAGCACCAATTGGCTTTCGCCAAAAATGTGGAACAGATGACGCGTGATAATATCGTTGGAGACAACTTGCGCGGTATCCGCCGGCCAAACCAGATAGACGACCGCGCCCAGCGCGATCAGGAAGAAAAAGTGAAGAATAAAAGCCTTGTTGGAGCGCAGCGCCGTCAACAGTTCGCGGCGGAGCACCGGATTCTCGATCGCCAGAAAAATCCGGTCGCCGAAATGCAGCTTTTCGCGCAAGTCACCCCTTGCCGATGGGGGTTCGGCTTTTGGGACGGGGATGGCTTGATCGACGCCGTTTGCCATGAATCCGTTCTTGTAGAACGGGCGTCCCGGGCCCGTTTTTGTCTTTGTCGTTCAAAGAAAATGGGCGCGGGACGCCCATTCTACGCTACGAGGCCCTTCGTGATCTTCATGAACGCTTCTTCAAGATCGGCCGCTATTTCGTTAAACCAAATGATCGGCACGCCTTCGGTGATAAGGTGTTTATGCAAAGCCAGAACATCCTCGTCATTCCCGGAAAATTCGAATTTAAACCGGTTGTCGCCGGCCGTCAGATTGCGCACCTGAGAATGATGCGCCAGCGTGACTTCGCATACTTCCGACTGACCGGCTACGACGATTTCGACGACGCGATTCTGCCGGATCGATCGGATCACATCGTTCACCGGCCCCGACGCGAGAAGTTTTCCGCGTTCGATAATGCCGATCTTATTGCAGAAATCCGCCAATTCGGGAAGTATATGCGAGCTGATGAGAATGGTCTTACCCATCTTCTGCAGCTCTTTCAGCAGCGCCTTCATTTCTACGCGCGCCCGCGGATCCAGTCCGGACGCTGGTTCGTCGAGAATCAGCACGGGTGGATCGTGGACCAGCGTTTTGGCCAGGCAAAGCCGTTGCTGCATGCCCCGCGACAATCCATTGACCAGCGCGTCCCGCTTGGTTGTAAGGTCCACCAGTTCGAGTACGTCGTCGATCAACGCGCGCCGCTTGCTGCGCGGCAAGCCGTAGGCGGTGGCAAAGAAGTCGAGGAATTCCCAGACCTTCATGCCATCGTAGACACCGAATGTATCGGGCATAAAACCAATCGAACGCTTCACGTCGTCGACTTGTTTGGTCACCGAATAGCCGTTAATGGTGGCTTGTCCGCTGGTGGGCTTGAGCAGTGTCGCCAGAAAACGGATGGTCGTCGTCTTCCCTGCGCCGTTGGGGCCGATGAAGCCAAACACGTCTCCCTTCTCGATATCGAGATCGAGGTGGTCGACGGCCACAAATTGCTCGAAGCGTTTAACGAATCCGCGGACGCTGATCACGCTGCCTCCGAAAAAAGGACTGAGTGCTGAGGACTAAGGTAACAGAAAAAACTCCTTAACAACGACTCAGTCCTTCTGTCTTAGTTCTCAATCCTCTTCGACTTCAACAACTGCGTCCTTTATTCTCAGCATACGACTTATATCGCTGATATCCGCCTTCAGTTGGACGTGAATCGTATTATTATTTATCTTCCGGAAATCGCCCAACGGAATATCGAATGAATCGATCCGTATCGACTTGCCGGGCTTCAGATCGTTAATGGGCGCCTCAGTGAGCTGTTCCCATTCGAATGAAGCATTATCATTCCGCTTTTCTACTGAAGCGCTCATATTTCCCGTCACCGTTAGAACCTGACTCGAATCTTCCCTCATTACCGAATCCCCGGCAAATAGTGTAAATCTCATCCGCAGGTGGCAGCCTTCGTTATGCAATTCAGCCGGATTGTCCGGCGCTTTGAATTCAAGCACAATCGTTTGTTCGTTGTTACCTTTTATTGCGGCCATCCCTTGTTTTGTCGAATAGCTGTTCGTCCTAACGACCATCGGAACGCCATTTATTGGCATCGGTTGCCACCTTGATTTAGTTTCTCCCGGGGTATACGTGAGTGAGTATCTAACTGGAATCGGTCCCTTCTGCCGTGGCGCTGGATTCGAAGAGCTGCCGTGTTTGACCGAAACCGGCACCATCAGCAACGTGAGTCCTGCAAAATGCTCGTTATCCATGGTTCGATTATTCGAATCGAATACAAGTCCATGACTCGAATCTAAAATCTCGACTGGAAGCGGCGCTCTTTCAATCCAAGCCAGCACCGCGCCCTCGTGGAATTTATCAACGCGTTCGCGCAAGTACGCTTTCAATGCGGCAGTGCGGGCATCGGCCCATTTGCCGCGAACCTTGCGGAAAACGACAGATTTGCCAAAGAACGCTTTGTCCTTTTCAATCCACTGAGTTCCGTCTGCGCTGCCCACACCCAACAGCTTGATCGATTGGTCCTTTCCAAGGACATCGCCGCTCCCGGCTGGATGCAATTCGATTGCTTTTTCCTGGTATACATAGACCGGAGAAGTCAGGTCGTAACCTGTTTTATTGATCACTTCAATATCCATGGCTTTTTCGTCGGCGGCATTGGAATTGACACGCACGTCCAATCCGTCCCCAACCTCCGTCCGATGCGTGATTTCCAGGCGGCGCGTCGAACGCTGCTGTACCAGCATTTTTTCGATGCTTAGGCCGGCTTCAGAATCGACGATCGACAGTGACGGCATTTCCGAACGCGCGTCTTCGTTGGCCACATTGACCAGGTGGCCGGGTGCTGCCTGCACATCAAACTCGTTCTTGCCCGACTTCTCACTGGGAAATTCAACCTGGTATTCGTCGCGCCGTGGAGCATAGATACCGAAGTATGTGCGTGCCATGCCCACATTTTCGCTCGGACCCGCCTCGATGATGGTCAGCTCGTTGACCGTCAACCGGCCAGTCTGCCCCGAATAACCGATCCACCAGGCACCCAAACTAAAGCTCGCGCCCCAGAGCGGCACCGCCAGCCATGCGATCTCGCGGCGGCGGAGCCATCCAAAAAGAAAATAGTTTCCGGGCACCGCACACAACAGGTAAAGCAACAAAAAAGAGAGAACGCTCGCCGATTTTTGCACCACGACCGGTGTGTCCGCGCTGAACGACTGGTCGAGGTCCTGCCGCAGCTTCACCAATGCGTCGTTTTTGACCGCCGGAGGCGTCTGTGTGCCCCATATTGTGCTGGTAGGCTTGGCGCGAATGTTTTCGATATCCTCAGGCGACATCTGCCCAAAAAGAGTGCTGATCGCGCCGCGCTCAATAATCGCGGTTGGAATCGATGTTCGTCCAGGCCATAGTGCGAGTTTCGGATCGTTGAGAGAAAACGGCAGGAACGTCACCGATCCGGCTCCATAAAAGCGTTTGCACATCTCCACGCATCCGGTTTTGCGATTACGTCGAACGATCGCGTTGTGGCGTGCATCCTCGTTGACTTTGACATCCATGATAGTCATGGCCCAATCCTTGGCTGCTGGTTGCAGTGTCGGCCGAACCTCGTCGAGGCTTTCAATATCGGCGGTTCCACGAACTTCGATTCCACACAGGTCTTCGAGCGGCCCTTTCAATCGGGAAGGATCCTTTCCCGCCGTGACAAGGATGTGACCACCGGCCTGCACATACGATTTCAACGCGGCCCACTGTGTGTCGCTGAGTTTCCCAGTTAACAACGGCGGCCCATCGATAATAATCAGATTCGCGAGCGTAAGATCGTGCCAACGCGACGGCAGATCCGTGGCCTCCACCCAGGCAACCTGCCGTTGTTGCTTTTTTTCGTCGGGATCCAACTCGTCTGGTTGTGCACGTTTCCCTTTTGTGCCGGTCAAATATCCAAAACCGGAAGATTCGGAGACAACGGCGATGAATTCCTCGCGAAGCGCATCCAGATTGACCAGCGTGACAATGCGACTATCGCTCAGACCGTTGGTATTTATATTTACCTCCACGGACCGTGTGCCTTCGCCCCAGTCTTCAGGACATAATACACTGAAGCGATACTGCTTCGTGGTGCCCGGTCCAATATCCAAATCCTGGCGGTAATTTGTCTTGTATGGAATCTGCCCGTTCTGATTTTCGTTGACGGTATTTAATACGATCGATCCTGTGCCTGTATACGTTGTCTTTTCAGTTGTGTTCTGCAGTTCAAGAACGATGGTGGCCCACTGACCACGCCGGCCAAATCCTGCCCAATTTGACGATCCCAATCGCGTTTCTGTTTTGGCGCGTTCGGTCAGCGGCGCTTTGGGATCGAACGTAGCTTGTTGCTGCTGATAAGAGACAATGTCTTTAAACGCGCACCAAGCCGAACATTTCAGTGGTGGTTCCTTTTCTTTCTCTTTCTTCTCCTTACCGTCCGAATTGGCGTCATTCTTATCATTGGCTGCCCAGACCGGGGAGAGAATTCCGGCCGAGAATGATAGCATTAGAATAACCGCAACGTGGGAGCGCATTATGTTCCCTTGACTGTCTCAATCATCACGATTCCGTCTTTCGCGACACAAAACGAATTCCGTAGAAAATCGCAAGCACAATCACTGCCAGAATAGCCGCGTCGATGGCAATATGCACGAGTCTAAAGGCGATGCTGAAGGCCATCGAAAGAACCATATGGCCAAAAATCACCACGGCAACGGCCGTCAAAAGAATGCCGACCCAGGACATGCCGCGCGGAATATGACTGCGGAAAGGGTTACGGATCATGGGATTACTCCTTTGGTTGAGGCCCATTGCCTGCGGTTCCTCGCTGAGGTGTTTACATATTAGTCTGTCGATGACGGCAATGCCAGTATACACAACGACGAAGTTTATAATCGGTTACGAACGGAAAACGTATCACGTATCACGTATCACGTATCACGAATCACGTTCGTTTGATTCTTTCCAGTCACCACGCCCAACAGCACGCCAAGTAGAATGCCGGCGATCAATCCGCCCAGCGTCCATAATGCGATACGCACCCATTTACTGGAGGATTCCGGCGCAATGAAGGCGTCTTCCAGCACCTTGAACGACTTGATAATTGTCTCCGCCGCTTCGCGAACACCGGCATCCTGATCGGTGGAGTAATTGAAGACGATTTCATAGCGCCGGCCTGGACCGGGAATCGAAATATCGATGATGTGGCGCCGTGAATTATCGAGCCGGTCGAAGAGTTCGTGTTCGAAATGGAGCGCATGAACGCCGTTGACAGTCAGGCTGCTGACATCGACGTTTCCGACGGTGTCGCCGTGCTTACGCACTCCGTTTTCGTAGCGCTCTTTGTACTTGCTCAATAAAGTCGGATCGACCGCCTCGTCAAGGCCCGTGGTCAATAATTTGAGTATCGGCGGTGCGACTTTCGGCCGCGCGGGATCTATGGGGCCTTCAAAATATGCCGCCGGTTCGCGAAGAATCTGCTCGGTGATATCCTTGCCAACAATCTCGCTGTTGCTGCGCACGTTTTCGCGAATTTTCTCTTCGGATAGCCGTTTGTAGCCTTTCGGAATGAGCATGGAGTAGCGCGAGTTTTCGTCCTTGAACTCAGAGAGATTGACAACCGACTTGGACTCGGCGGCTGAATCCGCAGACTCGTTTGCGCTCGCGCGCAATGAGAAACCTATCACCGCGCTGGTCAGCGCGGCTAGAAAACCAGCCCGAAATAGGATTGGCTTACTCACGAATGGTGTCTCCAAACGTGGCATCTGACGTAACCAAGTTATGCGGCTGCGCGAGAAAGCGCAAGGTCGCGTTAGTGTGCTTTCGATATCTTCCGAATTCAAGTAGCTCATGCTTTCGAAATGGCTACGCGCGTTCGGTGAATGCTTTTGGGGATGGCTGACGTGGCGGCAGTTGGGGCTGGGCGTATGAAGAATTTCCATGCGATTCAAAATACGCCGCGCTTCCTCCGGCGGAAAAGCTTCTTCAGACAAACCTGCGGACAACCAGAGTTACTTGTTGCTGAACTTCCCTCCCTTCTTCTGTATCGGCGTATACGTCACCTTCACAGACGCGCCGTAGGCGTTATCTCCATAATTAACCCCGACGTTCATGTTCATTGACGTCTTCTTCGATATCGTCGCATTGGGATCCAATCCCCAGGCATTAACGGCCGATGACCCAGCGAGCTTCGCGGTGAAGACCAATGCAATGCCCTGGGATACGGCCGATCCGGAAGACTTGCCCTGTTTGGCGGAATTGAGTCTCACGGTGAGTGCTCCAGTTGACGTTTTCGCCTTGCCCTGCGCATCCAGAGTAAAGTTCGCCGTTGCGCCGCCGATACTGATCACGAACGATTTTCCAGCAAATTTGTATTTGTATTTGCTCTTCGATTTCCCATTGCTTAATGGCGTCGTACTGGCCGGCTCGTTTAGTGTGCCTGAGATCGACACAGTGTTCTGGCTCTGGACCACGAAGTTCGCACTGCCTTTGAGCGTAGCGACCGTCAATGGTATTGACACGGGCGCCACAGCTCCCGCGCTAAGGGCTTGATCGCTAATCGTCAATACTAATGTGGCTGTTCCAACTAAAACTGGTCCATTTACTCCGCCGCTTACGGCGTACAGCGTAACGTTGAACGTTCCCGCCGCCGTGGGAGTGCCGGAAATGACGCCAGTAATTCTATTGATCGCAAGTCCCGCGGGCAATGCCGTGACGTTGGGACCCGTGGCGTTGAAATTTGTCGGATTGTTGGTTGCCGTGATCGTGTAGGTAAAGGCCGTTCCCACCGTGCCACTGGCCGTAAGCGCGCTGGTGATCGCTGGGGCGGCCGGATTATTAATGGTCAGGCTTAATGTCGCCGAACCGGTTCCACCGGCATTGGTGGCGCTGATCGTGACGCTGGTTGTTCCGGCAACACTGGGTGTTCCTGAGATGACGCCGGTGCTGGTGTTCACTGTCAAGCCGGCCGGTAGCGACGTGGCGCTGAAGCTCGTCGGGCTATTGCTGGCCGTGATCGTGTAACTGAATGCAATACCCATCGTGCCACTGGTCGTCAGCGCGCTGGTG
>Ga0206991_10152_pt2 | contig 20252 bp, 13 predicted proteins | sample Alteio_BWMinCont_9_FD_153286 | JGI IMG/M metagenome (GOLD analysis project Ga0206991, IMG submission 153286) | Enriched cells from forest soil in Barre Woods Harvard Forest LTER site, Petersham, Massachusetts, United States -... | ecosystem: Environmental > Terrestrial > Soil > Temperate forest >...
GAGTCTCATCCGGCTGGCCATTAACCACGAAGCGGTCAAGCGTTTTTTCAGCATCCAGGATTACAAGCTGTCGTTCTTCAAACGCGCGATCCACATCGGCGGCCAGAAGTTGGATCTGAGACACAAACGCGGAAGCATGGGCTGGTGTAGCTATCACTACGACGCCATCGCCCCGCAGCAGACCGTTGTTAATGTACTGGCCTGCATTGACCGCCAGGAGCCGTTCGTCACTCCCGTACAATTGCAAGCTGTGTGTACAGGGCGCGCAAGTTTCGCCTTCGCTAGCTACCGGCCGCAATGTGGGTACTGACATTTCATCCTTGTCTCTTGTCACGTGACACGCTACGTATGACTTTGGACGCGCGAGCTCCAAAAACTGTTTCTTCGGGTGGCTACAGGAGCTCGCTTAGCGTCTTACTCCAGAGCACACGTGCAGATTTTGCACGAATAGATAGAGGCGGACCGGCAATCGGTTCTTGGAGCGCATGGAGAGCACCATAACGGACCTCACCGAGGAGCCCTCTGTGGGTGGCATCGTCTGGAATTATCGCGACATCACAGACCGAAAAGCCGCGGAGCGGGCGTTGCGCGAAAGTGAGTGCCGGCTGAAAGATCGGGAACGATATCTGCAGGCCTTACTCGACTCCGTACCGGAGTGCATAACAGTGTTGGGCAGGAATGGAGAGGTTTTGGAGATGAACGCCGCGGGGCTGCGTATGCTAGCGGCGGAATCTATCGAGCAGGTGCTCGGCAAGTCCATTTATTCGCTGATCGACTTACACGACAGGGCCGCGTTCCAATCCTTGAACGATAACGTGTTTCGCGGAGGAGTTGGTGGCTCGCTTGAGTTTTCCATCACTGGTTTTAAGGGCGGTCTCCGTACATTCGAAACCCACGTAGTAGCGTTGCGCGATGAGGCGGACCGCGTAACCGGCGCCTTATCGGCCATGCGCGACGTTACGGAACGCAAGGTGGCCGAAGCTGCTCTGCGGAACGCCAAGGACGGTCTCGAGCAATTCGCTTACGCTGCGGCGCACGACCTGCAGGAACCTATTCGCAACGTCGCATTGTTCACCGAACTGCTGGCACAAGACTACGGCGACAAGCTCGACGAGCGTGCCAACGAGTTCATCGGCATAACCATCGAGGGTGCGCGCCGCATGGAGGCCTTGGTAAAAGATCTCTTGTCTTACGCCCGCTCGCTGGACAAACCTCATGAGGAACCGGTGGACACGAACGCAAACGAGGTGATCGCGGAGGTGCTCGACAACTTGAGGACTGCCATCAGCACAGTTGGAGCCGAGGTAGCGTGCGCCGATCTTCCGACCATGCCGATACATCGGGCACACCTGTTGCAGTTGTTTCAGAACCTGGTCGGTAACGCGCTGAAGTACAAGAGCGAACGGCCGCCCAGGATTGAAATCTCAGCAGTGAAAAAGGCTGATGAGTTCGTGGTCACGGTTAGGGACAACGGCGTGGGCATTCCGGCCAACCAGCGAGAGCGGATTTTCGGCGTGTTTAAACGCCTGCATGGCCGCAGCGTCCCGGGTAACGGCATCGGCTTGGCCATTTGCCGTCGAATCATCTCGCACTACGAGGGTAGAATCTGGGTGGAGTCGAACGAACGGGAGGGTTCGGCTTTCGTGTTTACGCTGCCCTGCCTGCGCCATTAACCGGCCAGCCTGGCGTGCTGCGCAACCGGATGCCTGCCCGCGCAAGGCACTAGCAAAGCTGCACTTCGTCCACACTCTGTGCGGACGGCTTCAGTGCCGGGTTTGCCTAACTGCTGACTGCATGGCACAATGGTTACCCTGGTAACTGATCGCAGGTAAACCGGTTGTTACTTTTGCCAGTCTTTGCCTTCGGCATTAACTTTCTTGCAGGAAACCGACGAACATCTCGAAATCTTCATAGCCGAAGACAATCCCGCAGACGTAGTATGGACCGAAATCGTGTTGCGCCAGTTGGGCATCCAATATCGCCTTACAATTGCCGAAGACGGGGACGATGCATTGGCAATGATCACCCGCAGTGGCCGTTATTCGGCGCATCCGAAACCGGATTTGATTTTGTTGGATATCAGTCTACCCAGGATGACAGGGCCGGAGATCCTGGAACGGCTCGGAGGCAGCTTCCCGCATCCCTGCTGCGTCGTAACAGGTTCAATTGTAGAAAAAGAGGCCGTTCTCAGGCTATTTCGATTCCACGCGGACTGTTACATCGTCAAGCCCATCACGCGAGATAAAATTATCGATGCGATGATGACGTATGACGATCTGAAACCATGGGTGACGCGGATCCTGAAGCAGGAGCTGTAGCGATAAGCTTCTGAATCACACCCGACTTATCCGGCAAACAACCTGAAGTTTCTTCTATTCTCTTAGTATGGCTCAGGATCGACAAGAGTTGCGCGAGTTCCTGTTTCGAGCCTGCCATGACTTGAGAGCGCCCTTGCGAGCCGTGAGGGCTAATACCGAGTTACTGTTGAAGGCTCCGGAAAAACGCGAGGGGCCGGAGTTCGAGCAGATCATGGGCTTTATCGCGAACGGCGCAACGAAGGCGGACTCGCTGGTGGATGCACTTTCGAACTATGCGTTGGCATTGAGCGTTCAGCCAAACCGCTTACCGGTGTCCACCGATGTTTTGCTGCGCAATGTCCTGTTGAAGATGGAGGCGGAAATCCGCGGCAGTGATGCGGAGATCACGCACGACGATCTGCCGCGCCTGACAGGGGATCCCGACCGCTTGATGCAGTTGTTTGAGAATCTGCTGCGCAACGCGATCCAGCAGCGCGGAGACGCGGCGCCTCGCATCCACATTAGTGCGAGCCAGCGGGACCGCGAGTGGATCTTCGCGGTACGCGATAACGGGCCTGGTATCGAGGCAGAGGACCTGGAGCGAATCTTCCGGCCGTTTGAACGGCTCAGGAGGGAACGCGGAGGAGCTGGTTTGGGATTGACAGTCTGTAGGGAGATCGTGGCGGGACATGGCGGCAGGATTTGGGTGGAGTCGGTCGTCGGGGATGGGGCGACGGTCTATTTCACAGTTGAGATTGTAACCGGCTCCGAACAGGAGGTTGGGGCCGCCCTACCGGTTGGCTGAAACGGAGATATCCTTGAAATTCTTTTCGGCGTAGGCATTGAGCTTGTTGTGAAGTCCGCGGAGACTGAGTCCCACAATCTCGGCGGTGCGGGTCTTGTTGTTGTTGGTGTACTTGAGAACCCGGCGGATGTAAGCTTCCTCGATCTCATCGAGGCGGTCGCCGATGCGAATCTGCAGGGTGTCTTCGGACTGTTCGTGGGACTGTTCGCTCCGAGCGATCGGGTGCTGTGATGGAGCCACCAGGTCCGGCAGGTGACGCAAGTGGATCTCACCTTCGCCGGCGACGATAACTGCGCGCTCGATCACGTTACGCAGCTCTCTCACATTGCCGGGCCAGCCGTGCGCCTGTAAAAGGGCGATCCCTTCTCGTGAGATCTGGTTCACACGGCAAGAATGCTTTTTGTTGAGATTCCGGATGAGCGCGGCCGCGATCATCGGGATGTCGCTTTTGCGGTCGCGAAGGGGAGGAAGCGAAACCTGAAAGACGTTTAGCCGGTAATAGAGATCTTCGCGGAGCCGTTTGTTCTGTATGGCCTTCTCCGGCGACTGATTGGTGGCGGCGAGTACGCGAACGTCCACTGCAATTTGCTGTCCGCTGCCCAGCCTGCGTACTTTGTGTTCTTCCAGCACGCGGAGCAGTTTGGCCTGAGTGCCGATAGGCATTTCGCCGATCTCGTCGAGCAGCAAGGTGCCGTCGTTAGCCTGCTCGAAGCAGCCGACGCGGCGGTCAACGGCGCCGGTAAAGGCGCCCTTCTCGTGACCAAAAAGCTCACTTTCCATCAGGCTCTCGGGAAGCGCGGCGCAATTCACGGCTACAAAGGGGCCATTTCTGCGGGCGCTCAGTTGATGAATTGCTCGAGCCACAAGCTCCTTGCCAGTTCCACTTTCGCCGGTAATGAGCACGGAAGCGGTAGTACCGGCGACCTGGCGTACCATCGAAAACACTTCCTTCATCTCCGGAGAAGTGCCCACCAGGTCACCCAGAACACCCTGGTAGGCGAGCTGCCTGTTCAGCCGCTCGGTCTCATTCAAAAGGCGGCTCTGCTGCATCGCCCGCTCCACCAGCGTACGCAGGGCAGCCGGTTGCACGGGCTTCTCAAGGAACCAAAAGGCCTTTAAGTCGTGGACTACCGAGACAGCGTGATCGATGGTGCCCATTCCGGTAAGAACGATGGCCGGAGTGTGATCGCCGCGGGCGGCTAGTTCCTTCAGGAGCTCGAATCCGTCCATGCGAGGCATCATCAGATCCGTCAGGATAACGCCGAACGACACGCTGGCCAAACGGGTGAGCGCCTCCCGTCCATCAGCGGCGGTAGCCACCGGAAAGCCCAGGGAAGAAAGCATTTCGGCCAAAACTCCTCTTTGGCCCTCGTCGTCGTCGACGATCAACACTCCAGAACGCATCCGTGCCTCTTCACATCTTTCGTTCGCTTTATTATCCCGCGATTGCGCAGTTGCTTGCATAGGTAACACGTTTAGGCGCTGGCCGATGCGGCCTCTTCCATGATCAGCCGCACCATTCTGATGAATTCCTCCCGCTGAAGTGGTTTCTCCAGGAAATGCAACCCCGGGCCAAGCATTCCATGGAAACGGCAGACCTCGGCCCCACTGGTAGCGGAGACGAACAGGACTTTAAGGTTCGGGTTCATACCGAGCATTCTCTTGGCCAGAACGCAGCCGTTGCTGGTAGGAAGAGCAACAGCCGCCACGACCAACTCAATATCACCCTGATGCAATCCGAAAGTATTGATTCCGGCCAGGAAACCCGACGCCGGAAAAGCCTTGTAGCCGTCTCTCCGAAGAGCGCGGCACATCATTTCAAGATCGCCGAGTTCGTGGTCGACCACCAATACTTCCCTTTGCCTTTGATTTGCCATACTAAGCGGCCCAATTACTCCTGGGCCCCTAAGCAGGGAGGATCGTCGGCCTAGGATGGCAACACAACGAGCACGCGGAATTCCAGTTATCGTTGGACATCTCACCGCGCGATTCTTCCCTTACTCACGGGTAGGTAACAACCTAAGGCGGGAACCTACGCTACAGCTTAGATGCGCTCCGCGCTTTGGGCTGTAAAATGCAGCAGTGTAACCCGTTTTTCAAATCACGTGATATCGGTAGGATAGGACGTAAGCCTACAAAAAGTGTGTGCAAGTAATGCACGGTAAGCGTGCAAAAACTGCACTTCATGGGGGAGTGATGTCTGAGATTTTGCTGGCCGAAGATAACCCGGCTGACGTGTACCTGATCCGCGAGGCTCTGAAGGAATTCGGAGTCGTGTGTTCGGTGAAGACCGTCGCCGACGGCAAAGACGTTCTGGCGCTCATCTCGTCGGATGAGGGGGCGTGGCGTCCAGATCTATTCATTCTCGACCTCAACTTGCCCCGTCACGACGGCATCGAGATCCTGCAAAAGCTGAAGTCAACCGAAGCGGTCGCCCACGTACCGGTGGTAGTGCTCACCTCGTCGGATTCTCCCCGCGACCGCCTGATCGCCGATCAATTGGGCGCCGCACGATTTCTCCGCAAGCCCTCGAGCCTGGAGCAATTTCTTCAATTGGGAGCAGTTTTCAAAGAGCTTTTGTCGCAGCCGGCGCACCAAGCGGTGGAACCCGTTCCAGAGGAGCCTAACTATGAAGCCTGAATCGGTATTGGAAGCATTTGACACGAGCGTTCTCTTAAAGACCTTGATTGCGTTCCGCGATGGCGACTTTTCAGTCCGCCTGCCGGTAGATCAGGTGGGAGTAGCGGGGAAGATTGCCGACACCCTGAACGATATTTTTAAGCTGAACGAGCGGATGGCGAGCGAATTCGCCCGGATCAGCGGCGCGGTGGGCAAGGAAGGTAGGATCAACCAGCGGGCAACCCTGGGATCGGCGTCGGGCGATTGGGCGGAGTGTCTGGAATCAGTCAACGGGCTGATTGGCGACCTGGTGCAACCTTCTACCGAAGTGGCGCGCGTGATCGGCGCAGTGGCTAACGGAGACCTCTCGCAGACCATGGCTGTCGAGGTGGAGGGCCGATCTCTTAAGGGCGAGTTTCTGCACACCGCGCGCGTGGTGAACACCATGGTGGAACAGTTGAACTCCTTCGCGTCGGAGGTGACGCGCGTAGCGCGCGAAGTGGGAACGGAAGGCAAGCTCGGCGGCCAGGCGGTAGTGAAGGGTGTCGGCGGCGTGTGGAAGGACCTTACGGATAGCGTGAACTCCATGGCCGGAAACCTCACCGCCCAGGTTCGTAATATCGCCGAAGTGACTACCGCCGTGGCGAACGGCGATCTTTCCCGCAAAATCACGGTGGATGTGCAAGGCGAGATTCTGGAGTTGAAGAACACCATCAATACGATGGTGGACCAACTCAGCTCGTTCGCGTCGGAAGTGACGCGCGTAGCCCGCGAAGTGGGAACGGAAGGCAAGCTCGGCGGCCAGGCGCAGGTGAAGGGCGTCGGCGGCGTGTGGAAGGATTTGACCGATTCGGTGAACTCTATGGCCGGAAATCTAACGGCCCAGGTTCGGAATATTGCAGAGGTGACTACCGCCGTTGCAAACGGCGACCTTTCCCGAAAGATAACCGTCGACGTGCGTGGTGAGATTCTGGAGCTGAAGAATACCATCAATACGATGGTGGACCAACTCAACGCGTTTGCCTCTGAAGTGACGCGCGTGGCTCGCGAAGTGGGTACTGAGGGTATCCTGGGCGGCCAGGCTGATGTGCGCGGCGTGGCCGGGACCTGGAAGGATCTTACGGACTCGGTCAATTCGATGGCTGGCAACCTCACGGACCAGGTTCGAAACATCGCTGAGGTGACAACGGCCGTGGCGAGAGGTGACCTCTCACGTAAGATTACGGTGCCGGTGCGCGGTGAGATCCTGGAACTCAAGGACACCATCAATACGATGGTGGACCAGCTCAGCTCGTTCGCTTCGGAAGTGACGCGCGTGGCGCGCGAGGTAGGTACTGAGGGCAAGCTGGGCGGCCAGGCGGACGTGAAAGGCGTGGCGGGCACGTGGAAGGATCTTACCGAGTCGGTGAACTCCATGGCAGGCAACCTCACCAACCAGGTGCGAAACATCGCCGGTGTGACCACCGCCGTTGCCAAGGGTGACCTTTCCACCAAGATCACGGTGGATGCGCGCGGCGAGATTCTAGAACTGAAGAACACCATCAACACGATGGTGGACCAGCTCAGCTCGTTCGCTTCCGAAGTGACGCGCGTGGCGCGCGAAGTGGGTACCGACGGCAAGCTCGGCGGGCAGGCCGAGGTGAAGGGAGTGGCCGGAACGTGGAAGGATCTGACGGAGTCGGTTAACTCGATGGCCGGCAACCTCACAAACCAAGTGCGAAACATCGCGGAAGTAACGACGGCGGTCGCGAACGGCGACTTGTCGCGCAAGATCACGGTGGATGTGCGCGGGGAAATTCTGGAATTGAAGAACACCATCAACACGATGGTGGATCAGCTAAACGCGTTTGCATCGGAAGTGACGCGCGTGGCGCGCGAAGTGGGTACGGAGGGCGAGTTAGGCGGCCAGGCGCAAGTGAAAGGCGTTGGTGGCGTGTGGAAGGACTTGACCGACTCGGTGAACTCGATGGCCGGTAACCTCACCGCCCAGGTCCGAAACATCGCGGAGGTGACAACGGCGGTAGCGAATGGCGACTTGAGCCGCAAGATCACAGTGGACGTGCGAGGCGAGATTCTGGAGCTGAAGAACACGGTCAATACGATGGTGGATCAGCTCAACGCATTTGCCGGCGAAGTGACGCGCGTGGCGCGCGAAGTGGGGACCGAAGGGAAGCTGGGCGGCCAGGCCGATGTGCGCGGGGTGGCCGGAACGTGGAAAGATCTGACGGATTCGGTGAACTCGATGGCCAGCAACCTCACCAACCAGGTGCGCAACATCGCCGGCGTCACCACCGCGGTTGCCAAGGGTGACTTGACCACCAAGATCACGGTGGACGCACGCGGTGAAATTCTGGAGCTGAAGAACACCATCAACACCATGGTGGACCAGCTCAGCTCGTTTGCATCCGAAGTGACGCGCGTGGCGCGCGAAGTGGGAACGGAAGGCAAGTTGGGCGGCCAAGCCGACGTGAAGGGTGTGGCCGGAACGTGGAAGGATCTGACCGACTCGGTAAATTCGATGGCCGGCAATCTCACGGCCCAGGTGCGTAACATTGCCGAGGTCACCACGGCGGTGGCCAAGGGCGACTTGTCGCGCAAAATCACGGTGGATGTGCGCGGGGAAATTCTGGAATTGAAGAACACCATCAACACGATGGTGGATCAGTTAAACGCGTTTGCCTCTGAGGTGACGCGTGTGGCGCGCGAAGTGGGGACGGAAGGAAAGCTCGGTGGACAGGCGGAAGTGAAGGGAGTGGGCGGAACGTGGAAGGATCTGACCGACTCGGTAAATTCGATGGCCAGCAACCTCACTAACCAGGTGCGCAATATCGCTGAAGTCACCACCGCCGTGGCCAAAGGCGACTTGAGCCGCAAGATCACGGTGGACGTGCGAGGCGAGATTCTGGAGCTGAAGAACACGGTCAATACGATGGTGGATCAGCTCAACGCATTTGCCGGCGAAGTGACGCGCGTGGCGCGCGAAGTGGGGACCGAAGGGAAGCTGGGCGGCCAGGCCGATGTGCGCGGCGTGGCCGGAACGTGGAAAGATCTGACGGACAACGTGAACTCCATGGCGGCGAATCTGACCACTCAGGTTCGTGGTATCGCCAAAGTGGTGACCGACGTGGCCAACGGCAACCTGAAGCGGAAGCTGGTGCTGGAAACCAAGGGCGAGATTGCGGAACTGGCCGACACGATCAACGGAATGATCGACACGCTGGCGGTGTTCGCCGACCAGGTTTCGAACGTGGCGCGCGAAGTGGGCATTGAAGGTAAGCTCGGCGGCCAAGCGCGCGTACCCGGCGCCGCCGGCATCTGGCGCGACCTGACTGACAACGTGAATCAGCTGGCCGGCAACCTGACAACCCAAGTGCGAGCGATCGCGGACGTGGCAACCGCCGTGACCAAGGGCGACCTGACGCGATCCATCGCCGTCGAAGCGTTGGGCGAAGTGGCGGCGCTCAAAGACAACATCAATGAGATGATCGTCAACCTGGCTGAGACGACGCGCAAGAATAAGGACCAGGACTGGCTCAAGACCAACATCGCTAAATTCACCGGCATGCTGCAAGGCCAGCGTGACTTGCTGACTGTCTCCAAGCTCCTGCTTTCGGAATTGACGCCACTGGTGGACGCGCAGCACGGAACGTTCTACCTTGCGGATTCGGCCGAGGACGAGCCGACTCTCAAACTGCTGGCGGCCTACGCATCGACAGAGCGCGGCTTTTCCTCGAATTTCAAGATGGGCCAGGGTCTGGTTGGCCAGTGCGGATTAGAGAAGCGACGTATCCTGGTTACGAACGTCCCGCAAGACTACGTCAAAATCAGCTCCAGCCTGGGCGATGGGACGCCTACCAGCATCGTGGTGCTGCCCGTGCTTTTCGAAGGCGAGGCTAAGGCCGTGCTGGAGCTAGCCTCGTTCCAGCACTTCAGCGATATCCACCTGGCCTTCCTGGATCAGCTCACGCAAAGCATCGGAATCGTGTTGAACACGATCGCTGCCACCATGCGGACCGAACAACTGCTCAAGCAGAGCCAGGCGCTGGCTGAACAGTTGCAGAAGACCAATGCCGAACTCGAGGAGAAGGCGCACCTGCTGGCCGAGCAAAAGAACGAAGTCGAAAATAAGAACAAGGAAGTGGAACAGGCCAAGGCGGCACTGGAAGAGAAGGCAGAACAATTGTCGCTCACGTCCAAGTACAAGAGCGAGTTCTTGGCCAACATGAGCCATGAGCTGCGTACACCGCTCAACAACCTCCTGATTTTGGCGCAGATGCTGGCGGAAAATAGTGAGAGCACGCTGACTTCCAAGCAGGTCAAATACGCGGAAACCATTCACTCGTCCGGCACCGACCTGCTGGCGTTAATCAACGATATTCTGGACCTCAGTAAGATCGAATCCGGAAAAATGGATGTGCAAATTGGCAGTGTGCGCTTCGCCGAACTACGCGATTTCTGCTCGCGAACCTTCCGGCACGTCGCCGACGGCAAGGGGCTTGAATTCTCGATCGAGTTGGGCGAGAACCTGCCTTCGGAAATCATAATTACCGACGCGAAGCGGCTGCAGCAGGTGCTCAAGAATCTGCTCTCGAACGCGCTCAAATTCACCGAGCAAGGGTCTGTTTGCCTCAAGATCGAGACCGCGACTTCGGGCTGGAGCGCGAACCACGCGGTCCTGAGCCGCGCGAAATCGGCAATTGCATTTTCGGTAACCGATACCGGCATCGGCATCCCATACGACAAGCAAAGGATAATCTTCGAGGCCTTCCAACAGGCGGACGGGACCACCAGCCGCAAGTATGGCGGCACTGGCTTGGGTCTCTCGATCAGCCGCGAACTAACCCGGCTGCTCGGAGGCGAAATCCGGCTGCAGAGCGCAATTGGCACAGGCAGCACGTTTATTCTATATTTGCCTCAGACTTACGTTGCAGCGGTCACAGCGCCAAAAGCCGAGTTGGAATGGAACGTAACGATGAACGGAGGCACTACCCGGCCGGCGCCCGTTCTTCTCGAAAGTGGTGATCATGAACAGCAGGTGGATATCATCCTGCCAACCCCGTCTCCTGCGCCTGCGGCGCTGGTTCACGACATCGAGATCGACGACGACCGCAACCTGATCCAGCCGCGCGACGGGGTACTCCTGATCATCGAGGACGACGTTACCTTCGCGCGCATACTGGTGGACCTGGCACACGATCGCGGGGTCAAGGCGTTGGTCGCATTGCGCGGTAGCGCTGCCCTAGCCTTGGCACGCGAATTCGTGCCCAGTGCGGTCACATTGGACATCGCGCTTCCCGACATGGCGGGGTGGACGATTCTCGATCGGCTGAAGCACGATCCGATAACGCGCCACATTCCCGTCCATATCATCACGGGAGACGAGAACCGACGCCGAGGCCTGGCTCTGGGCGCCATGAGCTACCTCGAAAAGTCGATGACCAAGGAGAACCTGAATGCCGCGTTTGACACCATTCATCAGTCCGTACAGCTTCGCCAGAAGAAGCTGCTGGTAGTAGCAGGCGCTGAGACCGCCGGGATCGATTGGCATATGACTCTAGGAGGAAGCGACGTGGAAATCATCGTGGCGGCGTCCGGCGGCGAAGCACTGGCGGTAGTGAAACACCAATACCTCGACGGCATTGTCATCGACATGGATTTGAACGATATTCCCGCGATGCAACTGGTGGAGGAAATTCATGCTCTGGCGAGACCTCAAGTTCCGCCAATCGTCGTTTCGAGCGTAAAACCAGTGAGCTTACAGGTAGAAACAGCCATCCGCAATCTTGGGCGGGACGGCGTGGTCCGGTTCGCGGATTCTGGCGAGAGGCTGTTAGAGGAGACGGTCCTACTGCTGCATCGAGCGGATGCCGACCTCTCAAAATCGCAGCGGGAAACCCTCGCGGAGGCACGGCGGCACGATGATACGCTAAAAGGCAAGAAGGTGTTGGTGGTGGACGACGATGTTCGCAACATCTTCGCGCTCACCAGCGTGTTGGAGCAGCACGATCTCCAGGTGGTGCACGCTGAGAACGGCCGCGCCGGCATCGAGATGCTGTTGAAGACCCCGGGCATTGACGGAGTTCTGATGGACATCATGATGCCCGAAATGGACGGATACGAAACTATGCGGGCTATTCGCAAGATTCCGGAATTCCGAACGCTACCGATCATTGCCGTCACCGCGAAGGCCATGAAGGGCGACCGGACCAAATGCATTGAAGCTGGGGCGTCGGACTATATCACCAAGCCCGTCGATCTAGATCAGTTGTTCTCGGTGTTGCGGGTTTGGCTCACTCGCGGCGCCGAATCGTCGCAGAGCGTTACCATGACGATGGCAGGTTGAATTTATGTCAGCGGTAGCAAGCACGCGAACGGACCAGCACACCGCTCCCGAACAGCGGGTGAAGATCCTGTTAGTGGATGACACACCCGATAATTTGGTATCGCTCGGGGCGGCTCTCGAAGGCCTGGGTGAGGAGATCGTAATGGCGCATTCCGGGAAAGAGGCGCTGCGCTACCTGCTGAACGACGATTTCGCGGCCATACTGCTGGATGTGCGAATGCCCGAGATGGACGGATTCGAGACCGCGGAACTAATTCGCAGCCGCCCGCGTTCACGGCAGACCCCTATCATTTTTCTTACGGGGTACAAGAGTCAGGAGCATTTGTTCCGGGGATACGATTTGGGCGCCGTGGACTTCCTCTTCAAACCCATCGTGCCCGAAGTGCTGCGCTCGAAGGTGTCGGTTTTCGTGGAGCACTGCCGCAGCAGCGCCAAGCTCAAGGAGCAGGCCGACACACTTCGAAAACAGGCAGAGATCTTGCGGCGGGCCGAGCAGAAGTTCCGCTCATTGCTGGAAGCCGCGCCCGATGCCATGGTGATGTGCCGCGACAACGGTGAGATTGTGATGGTGAACTCACAGACCGAGGTGCTCTTCGGTTGCGGCCGGGACAACTTGCTTTCCAGAAACATCCGTTCGCTGGTACCCGACTGGCAATTTCAGCGCCCTTTGGAATCCGACCCAGAGGCGGGCCCCCTGAAGTTGCAGCCGGGCGAGATCGGAATGGAACTCTATGCGGTTCGCGAGGATGGTTCGACATTTCCTGTGGCGATTAGCGTCAGGCCTTTGCACACTGAGGAAGGTGTCGTGATTACGACCGCGATTCGCGATGTTAGCGTTCGCAGGAAAAACGAGGAGGAGATCCGGCGACTGAACTCTACATTGGAACAGAGGGTACTGGAGCGCACGGAGGCGTTGCTGCAATCCAACGAAGAATTGCAGCAGTTCGCTTACATTGCCAGCCACGACTTGCAGGAACCTTTGCGCACGGTGTCGATTTTCGCCCAACTATTAGCGAAACGATATCAGGGTCAGCTGGATGGCGACGCCGACGAGTTTATTCGTTACCTGGTAGAGGGCGCCGAGCGCATGGAACGGCTGATCCACGATCTATTGGATTTTTCCCGGGTGGACGCGCGGGGCACCGATCACTTCGTGCGCGCCAGTTGCGAACGGGCGTTGAACGATGCGATACGCAATCTGCATTCGCTGATCGAGGAAAATAGAGCGGTGGTGACGCTAAGGAGTTTGCCGGTGGTGCTGGCTGACCCGGTTCAGCTCACGCGGCTGTTCCAAAACCTATTGGTGAATTCCATCCGGTACCGTAGTGAGCAGACGCCGCAGATCCACGTCGCCGCGGAACCGCGAGACGACGAATGGCTGTTTTCGGTGAAGGACAACGGAATTGGCATAGAGCCCCAATATGCGGAGAAAGTATTCGGGATTTTCAAATGCTTGCATCCGCGGGATAAGTACCCGGGGAGCGGGATGGGGCTCGCCATTTGCCGCAAGATCGTGACACGGCATGAGGGACGGATCTGGGTTGAGAGTGATCTGGGAAAAGGTGCTACCTTCTATTTCACACTGCCACGATGGATAGGGGGTCCGCATGTCTTGACATCCTCACTAATAGAAGCCGCACGTTCTGAGGCCACGCCCTCCCCTACGATTAGTGAGTAGGCTGGGAAGTGGGCTAAAACCAAGGGCCTGTTTGACCGGTATCCAGGGACCTGGTTGAGTCTGTGCCGGCTCGCAAATCACATGCTGGCGCCAAGTTTATAGGATTCTCTCCCCCCGTAGGTCGCCAAAATTGCTCCGCCTAGTCCGAATCGCGAACTCGAGGGGTTGGACGCATGAGGAAGATGCAGGCGGCATGGCCCCGAAACGCCGCGCGCACTATCGACGTTCCAGCTAATCAAGATTTTCTGAATGATGACAGTTTTCGCTATCCATTTCCGCATTACCTAGTGAAGGCAGTTTAGGCGCTACGCCGGGTAAAGGAGGATACGGAAATGCGAAATGGGGGGCCGGTAGGAAAAGGCGACTATGTGGTCCAGGCGGGAGACTGCATGCAGAGCATCGCCAACCAGAGCGGCTTTCTCTGGCATACGCTCTGGAACCTCCCGGAAAACGCCGACCTCAAGAGGCAGCGCCAGCCGAACGTGTTGCTCCCCGGAGACCTGGTAACCGTTCCAGAAATCCGGCTTCGCGAGCAAAACTGCGCGACAGACCAACAGCATCGGTTTGTTTTGCTCAGGGATCCGTGCCAGTTTCAGCTCCGCTTCCTCGACGATCAGCAACAACCCAGGAGCGGTGTGGCCTACACTTTGACAATCGACGGCCAGACGACGAACGGGTCCCTGGACGGAGCCGGGAGCCTCAACGTGTCAATTCATCCGGATGCTTCGCAGGGCACCATCACCTTGCACACACAGCCGGACCCGGAGACTTACCCCCTCAATTTCGGGCATCTGGACCCAAATTCATCGATCACGGGAGTGCGCGGGCGCCTCAACAACCTAGGCTTCTCCTGTGCGAGCGACGGCGATTGGGGTACAGACCTAAAGTGGGCAATCATGCGATTTCAAATCGTCAACAATATGCAGCCGACTGGTCAGCTCGACGACCAGACCAAACAGGCATTGCAGCAGGAACACCAGTCCTGACGGACCTGCGGGAGATAGACTGCCGTGGCAAATGAGATGGGCCGCAACGTGCCTAACACCATTGGTCAGGCCCCGATAACTTTCGCTATGATCGAACTGGCCGATCCGGCGGATTGCAACTCCCGCAAGAGCCAATGGCGAGCGTACGGCTTTAAAGACGTGACGCCCACGTTTGGCGCCCAGTCCACCGTTCCCACCATCGACGGCTCTATGACTGCCAACGGCCGCGCAATGATGCAGCAGATGGCTGGTGTGAGCGCCGATTGGTTCATGATTTCCGGACATCACGGCGCTCTTTACCACTCTGATTACGATAGCTACACGACCGATGGCCAGCCATGTAACGAGGACCATACGAACCTCGATTGGGACGCATTGTATAACGGCGAGCAGTATTGCGGTTTCTTCAACGAGTCCTATCATGAAACGTATTGGTCCTACGCGAAGCGCGACCATCACGATCCATCGGGCAATGCGACGGGCGCCACGGCAGCCGCCGTTGCCAATGCAGTCTATCTTCGAACTACCGATGCTGCGCCAAGCTCTATCGCACCGCCGGAGCAGGACAATGCAGTCTTTGACACGACGGCCTGGGCGCCGGAGCCGAAGGGAATTATAGTTTCCGCATGCAATACGCTTTCCTATAAGGCCGCGCGCAAGGCGTGGAGCGGCTACTTTCCCAATGCCGTGATCATTGGAACCACATGCTGTATTAACCTCGGTACCCAGGTGACGAATGCCATCGCCGCCGCGGCGATGACCAACCAGCAGTTCTGGCGCGACCCCCAATCGGTTCTCGATCAGGACGGGATGTGCGTCCAACTAATGAAGCAATTGAACACGAGTTACAGCACCATCACGATCGGTCTGTTATATAAGAAGAAGTTTTACGAACCTAGCAACGATCCTCAGGATGTAGAATGACAATCCGGCGGAGCAATGCCGCCTGTATTGCATCGTCACACTTTTGGCCGGTCTGAATGCAAATCGACGTAAAAGCCGTTCATCTTCGGACCGCCATGCACGGGTTGCGCGAGTTCGAAGGCGCGGATCATCTGATTGTTCACAGCGCACAATCGCTCGTCGCCGTGGACTGGCCGATCCTCCAACACGCTCCCGACAGTTTGACGCTTGAGCTGGGCCCGCCAGGACTGGGGAAAGTGCTGGCTACCAACGTGACTCTCGACAGCGCTTGGGTAGTCGAGCCCAAGTCGAAGCGCATCCTCCTGGCTCGCGAGGGGGAATTTGACTCCATTGACCCCGGGGGGCGGGTAGCGAATCAAAAGATCAAGGTGACTGGCCTGCCACGCGGCGCCTTTGCCTCCTCGGTCAATCCCGATGGGGTTCACGTTCTCTTGGTGGTGACGCGAGTTATTAATCCCGATTTCGCCAACTTTGCGGTGGTTATGGCAGACTTGACCACTGGCCAGCTTATTCGGGAAGCCACCATCGGCGCCGGAGTCGATTTGGAGTTGCTCTGGGACGCACCATTTCGCACCTGGGTCATTGGTGACACCAGCAGGGGCGGGCTATGGCGTTGGGATGGACAGAAGCCAGCGTTGAGACTAGCGGCTCCGCAAGGCACGCCGGTTCACGCAGCTACGTTTGCGTCGAGCCCTGAAGGAGTAATGGTCAGCGCGTTGTTCACCGAAAAGACGGGAGCGACCGGCCTGGTCACCGGCCGCGCGGAGTTGGACCGAGTGATCTGGACGCCACCGGTGGTGCTGCCGGGATTGCCCGTGTTGGTGGCGAGGCGTCATCCCACGCTGGCCCGCTGGGCATGTTTGGCCCAGGAGGGGACCCGACAGCAGGTGCAAGTTCGCGACACGGCTGGGAAAGTTCTCGCGGAAACGGACGTGCGGCCCGGAGTGTACCTGGACAATCTGCTCTGGTCCACGTTCTCGTCCAATCTACTATGGTGCAGTGGTATTCGCGCTCTCGCCACGGCTACGCTGAGCGAATGATTTGGTTGAACCCATGCGCGTCGGCAGCGGGGCCTGTTACCGCTCCGCGTTTCGGTAGGCTTCAGACCACCATGAAGTAGAGCGATCGCGCACGAGTTCTATGCCGCGCGGATCTTGGCAGCGGACGCCGACCATGCTTCAAACATTAGGCTCCTAGTGGCGTAGCTTGGTATTTCAACGACGCTGCAGGATGGCGTCGGTATCCTACGGCCCCCCTCAGGACAGCGCGCGCAAATTGTTCCGGAGGCCCTCGGGATTTCCATCCGCAAGAAGGCTTTCTACCTCCCGGTGCGTGCGCTCCCAGATTGGCACGGCGCGCGCGAGCAAGCGCCGCCCGTTGGCCGTCAGACTCATCAGACGGCTGCGCCGGTCCAGCGGATCCGCCGTAACTTTGACCAGGCCGCGCCGCTCCAGCGGTTTTAACGCAGCGGTCAGCGTGGTGCGATCCATGGCGAGCAGCGACGCTACAGCGCCCATGGCTGGAGGCTTGGGCCGGTTCAGGGACATCAGCAACGAAAATTGCCCGTTGGTGAGATCCAGCGGCCGGAGCGCCTCATCGAAGCGCCGCGCCAGCGCCCGAGCAGCTCGCTGCACATGCAGGCAGAGGCAGCAATCGCGAACCAGGAGTGTGGTCTCAAAGGGAACTTTGGTAGTGCTTGACATGCGCCGATAATGTTGATATCAACGTATCAAGCTCAGGGGAGATCGATACGGAACACCACCCGATTGTAACGCGCGAACAATGGCGGGCTGCGCATCCAGTCTGGCCGGCGAGCGCATGGTGCTGCTGTTGCGAGTTCCCGGGGCCCAGCTATGAATCGGCGAAGGACAAAAAGGAAGGGGCAAAATGCGAAAGCTAACACTGCTTGGCTGGGGAATCCTCATGCTATCCCTGGCATCGTTCTGGAATCTTCCCGCGCAGGAAGTGGTTGCGCATATCCGTGGCACTGTAACCGATCCGTCGGGAGCGGACGTTCCAGGCGCGGAAGTGAAGGCCACCAATACGCAGACCCAGGTTTCCGTCAAGGTAACGACCAACGATGATGGAAGCTATGAGTTCCTTAGCTTGGCGCCTGGCAAGTATGAGGTGATCGTCACCAAGAACGGTTTCCGGACATCCACAGCCCACAATATTACTCTTACGCTGAATCAGATTTACAATCTTCCATTCGCGTTAGAAGTCGGAGAGGTAACTCAATCAGTGCAGGTGGAAGGCAACCAGGCGCAGGTGGAAACCAGCACGACACAGCTGGGCACCATTATCAACGCCAAACAGATAGTGGATTTGCCCCTGCTGGGTCGCAATTGGACTCAACTCCAGCAGTTAGTGCCAGGTGCTGTCAGCCAGAGCGACGGCAATCGCAGCAACTATGCCATCAACGGAAGCGAGAGCCAGCAAAATTCGTTTCTCTTGAATGGCGCCGATGCAGTGGACTATCGCCTGAACGCGGTGGGGCTGACCCCGAGTCCGGATGCGATCGATCAGTTCAACCTCATCACCAGCACCATTAATCCCGAATACGGCCGCAACTCCGGCGGCATTTTGAATGCGATTGTCAAATCGGGCACGAATCAATTCCACGGTAGCGCCTTTGAGTTTTACCGCGATACGTTCTTGAACGCGCGGAACTTTTTCTCGGTGACGCCGCCCGTCTTTCACCAGAATCAGTATGGCGGAACAGTTGGCGGTCCCATTTGGAAGGACCACACTTTCTTCTTCCTGTCATACCAGGGAACCAGAAACCGCCGTCCCGACACCAATCAGGCTTCCGAGACCACGCCCGTCTTCACCCAGGCTCAACGCGACGGATATTTTCCGGACATAGCCAACTCCACGGCGACGTCCCCAGTCCCGCTGGTCGCCGAGAACGGCGCTACCTATCCGGCGGGGACGCCTTACAATATGCTTTTTCCAACGGGACACATTCCCTCGGCGGACTTAAATCCGCTGGCGGTCAAACTGATGAACCAGTTCGTTCCGTTGCCCAATTTCGGAGTCAACCAATATTCCTTCACCTCCATCGCGACCCAGGACTTCGAGCAGGGAATCGCGCGCGTCGATCACACCTTCGGCACGAAGGACAGCTTGTGGGCCAGCTTGTTCATCGAACACGACACCGCTCTGCGCGGGCTTCCGTTCCTGGGCTCCACGCTGCCTGGCTTCGGAGAGAGCGACCCGGAAGCGACCAAGCAATACACGGCGCAGTGGTCTCACACTTTTAATCCCACCACCTTGAACGAATTCCGTGCTTCGTGGTACCGGTTGAATTACCAGGCCGTTACACCTCAGAATCCGGCGCTTCCCTCCTCCTACGGCTTCACCGGGATAAACTCGCAATTTCCGAGCGTGGCCAGCATGCCTTTGGTTAGCCTCAACGGATACTTCAATCTGGGCGGAAGCCCCGATGGTCCGCAACCGACGATCGATAACACGTATGAAATGACCGAGAGCTTATCCAAGGTAGTTGGCAGTCATACCTTGAAGTTCGGCTTCGATTGGCGGCGTTACGAGGTCAACGACTCGTTCGCTGCCTTGAACAACGGCGAGTTTGCCTTTAACGGTACTGGTGTTTACAGTACCGGTGATCCGGGCGCGGATTTTCTGTTGGGAGTACCAGATATATTCATCCAGGAAAGCGGCGGCGTGCAGACGTTCCGCAGCTACGAATACTACTCGTACGCCCAAGATAGCTGGAAGGTCAGGAATGATTTGACGTTCAATTACGGGCTTGGCTGGCAGATCGACACTCCGCTGGTCAATCATCGGTATGACGGGTTGTACAACAACTGCTTCTTCCCGGGTCAGCAATCTACGATATTTCCAACGGCACCGGTGGGGCTGGATTTTCCTGGCGACCCCGGATGCACAACGTCCGGCTATCACCAGCACAACGACAACTTTGCGCCGCGCTTCGGATTTGCGTATTCCCCCGACTGGGGCCCTCTCAGCGGCGGCGCTGCCAAGAAGTTTGTGATTCGCGGCGGCTATGGCATCTATTTCAACCGTGCGGCCGAGGAACTGGCGCTCCAGCAGCTTGGCGCCCCGCCTTTCTTCATTGCATCTTTCGCCGCGACCGGGGCTGGCGGAAGCCCCACTTTCGCCAACCCCTATGTCGATATCGCTACTGGACAAGCCGCCCCCAATCCTTTCCCGTTCACTCCGGCCGCCAAAGGCCAGCCCGTGGACTTCTCGCAATTCGAACCGTTGAGCATCAGTACGGTGAATCCGAACCTGACCAATGCCTACGCGATGAATTACAACCTGAACCTCCAGCGCGAACTTCCCGGACAGATGATCCTGCAGGTCGGCTACGTGGGAGCTCAAGGCCGGCATCTGGACATAGTCTATGAAGGCAATCCCATTTCGCCCGCAGGCACAGCGGCGTGTGCGGCCGATCCGACTTGCATAGCCAACCACGACAACCAGGCCATCTTGTATCCGACCCACACCATGTTCGCACCGGGCAACATATTCGCTTCGGTTGGCGTGCAGGGCAGCCAAGGCGTCTCCAGTTACAATTCGCTGCAGGCGCAACTTCAAAAACGGCTGGCTCGCGGCC
>Ga0206991_10167_pt1 | contig 20226 bp, 12 predicted proteins | sample Alteio_BWMinCont_9_FD_153286 | JGI IMG/M metagenome (GOLD analysis project Ga0206991, IMG submission 153286) | Enriched cells from forest soil in Barre Woods Harvard Forest LTER site, Petersham, Massachusetts, United States -... | ecosystem: Environmental > Terrestrial > Soil > Temperate forest >...
CCTGCAAGATCAATCGACCAACCTGGATTTTCCTCGGACGATTGCGCACATAGCTTTTGGAATTGACCAGCGTCGGGAGGCCCTCAACAAGTGCGGTCAGGTAGGTGATCCGCCCAGGATTCAAGCTTTTCCGCGGACTTATGTTCATTTCCCACCCTTCAGCCATCAAGAACACGGAGTTGAAAACCAGGTCATAAAAGCGAAGAGTCCGACGAAAGCCTGTGATTGCCCCAGTGACACAGGCGCTGGGAGGTCAGAAGAACCAGCGAGTCGACCCCGGCATCTCTAGGCACTAGATAATTAGCGTGCCTGTCGGTGCAACTACACACAAAAACGTGGGCTGCTAGCAATACAGTTTGGCGGCGAAGTAGAAGGTGCTACACGGGAGCAATGGGAGGCCGCGCTCCGGCACCTCCCTCATTTCTCAAGCGCTTCCCAGAAGTTGCGTGACATAAGTCAACGCCTCCAGCTTGCCCCGGGGCTCCCCGTAGCCGAGTGCCGCGAGGAACATGTCGTATTAGCCATTCGGGCCCGGGTCCGGAATCTCGATTGTGATCATCCGGTCGGCGAGACCACCTTGGATCTCCGAAATTACGGCGACACTAATCTTTGCACGGAACACGTCTCCGTCGGCTCCCAGGCAATCCTCCTCGAATACGATTGACGGATGAATTTCCGGGTCCAGGCCGAGCAGTAGATGCATCACCAATCCGCGCTTCCGATCCTCAAATAGGTTCTCCCCATTTAGCCTCTTCAGTTCGGCCTTGCGGTATCTCAGAAGATGGCACGCGGCATCATTCGCCTCAATGATTCGCCATCCCTTGTCGGCAAGCAGGATCGCATGTGGACTATTTTCAAAGAACGCCCGGTATGGTCCCTCGCTTTCGACGCCAAAAGATCCATGCTTGAGTTCCGTCTGGTCAGAGCTGCGCGCCACCACGCGGACAGGCCTCCACGCGTCATCCCGGATGATGTACGCATGATCCGAAACATGAACGTATCCCCTTCCGGGGCGCCGCCTGCGATACTCGTGACACCATTCTGTCCGGCCTTGATCGAGCGCCGATCTTAGACTTGCCATCGTGTTTAATCGATCTTTCGGGTGCACCTCCTTAAGCCAACATGCAAGATCGATCGCATCGGTCGCCAGCCCCCGCTGCTCGACATGCGATGTGGAGGCTGTTTTGGGTGTTGCGACTAGGGGCAATTCCCAAATGGATTCGCCGCAAATGGCCCTCAGGGCACGCGCATTTTCGACGCTTTCCTCCGGCCGGCGGCCTAAAAGGCGTGCGCGACTCACGGCCGCGCTTACAAGACTACGGCCTTCCAGGTAGTTCACGCTCAAGAATGAGATGCCTATGCCTTCAACAATAAACAGAAGCATTCGTGTACCGTTTGTTTCGGGGAAAACGGACAAGGAGGATTGTGGGTCCAGGAAACAATATCGGGCAGACAAGGTCGCGAGGATCGTGGCGGCGATCCCGGCGCTGAGGCCGCCTGCCCATGCACTACCCGCTATCGCCGCGTAAAAAAACGCGAATGGCAGTTCCCGTTCCATATCTCGTAGCAGCAGGAATTTCAGTCCCGTCCCGGCCGAGACGAACAGAAACGCTGCGAAGTAGTTTTGCTTCCACGAAATTGCATTCTCAGCAGTCTTGGCCTTACGGATCATGCTGCCGATGAGGCTAAGTAAGGCGCCATCGACAGAAAAGAAAATGACGAGGCCTAGTCGTTCCTTTGAGGCACTTTCAGGCGAAAAGATGGGTGGAAGGAGCAAGTCCGCAATAATCAATGCTGCCAGTCCCGTAGCCAGGAGACCCGGGCCGAGACCTGCGATGAGGGCCGAGACTAACACCGCCAGTGTGAAGACGAAGTATCTCAGATCCGACGACACTCCCATGGCGTGGCTAAGAAGGTATATGGCGAAGACTGCTAGGGTGCTAACAGCCGCCAATCCGTAGCGACCCAAAGGTGATTGCAATCGAATCATCTTCCCTTTAACGTCTCCTCGCAAATCGGACACAATTCGTTCCCAAGAAACTACGTGATGCGCCATTCGAAAGACGGCTTAAGGGCCTCGCGTGAGTCTTTTTTTCTCCGTGATCTGGCGGATCCGGCCGCTTCGCCGCGCCTCGGAAGGGCAAAGTGAACTGGCGGCTACATGCAATCCTAATACCTGCAAAGCAATTGAAAAGTGCAGGCGACTACGTATTGTTACCACTCGAAACAACGGAACCAACGGCTGCGCGCATAGGTTTGTTTTAGGAGCTGCCCATCGACATCTCGAACAAGGCAGGATGTGCTTTCCCTAACGGTGAAAACGCGGCTGAATGTAGCGGCCTGTCGAAGAGTTCGGGTATTTGGAAAGCTATCGCACTATATCCACCAACGGCCGAAGCGAATATGCCCGTGGGCCCTGCCGTCGTGCGTGGGCCTGTGGCCGAGCCTCATAACGCTCCGCAGTTACCGATTGCCACCGGTGGCATTAACGGTCGTGAGCATGACGCTGCCAACGTCAATGATTCGAGATGGGAGTACGTCGCTACGCGCTCGACCGATCAATCGCGCACAGAGAGCCTTGCAATCAGTATCAAGCGAAATTCGGTCCAAATCTTTTGTAAACGCCTTTTAGATACCTTCCGATGAGACGATCCCTAACAGGATGTCTTCTGAAAGCACACCGGCTCCGGCAAGGTGATGAACCTTTTTGAGGTGGCTGAAGAGATCGCGAACCGTTGAGCCGTACGCGGTGGGGTGGCTGGCCGGCCAGCTATCCGAAGTGGACGCACATGTTCCGATAAAGACCCAACTGAGGGGGCTACATTGTCTTCCACGAGTAGTTTCACGGCGAGTCATGGCTAAACGTCAACCCTGCCATGGACCGAGCCATCCCAAGAATATTTTGCGGCTTCCGTACAGCGGATTGCATCACTCGCCCAGACGCGGCCCACGGCCGGATCAAAGGAGATACCCATGAACTTGTCCAAGATGCTCGGTGCACAAGCAATCGCCAAAGGCTGCTATCTCTTAGCTGCCTTGTTTGTGGTGTCGGCGCATGGGCAGAATTATGAGATTACCCCCCTGGTGGGCGCCACATTTGGCGGCACGATGCACCTGGAGCAAACAGGCACGCCTAACTTTTATGCGCATATCGCCGACAGCATCAATTTTGGATTAGCCGGCGGCTACCGTCTGGAAGGTGCAGAGGGTGAAGGTTATGACGTTATCGAGTTCCGCTGGATGAGGCAGAATTCCCATTTGAGCGTTCATCAGGAACCTCTCGTTCCCACGCCCTATGCTCCACCTTCATTCCGGCCGTCGATTAGTTTAGACCACTTTCTTGGCGATTTCACGCACGAGTTCGCAATAAAAGAAGCTCCGAGTATACAGCCGTTGGTCAGCGGAAGCCTAGGTGCAGCTCTTATGTCTGTTCCTGATTCCAACGCCGTTCGATTCGAATTTGGTGTCGGAGCCGGCGTCAAGATATTTCCATCCAAGCACTATGGATTTCGCGTGAAGGCGGAGTACCTGCCCATCGTGATGCATACGGAACTTCAGAGTTTGGTGTGTGCGGGAGGCTGCGTCGTCATATTAAACGGGGGAATCATGAATCAGTTTGAAGTGACCCTCGGTCCTGCCTTCCGGTTCTGAACGGATCTCTATCGATCTATGGATGATTCGACCATCGTGCAGAGAATCCGCGAGGCGGAGCTGCGAAGTTGGACCATACCCTTCGCTTATGCTGCCACCGCAATAATATTGGGGGTGACTCTTCCCCGATTCGAAGCCCGGTTCTTTCCAGGAGAGAGTTCAGGAATGAGCCCAGCGGCTGCGATGGCCATCTACTCATCAATAGCTGCGGGTATGATGACGCTGACGGGCATCGTGTTCTCACTCCAATTCGTGATGGTTCAATTTAGTGCAACGGCCTATTCGCCGCGCCTGGTGCTGTGGATGGCTCGCGACCCGCTCCTCCTACATACTTTCGGCATTTTCACGGCTACCTTTCTGTATGCCATCTCTGCCCTTGCTTGGGTGGATCGGCTGACTTCGGCCAAAGTGCCGTTCTTGAGCGGATGGCTCGTGATGGGATTCCTTCTTGCCAGCGTGGGAGTATTCGTTCGGCTTGTCCAAAGCGTCAGCCGATTGCAAATAAACAATGTGTTAGCCTTCACCGGTCAGTTTGCCCGTCAAATTATCGACGTCATGTATCCCCCCCTTGAAGCGCCCTTCGTGGCGAAATCCACCGAATTCCGGAATCTCTCGATAACACAATCGTTGATTTATAGCGGACCACCGCGGACGATTCAATATCTCGAAGTGGCGGCTCTCGTCAGATTAGCCGAACGCGCCGATGGAGTTCTGGAAATGCTGTCGGCTGTCGGTGACACTCTTGTAGAAAGCACGCCATTGTTACGGGTTTACGGCGCCAGCCAAGCTATCGATGAGCGGGATCTTCGAAGTGCCATCCGCATCGGTCAAGGCAGGACCTTCCGGCAGGATCCGAAATATTCGATTCACCTCCTTGCTGACATTGCGATCCGGGCACTTTCACCGGCAATCAACGATCCGACAACGGCAGTCCAGGCGCTCGACCAGATCGAGGATCTTCTGCTTCGCCTGGGCCGGCGGCGCCTGGAGATCGGCGAGGCGCGCGACTCCGCCGGATATCTGCGGCTCGTGTTGCGAGTACCCAGGTGGGAAGATTTTCTCGACTTAGCGTTTAGTCAGATCCGTTCTTATGGCGCCACCAGCATTCAGGTGATGCGCCGGATGAATGCGCTGTTGAGCGATCTTTTAGACGCTCTGCCCCCAGAGCGCCGGCCGGCCCTCCAGCGACAGCAGAAGCGTCTGAATAGAACTATTATCGCTTCATTTCCAGACCGGGAAGATCAACTAGAGGCTTTCGCTGAGGATCGGGAAGGTCTGGGGGCGCCACGTAGGCCGCGTCTAGAGAATCGCGCTGAAAAGGTGGAGAGCGAGGTCTAATCCCGTCCGAGACGAGACGTGAACCACGCGGGGCCACGTGTGTGCTATGTGGCAGACGGCATGCCGTCGTCACCGTCTTGCAGAGAGCTCGATCGATCCTGCCCAAAGAGTTCGGCCATTCCCGAAACCGCTAGCTCCGGGCGTGGCGCTCCTTCGCGCCAGCCCGCGACCCGTTGCCAGGCAGCTTCTTATAGAAGTCGGCGCAAAGAATTTGAGTCACAGCCAAGGAGTCCCACATCATCGCGTACAGTTCGGCGTAATGGAAGCGTGCCCCGTGCCGTGTATTATGTGGCCGCCTCCCGCCTTTCAGGTTTGACTGTGCTGGTTTCAGTCTGATGCCGCCGCTTTTTGAGCGGAGTAGATCAGTCAGGAGGTTTACGGCCCTTCATGACGAGTAAAATGTGGATCAGCTCCTTAAATCGCATGCACCACGCTTCTTAAGGTCGCGTTGCTGACGCAGGACAACGCGCCGCGAACCCAACTCGGGGATACCGACATTGCTGGTCTTCCCGCAGCACGCGGGATCTATTACCATGCCGGTAACAACTGGATAGCGCTTCAGTTCTCAGTTCTCATGCCTTTCGCGGAGGGTAAATCTGTGGCATTGGAGGTTCTAAACGTAGGGTCGGACCACGCAATCGAGGTGATGCCAGGTGCGCATGCCGGTGTCCAGATCGGTAATAACCAGCGACCGACCTTCTATCTGCGCGGTGTCACGCCGGCCCAGCTTTACCTGGTTCGCGCGGTCACCAAAGTAGAGCATCGCGAACTCATAATGCCTATTAGCAGAAATTTCCAAGAGTGGGCACGCTACCGCGCCAAAGACGTAACAAACATGGAGCTACAGTCGGTAACGGTCGACGTAATGACGGTCAAACCACTCGCCGATCTCAAGCCTGGGGAATACGTTCTAGCCTCGGCCTTTGAGCCAGGCGCTTACTGGATTCGGCTCGGCTACGATTTTGGTCTGATAGCTGGGAGCACAGAATACAAAGCCCAGAGAACCTCACGCCCGCGCACGGCCAACCTTAAAGCAACCCGCGCACCCGAAGTAAGGCAGATTGAGGATTCTCAAGTAAGGCGGCCGTGTCGCGAGAAGTTCACGAGCGCCACGCGGCACAGAATCTTCGTGGCGCTACTTCTTCCAGGTTCGAATGTAGGCGACCACGTCGGCGGCGGAGCCGGCGGCGCTTGGGACTGGTTTCATCTTGCCTATGCCGTTGGTGATAGCCTTCGTCAGGTCGTCGTCGCTCGTCGCCTGAACGTCAGCGGACTTTAAGTTCTTCATGTCGACTTTCATCATTTTGGCTACGGCGGGGTTCGGCGTGCCATCCGGGCCGTGGCACGATTTGCACGATTTGTCGTAAACGGCTTTGCCGGCCGCGGCGTCGGCGGCGTAAACGGCGGTGGCCGCCGTGGCGGCGAGAGTAAGTGCAAGTAACGTAGTACGCATTGATATTCTCCTAGTAGTTTTGTGTCGGTGTTAATTCGAGCGTCTTCAAAATGTCGGGCGACGGCTCGTCCATGGCAACAGCCTGGTGGCAAGCATTGCAATCCTGTTGGATCGTAGCCTTGTTGTCCGGGGTCATGTGTGATGCATCGTGGCAGCGGAAGCAACCCGGAGCGTCGGTGTGACCCAGATTGTTCGGGTAAGTCCCCCAGGTGACCTTGAGGTCCGGGAAAACGTTGCGTTGATAGATGGCCATCAGTGTTCGTCCTGTAGCCTGAATCGCCGCTTCCTGTTTAACCGTGGCGTCGGGATATTTCTGATAGAAAGTGCTCACGGCCGCCGGGATCTTTTGCGCGGCTTCATCACCGCTCGAGTAGCTCGCGTTGAGCAGCTCGATGGCTTCTTTCTTGACGAAAGGGAGGCTAGGTGGGATCTGGCCCAGCGCTATGGCCCGGTTGACTGCGCGATCCGGCAGTTCAAAAGCGTGCGAAGCGCGGTTGTGGCAATCGACGCATTGCATCTCGAAGGTGGGCAGAGCGCGGACGGAATCGGTTGCTGTGCCGCCGGCGAAGTACGATCGCGAAACACTGTTTTGCGTATTGCTGTATTCCACCCAAGGAATGGCCTGGCGTTTCTTGTCGGCGGCGGCGTAACGGATGCGGATACCAGGTCCGAGATGCGCCGCATGAATCGTTGCGATGCGCATCAGCAGCACCGTGGTGGTACGTGTGTTGACTTCGTCGTCCTTGTAGGAAGGGATCACGCGCAGGCGCAGCGCGGTCGGTTTGTCGCGCGCGTGGCACTGTTCGCAGGTATCGGCCGACGACACCAGCTTGTTGTTCTCCATGGCGGACTCGATGGGCCGCGGAAAAGTATTAAACATCACGGCTAACATTTGATTGGTGCCATTCATTTTTGCCTTCAGCCAGCCCGCGGCTCCCGGGACAATGTGACACTCCGCGCAAGCCACAGCTTGATGCGGCGGCACGGCGGAATGGGCAGTGAATTCCGGCTTCATCACGTGGCACGTCGTGCCACAGAATTGCACGGTGTCCATATGCTCTACCGCGCGGTAGCTCACCTGACTCGCGATCAGCAGATTCGCCAGCGTCATCACACCGAAGAAGATGCCTACACGCCGCCACGCGAGGCGCCGATTCTCCACTTGGCTGAGATTCTCGATCACTTTGCGTTTGGCCAGCGCGATACCGATCGGGATCAATACCAGCCCGGCGAAAAACACCACGGGAATTGCTACGAAGAGCACAAGGCCTACGTACGGATTATCCACAGCCTTTCCGTTGACATTGACGGGGAGCACAAACAACCACGAGAAGCCGGCCAGGGTAACCAGGGCGGCGCCCAGCATGCTAATCCAGCTGCTGGTGAGTAAGACGAGTACCGGCCGCTTGTTCATGGAGTAAACCTCACACCTGTTGTCACCAGGTGCGTTCGGAACCCCTCATAAAGGGTGAACGCTTCCCCGTATCCGTAATAGCGCCATTCGCTGAACCAGCTCACGTGTTTACCAAACGGAAGCCAGAGTTTCATCTCGGGCTGATAGTAGCTGGTGGGTCGACTGCCAGAAGAAATAAAGAACGATCCGCCCATAGCGAGTTTAGGGGCAAACCGCTTGCCTTTCGGCCAATTCAAGTCAATGAGCGCGCTGCCGGTGTTGGCATTGTCACGATAGCGCGACACTTGCTGCGACAGGTCCCCTGGATCAAGGTACCCAATGTTCGATTTCAGATCGGAACGCGTGTAAGTGCCCTGGATGTCGAAAATCTTGCTGCCTTGGGGCGCCCAATAGAGCGAGACTGACTCTTGATAGGACGAATAATCGTAGTTCGTCCCCGCTAGTGGGTTTTGATTATCCAGCAGTGTGAAATCGCCCGAAACGCTGAGCGACGGGAGCGGCTGATAGTGCACCTGCGCCCGCACCTTCTGATAGTTGTAGAGGCTGGTTCGGAAGTAAACCCCGCTCGACGACGCGCCTTCCACTTCGCCCGTCACTGAGATCTTCTGCGCCGGACGATAAGTCACCGAGCCGAGTCCGACGTTTTGCCGGAGCTGTTCCTGATCGGAACTCACCAAACCGGCGGGCGGCAGAAACGCATATTCCGCGTTGCCCCAGACATAACGGTAACCGCCGCGCATGGTCAGCTTCGACGAGGCGTCATAAAGGATGTCCACCGACTCCTGGTTGTAGTTGGAGACTAGAGTGGATGCGATCAACGAGCTGAGCGGTATGGAGGTTCCGGCGGAGATCAGAGTTTGCGCGGAGGCGGCCGATCCGGCGTCATGCAGCCGGTCGGTTAGCCAGGCTTGAACGATCCGCAGGCGCTTCATCGGACGGATCTCGGCGCCCAGGCTGCCGGTGGTGTGCGGCTGCTGGGATGCCGCGTTAATCAAAGTTTGTTCGCTCGAATAAAACAGAATCTGGCTCTGGAGATATAGATTACCCGCGTCGGTCTGTTGATAGTGGACGTTGCTGTTGGGCTGGCTATAGAGAAACTGGCCGAAAATATCCAACCAGCTGGTGGCATTTGCCGTCAGCAATCCTTTGCTATAGGCGCTGGATCCGCCGATACCGTAATCGGCCAGCAGGCTGTTCAGGTACAATGTCTGCCCGAAGACCGGCGTGGAGAAATTTCCGTAATTGGTGGAGCCGGGATTCTGAAAGAGGCTCTGATCGCTTTTGAAAACTGTACCGCCCTCTTCGAGCGTGACGTGAAAATGGGGCTTTTCGAATCGGACGCCACCGCGGTACAGATCGGTGGAATCGCGCAGCGTGTTGGGAACTGGGTAATTGTTGCCATCGGTCACGAATACGGTTGCACCGGTGCCGGAGCTGGAATCGTGATCCCATCCGAAGTAGGGCGTCCACCAATGGCCGGGCCGGATGTCGAGCGAAAGCGCGGCGATTTTGCGCCGGGTGTCGAAGGATTGTTCGTTTAAGACGATGCCTTGGCCGAATAGCGGGTCGGCGTAAGAGGGCAGAAAGTTGAAGTAGGCGAAGTCTCGGTAGTCGGCGTTGAAATCGTAGACGCCCGACTTTTTCGCCTCCACGTGGAGCGATGAAGACGGCTCATCGCCCCAACTATCGGCGCGCACTTGAATGGTATCGAACCAGCGATGTTTCGGATCTGCCAGCGTGAAGTCGGTACCCAGGAACTTGGGGCCTGAGCCTAGATTAATGATGCTGCGATAAGTATCCAGGCTGCCCCCGATGCCGGTGTCCCAGCGGTAACCCAAGTCGACCCAACCGGTGAGGACCGGTTCGGTGGCGGGCGCCGGTGGCGGGGTGTCCTGCGCCGAAAGCGCAGCCGCCAACGCGAGGATTGCAGCCAGGGTTTTCATTTGAGCAGATTGCGATCCACGTGGCTGCCGTGAATCTTCTGATGGCACACGGTGCAGTTTTGATAGACCGGCGAGCGGAGATCGTGAAAGGACGGCGGCACGACGCCCATCACTCTTACAGGCGAGTTCGGCAGGTTCGCGTGGCACTCGAGACAGACAAAGCGAACGTCGGCGCGCGTCAGCATTCTGGGATTCGCGGAGCCATGCGGTTCATGACACGCCTGGCAGCCTTCAAAGCGGACCGGAGCGTGTTCAAACGTGAACGGTCCACGCTTGTCGCCATGACATTTGAAACATCCCGGATCGTTCGCGGCGAAACTCTGGAGCATGGCCGGACGAATGGTGCCATGGGGATTGTGGCAATCCACGCAAGTCATGTCGCCTTCAGGAAGCTTGTGATGGAAAGGCCGCTGGAACTGGGCCCACGCATTGAGGTGGCAACTTCCGCACTGCTTGTTGACCGCATCAGCCTTGCGAACCACCAGCGGTTCGCTCGCATGCACTTTATGGCAGGCCGTACACGAAATCTGATTATGGGCGTGGCTGCTCTCCAGGCGTCCCACCTGTGTGGGCTGGTTCAGATGGCAGGTGAGACAGATTTTGTCAGCCGCGGCGGCGCTCAGCTTGGCTGGATTTTGGATATTGTCGGCCGACGGTCCTTCGGTATGCGCCTGGCCAGGACCATGACAGGCCTCGCACTCGCGGCCCTGCCATCCGCGCTTGGCGTCGGCCGCCAACTGGTGATGCGGTGTCTTAGCGAGCCCGTTGTAGATGTCTTCGTGACAGATCTTGCAGGTGTCCGAGCCGGCGTAGCCGGGCGGAAGCGCAGCGCGAGCTGTCCCGACAACCACCGCCAGAATCAGGACGAGACTGCGAGTTAGTTGGCACATTATTGCGCGTGTACCGCGTCCACCGCAAACTGCGCGCCGGAAGCATGGCAAACGGTGCAGGCCTCGCCTAAGGCGCTAGTTGCCGGATCTCCGCCATTTGCAGCAAAGTGCGATGCCTCGGCCTTGGACACGTGACACCCGCTGCACGCCGACGAAATGGACTGCACAGGATTGATCCAGCCTTGCGGATCCATCACCTGGTTCAAACCCAGCGGCAGATTCGACTCGCTGCCGTTGACGTGGCACATGGAGCAGTTCTGCATGTAGTTCGAGCTCCCATTGGGGCCGAAGGCGGGATATAGCACGCCGGAGAAATCGGTAGTGTCGACGATGAAAGGATTCTTGGGGCCATCGGCTGCGGCATTCACGCCGTTGTGAATGCGGTGAACCATGACAGCCATGTTGATGGTTTGCGGCGTCTGACCTGCCGGACGCTTCGAGATATCGGTATTGGACGGATTGTGGCAGAGCACGCAGTATTCAGGATTGTTACGCCGGTTTCCGTGTTCAGTAAGGTTCACGTGACACTGATTGCAGTTGGTCTCCGCCACTACCGTGCGGCGCGGCTGCACTGCGGAACCGTCCACCGAGAAATAGGAAACCTGGTTCGGCGCGCCGCTTGACACTTCCTGAGCGGCGTTGGTCTTCGGGATAACGTTTTCCAGCCGCACGGATTCTACGCCGATGGCGTAGGTTCCCGTTGCGCTGGCCGGAATCGCGTGTTGGAACGTATACTTGCAGTTGCCGCTTGCGTCGCAAGTTCCTTGTGTACCGTCCTCCGCGACGTACCCAGGCGTAGTAACGTCGCTGCCGAAGCTGGTGTAGCCGTAATCGGACGTGGGACCAGCCATGGTGAACTTGAGACCGTCCAGCGTCGGATCGTTTAAGAGGATCACATTGCCGTTGAGATCCTTCACAGTAAAGGCGACCACGGGCTTTTGACCGGCCTTGGTATTCGTGATGCCCGTAATCGTAACGACGATGCTCGAAATGAGCGTATCGGGGTTCTGCGGATAAGTGGCCGGCGTATCGTTCGGCACCACGTGCGCGCCCATGATGGAGGCGTCGAAGGGCGTCTGACCCTGTGGAATATGGCAGTTCATGCATTGGCCATCGTTGGTCTGGAAACCGCCGGCGTGGTTCGCGCCGGTCGCGAAATTGACGTCATCGTGGCACGCTCCGCATGCGGCCCGGCTCGAGTTGGTCAGGAAAGCTTTAGCCTGCTTGGGAACCGCTGTGGGCGCGGTGCCTGGCGCGACGCCCGTACCCGGAGTAGGGCTGGCGGTTTGGCTGTGGCAAACTGCGCAACGCCGTGGGTCGGCCGGATCCACCACAGCCGAAAAATCGTTGGGGGAATTCATGTAGCCGTAAATAATGTAAGGAACGCCGGGCGTGGTAGGTGTCCCGATAACGCTCGGCAACTGCGACCCCATGTGGATCTTGTGCGCCATTACCTTCAGGTCCAGCGTGTTTCCAGAGGTGGGATCGGCGTTTTGCGGCTGGTGGCAAAGGACGCACTGTTCAAGGCCCACCGCGTGGCCACCGTGGAACACCAACTGGTCGTGGCAGGTGTTGCAACTCGCGGTTCGAATCACATCGCGGGTCACTGTAACAGCGGCGCCGTTTGGGACGAAGTTCAACGTGTTCCCGGCGTAGCTGGTGCCCAGATTGAACGACGTGAGATCGCGGCTGCCGACCACCCCCACGGTAGTGGTGACTGTCGGATCGAATCCCGCTGGGGCCTGCGCCAGAAACGTATATTGATACTCACCCGAGCCGGCAGAAGTGACAGTGCCGCCTCCTGTTTCGAAGGATGGCCGGGTGATGGTGCCCAATACGGGGCCAGTGGCCTGCCCGACAGTATAAGCCACATACTGCGTCTGCCCCTTCGGGATATAGGAGGCGATATACGTAAGGGACACTTCCCCCGGAGTGGTCACGCCTGCCGCGTCCAGAGGCAGCCCGGAAGGATCGGTGAGAGTGTAAGTCACACTGATGGCGCCGTCACTGGAGATTTTGGCTGAGTTGATGACGATTACCAAACCTGGGCGCACGAAGTTAACGAGCGCCGGATCTGCGTAAAATGCCTTGTCGCGCTTGGAATACTCATGCTTCTTCGTCTGACCTGTCAGGCAGAACACTATGAGAGCGATAAACGCCACAATCCGTAATACCAGATAGATCCGTATCATAATGGCCCCTGTCGCATTCGTACTGCGCTGTTGGAGAGATACTTCAAACCACGTTAGAGATCTATTAAACTTTCTCTCTCGGCTTCGTTACTTCGAAACGCAGCGGCGACAGGTGCTTAGCAGTTTCTCCGCTGAGCATCCGTGTCGCGCGCAGTCACAAGAAATAACTGGAATTTCGGTGACTCCATAACTTCGGTGATGGGGCATGCGGCTCCGTCAGTCGAGAGTTCGTTGAATTCCCGGGTTATGCCCACTACCGCGAGCACACAATATTGGAAATCTCACCGGTAAGACAGGGCATCCAGATGTTGGAGATTTATGAAGATCCTCACATTCGACACGACTCTCCGGGACGGTTCTCAGGGCGAAGGCGTGTCGTTCTCTGTGGATGACAAGCTGAAAATCACGCAGAAGCTGGACGGGCTCGGCATTGATTATATTGAAGGAGGCTGGCCGGGTTCGAATCCGAAAGATAAGGAGTTCTTCACTAGGGCGCGCGAGCTGAACCTGGAACATGCCCGGCTCACTGCCTTTGGTTCCACGCGGCTCGCTAAGAACAGGGTACACGAGGACCGTAACGTGCTCGCGCTAATCGAGGTCGGCACCCCCACTGTCTCGATCTTCGGCAAGACATGGGATCTTCACGTGTCCCGGGCGCTCGGAATAAGTCTGGACGAAAACCTGAAGCTGATCTCCGAGACAGTACGGCACCTGAAGAATCACGAAAAGGAGGTGATCTATGACGCGGAACACTTCTTCGACGGCTACACAGCGAACCCAGCCTACGCCCTTCAGACGCTTGAAGCCGCCAAACTGTCTGGTGCAGACGTGCTCTGCCTCTGTGATACGAACGGCGGCACACTCCCCAGACGCGTTCGCGAAATCGTCACGGAGGTACGCAGGCGCTTCGATGGAGTGATAGGCATCCACACCCACAATGACTCGGACGTTGCGGTCGCCAACACACTGGAAGCTGTCGATGCCGGTGCTACTCTTGTGCAGGGTTGCTTAAACGGCTATGGCGAGCGCTGCGGCAACGCCAACCTGGCGTCGATCATTGCCAATCTCGAATTACGGATGGGTCACACCACCATCGGCCGCGAAAAGCTAAAGAGTCTTTCCTCGGTGTCCACGTTCATCGCCGAGTCGGCGAACATACCTTTGCCGAATGACCAGCCGTTCGTTGGAAGGAGTGCATTTAGCCACAAGGGCGGCATACATGTAAGCGCTGTGCTCAAGGATCCCGCCACCTACGAGCATGTTGCGCCAGAGGTGGTTGGCAATCGCCGGCGCATTCTGGTGAGCGATCTTGCCGGGCGGGCCAACATCGTGTATCAACTCAAGCAACACGGACTGGGTGATGGGCTGGATGCAGAAGCGCGCTCCGAGCTGCTGGAGCGCATAAAACACATGGAACATAACGGCTACGATCTTGAAGCCGCCGAAGGGACTTTCGAGCTTCTGGTGCGCACTGCGCTGCACCCAGAGGTGCATTTGTTCGATGTAGACTTCTACGAAGTTACTGTTGGCGCGGATGACCGGCATCCACTGTACACCAACGCAACGGTCACCTTGCGCGTCTGCGATCAGTTGCACTCAGCCACCGCCACCGGTCACGGCCCACTGAATGCGCTACACAGCTGCTTACGGACCTGCCTTGCGAAACAGTATCCTCAAATCCAAGACGTGCTCTTGACTAACTACAAAGTCCGCTTGCTCGATGCGCACAAAGGGACCGCGGCCAAGGTTCGCGTGCTCATCGAGTGGACCGATCATCACGACAAGTGGTCAACGGTGGGCGTTTCCGACAACGTCGTCGAGGCGAGCTGGAACGCGCTGTTGGATGCCATGCGCCTGGAGCTCATGCGCGCCGCCGAGAAAGACAGCTCCCTTGAGAGATCGCACAAAACTGCCGCCACGTAACGAAGCGCTCTGACGGCCGCAGGCCTATGGGCCAGTGACAGAAGTGTTGGCGCAAATCTACAATTCGTACAAGGACGCCGCCAGCCGTTTCAGCCCGCGATCGCGCGCTATCACATCGAGTTGAATTGAAGTCCAGTCGGCCAGCATGACAGCTTCGTTCCCCTCACCATCGTAGGTCTTGAGGTAACCGCGGCATGACTCGCAGTAGTCAATGCGTAGGCCGCCTTCGCCTTCGACAGTCACAATCGAGATCCGGTGATCGTCTTGGTTTTCGCAGAACGGACATTTGGTTCGCTGGTAACGCCAGTGGGTAGTGCAACAACCACACGAGAGGAATCGGCGTCGCCCCGGATCGGAACCGACCAACTGGGCCATGGCGGGGAGAGATCCACAAGTCGGGCAGTAGCTGCGGAGCCAGCGCTCCTCTTCACGCCTTTTGGCGAACTCTTCCACCAATGGGCGCAGGTACGCAGAAATTACGGTCCAGCCAATGTACCGCAGTAGGCCAAGGCGCTGGGAAGCGAACGGATGGTCAAGCAAACGGCGCACCACACGGTGCGGCGCCGCTAGCTCACCACGTAGCTCCGCCTCGACTATCCGGATTTCGTCCGCCATCTGCGGCATGGGACTAGCGGTCAGCCGTTCGACCTTGGAGCGAATCATCTTCTCAGCAGGCAGCCAGTCGATCGCAACGGCGGAGCTGCGCAGAAGGGGTACGCCCGCGAGAAAATCGCCTAGGTAGTCGTCCCATTTAGGCATTTCAAAACTCGCGGCTGTAATTCCTGACGTCTCATTTTTGACCTGCGCAAGTAGGGACGCGACAGGGTGGAGATAAGGATGGCTCATCACCCAAGCGTCTTGAGTCATGCGATCAACGATTCCACGGGCGTCTCTTCTTTGGGAAGAACCGGCATAAGCCGTGCGCCCAGCCCAAAAAGGAAGATGGTAGCGGCGATGACACCTACTGAAATGCCCCATTCGAAGATAGATGGTGAATACGTCGATGGAGCGATCTGGGGCATTGGACCCTTCAAGTCCATAGCGAAGAGCACTGCGTTCGCGCGGTTGAGAACGATACCCAACGTGGTCAGCAGCGATGCGGTGAAGAGAATGGGGCGATTGGCCCGCTGCGACGCCCGTGCAAGCAGCGCCAAAGGAACAATTCCGCCCAGGACGATCTCCACCGCAAAGAGCGCGCCCATGCCGCCGGAAAATGCATTGGCCAGCTTGTTTCGAAGGGCCATATCGGCGAGGCGAAAACCCAGGTAGGTCAGAAGCGACCAGAAGGTGATCGCTCCCAAGGAGGACAGCTCCTCGATCCGGAGCCGTCGGCTCCACGCTTTGGCGATCCACACTTCGATCAGAATGACCAGCGCTGTGCCTGCCGGAATCGCCGACAGGAAAAATGATATAGGCATCGCGGGGGACCACCACTGCGGCGCAAGCTTTTCTGGCATCAGCAGCAGCAGAGAGCCGAGCGAACTCTGGTGCATGGTGGAGAAAGTTACAGCAGCGATGGCCAGCATGGCGGGCTCAAACCTCTTGCCGTCGGCCCGAAAGAGATAGGCGAGGAACGAGAACAGGACGGCGGCCGCTGCGGCATAGGCCAGCTTGCGCGAGAGCAGATAGACGAACAACGTCAGCGCAAAGGCCACATAAGCGCCAGACCAGCGCCGCCATAGCTCCATCGGTCGCTGGAGCCCCCATCGCTCGAACGGTACGGGCAGGAACTCCAGGAGCAAGATCGTAACATAGAGACCGACGCACCAGGAAACCTCGAACATCGCCGACTGCTTAGGAGCCTGAAGGGCAAGTTGATAGGAGTTCCAGGGCAAGCCGAGATCGGCGACCAGCGTGACCATGACGAACGAGTAGCTCAACAGACCCATGTACACGGCCGAACGGCCCATCGAGTAAAGGTCCTTACGCTGGAAGATGTAAATGATACCAGCAGTCGCGAATGCGCCGGCAGCCAGTGCGATCCAGACCAGATCGAAGACAATCCACAGACCCCAGGCGTAAGTGTCGGAGAGATTGGTGCTCCCCCCCATGCCTAAGATGAAACGGGCGATGAGGGAAATCAGGCCAAACGCCATAAGTGCCATCAGAATACCGTTGAACGGAGTCCAAAGAGGAGCTTCCAGCAACTCAAAGCTGGGGTGATGGCTGTGATCCTCGGCAGGTAGCGATTCCGTTCGCGCCTCTGCCATTACAGCGGCCTTGCGTTTCAGAAATGAGTAGGTGATGCCAAGTAGCGCCCCCACGGCTAACACGGCCGGCGGGACTGAATGGAGAGCGCTTCTGGACAACCCCGGATATGGCTTGGAGTCAAGGGTTGGGAATCCCAATTTTTCGAACGGAACCGAGGATAAATACAACACGCTGGTGCCGCCCGCTTCTTGTTCTCCATAGATGTGGTCTACGTATTTCTCAGGCCGTTTCGCAATACGGTTGTGCGCCTCCTGGAGCATCTCGTCCCGTCCGCCGAAAAGCAGGGCATCCGCCGGGCAGGCCTTGACGCAGGCCGGTACGACAATGTTTTCACGAAAACTTCTGCTCTCGTCTTCGGTGAGCGCTTGTCCGTTGCGGCTCTCGGGGACCGGCAGATCAGATCGGTCCGCGCAGTGTGTACACTTCTGAATCTTGGGGGTGAGCGTGTCCCATTGCGTTGTGGGTACACCCCAGGGACATGCCCAGATGCAGTAGCGGCAGCCTATGCATTCGTTCCCGTCGTACGTTACCACTCCGTCCGGTCGTCGATCCAAGGCCGTGGTCGGACAAGCCGAAACACACGCAGGCTCCAGACAGTGCAGGCACCGCCGCATCGTGAAAAGATAGTCCAGCCCGCCTTGGGCCTGCTCATTGGGCAGCTCATGAAACGTGATCAAGGTCAGGGTCTCGGCGCTGAGAGTGGCAGGATTCTGAAGGCCCAGGTTCCATTCGAGTTCCGTATCTTCCCCATCGCGATCGTTCCAGTGCTTGCACGCCACTTGACAGGCGCGGCAGCCGATACACTTCGTAATGTCGATCAGCGTTGATTTAATTGGAGTCGCGCTCATGCCCTTCTTCCTCCGCGACCGGATTTTGTTACCTGCTGGGGTGCCTTCACCACATTCACCAGGCAGGCCTTCGTTTCCTGAGTCCCTGCTCCAGGATCGACTGCGTCGATTGTGAGATGGTTGGCGCTTGCACCCGTCGATAGCCCCTTGAATCCCCAGTTATATGGCATCCAAACGATCGTGACTTCGTGTCCGTTCACCTGCAGCGTTTTCATTCTCGCCGTAACAATGGCTTTCACCAGGACTTCGCCCCGTGCTGACGACACCTTAACCAGGTCGCCACTTTTCACCGCCAGCTTCGCCGCCAGAGATTCCGGCAGCTCGATCATAGGCTCGGGAACGAGTTCGTTCAGCCAAGGAATGTTCCGTGTAGTGGAGCCTGCGCACCAATGCTCGGCTACCGTGGAGGTCATTAAGACATACGGAAAGTCCTTTACCTTACCGATGGGATGGTAACCTTCCACGCGCGGATATTTGAGCAGCGGGTTCTGGCGGACATCTGGGTGCAGCAGGTTTTCCACCGGACTCTCAACCGGCTCGTACATTTCAGGCAAGGGACCGTCTTTCGGCACGTAGCTCGAATCGCGAGGAATGTGCGGATTCTTCGGATCCGGATCTTCATAGACTGCGGCGAACAAACGTCCCACGCCTTCCGCATTCATGTGAAAGGCCCGCTGGCCGTTCGGAGTGCCCGGTCCGTCGGTCAGAACAGGGACGTCAGGCACGTCGTAACCGGCCCAGCGCTTGGCCGTTTCATCCCACCAGACGATGGGTTTCGACCCTGGATAAGGCTTGCCATCCCCATCACACGAGGCGCGGTTGTAAAGTACCCGCATATTGTTCGGCCAGGTCCATGCGAAGTTTGGGTACAAGCCCAACCCCCCTGGATCGGTTCGGGAGTCGCGGCGCTTGGAGAGGTTTTCTCCGCGGCTGAATACGCCCGCATAGATCCAGACTCCCGAAGAGGTGGATCCGTCAGCCTGCAGGTCACCCACTTTGCTGACAAGTTCGCCGGCCTTGAGGCCTGCACTCGGAATGTCCCGAAGGGCTCGTCCATTCATCTCGCGCAGCACATCCTCAGGAGTGGTGTATGTCCAAAAGGATTTCTTGATGATTTCGTCTTTCGGATCGGTTGAGTCATTCAGCAGATCCCGCACGCGCCGGAACACTTTATCCACAATTTCGCCGTCCGGCTTGGCCTGGCCTGGGGGTTTTACGGGAGCGTAGCGCCACTGCACCATCGCTCCGGAGTTGGTGATGCTCCCTTGCTTTTCCATGAAAAATGCGGCGGGCAGCAACAGGACTTCGGTGTGAATGGACTTAGGATCGGCACCGGGGCGCTGCCAGAATGCCGCCGTCTCCGTTTCCCACAGCTCCTGGACGACCAGGAATTCTAGTTTGTCCAATGCATCGAACGTCAGCCTCAAGTTCGGCGTCGTCACGGCGGGGTTCTGCCCAACGATCCAGAGCATCTTGAGCGAGCCCGCCAGAGCGCTTTCGAATATTCCAAACGTGCTGTAGTCTTTCGATGCGTTTCTCTTAGGCAGCCAGGCGTAAGCGAACTCGTTCTCTGGAGTTGCGGCATCCCCGTAGAAAGCCTTCAGCATGTTGATCAGGAACTTTCGCCGCAACGTCCCGTTATTGTCCGTCCAGGAAGTCAGCGTGGGTTCGGTGTGAACCGGATAGGTTAGATACCCAGTTGTGTAGTTGTTCAGCAGTCCCATGTCGCACGCGCCCTGAACGTTCGGCTCGCCGCGAAGCGCATTTACCCCGCTACCCGGTTTGCCGATGTTGCCAAGCAGGAGTTGCAGTATGGTAAATGCGCGGATGCCCTGCACCCCGGTGGTGTGCTGAGTCATCCCTAACGCGTACATAATCGTACCGGGGCGGTTCTTGGCCATCGTCTCGGCAATGAGTTTGATCTGCGCCGCCGGGATTCCTGTCATATGCTCGCCCGCTTCGAGCGTGTACCGGGCGAAGAACGTCCGCAGCCGGGTGAAGATACATTGCGGATCATCCAGACTCCGGGCGACACGGGGCCGTCCAGCGCCATCCAGCTGGTAACCCCAGCTTTCCGTGCGGTACTTGCGATGCTCTTCGTCGAAACCGCTGAACAGCCCATCCTTGAAATCAAATGCCGAATCGCCGAGCATCAGAGCGTTGGTATGGGCGCTGACATACTCCTCGTCATAGAGCTCGTTAACGAGGACGTAGTTGATCATCGTGTTCAGAAACGCGGCATCGGCGCCGGGGCGGATCCGTGCGAATATGTCCGCCCCCGCGGAGGTCCGGGTGAATCGCGGGTCGACATGAATAAGGATGGCGCCATTTTCCTGCGCCTTCCGGATCCACTTCATCGCCAT
>Ga0206991_10168_pt1 | contig 20153 bp, 18 predicted proteins | sample Alteio_BWMinCont_9_FD_153286 | JGI IMG/M metagenome (GOLD analysis project Ga0206991, IMG submission 153286) | Enriched cells from forest soil in Barre Woods Harvard Forest LTER site, Petersham, Massachusetts, United States -... | ecosystem: Environmental > Terrestrial > Soil > Temperate forest >...
GAATGAAATGGTCACCGCCGGAAACAGCCCCTGATGATTCACCGCGAGCGGCGCCACCGAAGCCTGGTAACGGCTGATGGCATTGAGCGGCACGGTACCGCCCTGCGGACCGTATACATAGATCTGCTTCAAGAACTCGGGGTCCTGCCAGAAGCGCGGCGCCGCTTCCATCACCACGTGATACTGATTGAGCGACGTATACATGGTGGAGACCTGGCGCTGGCCGTAAGCGTCGTAGAGAGTGTTGTCGATGGTGGATGGAGTAATGCCCAGGCGCGAAGCGGTGTCGCGATCGAAAACCACGCGCACACGCAGACCGTTCACTTGCTGATCGGTTGCCACGTCGCGCAGCTCGGGGATCTCCTTGAGGCGCTCGACCATCTTGGGAACGAAGGTATTCAGCTCGGCTGCATTGGGATCCTCGAGCGTGTACTGATATTGCGTGCGGCTCACGCGATCTTCCACCGTCAGATCTTGCACCGGCTGCATGTACAGCGTGATGCCCGCCACTTTGGTCAACTCCGGCTGCAGGCGGCGGATGACGTCGCTCGCGCTGATTTTCCGGTCTTCAAGCGGCTTCAGATTGATCTGAATGCGTCCCGTGTTGAGCGTGGTGTTGGTTCCATCGATACCAATGAACGAAGACAGGCTCTCGACGGCCGGGTCCTGCAGAATCACTTTGGCCAGCGATTGCTGCCGCTGGGACATAGCCCGGAACGAGATGGTCTGCTCGGCTTCGGAAACTCCCTGGATCACGCCGGTATCTTGAACCGGAAAGAAACCTTTCGGAATCTTGATGAACAAAACAAACGTAAAGGCTAATGTCGCCACGGCGACCGCCAACGTTAGCGGCTGATTCCGCAGCACCCAGCGCAGGGTTTTCGCATACAGCGCGATCACGGCCTCGAAGCCACGTTCGGAAGCGCGGTAAAACCACCCCTGCTGGCTTTCCGGCCGGTGCTTCAAAATCTTCGCGCACATCATGGGCGTCAGAGTCAGCGAAACGATGGCCGATACCAGGATGGTCACGCTGAGCGTCACGGCGAACTCGCGGAACAGGCGCCCCACAATGTCGCCCATGAACAGCAGTGGAATCAGCACCGCGATCAACGATACGGTGAGCGAAACGATGGTGAAGCCGATCTGCTCGGAACCAAGCAGCGCGGCCTGGAGCGGACGCTTACCCTCTTCGAGATAACGCGAGATGTTTTCGATCATCACGATCGCGTCGTCCACCACGAAGCCGGTCGAAATGGTCAGCGCCATCAACGACAGATTGTTCAGGCTGTAGCCGAGCAGGTACATCACGCCGAACGTGCCCACCAGCGACAACGGCACCGCGACGCTGGGAATAATGGTGGCCGACAAATTTCTGAGAAACAGGAAGATCACCAAAACCACCAAACCGATGGTCAGCATCAGTTCGAACTGAACGTCCGACACCGAGGCCCGGATGGTATTGGTTCGATCGGTCAGAATCTTGACTTTTATCGACGAGGGCAGCGACGCTTGCAACTGGGGAAGCAGCGCCTTGATGCGATCCACTACCGCGATGATGTTCGCACCCGGCTGCCGCTGGATGTTCACAATCACGGCCGGCGACTCGTTGATCCAGGCCGCCTGACGGACGTTCTCGACATCGTCCACTACGGTGGCGATATCGCTCACGCGCACCGGCGAGTTGTTCCGATAAGCCACAATCATCGTGGAGTAGTCGGCGCTCGAAAGCATCTGATCGTTCGCGCCGATTTGATAGGCCTGATGCGCGCCGTCGAAATTGCCCTTGGCTTGGTTGACATTCGCGGCGGTGATGGCATTGCGCAGGTCTTCCAGGTTCAGGCCGTACGAGCCGAGAGCCGTGGGATTGGCCTGAATGCGCACCGCGGGCTTTTGGCCTCCGCTGATGCTGACCAGGCCCACGCCCGGCAGCTGCGAGATCTTCGGCACCAAACGCGTGTCGGCGAGATCTTCCACCTTGGAAAGCGCCAGCGCATCGGACATCAACGCCAGGGTCAGGATCGGGGTGTCGGCGGGGTTTACCTTCGCGTAAATCGGAGGCACGGGCAGATCCGCCGGCAGGTAGGTCCCCGAGGCATTAATGGATTGCTGCACTTCCTGCTCGGCCACGTCGATGTTCAGACTCAAGTTGAATTCCAGCGTGATCACCGAGCTGCCATCGGAGCTGGTGGACGTCATCTGCTGCAGTCCGGGCACTTCACCGAACTGGCGCTCGAGCGGCGCGGTAACGGACGACGCCATAACATCCGGACTCGCTCCCGGGTAGAAAGTGATGATCTGGATGGTGGGGTAATCCACTTCCGGAAGCGCCGACACAGGCAGTTGTTTGTAGGCTACGGCGCCCACCAACAGGATTCCGGCCATCAACAGCGAAGTGGCGACGGGCCGGACAATGAACGTCCGAGAAGGGTTCATGACAGTGAATGGCTCACGACGCGGGTTCAGCGCCGCGCTTGTGCGGCCTGCCCTCGCCGGGTTTGCCGCCGCCCCGCTTTCCCGCGGTCGGATTCTCGCCGGGAATCTGCACGTTCACCTTGCCGCCTTCCTCCAGGCGGTCCACGCCTACCGTCACCACGGCGTCGCCCGGCTCCAGGCCCGCGGCGACTTCGGACACATCACCCTCAGTGGTTCCGACCGTGATCGGCCGTACGGTGACGGTCTGATCGGGCTTCACCAGCCAGACATAGGTGCCTTGCGAATTACGCTGAATCCCCGAGTTCGGCAGCAACGTAATATTCTGTTTCTGCTGCACCAGCAAACGCGCATTCACGAACTGGCTAGGGTATAGCGTGCCCTCCCCGTTGGCGAACACAGCGCGCAGCTTCAAAGTGCCAGTGGTTGGATCGATTTGGTTGTCAACGGTTTCCAGCTTGCCTTCCGCCAGCTTTTTCTTATTCTCGCGATCCCACGCTTCCACCATCAGTTCCTGACCGGCGTGCAGGCGCTGAAGAATGGGCGGGAGCTGATCCTCGGCGGTGGTGAAGATTACGCTGATGGGATCAAGTTGCGTAATCACCACCAGCCCATTCGCGGAGGTGGATTGCACGATGTTGCCAGGATCCACCAGCCGTAAGCCCACCAGGCCCGTGATGGGCGACGTGATGTGGCAATACACCAGATTCAGCTTGGCGCTATCGATCTGCGACTGATCGGTCCTTATGGTGCCCTCATATTGAGTCACCAGCGCAACCTGGGTGTCGAGCTGCTGCTGGGGAATCGCGTCCTGCTTCATCAGCGTCTTGTACCGGTCCAGATCGAGGTTGGCGTTCTTGAGCAGCGCCTGGTCGTGGATGAGCTGACCCTCGGCCTGCTCCAACTGGACCTCATAGGGACGCGGGTCGATCTCCAGCAGCAAGTCGCCTTGGTGGACGATCTGCCCCTCTTTGAACAGGACCTTCATCAGTTGTCCGGTTACCCGGGAATTCACGGTTACGGTGTAGATGGGCGTCACCGCGCCCAGGCCGGTCACGAAGACTTTAATATTGGCTTTGGTCGCTCGCACCGCCACCACTTCCGACGTCCCGCCACCCGCCCCGCGACGCCCCTTGCCGCCCTTTGCCGTGCCTTGCGGCGTCCCATTGCCGCTCGGCAACAGAGTCTTGAGCTTGGGCCATTGCCAATACCCGGCTGCAGCCAGCGCCAGCAGAAGCACCCACCAAATCCATCCCCGCCGAGGCGGTTGTGGGGGACTGCTTCGGACATCGCTTGGCCCGTGAGGAGGGCGCTCCAAAGGATTTGGCTCCAGAGTAGGGGCGGTCTCGACCGCCGTCGGCGTAGCGTTCTTCATATCCTCAGAATGACGGGTCCTAGAGTTACTAACGACAGCATACTCCGGTTCGTTACAGGATTACTTAAGCACCCACCAGTCTTAGCCCAAAAGAGCCATCCGCCGCGGACAAACAAGGGGATTGGCTGCTCCATATTGTAAGTTTCTGTAATCCGGCAATCGACCGCGATCCTCCCATATCGCCGCGGTCCTTCCGAAACACGGCGCTCTGTAATTGTTCGAAGAGGTGAAGACTATTCTCGCATGGGAGGCGAGGATCGTATCTGCACAAAAATGCATTCGTGACAGCCACTCCCCTCTCAAGGTACGCTGGAAAAATGGACATTAATAAAATGCTGGCGGACCTTCGGACCGAACGGGAACAAATCTCCGAAGCGATCGTCGTGTTAGAACGCCTGACAATTGGACAGGGAAAACGACGAGGCAGGCCGCCCAAGTGGCTGACGGAAGTGAAGCGGCGCGGGAGGCCGAAAGGCAGCAAGAATAAGCCGAAGCCGGCGTGACGTTGGTACGCCCGGCGGGCTCTGCCCGACAGCGGCAGACTATTTCCCCCTGATCGAAGGGCGAATATTTTTGCCAAAAAACTCAACTTAGATACCCCAAAAACGTCTGTGGGTGGGTAGTTTCACTGCGATCGTTTTTTCGCACGGCGCAGAGCGGCTGCTCACCTGTCAGTGGTTCGTCCCGGCTTACGCAACGGTTCCAAACAGCGCCCCGACGCCGGCGGTCACCGCCATGGCCAGTGCACCCCAGAAAGTGACGCGTATGGCGCCCACCGTTATGCTTGCGCCGCCCACGCGCGCAGCCAGCCCGCCCAGCAGCGCCAGGAACAGGAGTGAGGTTCCAAACACCAACGAGATCAGGGCTGCCTGTGGGGCTAGGGCTGTAACCACGAGCGGCATGGCCCCTCCAACCCCGAAGCTGGCAGCTGAGGCCAGCGCAGCCTGAAGGGGACGCGCAGTGAGAGACTTGGAGAGGCCCAGTTCGTCGCGAGCATGCGCGCCCAGCGCGTCATGAGCCATTAACTGCTGGGCCACCTGTTTCGCGAGCGCAGCATCCAGGCCGCGCGCGACGTAAATGTCCGCCAGTTCCTTGTGTTCTCCCTTATCGTCTGCTTTGAGTTCCGCGCGCTCCTGTTTTAGGTCGGCTTGCTCGGTGTCTGCCTGGGAGTGTACGGACACGTACTCGCCGGCAGCCATCGACATGGACCCCGCTACCAGGCCGGCCACCCCGGCCACCAATACATTGACGTGCGTGGTGTGCGCAGAGGCGACACCCAGCACCAGACTCCCAGTGGACAGAATGCCGTCGTTCGCGCCCAACACCGCCGCCCGCAGCCAGCCGATGCGTCCTATGCGGTGCTGTTGCTTGCTACGTGCCGTCATTTATCAATTTATCGTCATTTATCAATTCATCAATGCTACATGGTACAAGGAGATCGCGCCGTTGTAATCTTTCCGTAGCGAGCGCGCGCTAATCTGGAGGCGTATGACGGCCCCCAGCTCCGAAGAAGCGCTCAAGGTGGACGAGCTTCGCAAGATGGACGCCTACTGGCGCGCCTGCAACTATCTTTGCGCGGGGATGATCTACCTGCGTGACAACCCTCTGCTCAGGCAACCGCTGCGCCCTGAGCATTTCAAGAATCGACTGCTGGGGCACTGGGGCTCCGACCCCGGCCAGACGTTCGTCTGGGTGCACCTCAATCGCGTCATCAAAAAATATGGCCTGGACATGATCTATATTTCCGGCCCAGGACATGGCGCACCGGCGGTGATCTCGAACTGCTACCTGGAAGGAACCTATTCTGAGATCTATTCGGACAAGAGCCAGGACGAGGCCGGCATGCTGAAACTGTTCCGCGCCTTCTCTTTCCCCGGCCAACTTGGGAGCCATTGCACACCGGAGGTGCCCGGGTCTATCCACGAGGGCGGCGAGCTGGGCTACAGCATCTCGCATGCGTTCGGGGCGGCGTTCGACAATCCCGATCTGATCGTCAGCGTGGTGGTCGGCGACGGCGAAGCAGAGACCGGGCCGCTGGCGACGTCCTGGCATTCCAATAAATTCTTGAACCCGATTCGGGATGGCGCCGTGTTCCCGATCCTGCATTTGAACGGCTACAAGATCGCCAATCCCACGCTGTTAGCTCGCATCGAACCCCAGGAGCTCGAAGATCTGTTCAAGGGGTATGGATGGAAGCCGCACTTTGTCGAGGGCGACGACCCACAACCGATGCACCAGAAAATGGCTGCGACGGTGGAAGCTTGTGTGCAAGAGATCCGCGCGATTCAAGCGGAGGCGCGCAGCACGGGCAAGCCGGACCGGCCGCGCTGGCCCATGATCATTTTGCGATCGCCCAAGGGATGGACGGGACCCAAGGAAGTGGACGGCCATAAAGTCGAGAACTTCTGGCGCGCGCACCAGGTGCCGGTGCTGGACGTGCAATCGAATCCCGGGCACCTGCGGATCGTCGAACAGTGGCTGCGCAGCTATCGTCCGGACGAGCTCTTCGACCCCCAGGGAGCCCTGATCCCCGAGTTGCGCGATCTGCCGCCCACCGGAGATCGCCGGATGAGCGCCAACCCTCACGCCAATGGTGGGAAGCTGCGTAGATCTCTCGATCTTCCCAATTTCTGTGACTACGCGGTTCCGGTGGATAGCCCTGGCGCGAAGAAGATCTCACCCACGGAAACCATGGGCAAATTTTTGCGCGACGTGATGCGCCGCAACATGACCATCTTCCGTGTTTTCGGCCCCGACGAAACTGCATCCAACCGTCTGCAGGATATTTACGAAGCAAGCTGGAAGACCTGGCTCGCCGCCATCAAGCCGGAAGACGCTGACGGCACCGACATCGCTCCCGATGGCCGGGTGATGGAGATGCTGAGCGAACACACGCTCGAAGGCTGGCTGGAAGGCTACCTCCTCACGGGCCGGCATGGGCTGTTGAGCACTTATGAAGCGTTCGTCCACGTCATCGATTCCATGTACAACCAGCATGCGAAATGGCTGGAGAAGGCCAAGGCCGAGGTCGACTGGCGCGCTCCCATCGCTTCGCTAAACCTGCTGATCACGTCGCTGGTCTGGCGCCAGGACCACAACGGTTTCACCCATGAAGACCCGGGCTTTCTGGATATTGTGAGCAATAAAAGCGCGGAAATCACCCGAATTTACCTGCCTCCAGACGCGAATTGTCTGCTCAGCGTCGCCGGCCACTGCCTGGCCAGCAAAGACTATGTCAACGTGATCGTCGCCGACAAACAGCCGCACCTGGTCTATCTGGATATGGATGCCGCTATCATCCACTGCACCAAGGGCATCGGCATCTGGGAGTGGGCCAGCACCGATGCGGGAGCGGAGCCGGACGTCGTGATGGCCAGCGCGGGCGATATTCTGACCGCGGAGGCGCTGGCTGCCGTCGCCATCCTCAGGCAAAGCTTCCCGGACTTGAAGATCCGCTTCGTGAACGTCGTCGATCTGTATCGCCTGCAGCCGGAATCAGAACATCCCCACGGACTTTCCGATCGCGATTTCGATTCCCTTTTCACCAAAGACAAGCCAGTTATATTCAATTTTCACGGATATCCCTGGCTAATTCACAAATTCACTTATCGCCGAACGAATCACGGGAACATTCACGTGCGCGGCTATAAGGAAAAAGGCAATATCAACACGCCGCTGGAACTTGCGATCCGCAATCAGGTGGATCGCTTCACGCTGGCGATCGACGTGATCGATCGCGTCCCCAAACTGCAAGGCCCTGGCGCACAGCTCAAGGAGTGGCTGAAGGGGCAGATCATCGAAAGCATCAACTATGCATATAGCGAGGGTTTGGACAAGCCCGAAATCCGCGACTGGAAGTGGCCATCGACGCCAAAGGACGGTGGGAAACATTGAGGACGGCGAACTAAGGTGAGGACGGCGAACTAAAGTGCCGAGTTCCGACCTGGCAGAGCCAGCTGCGCCCCGGGACCATCCGCCGATTCCCGCTAAGTCCAAGAACCAAGCCATTCATGTTTCGCCCGCTGTAATCGACGCCGCCCGCAAGGATGGCGAAGAACTGCTTCAGTCATTGCGGACGAGCGCCACGGGCCTGACGCAAGCGGAAGCTGAAGAGCGCGCACGCACGGCGGGGCCGAATGAGGTAGCGCAAGAGCGCCGGCAAGGCTGGTTCGTCCGCCTGCTGAAAATTGTCCGCAACCCGCTGGTTATCCTGCTGGGGACTCTGTCGGCAATTTCATTCGCGACCGGCGATGCGCGCGCCGGAACCGTGATGGCGGCCATGGTGGTGCTCAGCGTCACGCTCCGCTTCGTCCAGGAGGCCCGTGCGGACGCGGCGGCGGCAAAGCTCAAGGCCATGATCCACGTCACCGCTACCGTCTTCCGGGATGGCGAGCCAAAGGAGATGCCGCTGCGCGACCTGGTGCCCGGCGACATCATCAAGCTCTCTGCGGGCGACATGGTGCCGGGCGACGTGCGCGTGCTTTCTTCCAAAGACCTCTTCGTCAGCCAGGGAAGCCTCACCGGGGAGTCGTTCCCCGTGGAGAAATTTCACGACCCTCAAACCAAGGATGCCAGTTCACCCACCGAGTTGAATAACACATGCTTCATGGGGACCAGCGTCGAAAGCGGTACGGCCACCGCGGTGGTGGTTACCACGGGGATCAACAGCTATCTCGGGAGCATGGCCGGGTCCATCACGGCGGAGCCTCCGCCCACCAGCTTCGATCAGGGGCTCAATCGCTTCACCTGGTTGATGATCCGGCTCATGGCGGTGATGGTTCCGCTGGTGTTCCTCATCAACGGGTTCACCAAGCACGATTGGAAGAGCGCCTTTTTCTTCGCGATGGCGGTGGCCGTGGGCCTCACACCGGAGATGCTTCCTATGATCGTCTCGGTCTGCCTCTCCAAAGGTGCGCTGGCCATGAGCCGCAAGAAGGTGATCGTCAAGCGGCTGAACGCCATTCAGAACTTTGGCGGCATGGACGTCTTATGCACCGACAAAACCGGCACGCTCACTGAAGATCGCGTCGTTCTACAGCGGCATTGCAACGTGGCGGGGAAGGAAACCGAGGAGGTCCTTTTAGACGGCTACCTGATCAGCTACTTCCAGACCGGCCTGAAGAACCTGCTCGACCGGGCGATCCTGGATAGCCCCGACTTCCACGAGAAAGCTTTGGTCGAGAAGTACAAAAAGCTGGACGAAATCCCCTTTGACTTCACCCGGCGCATGATGTCCGTATTGATCCAGGATCCCGAAGGCAAGGCCATCCTGCTCACCAAGGGCGCTCCGGAAGAAGTTTTCCACCAGTGTTCGCACTTCGAGCTGGAGGGGAAGCTGTCGCCGATGGACCCCAACTTGATAGTCGGGCTGAAGGAAGAATACGAAAGCTTGAGCAACGATGGCTTCCGGGTACTGGCAGTCGCAACCAAGGAGATTGCTGGGAAGCAGATCTGCGCTAAAGAAGACGAGCGGGACCTGGTGCTGAAGGGGTACGTCGCGTTCCTGGACCCGCCCAAGAAAACCGCCGGGCAGGCCATCCAGGCCCTTCACAACCACGGTGTCGCGGTGAAAATCCTGACTGGCGACAACCAACTGGTTAGCCGAAAGGTCTGCAAGGACGTCGGCCTTGCGGCCGAACCCATGCTCCTGGGCGGCGATGTGGAAAAAATGTCGGATGCCGAGCTGGCCGAAGCGGCGGAAAAGACCACGCTCTTCGCGCGGCTGTCTCCTGCCCATAAGCAGCGCGTGATTCGCGTCCTGCGGGACAAAGGACACGTGGTAGGTTTCATGGGCGACGGAATCAACGACGCTCCGGCCTTGAAAGCCGCAGACATCGGCATCTCAGTGGATACCGCTACCGACATCGCCAAGGAGTCGGCGGATCTGATCTTGCTGGAAACGGATCTGATGGTCCTGGAAGGCGGTGTGGTGGAGGGCCGGAAGGTCTTCGCGAACATCCTCAAGTACATCCGCATGGGGGCGAGCTCGAACTTCGGCAACATGTTTAGCGTACTGGGAGCGAGCGCTTTCCTGCCCTATATTCCGATGGCGCCGATCCAGGTGCTGACCAACAACCTGCTGTATGATTTCTCGCAAGTGCCGATCCCGACCGACGCCGTGGATGACGACCAAGTGTCGCGGCCGCGGCCCTGGAACATCGCCGAGATTACGCGCTTCATCCTTTTTATTGGCCCCATCAGCTCGATCTTCGACTACACCACCTTCTTCGTCATGCTTTGGGTTTTCCATTGTTGGGACCCATCCCGCGCATCGGTATTTCAGACCGGCTGGTTCGTCGAATCGCTGATGACGCAGACGCTCATTATTCACGTCATCCGCACGAATAAGATTCCGTTCATCCAGAGTCGCGCAAGCCGGCCGCTGACGTTGACGACATTATCCATCATGGCCTTCGGAGCATGGTTGCCATACTCTCCGCTGGCTTCTTCGCTGGGGCTGGCGCATCTTCCGGCGCTGTACTGGCCGATCCTGATGCTGACACTGCTTAGCTATGTGATGCTTACGCAAGCGATCAAAGTTTGGTTGCTGCGGAAGAAGTGGATATAGCCGTGAGCTTCAGCAACCAGCGAGCGCGTATACTCAAATTGCTATGAATCTCGAACGCTTCAAACAACGGCTGCTCGAAAAACAACGCGAACTTCGGTCAGAGATCGCGCGTCTGGGAGAGGAAGCGCGCGATTCGGGGGGGGCTGAGGTCAGAGATTCTACCGATGACGCCACTTCGTCGCAAGGCATATCGGAATCGCTTCAGGAAGAAGCCCTGGCGTCAGAGACCCTGATCCAAGTCGAGGACGCTTTGAAGCGTATTGAAAGCGGCGCCTTCGGCAAGTGCATCGCCTGCGGACGCGAGATTGAAACGGCCCGCCTGGAAGCCGTTCCCTGGGCGGCTTATTGCTTGAAGGACCAGGAGAAACAGGACCAGGCAGCGCGCGTTCCGCTGGGCGGTTCCTCGCTCTGATTTGCTCACCGCTGCGCGGCTGGCGCCCCCGTCAGATTAAGATAGTTTAGTTGTCTCACAGCCCAGTTCGCTCCATAATGTAAGTGTTTAGATTTGCCCCTATGGGGATAAGGAGCAGAATATGTTTCGTAAAGGATTGATTGGGCTAGTTCTCGCGAGTGCCCTCACGTTCAGTGCGGTCGGCGCGGAAGTGATTGTTCGGGTCGCGCCGCCGGCCCCGATTGTCGAGACGCGGGTGGTGGCGCCGGGTCCAGGTTATGTTTGGATAGGCGGGTATCACCAGTGGAACGGGAGTGCTTACGCCTGGGTTCCCGGCAGATGGGCACTGCCGCCGCGGCCACATGCACGCTGGGTTGCACATCGGTGGGTGCGCCGGAATGGCGGATGGGTCTTTGTTGAAGGGCGTTGGCGCTAGGCTAGATCCTCGCTGCGACCGCTTTACTGTTGGTTAGAATCGACTGGTTAGAATCGATGCGTGACATTGCGCGGGGCGGGAGAACCTGCCCCCGCCCGGTCCGCCATGAAGGCAGCAATTCTCAGGGCTCCGGCTAATATCCGGGAGAATCCGCTAACTGTCGCAGAGGTTCCGCAGCCTCAGGCTGGGCCCGGGCAGGTGTTGCTGCGAGTTCGCGCCTGCGGGGTCTGCCGTACGGACCTCCACATCGTGGAAGGTGAACTGGCGCCGTTGCGCTCGCCGCTCATTCCCGGACACCAGATCGTGGGTGACATTGTGGATGGAGGCGGGCCGCATCTTCCGGTCGGCGCCCGCGTCGGTGTTTCCTGGGTTGGCGGCGTCGACGGGACATGCCCGTATTGCCGGCGAAATCTGGAAAACCTGTGCGACTCGCCGACGTTCACCGGCTATACAGTGGACGGCGGCTATGCCGAATATGCGCTCGCGCGCGAGGATTTCGTTTTCCCTTTGCCGGCCAGCCTCGACGATCTGCACGCTGCGCCTTTGCTCTGCGCCGGTATTATCGGCTTCCGCAGTCTGCGCGTGGCTGGTGTGGAACCCGGCGACAACGTTGGGCTATTCGGCTTCGGCTCCTCCGCCTCGCTGGCCATCGCGGTGTTGCTGGCCTGGAAATGTAACGTCCACGTCTCAACCCGGGGTGAATCGCACCGGCGCCTGGCAGTTTCGCTGGGAGCAAGGTGGGTCGGCGACGAACACGAGAAACCGCCTGTGGAACTGGATCGCGCCGTCACGTTCGCTCCGAGCGGTGAGGTGGTGATTGCGGCCCTTTCCAGTCTCCGAAAAGGTGGAGTGGTCGCGATCAACGCGATCCACCTCGACCGGATTCCTCAGTTCGATTACGACCGGCTGCTGTGGGGCGAGCGCCAGATTCGCAGCGTCGCAAATATGACTCGGGCCGATGCACGAGATTTTCTCGGCTTGGCGGCCACGATAGGGCTGCGCCCGCAGGTCACGTCCTTCCCACTCGATCAGGCCAACCAAGCCCTGGCTGCGATTGAGAGCGATTCCGTGGATGGATCTGCAGTGATTGTTCCCTAGCGTAGGGGAACGGGTTCAATTTGTCACGGTCGCAGTCTAGTCAAGGAGCGCATATTTTATCTTGCAGACCAGCCGGCGCCAACTGCCTGAAGTCCCCGAGATTGAAGGTGTAAATACGCTCCACCGCGGACTTTGCCGCGCAGCGCAGCAGCAGCAGAACGTCGAAAATTCTCGCGCCGCTCCATCCGCCGCTAGCCATCGTGTTCAGTACCTCCATATAAGAATGTCTGGATGAGGGGCTGAATTTTCTTGTTCTACCGACCCCCCGGGGGGTATTACGTAAGTAGTTATGAGTTTCATATCCCGTTCATTCCTTGCTAGTTACATTGGCGATGGAGCTGGCTTGAAGTAGTCTCTGAGTTATCCAACGAGCGGCGACCTGAAGGCGCTCCTCCTCGATGATCTGTAGCCGGGCAGGTGTTGAAGTCCGCGCGCTGAGACATCGACATAACGTGATCCTTAGTTCTTCCTGAGGTCACCACATCCCGGCCTCGAGTATGATCCGGTCGACCCGTCTTCGACGAGTTCGACGGTCGACCCATCTTCGACGACTTTGATGGTCGGCTCGTCTTCGTCGTCCTCGAATTGAGTCCTTGAGCCGGTTGGCGAACTGACAGGAGTGGCGAGCTCAACCTGCTGTACACGTTGCATCTGCTGGACCTGTTCCGTTAACTCGCCAGCGTTGTGCGCCCGCATCGCACAATCAGCGAGGTAACCAATCGAATTGGCGACTTTCGTGTCGAGTTCTCCGCGGAGGAGACTGTTCACGAGAAAGTTCAACAGTTTCGGAATCCCGCGAGGGTCACTGAGATCAAAATCGAAGGGCGGAGGCGGCATGACCCTCAAGTCGGACCTCTTGCTCCCGCCCTTGCTTTGCGCTGCGTACCGCTGCTCGCCGGACGCCGGGTCGTGGAAGTAGCAAAATTTAGAACCAGCTCGGACGTGACTCCGGCAGGCCTGACCGTCTTGTGTTTTGCCAGTGCACTTCATAGAGTGGCCCCCTTATTCCTCGGCATCCCAACAAATCGAATGGTTACCTTATTTCAACTAATGTTTCAAGCATTTCAATGACCGCACGTAATGAGCGAGGTGACGTGCTCGTGATGCCGGTCATCGGCCCACCCGTGGTCACAAACAGGAAGTTCTTGAGTAACCATTTGGCTCCAAACCTAGTCGGTTTGTTTACGCTTCCTATGTACTGCTTTTCCCCGTCCTCGAACACCAGACGTAGGAGATCGATTGCCACCAGCTTTGGCCGTGCGCTCCAGCTCTTGCTTTGCTTTGTCGACCGCGAGGCAGCATAGTTTGAAATTGTCGGCGTGCTTCATAAACGCGAGGAATGGGTGCAATAAGAAAGGCGCAGCTCGATTGCAGCAATCGATGCAAGCGGTCTTGCGGGCGAGAGCTACTAGGTCGCGCACCTTGCCCCGGGCCTGTGCGGCCACCTCATGAGCCTCCAAAAACCTTTCACTGATCCCCGATTCGCCTTCCCCTAAAACCGCAGGCGGCCCCACTAATCGCAAAGACAGTGACGATAAGTAAGTCTGTATCTCTATCAGAAAGTCCGTTAGTTCGCCCGACATGATGGGCTTACCCAAATAGTCGGATTGAATTTGCTCAATCGCAGCCAGTGACACCGAGAGAGCGTTGCAATGTTCTACTAATCGCTTGTACAGCTCCGGACAGGAGAATGGAAGCGGGACGCAGTAGGCTTCCATGAATGACATCAGATGCAGGCTCGCACTACCGTTGCCGATCAATTCAGTAAACGCCCTAACGTACAACTCGACAAGAAATAAAACCTCCTGCTCGGCAATCAGCTTGTGCTGATCCAGAAGGAAGGCTATAGAAAGACCGATTTCCGTCTGCATCTGTTTCATCAAACCAGGAAGCGGACAAGGCTCTTTTGTGCGCCCCACGTTTTCGGCCCAATCGAGGTGCTGCACCGCCACCCGACGAGGCGTGACCCGTAACTTGATTTTTCTCAATTTCCCGTAGACACTCATATACACCTCGCTCGCTTGTGTTTTTCTTGGTCTTGAGCTCGAGTTCTTCCGCATCCTAAGCAGTAGGCTGGATCCGCAGATTGCACCCAGCGTTTCAGGCGGACACGCCGTTGGGCATAGAGTTGGCCGCTGAGTTCAGCCGCGATTTGGCGCAACTCGCCGATTTCCTCGAGACGGTTGGCCCTGAAGCCCAGGTGTCGCAAGCTTCTTACTTTGCAAATGGGTAGGCGCTCCACCCTAAGGAGCACTAGGCGTGGGACGACGCGCTTTGCCACCTTTGGTTTGTGACTCGCGTAGTTTCGCGCTACAGTCTGTTGCATTGTCATGGAACCTCCTTGGCCGAACCTCGCTCGTTTGGAAGTTCAGCCGATTCGAGTGTACGAAAGCGGCAAAAAAGGGGGAACAGCTTAGTAAGCCCCTAGCCGACGTCCTGATTTCCGTATCGGCACTTTTGGAAAAAGCTTAAGCGGTTTCCCGATAGCGCCTGGACTTTGCAAGGCAAACCTCTTGTAGTCGTACTTTTGCATGTCATGGAACCTCCCTGGCCGAACCTCGCTCATGGGGAAGTTAAGCCGATTCGAGTGTACGAAAACAACAAAATGGGGGGAATACGGGGAACGGCTTAGTATCGACCGTTCTTGCCAGATCTAAAGTCTTTGCCGCACAAAATTTTCGCACTTGGTAAAACTAATGGCATTTGATTAGGACAGTTATACTACCAGCGTTTTTTTGGGTTGTTCTGCAACTCTTGGACCGATCTGGGTCTGGGACGAACACCCAAGCGCAGCAGCCAATAGCAACGAGTTCAGAAAATCGGGTGCGCGAGCAGATGAGTTCCTCAGAACGTGCTGAAATGAAAGGTGAGAAAGCAAAAACAGACCAGTCGACCTTCAGGCGATTCAGCAGATCCTTCAGGCCTCCTTTTTGCCGCTGAACGACACGGTCATCAAAGACGAAAATGCGACATCGGCCGAACCAAAGACGAAAATGCAACATCGGCCGAACCATTACGTCGACCATCTAATCGAAGTCGCCGAACTGGTGGCCGGGTCGATTTCCGAACCTGACACCATTCAAGTGAGCGCGGCACTTCTGCATGACACCATCGAAGACACAGCCACCGGTAAGGACGAATTGACGGCCCGAATCGGCTCCGAAGTGGCCGATCTCGTTGCCGAAGTCACCGATGATAAATCGCTGCCCAAAGCGGAACGAAAGCGCCTGCAGATCGAGACTGCGTCGAAGAAATCACCGCGGGCGCAAAACGGAAAAAAGAATATTTCTCTTGGGCCAGGCAATTCGTGGATGGACTCACGGCTCCCAATCCGATTCTCAAATTGGAGTTCGAAGCCACGCTTCAAAAATTCGACGATGTTGTTGCTGAGGAACAGCTGTTGCAGCCGCTGAAGATCGCTGAGTAGATCGACAGACCGTTAGCTGCTTCGGATACTGGAATTTGTCGACGACGTCACGAGCCTTGCGATTCTGGTGCCAGGAGAGTTGAGACTGGTCTCAATGAGCCCCCCACAGCTTCTCATCGTGGAGCTCAGCATGCTTGCATGCTAGCATGGAAACATGCCGAAGGGTAAAGCCCATGCGTAAGCCAACCGGAGTGCCCCCTGCTATCTTAGAGGCTCCCAAGGTGACACCCTCGGCAGCGAATTCGGCCCGTGGCAAGGGTGCGAGCGTTCTCCGCAAGTCAGGGCGGCCGCCCAATGACAAGCCGCTGCAGCTGCGCTTGCCGCGCGCCGAGGTCAAGTCGATCAAGTTAGCCGCCGCCGAACGGGAGCAGACCATCAGCGACTTTATGCTTGCATGCTTTCATGCGTACATGAAAGCAAAGAAGGCTTAGAAGAATGACCGTTCTCGACGCCATTGCGGAGAAGAAAGCCCGGCTCGACAGTCTGCGTCCCTTGTCGTCCGAAGCGTTGCGCAATCTGGAGCATTACTATGACGTGGAGATTACCTACACGTCAAACGCCATCGAGGGGAACGCCCTTAGTCCTGTGGAAACCACGCTTGTAATCGAGCAGGGCGTCACCATTAGCGGTAAGCCGCTCAAAGATCACCTGGAAGCCCTCGATCACTACGACGCCATCCGCTACGTCCGCGAGTTGGCCCGCGAGAAGAAGCCATTGATAGAAATCGACGTGCGGAATCTTCACCGGATGGTTATGCAGCGATCACGGCCTGATATCGCCGGCCGCTATGCCGACCTGGCGCGCTACGTCCGTACCGAGACAGGCCGCTATGAATTTCCGTCTCCGGCGGAGATTCCGGCCCTCATGGGGGACTTTGCTCAGTGGCTCGCCACGGCCGCGGATATGCCGGAAGCCGCATTCGTAGCGCACCGGCGTTTGGTGGACATTCACCCTTTTAACGACGGCAACGGACGCACTGCTCGTCTTTTGATGAACCTGATTCTCATTCGTGGCGGCTATCCGCCGGTTGCTGTACGCCCGGAAGATCGGCCCACATACATTCGCGCCCTGCAACAATCGCAGGCAGGGCAAGGAAGCGAGAGCTTTGACAATTTGCTGTACGAGCGGCTGGATGCGACCTTGGGGGAGTACTTGAACGCCTTGCACGCGTAGGCGTCTTTCTCTCTTCTCGAAATAGGCTTCGAAGCAGCACTTCTCTTTCGGGCACAGTCTCCTTGTCCACCCGGCAGTCTGTCTTTGGCTTTGCCCCATCGAACTGCGGCTGCCTTACGGGCGATCGACTTCGCAACCGCTTCATTGATTTTTCTCGTGTTCCAGCTTGAAGCGCTGCACGCGCCGACCGATATCCGTCTCCGCGATGTAGATGTTGCCTTTCGAATCCACTGCCATCGTGTGCCCGTGGGTGAAGTTGCCGATTTGGTGACCTGGACGGCCGAAGCTCGAAAGAATCTTGCCGGTCTCGTGATCGAGAATGCGGACCTGTTCGGCGCGTCCATCCATCACGTACATATACTTCTGTTGCGGATCACGTGAGAAGGAGACCCACCAAACGGTACCGCGCGGATCGGGCAGTTCCGGCGTGCCGGTGCGAACCCAGATGTTCTTTACGAACTTGCCCTGCTTGTCGAACACCTGAATGCGGTCGCTTTGGCGGTCGCACACGTAGACGAGGCCATCGTTGCCGAGCGTCACGCAATGTACCACCTGCGCAAAGACGCCTGGCTCGCCCGCTTGCGTTTGCTCCTTGGTGGCCTGGCTGCCCCATTGGCGCAGAAACTTTCCATTCTTATCGAAGACAACGATGCGCCGGTTGCCGTAACCGTCAGAGATATAGAGATCGCCATTGCCCGGATCGACGGCAACGTTCGCCGGATGGAACAGCTTGTCGCGAGACGAGTTCAGCGGCTTCCCTTTGCTGGTGCCGTCGGAGGAGTCCACCACGCCGCGCGTGCCGATTTGCAGCAGAAGTTTCCCGTCGTGACTGTACTTCTGGACGATGCCATCCCCGTTTGAGGCGACCCAGACGTTGTCTTCGGTATCGAAAGAGCAGCCGTGAATCGAGTTGGGAATTACATTCGGATCGCCCCACGACTTGATCACGTTTCCGGCAGCGTCGAACATGATGATGGACGGCGCGTTGATGGAAGTCTCGGCTTCCTCGTCCGTGATATTCCGGCGATTCACCACCACCACGTGATCGTGTGAATCAACACACACGCCACTGAGTTGACCCGTAATCCATTTCTCGGGCAGCGGCTGAGGCCATGTGGGATCGACTTCGAAACTTGGTTGGCTTTGCGCGAAGAGCGCGATCGGCGACAACCATGCCGCGAGCAGAGCGAGGCGTTTCATATCGGATGAAGTATACCGCGCGCGGAGCGGCGGGTCGAAGCGTAACAGGAAGTTATGCGTCGGCTTTCGTGACTGAGGCTACATGCTGCCGGCCGTGCTGGGGCTGGATGAGGCATTTCGCTGTGCTTTTCCGCTTACTGGTACAAGAGTGCACGATCAGCCAATCAGGCGCTTCGAGCACGCGACCACGAAGAAATCTTAGAAGGAGATGAAAATGAAAAACGCAAGTGCAAACTTGTCCAAGCGCAAATTAATCACAGCTACCTGGAAGAACCGGTTCGGCCTGTTCTGCCTGATCGCGTCCTTCCTGTGCAGCTTCACAACTTCAGCCTCAGCCCAATGGGCGCTGCGTCCGACGAGCCCGGCAGGCGTGAATCTGGCAGGAATCCAGGTCGGAAGTCAGGCTTGGGGACGCGATGCCTCAGGCAAAGTTTACGAGGACATCGGCGGCACCTTTACGCTGATAGATCCAGCTAACACGCCCCAGTTCGCTCACATTACCGTCGGCATCGGCGCGACTCCCTTTTGGGGCATAGCCGAAGGCACCGGTGAAACTTACAACTACAACGGCAGCACCTTTGTAAACGTGCCCCTCCCAAGCGGGGAGACATTCGATTCCATTGGCGCCGCAGGCGAGGGAGTCTGGGCAGTGAATTCGACAACGGGCCATGTTTTCAAGTACCATGCGTCGACGAACAGTTGGGAGCCGCCGCCCACCGGCCAGCCAACGGAGCATTTTGAATCGATCACCGCCGGCAACTTCGGGACGGGACCGTGGGCCATCGATAACAATGGTGTGGCCTGGCTCTACAACAGCAGAACCGGTTTCTTTGATGCGGTCGGGGGATTGCCCAGCGGTGTGACCGCGCAACAGGTCACTGTCGGCCATGGCCAGGCGTGGGTGCTCAGCAGCGAGTCCAGTAATAACGTTTACATGTACGACGAAAATCCCACCGTAGAACAATGGTTCCACCCGAACCCCTTCGCTACACCGACTTTGTCGGAGATTTCCGAAAGCACCGACGAAAGTCTCTGGGGCGTAAGCAGCTCGGGCCAGGTCTATCTGTTCAACACCAGCACTATTCTGTTCGGGCTTACGGCGCAGCCTGCGGAAACTATCTTCGAAGTGAAGGTGGGGACAGCGGGTGTCTTCGCCTTGTCCTCCGGCACGGGCCACGTCTACCAGTACGAGTAGATGCCTCATGTGCGCTGGGCCGCGTCTTCCGGTGCGGCCCAAGCGGCCGGGAAGCGGCGCCTCTTCCCGGCCCACAAGTCCCCCTGGAGACGGGCTGAAACCGTGTTTTTGTGAGGTTTGTGCGCGTTAGTATTTAGCAGGGCAACGCCGATGCCGCTCATTAACGCCGACGACGGCCAGAATCAGCAGGCGATTCTCGACGGCACCGCTACTGATTTGTAAAAAGTCGATTCAATACCCATGAAGCATACTCCGCTACGATGGCGGTCGCTAGGAGACCGTGCTCATTGGGTTTTCGGATCATGGCATCATCCAAGCCTCGCAAGATTCTCGCGTAACAAACTAGTGGGCTCGATCTTGCGTCTGCTGTCGAAGTTGGGCGACGACTCTTTGAAAACGAGGGTCGCCATGCAAACTTTTCAGGTCGTCGTCCGCGGTCATGCCATCGGCCTCCTTATATCCGCGATCGCGAAGAACGCAGATTCGTCCGGGCCAGGAAATTCCTTCGAACTCCGGTACGCCTTCGCGTGCGTGGCGGCCGCCGCGAATCGCCCCGACGAATCGCTTCAATATTTGCAGGAAGCGATCGCGTCCTGAAAAAACTTGGCGGCTTCGGCATACCGACCCCGATGGACAAGGGCCTCACCTAATTGCTGCAAGGTGTCCACCGTACTGGAATCGTGCAACCCCGCGGTGCGAAGTTGGGCTGTGTAAGTTTCCTGGGCGAGCTTTTCCGCTTCGGAATAGCGGCCTTCACGGTTTAGCGTCCGGGAAAGATAGGATTGAGCCTCTAAAGTATCGGGACTATTCAGTCCGCGAACCCGAATCATCGCCGCGAGTGTTTCTCTCTGCAATTTCTC
>Ga0206991_10169_pt1 | contig 20149 bp, 25 predicted proteins | sample Alteio_BWMinCont_9_FD_153286 | JGI IMG/M metagenome (GOLD analysis project Ga0206991, IMG submission 153286) | Enriched cells from forest soil in Barre Woods Harvard Forest LTER site, Petersham, Massachusetts, United States -... | ecosystem: Environmental > Terrestrial > Soil > Temperate forest >...
CATTCCAGGGCGACCGCGCTTGGTTCCGCTTTGAGTTCAAGTGGACTGATCCGAAAACGGGTGAGCCGCGCACTCGGGCGGGCGTGCAGGTCTACCGGATCGAGGCGGGCAAGCTCGCGGAGACTTGGCTTATGCTCCAACCACTAGGCTCGGCATGGCCGGATGCCGTTGCGCAGGAGCACTGGACGAGTCCTCCGCCAATCAAGTAAGGCCGCCGTCCCCCTTGAGGACAAGTTAGGGCTATTGCGAGTTGTTGACTGGACTGAACGGCATGCGAATTCTCTTGATTCGCTGACAGATATCGCAGGGCTGATTCGCCAATTTGACAATCGTTCTTGAGATCCGACATGGTCTCAATCGGGCTGTTCAGATTCCCGTACCGCTCTCCGTACCGTTGAAACTTCGTCTTAGGCGTATTTAGGCGTGTTTTCGCATTGCCCGACGTGCTCTAAGTTATTGTAGGTATTGGTTAGTTGGGCTTTGACACGGTAGAGGTCTGCGGTTCGAGCCCGCACGGGCCTACCCATATCATTGCGAAGGACTTAATAACGGTTTCGCCAGTTGTTTTTAGCGATTCCGTCCGTACCGCTGAAAGCTTCTGGACCGAAGAAATTTTCGCCCTCCCCGGAAAGAGCTGGTTCCCGGGAACCGCGTTGCGCGTTCCGACTTCTGTTTTTCCTTTTCCGCGATTCACTGGATTTGCTCCGAGGATGTTCCCGTCTCCCCCGTTGGCCATCTTGAATTGACATTCGATGATGGTGTCTGTTTTCATGCGCCCTGGGTATGAGTCTATTTATTTGAAATGAGCCAATCGATCGTGGAGCGGGCTTCCCCCTCGGCGTGCTCGATGGTGTCATAGATAGTCGCATGTGGCGGCAGTGCTGCCCAACGCTTCCCTTGCGGAGAGTCGTAGCCGCTCTCCTCCCTGAAGACATGGAGTCCGTCATGGCGTTGTATGATGAGAACCCTTCTTTTTCCATCTGCGCGGAGGATCGTTTTTATTATTTTGTGATCACCCATTCGTATTGTCGCGATTGAGCATACTGCTTTCTTCCCGCCTGCTCTGAAGCACCCGGCCGATGGTCATGCTGGCGGCGGATAGAAACATGAAAAGAAGTGTCAGCCCAAGATCTTGCTCTGCTTGAGGTTCGGAACCTGGCATCGTGCCTGCGGCCGGAACAATGTTGCTGGGGTGCTGCGGATCGTAGCGAATCGACAACGACGCGCCAGGCGGGTGCTGTGAGGCCCACCTGCGCATGGAGAATTCCTCCCAGAAGGCTCCGCCTCCCGAGCGCGTGCTCGACCTCAGCTCTTCGCCGTCAACACTGAAGCGAACGGTGGATTCGATGTACCATTCGCCACGGCTTCCGGCGGGAATTTTCCGAACGGTTTGCTGGGTGATGGTGGCGACTGCACTCGGCCAGTGCGCGTGCACATTTTCCTTATAGGCGTCAATGGCAGTCATGGCGATCAGGACCAGAGTGCAAAAAACCAGTACGTACCCGAGTACTTTCAGGAATCCGACTCTCTGGTCCGATTTCTCCAATTTGATTGCGATTGTCATATTCGATGCAAACTGTCCGAATGAGCGGCGGGCGTTTGGAACTTCAGCGGTGGTATGCTGCCCGTTCCGCAGCCGAGATCAGATCATTCAACAATTCCCATTCAGCCTCGCTAAACTTCTCACGTCCGATGGCCCGTGTGGCTTTCAAGGCCTCACAGAGTCTTGCCCAATCGTCCGTTAAGCCAAAGAAGGATGTATATCCTGGCAACGACAGAGCAAGCTCCCGAAGCCGCCGTTGGTCGCACCATCGCTCGATCTGTTGTCGCAAAACAGCGAAATATTCTTCGTTCGACTGAAAAGTTGTCATAGCTGGGTGCCTGCAATTCGCGGTGTTCCCAGTAGCCTAGATTAGACCAACCAAGCGGCACGGGCCGCTCATGCGACCGAAGGGTAACGGGCAGCCCGTCGATGACGGTGCGCAGCGGCGCTTGGTCAAAAACTCAGCCCGGGCCCCGGAGGCTGATCGCTGCCAGGCGGACTAATTCAGGCCATCAGCCAGTTACTTGGCCTTCTTTTTCGCGTCGGATATTTTCTTGTATTCCTCTGGCTCTTCGTTATGCGTACAGAAGACTTCTCCCCACTCGTCGTGCGGATCTTGCGCCAGCGACCATTTACGAGGCGCCGAAGTCCAAGGCTTCGCCAGCACAACGGGATCTTCAATGGTGACTTGGTAGATGAGGTAGTTCTTCGAAGGACGGCTGATGCGCTCGGTCACATGCTCCTGATCGCTTGGAAACCATCCAGGCTGAGTTTCCCCGGGTACGAGATTCCTGAGCCTTTCATCAATGCCGATCACGTCGATGACCAGCGCGTCTCCATCCCAATGAGCCGTCGAGTCGCCATTAAACGTAGGATCCGGATCTTTGGAATGCTGCCGTCCGTTCATGTAGATCATGCGAACATTCAGGGGATATTCATACAGCCAAACCAGCCTTCCCGGGGTTTGGATCAGCTCGATCGGAACGTGCTGGCTGATTTGTTCCAGCGTTGCGCTTGGAGTGCCGGGCTGATCGCATACCCCATAGGGGTTGGGCCTCGTGTACTTCGCGTCAATGCCGGGCTTAAAGGAAGGCTTTTCCTCCGGCATCGCCTTTGGATCAAATTGCTGGAACGCAGATTTGTCGACCGGGTAAGCAACCTGTAGCATCTTTCCAGCCGCGTTTGGGTACCAGCGCCCCGTCAGGTCCGGATGCCCGTCCGCCATGTGAGGAGTCGGTCCGCCCGGCGGCAATGCCTGGATGTGCTCAAAGCCCCCGACGATCGGTACCTTTCCAGTTTTCAGCTGCGAGGTGTCTTGTCCGGCTGAATACTGGACAAAAGCGGGCGTGAAAATCGTGGATACCGCAGCCAGGATGATTACAGCGCTCCCAGAGCGATAGCGGGACCGCAGTTTCGCCGCTCTCATTTCCCAGTTCTCCTTTTTTCACGCTCGTCGACAGATGGTCGCGGAGTGCTTTGGTAGGGAAGTCTCACCTCTGTAGTTCTCATTCGGTAACTTGGACCATCGCGCTGAATGCCTGAGGAACGTCTGGGAACTCCGATCCCGTCATGGTTAGAAATGAAATTGCTCGGGCGTGATCTTTTCAACCAGCTGCCCAACGATACGCACCTGGCCATCCGCCAGCTCGAGGAATTCCGCCGAGCCTCTGTATTGCGTTCCGCCAGCCTTGGTTGGGCAGGCCCTTGCCGCGATGGGCTTACCGATATTGCCGGTGAAATCCTGCCGGGTGGTGCCATTCCTTTTCAGGGCGTTGGGAGTAATCATTTCCAGACTCCAGGCCTCCACCTTCCCAGCGGCATTCTTCGCATCCATATGAAAATATGCGTGAGGGTTCTCCCAATCGATACCGGTCAGGGTACCCTTCAGATCCATACACTTACTCCCGTCGAACTCCACGGCGAATCCGTGGTGCGCGGATATGGGAACTGCCGCACCGAATAGAGCAAAAGCCGCTATCAAAACGCCGGGAAGGTTGATTCTCATCAGGGATCTCCTTCGATTGCGGTTCTGGAAAAACGGGACTTAGCCTCGAGCCACGCGTCTGGTGGCGTACGGTATGCGAGTCGCACTCTCCATGTCAAGTTCCGGTGGTCGCCGTTCCACCCCGGCCAGACATCTCTCGCACGCAAACACCCCGTCGCTTTGAAGAGCGTCATTGAACCTAAATCGAAATGCCACAATGGATACGATCGAAGCGGTCAAAGCACAATTTCGTTTACTCGTAACCATCGCGGGTGTATAAGCTGGCAATTCGGCCGCCCAAAACGGAACTCCCGGATAGAATGTGCGGGGCGGAGCAAACGGCTCGGTCATGGAAGGTGCAGTATGAAACTTTCGTTGCGCAAGAACTCTTCTAATGCCGCATTTTCGCGGCGGAAATTGTTGCAAGGGGCCTCGGCAGGCATTGCGGCTTCGATTTTGACGCCGGCATCGAGCTGGAGCCAGGCCGGGCGAGCGGAGGGTGGCTCGTCGATGCCTCGGCTGCCCGCGATCACTCCGGAGTCTTTGCCCAAGGCGTGGACACCAGAAGAGATACACCGCCGATGGGCAGGCGTTCGGCAAAAGATGAAGGAAGCGAATCTCGATGCGCTGTTGGTATGTCAGCACCATTCGGGAGAGATGATTACGGAGCGGCAGGATGGAGACGCAGACATCGAGTACCTGACGGGCATCTCGCTGCCGTTCAAGTGGGTGGTGTTGCCCTATGAGGGCAAGGTGACGGCGTTTTCCACCAATCAAGTGAAGGGCGCGCCCGAAGAGAAACTTGCCCAGGACCGCGGAATCGATGTGCGGGTTGCCCGCGGCCCTTGGTCGGCGGGAATCATCGATGCCATGAAAGAAGCCAATCTTGGACAAGGGCGGATTGGCGTGACGAATTTAGTAGACGCGTCACGCCAGACGGAAGGCGAAGTCACGTACACGACGTATGACGCCGTGCTGAAGGCGTTTCCGCAGGCGAAATTCCAGCCGGCCAGCTACCTGATGGATGGAGTCGCGGCGCTTCACAGTCCCGAAGAGATCGCGGTGCTCGAGAAATCGACGCAGGTTGGCGAACTGGGCCTGCAGGCCATGTTCGCAACGGCACGTCCCGGCGTGGCGCAACGAACGGTATGGCTGGCGATGTTCAGCGCCATGGTGAATGCTTCAGGCGAGCGGCCCTTCCGCGTTTCCGTTCGTGCCGACGGCGAGGGCAATAGCGCCCTCAACCGCCCGCTCGAGGAAGTGATGCGCGCGGGGCAGGTGCTGAGCCAGGAATGCTCGGCATGCGTGCTGGGTTATGGTTCGCAGGTCAACCACTCTGTGGTGGTCGGCTCGCCGGCTCCCGCTGATTGGGATGCTGCGGCGAAGGACAGCATCGATACGTTCCAGGAGATGGTTGCGCTGGTGGCTCCCGGCAAGACCGTGAAAGAAGTCTGCGCGCCTTTCGATAAGCGGTTGGTGGCGCGAGGCGAGAAGCCCGGGGCCCTCGTGATTCACTCCGGGGGTCTGGGCACGTTGCCGCGCGGCGGTTCCGCTCCGCCTTTCGGGGAAACCGTGCTGAAGGCGGGCATGGTGTTCGACATGAAGCCGACGATCCGGTTGAAGAGCGGTGGTACAGCGCAATTTGGCGATTCCGTTCTGGTTACCGAAAAGGGTGCGCGCCGGCTCGGCAAGCGCGAGATGAAGGTTGTCAAATTGAGCTAAAGCCGATTGCCGTCCTGAGTGGGCGGCACGGACTCCTTCCATTACGAAGCGGTTGACCCAAGCGATGGCAAAAGACCGCCACACGAATCCCTTATATAAGGTAAATGTAAGAAGGGCCCGTGCGGCCCTGTGCTTTACTGCGGACGTGCGGCCGGCGGGGCCGGTTTGGACTCCGGCTTGACGAATTTGGAGCCGTCAATCGGTGCGTTCTCCACGACCTTTTGAATGCGAATCGTCGAGCTAACCGCGAGCACTGCGCCCGCAGAGCCAGGCATCATGCGGACCGTGAACGGCAGCTTCACGCCGCTGCCGGCGTCGCGGTAGTCGTCATAGTCCACTTCTGTTGGTGTGCCTCCAAACGGAGTTGGCTGCAGGGTGAGCCTCCGCAACAGAAGCCCGGTCTGGGTGTCGAAGTAAAGTCGGTCAGGACCCGCACCTTGGACAATTCCCGCAATCACATAAGTATCGCGGTTATTTACTTTTTCCGTGCCGGTAACCGTAAGCCGCGTATATTCACTCTTGAAATCAAGACCCAGGTAGAAATCCGCACTCCGCTTGGCGCGAGCGAGATCTATGCCGGAATCGGTGGTAACGATGCCCCGCGCATTCTGGGCCCATGAGGTTGCGCCGTCGAAGCCATCCGAGATTGTAAATTTATCGGTGTGATAGACGTTGAGCACCAGGTTCGGCGTCTTTTCGTAGATTTCGACTTGCCCCTGCACGGGTACCCTGCCGCCAGCGGCCGTCGGGATATCCTGCGTCGCTGTGATTATGCGGCTGGTGATCTTTCTAGCAGCCTGCTCTCCGCCGATTGCCTGTGCGTATTTGCCGAGAATCTGATCCACCGAAGGAAAATTTGCCGCGGGTGCCTTGGCCCTCTCGTCTTCATCGAGATCCGTTCGCTCAACCAAGGGGAATATCGGCGCGCCGGCAGGCTCCACATTGCCCCGATGACATGTGTAGCATGTAACCACTGGACGCCCGCCGAAGTTCTTGTTGATCTCCCTGACCATGGCGATCATCTTGCGCGCGGTTAGTTTCGCATCTCGATCATCTTTGGACCGATCTTCTTCCAGGTGGCAGTAGTTGCAATCGACCCCGAGTGCGGCCTCGAAAAGTCGCATCTCTGGCAGGAACACATTGACGGGGGTTCCCTGGAGCACTTGGATATTCTTATACGTTTGCTCCGCTGTCTTGCTCTCGGGTGCCGCGGGCTGCTGGGCGGCCGACATCAACGTTACGCAAACTACGATCACACCGGCTGCGCACATATTTCGCATCAGAGCTCGGATGCCAACCATCAGCGGATCCTCCATTTATCTTGCGCTCAAGTCGACGGCGAAACTTGGCGTCCTGCGAATGTCGACCGGCTGCCTGAATCCTGGTGATGAGGGCCAAGTATATTGGGATCGATGTTATCAAGCAACGATCTCCGCGGCGGACTTCAGCAAGCGAGCGTTCGCCCTTCACAGGCAGAAGTGAGCGGCGTCACAGACGCCCACTTCGATTAGCGGGACAAATGAGTTGAGGTAGGAGGTACCCCATGAGCACGGATGAGCGCGATCTTCTTAATGTCCTCAAGTTTGAGGCGGAATTCCTCGAGAAAGGCGGTTACGGCAGTTCGCCGCGTCAACCGTGGAGATCTCCGCATATTTTAGAGGATTCGCCAGCCTGCATGAATTACGACGCCCTGAGCAATCCTCGCCCCTGCTCCGAGTGCGTCTTGACGCAATTGGTGCCGCCGGAATCTCGTAGCAAGAGAAGCCCGTGCAGGCACATTCCTTTGAATGCGCAGGGTGAGACGCTGAGTTCGCTTTACCGTTATGCCGACCAGCATGAAATAGAACAAACGTACGGTCAGTGGTTGCATGCCACGATTGCCGGCGTTGAAGCACAGGGGCAAACAACGCGTGAGCCTGGCAACCAGGTGCTCGCGCCCGGCCGCAGCAAACACCAGAGCGAGCCTCTATTCGAAAAGTTCCATCCCAAGTGCGCCAATCCTGGCTGCGCGACCGCATTTCGCTGGCTTGAGGGAGGGAAGTTCTTCCGTTTTCGGGCCGGAGCTGGACAGCAGCTCACGTCCGAAAGCGGCGATGCCCAAGCGTCTTCTGCCGAGCATCAGGTCAAGCATTACTGGCTCTGCGAGCGCTGCTCACACGTATTCAGGCCTGTCTATGACGAAAGCCACGGCGTGGTGTTGAAGCTACGCTGGCCCGAACTCTGGGGTTGAAAATAATGAAGACCTTCGCCATGTATCAAAAAGGGCGGCGAGTATGGAGCGACAAGAGCGCCGTGCACTGAGCACGATCGTGTGGGCGAGCAGGGCTATCGGTTGGATTCTGGTCCTCTTCGCAATCCTCAACGTTTCTCAGGGTGGGGTAAACGCCCATTTGGAAGGGACGTTAAGGCTTCTCATCTCTTTGATCCTGGGATTGCTGGGTCTCGCGGCGGTTGTGGGAGTCGAGATGATCCTTCGGTTCTTCGATAAATATCTGTCACGCAATTGATACGACGGACGATTTCCGCTCCATGTTAGCCATCAGCCAGGCTTCACCAACGTGGCCCGGCTTGGCGCCTCTTCGTGAGATCGGTGCGCCGGGAGGAACTCGCGACACCTTGACCTGCAAGGATTGCCTGTACTACCTTTAAAAATCACCTTCCCAGGCGGCGACCCGCTAAGATCATACGCATGGCAGACCCGCTGCCTCACAGGACCCGACCCGCCGAGACCGAAGCAATTTTCGAGCGGCTTTTCATTTCTTCTCCCGACGCCATCTTAGTCGTTAATGCGCGTGGAAGGATCACCCAGGCAAATCCGCAGGCTGAGCATCTTTTTGGTTACTCCTCCTCCGAACTGCTTGGCAATGCGGTTGAAATTCTGATTCCTGGGCGGTTCCGCGAGGCACATCCTGCCCACCTTCGTTCCTTCAACGCACAGCCACGCATGCGCCCTATGGGCGCGGGCCTCGATCTTCACGGGCGTCGCAAGGACGGCACCGAGTTTGCCCTCGACGTTATGCTCAGCCCGGTCGATACCCCAGATGGCCAAGTCGTATTGACGGTTATCCGCGACGTCAGCGACCGCACACGCACGGAGAAGGCGTTACGCGAGAGTGAAGAGCTATTTCGGTTGCTCGTAGAAGGCGTAACGGATTATGCGATCTTCATGCTCGATCCTCATGGGCGAGTTTCCACTTGGAACGTGGGAGCGCAGCGGATCAAGGGTTACCGTGCCGAAGAGATCATTGGCCAGCATTTCTCGCGTTTCTACACGCAGGAAGACATCGCGTGCGCCAAGCCCGATCAGGAATTAAGGCTGGCAGCCGCCGAAGGGCACTTTGAAGACGAGGGCTGGCGAATTCGAAAGGACGGTACTCGCTTCTGGGCGAACGTGATGATCACCGCAGTCCGGGACCAGAAGGGAGAGTTGCTGGGATTCTCGAAAATCACGCGCGATTTTACGGATCGAAAAAGAGCCGAGGAGTCCGTGCGCGAAAGCGAAGAGCGCTTTCGGTCGCTTTTCGAATTTTCGCCTGACGCCATCATTGTGAGTGATCCGGAGGGAAAGATCGCCGAAGTCAATGGACAGGTTCAGAAGTGCTTTGGCTATGAACGCGCCGAATTGCTCGGCCAGCCCGTCGAAAACTTGATCCCCGAACGATTCCGGCGCACACACCCCGCCCATCGAAGTAACTACAACGCCCAACCGCGAATCCGCCAAATGGGTATCGGGCTGGAGCTGTACGGCAGGCGCAAGGATGGCGCCGAGTTTCCCGTCGACATCATGCTCAGCCCCGTGAATACCGCGGGTGGCAAATTCGTGTTGAGCGTGATCCGCGATCTTTCGGAGAAGAAGCGAGCCGAAGAGGAGTTGGCCCGAAGGGAACGAGAGACGCGCTACCTCGAAGAGGAGCTCAACACCGAGCATAGGTTCGAAGACATCATCGGAGAGAGCGTCGCGCTGAAACGCGTCTTGAAGCAGGTCGAAACGGTCGCCGACGCGGACGTAACCGTTCTCCTCCTCGGAGAGACCGGCACCGGAAAAGATCTCGTTGCCCGCGCGATCCACCAGCTCAGCCCGCGCAGTGCACGAACCTTGGTGAAACTGAATTGTGCCGCGATCCCGACGGGCTTGCTCGAGAGTGAGCTCTTCGGGCATGAGAGGGGCGCTTTCACGGGAGCCATTACCCAGAAGATTGGCCGCCTCGAATTGGCTCATCAGGGCACGTTATTTCTCGACGAAGTTGGAGATCTGCCGCTGGAAGTTCAGCCCAAACTGTTGCGGGCCCTTCAGGAGAAGGAGTTTGAGAGGCTTGGCGGAACGCGCACCATTCCCGTCGATATGCGCCTGATAGCGGCGACGAACCGTAACCTCGAAAAGATGGTGGCAGATCGGGAGTTTCGAAGCGATCTTTACTATCGCTTGCGAGTCTTCCCCATTTCGATCCCATCTCTGCGCGAGCGTCGGGAAGACATTCCCCTGCTGGTACGTTATTTCGTCGCCAAGCACTCTCGCCGCATGAACAAACATATCGCATCAATCCCTCCGGATGTTATGGCCGCGCTGGCCCGATGGGAATGGCCGGGCAATATCCGCGAGCTCGAAAACTTTATGGAGCGTTGCGTAATACTTTCCAAGGGACCTGCGTTGCGAGCCCCTCTTTCCGAATTGCAGCTCCCCCAGGAACAAGCTTCACAACAACAAAGTGGAGACGTAACCCTCGAGTCGACCGAAAGGGAGCACATCTTGCGTGTCTTGCGTGAGGCGAAGGGCATGATTGGGGGGCAAGACGGTGCGGCCTCGCGCCTGGGCTTGAAGCGTACGACTCTGAATTCCAAACTCAAGAAATTGGGAATCAAGCGACGAGACTATATCTAGTCTCCCAGACGATTAATCGTCTTCGTCACTTCGTCACATTCCCCAAATGGTCCGGCCCCCAGGTTCGCCCGGGAACGATAAGCCCCGCATTTCCTTAAAATTAACTGCATTCCCGTGACGCTCTGCACTTTGGTTCCGTGATTGCCATACATTATTGCGTGTTGAAGATCACCATTCAGGAAGAAACCAAGACGGTAAGGCTGAAACTCGAGGGAAGGATCGTCGGGCCTTGGGTTGCCGTGCTGGATAGAACCTGGCATTCGCTCGGTCCTTCCCTCAACGGGAAAATGCTCTCGGTAGATCTTTGCGAAGTGACCTATATCGATCGTGATGGACGGGCAGTCCTGGCGGACATGTATCGGCAGGCCCATGCTTTGTTCACTGCCGATACTCCGCTCACCGACTACTTCGTGCAGGAGGCCAGAAGCAGCAGCCTAGATCGAAATAGAAAAGGAGCGTCAAAATGAAAGGTCCATACGGCTTTGAACTTAACGGAGATTGCCAGAGCTGCAAGCTTCGGTCCAATGGGTTTTTCTGCCAATTGCCTCCGGCCGCGCTGAAGGACCTTGACGCCATCCGGTTCACGTCCGCATATCCGGCGGGCGCCGTCCTCTTCATCGAGAAGCAGACCGCTCGCGGAGTCTATGTTCTGTGCGACGGAGAGGTGAAGCTCTCCATCAGCTCCACGGAAGGTAAGAAGTTGATCCTGCGCATCACGAAGCCGGGCGAGGTTTTGGGTCTAGTCTCCGCGCTTTCAGGAACGCCTCACGAAGTCACCGCTGAGACGTTGCGGCCGTGCCAGGTAGCTTTCATTCCGCGCGATGCTTTCTCGCGCTTCCTTACCAAGCACCCGGAGGCCTATCCGATCGTGGCGAGTCAACTCGGCTCGCATTATCAGGTTGCCTGTGAGCAACTGCGGAATCTGGGCCTTTGTGCTTCCGCCCCCGAAAAATTGGCCAAACTCCTGTTGGATTTTGCCGCCGCTGGGCGGCAAACGAAAGAGGGCACGCGCATTAAGCTGCCTTTGACGCACGAAGAGATCGCTGAATTTATTGGCACCACGCGCGAGACGGTCACACGCACCCTGACCCAGTTCAAGAGCCGGCACCTGGTGGAGCTCCGCGGTTCGACCTTGTTGATCGAAGACCGTAAGGCCCTTGAAGCGTTTGTGACGGTCTAGGCCCGGTCAAGATTTTCACAACGACTTCGTCCCGCACTTCTTGGCTTCGGGTCGCCAGCACGGATACCTGCGCCAAGTCAAAACTGTGCCCACTGGTGGAACTGGAGCAGCTTGATACTCTGTTCCGGCCAACCCTGTTCCGCGTGATCGACTTCAAGTGCAAGCAATAATCCTTGCCGCGAAGTCCAAATGGTGAGTGGAGGGTGTAAGGCCGCTTTCAGGAAGAACTTGAAAGCGCGCTGCTGCTCCCCGGCCACGTCGATAGGTTCTTCGCCGGCATATCGGAGCTCTCCTTCCAGTATCGTTGGACTTACGGGAACTTCTCTGCTCGGCTGCTCGAAGGAAACGAGTTGGACATGCGTAGCGTGGTTGGGATCGCGTTCTGCTTCCCGGGTGATCCCGCTCAAGGAAAAGACGGAGATTGGCCAGAGCAGTCCAAACGGTTCCTTGACCGCCAGCTTAACCTCTATGGACTGCCGGGGATCCTTGGCATCGGAAGAGCACTGGAGTTCCTTCTGCGAGAAGTTGCAGCTGAGCGGCCCTGAATCAGGTCTCCACTTCAACGGTGCAAACTCCGTCACGCGATCTATCGTTAGATCGCGAGAAAGTCGAGCGAGAAAGCGGTTTGAGTGCCCTGTGCCTTTTGGAGACTCGAACCGTCTCTCCCCTTCAACCTGGTATCCACCGCTTGCGATCCGCCACAGCGTCCAGGTCTCATGAAAGTTGTAAACCTCTTCGCCAAAGGGTCCAACGGCGCCGCCGCTCGCTCCTTGCAATACAACATATTCGCCCTGCGCGAGCTTGGTGAGTTTCTCCTGGCTGGCCGCCGGGAGCGCCTCGCCCGGCGTTTTTTGAGTCACGCGCGCATTCGCACCGGGCAAAACACAAAAGATCGAACCGGCCGCCAAAAGACTGCCGAATACGCTGCGAGGTAGATTCATATCGATCCTGTGCTGCCTCTATCGCGCAACTCCGGATCGCCTAGGGTTCCTGCAAAGATGTCAGATAGTTGCACAGATTCGTGATCCTTTGCTGTACGGCTCTCTCGTTTTGCTTGTCGAAATATCGAAAGACCGGCCCCCACGCTGGCATGTCCGACGAGCCGTGGGAAGATGGCCCTGGGCCGAATTCAAGCACGCTCTGTACGTATTCTTTGGGAAATTTTCCGCCGTGGCGCTTGGTTAGTAACGTCAGATCGCTGGGCCGTGTCTTTAGAAACGAGGCCATAGGCCCTGTGCCCTTGGCATCGGGGCCGTGGCAAGTGGCGCAGTACTGCTGGTACATCAGCTTGCCTGACGGCACGTAGTTGGATGGCAGAGTCTCATCCACAGTCGGCGAAGCCTTGACCCCGGCGATCCAAGCTGCGAAAAGAGCGATCAACAAAAAGCCACACGTTAATCGACGCATCATGATGCCCCCTTATGCCAAATCTGAGCCTCTTCTTGCCTGAAAGCGATCTTATTTTCAACGGCATGTCGCCAGGTCGCGGTGACTCCGAATGGGCTCGGTGGTGATGCACGTCACATTGCATTTCAGCACCCCAACCCGGTGCATTCAAGCATACCGATGCTCGTAAGGCGCCTGTGACCTGGCGCACACCCGCCGGGTGCGGCCGTTCACAGACCAGATCCGCGTGCCGATTAAGAATGGCGCCAGGCCAAGCAAGAGGGCAAAGGCCGCTTCTCTTACGGAGGATGCTATGGGCCCACAACCGATGGTGTTGCAATATTTGGTTTCGTCTTGGATCGCGGTGACCGGGATTCTTATAGTCCTGGTGATTTACGGGAACGCCCTGTCGACGAGGGAAGACGACGAGCTGTACTTGAATCGTGCCGAGCAGGTAATGATGGCGGCCGAACAGAATGTGCTGATCGGAAAGATGAACCGGTTGGCGCGCGTCATTGTCGGCTTCGCCATCCTGTCAGGATTGCTGTTCGCGGCAACGGCGGGCGTTTGGGTTTGGATTGGACTCAACACGTAGCGCGGGATCATCAAACCCGGATGCGAAAGGAGGCTATCGTGAAACTCGCATGCGCAACAGCAAGGATGGCATTGAACAAGGTGCTCGTAGCCACTGACCTTTCCGTTGTTTCAAGTTCGGCACTGCGCTTCGCCCTGGCGATTTCGCGACGGTATGACTCCAAGCTGTTTGTTACAAATGTCGTCTCGCCGGCGGAATCGGCATGGGTGCCTCCGGAATATTGGGTTTCGAGCGAGCAAATCGAACAGGTAGTCAGGCAGCAAATGGACAAGCTGAGCGCCAAGCTGTCAGGTGTCCCAATCGAGACCTTGATCGACCATGGCGGTGTTGCAGAGGCCATCTCCGCCGAAGTCGAGGAACTGGGCATTGACCTCCTCGTGTTGGGGACTCACGGCAGGAAAGGTTTCGATCGCCTGGTCATGGGCTCGGTCGCCGAAGAAATCTTTCGGCGGGTTGCGTGCCCGGTTCTCACGGTCGGGCCCGGAGCAATGTCCTGCTCGCCTGGCGAGGCGGAATTCAAGGAAATAATCTTCACTACAAACTTTGGCCCCGAATCTCTCGCCGCTGCGCCTTATGCGATCTCGCTGGCGCAAGAGTTTCAGGCGCGACTCACGCTGCTGAATGTCGTGACGGAGCACATCGACGCCTGCACAGATCCACAGCTGATCGTCCTTGACCGGATCAGTAGGCTCCGTGCGCTCATTCCCGAGGAGGCCGAGCTGTGGTGCAGACCTGAGTGCGTGGTGGAGTTTGGCAGGGCCGGCGAGAATATTCTCAGGGTGGCTCAGGAGCGGAGAGCCGATCTGATCGTACTCGGTGCCAAGTCTGCCCAGGGACACACAGCCGCGGCGACCCATCTACTTCCCGCCACGGCCCACAAGGTCGTTTGTGGCGCTACTTGCCCGGTGATGACCGTTCGGGCTTAACCGGTTTGTCGGAGACGAACAACGGTGAGGCGTCCCCCCTGCCTCGCCGTTGTTTCGTTTCAGGACGATCCTTAGGCGATACCTGTGTGGGTGTCCGGTCGGGCAGGCCGAGACGTGTGACGAGGGTCACAGAAGCAGACAGAAGCAGAAGGACCGTCAGTTCATAGTGGTGTTCGTGGAGGAGAACATGAGGATCATGGTGGCAATCGAAGGGTCGCTGTTTTCGCAGTTGGCAATTCGGGCTGTAGCTCAACGAATCCGTCCAGAGGGCGCCAAAGTGCTTTTGGTGCACGCCATTGAACCGGCGGCGTTCTTTGAACAGGATGAGAGCGTGCAGGAGCGGCTAAGGCGTCCTCAGGAATTGCTGGACGCCGCGGCTGATGAGCTGACAGAAAATGGGTTCCGGGATGTTGATGTGCGCGTGATCAATGCAGATCCGCGGGCCGGACTCCTGGAAATCGCCGCGAAATGGCAACCCGATCTCATCGTGATGGGATCGCACGGGCGCAAGGGATTGGAAAAGCTCATGCTCGGCAGCGTCGCCGAGTCGGTCGCACACCACGCATCTTGTTCGGTACTTATTGTTCGCATTGCCGCCAGCTGGGCTAAGGAACCCCAAAGCGAATTGACGACGGAACCTTCAACTGCCCCCGGATAGGCCCCGAGTGCAGGTGCGATTTGAAGCGTAGTCGGGGCGGGCGGGGAGTATCGTGGACATCGGGGCTCGCTCATCCGCACCCATTAAAGCGTATACATCTCAATCATATGTAGGTGAATGATCTCGCCTGTTTCCGGATTCACTTCGGGCGTAATGGTATAGGTCTCTCGCCGCGCGACGTAGCCTTTCTCCTCAAACTCCAGAACCTGACGGTGGAATGCTTCGGCTCCCCACTCCCGAACTATGATTGCCTCGCTCATCGCTTTCATCAGATGTCCTTTTCAAAGCCGCTCGTCCGTAAAGCTCCTGCGGCCTAGCTAAGTTGTCACAAAGCGAGAGTTGTCGATGTAATGTGTGTCACATCCGGCTGTGATCCACGTCACGTCCTCCAAGTGGCTGAATAAAGGCAAAGTCTGGGATTCCAAACGTGAAAAGGGCCTGATTTTTCTCGCTCACGTAGACAAGTGATCGGGATCACCGAACCCAAAGCGACACACGAGTAGATTAGCGACGGGAGAAAAAGACATGGCGACTTTACCAGCGACGCATCTGGGAAATCGTTCGAAAGCTCGAGCCGAGCAGATGAGGGCGCTCGTTTTTCGAGGCCCCAATCAGATCGGAATTGAGAGTGTTCCAATTCCCAAACCAGGCTACGGCGAAGTGATCATACGAGTCACCCTCACGACCATCTGCGGCACCGATGTCCATATATTGAAGGGCGAATATCCGGTCAAGCCCGGATTGGTTATCGGGCACGAGCCTGTCGGTGTAATTTACGAAATCGGCCCGGGCGTAAAAGATTACTCCGTCGGCGACCGCGTGCTCGTCGGCGCGATCACGCCTTGCGGGCAGTGCGAATATTGCCTGAGCGGCAAATTATCTCAGTGCGGCGGCGCCATCGGCGGCTGGAAATTTGGCAATACGATCCACGGCGCACAGGCTGAATACCTTTTGGTGCCTCATGCGCAAGCCAACCTGGCAACGATTCCCGATGACCTGACCGATGAGCAAGTGATCCTTCTCTCTGACATTGCCTCCACAGGTTTTTCCGCTTCCGAGTCGGCGGACGTGCGGCTGGGCGATTCGGTGGCGATATTCGCTCAGGGACCGATCGGGCTGTGCGCCACGGTCGGTGCCCGGCTGAAGGGCGCTGGCTTGGTCATCGTCGTGGAATCGGATCCAGTTCGGATCGCGATGTCAAAGCGGATGGGCGCCGATGTCGTAATCGACTATCGCCGGCAGGATATTAGCGACGCAGTGAGAGGGCTGACGCGAGGACGTGGCGTGGACGTAGCGATCGAAGCGCTCGGTACTTCTCAGACCTTTGAAGGCGCCCTCAAAGTTCTTCGCCCGGGTGGGACTCTTTCCAGCCTGGGTGTTTATTCCGGAAAACTGTCGATCCCGCTGGAACCATTTGCAGCTGGGCTGGGTGATCACAAGATCATCACCACGCTGTGTCCGGGCGGCAAGGAACGCATGCGCCGGCTAATGGAGTTGGTTCGTCACGGCCGTGTGGATTTGCGGCCCTTGCTGACTCACACCTTCACGCTGGACGAAATCACCAAGGCTTACGACCTATTCGCGAACCGGAAAGAAGGAGTTCTCAAGGTGGCGATTCGGCCATAACGAGACTCAAGGAGCTCGTCGTGCGAAGGAGGCATCATGCGAAGTAGCGGTAGAGCCAAGGTTCTGATCGTGGATAATGACGATCGAATCCTTTGGAAGTTTCAAGAAGCCCTGGAGAATGCCGGCTTCGACACCACCGCAACTTGGAGCGGTCAGGAGGCTTTGGTATTGCTCAAGTCGGGCGTATTCGATGTCCTGCTCGTGGACGATTATCTTCCCGATCTTCATTCCCACGATTTCCTCGAGCGCGTCCGCCGGTTGTCGACTCAGCCTTCCATTGTGGTGATGCACAATTCGGCCGCCCAGCCTGGTGATTTGCAGTGTTATGAATCTCTTAGCGTCTCGGAATTGGTTGATAAGCGTGACCCGGTGAGAGTATGTAAGGCGGTTTCGCTCTGTGCGGAGCAGCCACGGAAGCAAATGGCCCGACTTGAGCGCCTCTGTCTCCCCCAGCAGAGACGCTCAGGTCGGGCCTAAGGATACTCAGGTCAATTTTCGGGCACTGCCGGTTCAAACGCTGCCTTCCGGGAGCCGGCTCTGCCACGGGCGGTCGAGCGCCGGCTTAGCGGCTGCTGGTGGTGGCTTCACGCGGGACTGCCTTGCCGTATACCTCGAGCCGTGCCAGGTGAACATAGCCGCCCGTGCCGTGGCCGCTGCTCGGCATCAAATCCGCAAAGCCAACTTCGTCCACTTTGCTGAGATCAGGGTTATTAACCCAGATTTCGTTGGATGGTCCGTTGTTGGTCCCGAGAGTGACCGCGCGATTTGGATCCAGTTTGATCCAGCGGACTCCGGTGAAGGAAAACTCACTTTGCACAAATATAGGTACGGAGGCCTCCGCGTGATCTCCCACGAGTAAGGTCCCATCGGCGAGCTTCACCACCGGCCGAAACACGTGGAACCCGGACGTTTTGATCATCCACCGCATCTTGCCCAGCCCGGTTAGGTCGATGTAGTTGCTCTTCTGTCTGAAGGTGATCGCAAAGGGCCCCGCGCACTCACCCGAAAATATGCTGAAGGGAGTGGTATCGCTCCCCGGGGTTCCGGACGTCAGCATTTGCTTGGCGGCTGGACCGTACTGCTTGAGCTCCAGGTTCGTGTCGGCCACGTTTTCCTGAACGATGGGAACCTGCCCCTTCTGACCAGGCGCCGGTACCCATTCCACCTTGAAAACGGGCGGCGCCGCGGAGGTTCGCGCAGCCTCACCTCCACCGCCCACGGCTGCCTGGCGGCCCTGTCCTCTTTGTGCTCCCGCGCCCTGCTCCGCGGGCTGCTGTCCAAAAACAAACGCGCTGCAGACGACTCCCAGCACCAAAAGAAATCCCAGGATGTTTCTAATGGAAACGCGAGATAGCATAAAGGCCTCCTTTTAAGGTGGACCGTCCGAAAGAATTAGCCTGGATACGCATAGCATTTATGGTTTCTGTTTCATCTGCCCTTGGGATTGCCATTGCGCTGTTGGGCGGCATCTACGGGAAATTGATTTGCGAAGCATACGCTGAGGTGCTCGCGGGTACAAGCGGAGAAGCAGTTGAGGGCAGTTCCGATCAGGAGGGCTTGGCAAGACGCGCCAACACTAGGTAGATGCCGAAAGAAAGTAGATTAGATATTGACGCGCTGCATAGCTTCCTGTGCATAGCGCGCTCCGGCGGTCGCGCCAGCAGGCGCCGTGCGATCGAGGCGCGAAAGATCTGCCGCAGTCAAACTAACTTGCACGGCGCCCACATTCTGCTCCAGGTAACTCCGCCGTTTCGTGCCTGCGATGGGCACGATGTCTTGGCCGCGAGCAAGCAGCCACGCAAGCGCCAGTTGAGCTGGCGAACAGCGTTTTTCCGCCGCCAGTTCCTCGATGCCCTTTACGATCGCCAGGTTTTGATCGAGATTTTGTCCTTGGAACCGCGGCGAATTCCGCCGGTAATCACCGGCTTCGAGATCGTTCTGGCTGCGGAACCGGCCCGTCAGGAAGCCGCGTCCCAGCGGACTATACGCGACAAAACCGATACCCAGCTCCCGGCAGGTGGATAGGATTTCCGCTTCCGGATCGCGAGTCCAAAGCGAGTATTCGCTTTGCAATGCCGCAATCGGATGGATGCGCGCGGCGCGGCGCAGCGTCTTCGCGCCAGCTTCGGATAGCCCGATGTAACGAACCTTGCCTTGCTGCACAAGCTTCGCCATGGCTCCCACGGTCTCCTCGATCGCCACGTCGGGGTCCACACGGTGTTGATAATAGAGATCGACGTGCGCGACTCCTAGTCTCTGCAGGCTTGCCTCGCAACATTGTGCGACGTATTCCGGGCGGCCGTTCACCCCAATAAATTTGCCATCGCTCGAGCGCACGTTGCCAAACTTGGTCGCTAGCACGGCCTGTTCGCGCCGGCCCCGCAAGGCACGGCCGACGAGTTCCTCGTTGTCACCGCGGCCATACACATCCGCTGTATCCAGGAAGTTCATGCCCAAGTCGAGGGCGCGATGGATCGTGGCAATGGATTCGGTATCGTCCGTGCTGCCGTAGAACTCAGACATGCCCATGCATCCCAGTCCAATGGCCGAGACGCTCAGCCCACTCTTTCCGAGGAGCCTTCTGGGCAGGGGTGCATGGGGCTGTGCAGGCGATGCGCTCAATGGCGTCTCCTCGTCTCCATAGTCCGGAGCGCAGAGTTCACAGGACGGCTCCGCTGACGTTCAACCGCAGTCTACAATGAATTTGTGGCGTTCGTCGCCGTGGAGACTCTAATCGGCCCCGGCGGCACCGGTGACGGGCTGCAGCCGGGCGGCCAGGTGCCGCGTCTGTTGAGTGATTCGCGTGCCGTGCCGCAAGACATCTCCCAGGCGGCTTGCCAATTGTTGCCGCGCACGCCACAGGCGTGCCTTGAGCGTGTTGCGAGAAACGCCCAGAGCTCTCGCAGCTTCGTCGGCCGAGAGGCCTTCCAGTTCACGCAACTCAAAGGCGTTGCGCAACAGGGGCGAAAGGGTTTGCAGGTTCTCTTTCACGCGTTCGGAAAGTTCGGTGCCCGCGTAGATCTGTTCGGGGCTGGGCCGCCCATCGGCAAAACGCTCAGCGATTGGCGTCTTTTCCTCGGTTGAATCATCGAGGGAGAGGGCCGGATGCGCGCGCTTGCTCCGCCGTCGCATCAACGCGGCGTTGATAACGATTCGCGTCATCCAGGTGGAAAATTGCGATCGGCCTTCAAACCGCGGCAGATTCCGATACGCGGCCAGCATGGCCTCCTGTAAGGCATCCTCGGCATCCTCGGCATTGCCCAGCAGCCTCAGAGCGGTTTGAAAGAGAGCTCGGCTATGCTGAGCGAAGAGTATTTCCAGAGCTCCCTGATCGCCGGCGATGGCGTCCCGAAGCAGCCCGGGCTCATCCATGTTTGAGTAACTGTTTTTCGCATTCGCTTCGTCTGTATTCATCGACCTTCCCCCCTGAGCTCCCACCCTGATTGCCCTGCACCCTACTTCTGCACTCCTGTTATTTTCTGAACCTCTTTGTCGGCACCGCACTCGTGCAACGAGGATCGCGCCCCGGTGATTCGGGCAATAATGGCGCGCACCATGCACCCACTGCCTTCGAGCCCGGCGCCGGCATGAACAATTTTGGTAAGCAGTTCTTTGCCCTCATCGTCAATAAATGTAACTGCGCACAGCCG
>Ga0206991_10171_pt1 | contig 20099 bp, 17 predicted proteins | sample Alteio_BWMinCont_9_FD_153286 | JGI IMG/M metagenome (GOLD analysis project Ga0206991, IMG submission 153286) | Enriched cells from forest soil in Barre Woods Harvard Forest LTER site, Petersham, Massachusetts, United States -... | ecosystem: Environmental > Terrestrial > Soil > Temperate forest >...
CAGCACGGCTTCGCGTTGCTGCGGATTCAGACTATCCAGATTATTCATTTGAGAAAATTCATGCTGGTTTGGGCCCGCGGGCGAATGCATTTTAGCTAAGCGATACCAACTGAGCAAACGCGCGCATAAAACGAGGTTCTGTCGCGGCGTGCTCGATCAGGGGATCGCGGGAGCCAGATCGATTTGAAAGAAAAACAGCGCCTTATTGCCGGTCATAAACGTAAGGTCGGGCACGTCGAATCGCGAGGTGGAGAGCCAGTCGTAATGGTGGTCGACATCGAAATAGACGAAGCCGTGCGTGGTAGCGTGAGGGGGAAGCAGATCGGTGGCGAGCGCCGCCGAACGCAATGTCCCGGCGAACTCTTCCCAATCCTTGTCGTGTGATTTGCGCGGCGCGCCCACACGGGGAATAGGGATCCGCGGCGAGGGATCTTTAGGCTTCGCCAGGACAAGATCGGCCACCTCTTCAGGCGACAGCGGATCGAGACGCTGGCGTGAACCGCCAGGGGCGCTCACGAGCAATTGTATGGTCTTGAGATTGATGCGGATTGGAGAGTCGTTATCATTGCGAAAGTAAAGCTCGATGGCCAGAATTCCGCCATCGTAAGGCGTGTGTTTTCCGAACTTCTCCTTGTAACGATTGGCGGAGATATAGGGGTTGGCGGCAATCAGCAGGCCCTGATGCGAATCGTGAGCGGGCAGCGATGCGGGATCCGTTTGCGCCATCGCGCCAGCCGTTACGAAACCCAGAGCGAAGATGAGGAGACCGATTCGAGCAAGCATCGAATATCGTGAGATGCGTGCCATCGCAGAGCGTTGCCTTTGTGCCGTAAACGGGGACACCGATTGTGCTCCTTCTCGCGGCAGGTTGAGGCATCTATAATAACGCCTTAGCCGCTGTGGCGTATCGAGGATGCAGCGGTACTGCTCACATCTGAATGTATTTTCTTTACAGTTTGATCACCGCGGCGGGAATGATCCTGCTCACCCCTTATGTTTTGCTCAGCAAAGCTCGCCGCCGGAAATATCTGCCAAACCTCCCTGAACGACTGGCAAGAAGGTTTCCCGCGGAACTCGCTCTGCGTAGCGGCGCCGTTCGACAGGCGATTTGGCTGCATGCCGTCTCCGTGGGCGAGGTTCTTGCCTCAGTTCCCTTTGCGCGCTGCCTGAAGGAGCGCTTTCCGGATTGGCGGCTGGTGATTTCAACGACCACGACAACGGGCCAAAAGCTGGCTCGCGAAAGAATGAATTTTGCCGACGCTGTTTTTTATTTCCCGTTCGATTGGAATGGCCCGGTAAGGCGCGCGTTTCGGGTGGTGCAGCCGGGCGTGGTGATTATTCTCGAGACTGAGATTTGGCCGAACCTGCTGCGGCAAGCTCGAAGAGCCGGCGTGCCGGTCGTATTCGTCAACGGCCGCTTGTCCGACGGGTCGTTTCGTCGATTCGCTGGCGCGGTAAAGGCAAGCGGGGGGATTCTGGGCGGATTCCTGCGCCGTATATTGAATGACGCGACGCTTTACTTGGTGCAAAGCCATCAGGACGCCACTCGCTTGATTGCGCTGGGCGCGGCAGCGCAGCGAGTGGAAGTGACGGGAAGTATGAAATACGATATCGCTGTGCCGGGGCCGAATGCGTTCATCGAGTGGCTGCAGGCCGAATTGCAGCGATCGCAGCGTGGCCCGGTGGTGGTCGCCGGCAGTGTGATAGCCGGTGAAGAGGCGCCGGTTCTGCAGGCATTCGCTGCCGTGGAACGAAAATGGCCCAAGGCGCTGCTTATATTGGCGCCCCGAAAGCCGGAGCGGTTTACGGCGGCCGGCGAAGAGGTGGCGCAAGCGGGCTGGCGCGCGATCCGGCGAAGCGAGATTTCGCTGAATGGCGATTCGGCCGGAGTGTTGGGCGAGGCCGCGCAGGTTGCAAACGGAGTCCTCCTGCTGGACACGATTGGTGAGCTTGCAGCCGTCTATAGCCTCGCCGACGCTGTGTTTATCGGTGGCTCGCTCGAACCTGCAGGCGGACACAACCCGCTCGAGCCCGCCGCTTTTGCGAAGGCCCCCGTTTTTGGTCCTTCGATGGATAATTTCCGCGAGATTGCCGCGACTCTGCTGCAAGCGGACGCGGCCATCCAAGTTGGTTCGGCGGCACAACTCGGCGTGGCATGGAGTGATCTGCTGGAAAACGCGCAGCGGCGCACCCACATGGGGCTCGCGGCGCGCGAGATCGTAGAGCGGAACCGCGGGGCGACCGCGGCGACGCTCGACCGCCTCGCAGTGGTAATTGAGGCGCAGTTGGCGCGCACGTGACGCTCTCTTCAATCGCTCGGCCATTGCTGCGGCCGCTGGGCTTGCTTTACGGCGGTGTCATGCTCCTGCGCCGGGAGCTATACCGGTCTGGCGTACTGCGCAGTCGGAAGCTTCCGGGTGCGGTGATTAGTGTGGGCAATCTGACCGTAGGTGGGACCGGCAAGACGCCAATGGTCCTATGGATTGCGGAGCGCCTGGCGGCCGAAGGGCATCGTCCGGCAATTCTAACGCGCGGGTACGCTGGGCTTGGACAAAGCGACTCCGGTGAGCGGACTCCTGACGAGGTTGCCTTATTGCGCAGGAGGCTCGATGGCCGCGCTCAGTTTGGAGTGGGCAAGGACCGCTACGCGGCAGGGGTTGGATTGGCACGGGACGGTGCTGATTGGTTCATTCTGGATGATGGATTTCAGCATCTGGCGCTTCTGCGCGATGCCGACGTCGTTCTGCTTGATGCGACCGACCCCTTTGGAGGCGGAGGAATTCTTCCGGCTGGGCGCATGCGAGAGCCGCGTTCGGCTCTTGCGCGAGCTGACGTCGTGGTCATCACGCGCACCAGCCACGCTCCGGCACTCGAAGTGGTCGTGCGCAGGTTTACCCAGGCACCGATCTTTTACGCGCAAGCTCGCCTCGATGCAGTGTTGCGAGCGTCGGCAATAGCGGCGGCCGTGCCGGAAAGCGAGTGGCGGAAAGCCAAATATTTTGCGTTCTGCGGCATCGGCAATCCCTTGGCCTTCTTCGATGACTTAAGGGAGTGGGGTTTTTCGGTTGTGGGCCGGCGCACTTTCGCCGATCACCATCGTTATTCCCCTGCGGAAATGCAGCGACTCGATGCCGCGGCCGTGGCGGCTGGTGCGGATGCTTTGGTTTGTACGGAAAAGGATGCCTTTAATTTGGATTCCGCCACCACGGCGCTTCCCATCTACGCTTGCAGGATTGAATTGACGCTTAACGACGAAGACGACTTCTGGGGGGCGGTCAAAGCCGCTATTGGCCGTAATCAGCTAAGAACGCAGGCATGAAAATTTTAATTCGAGCTACGAATTGGGTGGGCGATGCAGTGATGTGCATCCCAGCTTTGCGGATGGTTCGCGACCTCCGGCCCGAGGCTGAGATTGTCATTCTCGCGCGCCCATGGGTGGCGGATTTATATCGCGGACAGGGTTATGCCGATCGCGTCGCGGTGTACGAAAACAGAGGCAAGCACAAAGGTTTCTGGGGCCGGGAGCGACTGGCGGCCGAGCTTAGACGCGAGAAATTCGATACGGCGCTGCTTTTTCAGAACGCCTTTGAGGCTGCGTGGCTTGCTTGGCGGGCCGGTGTACCCGAACGCATCGGCTACGCACGGGACTGGCGAAGCTGGTTTTTGACGCGAGCCATTCAAATTCCGGAAAAGGGTGAGGGGTCCGATCACGAGGCGTATTACTACCTGAAATTGCTGCGCGGCGCGGGATGGCTCGCGCAACTGCCTCTGATCGAAGAGATCACCGTCGCGGTGCCTGAAGGAGATCGACAGAGAGCTCGGGATCGGCTGTCGGCCGCCGGCGTGCGGAAAGGCGCAGTCCGAATCGCGTTCGGTCCGGGCGCAGCGTACGGCTCGGCCAAGTGCTGGGATCCGGAACGTTACGCGGCGCTGGCCGACCAGTTGATTGCGGCGTTCGATGCGGATGTGATATTTTTCGGCGCGCCTCAAGAGGGCGCGATGGCGACGCGCATCGCAGGCGCGATGCGGCGCCGCGCCATCAATCTGGTTGGTGCGACCAAGATCGGGGAACTTCCTGCGCTGCTTTCATCCTGCCGCCTTTTTATCGGCAATGACTCTGGAGCGATGCACGTCGCGGGCGCGGTTGGAGTTCCGGTGATCGGCATATTCGGCCCCACCGATCCCGAGGGCACCCGGCCCATGACTCCGCAATTCACGCTGATTCGCGAGCCGGTGGAGTGCAGTCCCTGTTTTCTCCGCAAGTGCCCAATCGACCATCGTTGTATGACGCGCATTTCCGTCGAGCGGGTGTTTGAAGCGGCGCGAATTTCGTTGGGGTCCGGCAGCGGAGTTAAAAGTTCGAAGCTTTGGAGTGAAGGCCTTGCCTGAAGAAAAGGTTTTGCGGCCCGCGGTGTTTCTGGATCGCGACGGAACGATTTGTGAAGAGATGGGTTACCTGAATCATTTGAGCCGGGTCCATATTTTTCCGTTTGCCGCGGCAGCGATCCGCAAGCTGAACCAGACGGGATTGCCAGTGATCGTGGTTACCAATCAATCGGGCATTTCGCGGCGGATTTTTCCGGAGTCGCTCGTGGTTCAAGTGCACGCGCGAATCAGCGAAGAACTCTCCGCGGCAGGGGCTCGGGTGGACGCGTATTACTATTGCGCGCACACGCGCCAGGACGACTGCTCCTGCCGCAAGCCATTGCCGGGATTGCTGGAACAAGCGGCGCGGGAACACAATCTCCGGCTCGACCGTTCCTTTGTTGTGGGAGATCGCTACGCGGATGTTGAGTTGGCGCACGGCGTCGGCGGGCGCGGAGTGCTGGTGTTAACCGGATATGGGCGCGGCGAATACGAATTTTACCGCCAGGAATGGCCGCGCCAACCGGACTCTGTGGTCGAGGACCTTTCCGGGGCCGTGGACACCATCTTGGAGGAGCTTTCGTGAGCGCCGAGCGCGCCGCAGACCTGGCGCGATTGATCGATCTGATCGAGCAGTTTCCCCAGCAGACCATTTTAGTCGTAGCGGATTTCGTGGCTGACGAATTCGTCTCTGGCGATATTTCCCGGGTATCGCGAGAGGCTCCTGTGCTGATTTTGCGGCGCCGTGAAATGCACACGTCGCCCGGGGGCGGCGCGAATGCCGCGAATAACCTGGCTGACCTTGGCGCGCGCGTGCGTCCGGTAGCCGCCCTGGGTGACGACGCCGCGGGCGACGCGCTGGTGGAATATTTCCGGCGAAAAAAGATCGATACTTCGGGGATCGTTCGCAAGAGCGGCTGGACGACTCCGGCGAAGACTCGCTTTCTTGCGGGCTGGGCGCATACGGTTCAACAGCAAGTGCTGCGCGTGGATCGGGAGCCGGAGCGATTGCCTGAGGGCACGAGCGGTGCGCTGGTGCACAAAGCGCGAGAAAGGATTGCCGAGGCGTCGGCAACCCTCGTGTCGGATTATGGTTATGGTTCCGCGACATCGAAGATCGTCGCGGGCATTCGCGGCCGGGGGCGATGGAAGAAACCGGTAACGCTGGACTCGCGTTACCGGCTGCATGAATACCGGCACCTGGATTTGACGGCGGCCACGCCGAATGAAGCAGAAATGGAGGCCGCACACGCTACGGAAATCGCCGGGGACGCATCCAAGCTCGAAGGCCTCGCGCGGCGGACGATGGCGCGGCTGAATCTGAGTGCTCTGGTGGTTACCCGCGGCCGGCATGGCATGACCGTCTTCGAGCGGCGGCGGGCGCCACAATCCCTGGCCGTGTTTGGCAGCGATCAGGCGGTCGACGTGACGGGCGCAGGGGACACGGTGATTGCGGCGTTCACTCTGGCATTGGCGGCCGGCGGAACGGTGCTGGAGGCCGCGGAGATCGCCAATTATGCGGGAGGCATCGTGGTCATGAAGCGCGGCACCGCAACGGTAACTCGCGAAGAGCTTGCGGCGGCTGTTCGATCCGATGCGACGGAGAACCACACAGAGCGGGGCGATGGACTCGCGAAATAAGATTCTGCCGCTCGAGGAGTTGGCTCTCAAGGTCGCCGATCACAAGAACCGCGGCGAGCGGATCGTGCTGGCCAATGGCTGCTTCGATGTGCTGCATGTCGGCCATGCAAGATACCTGGAGGGTGCGCGACGCGAGGGAGAGGTGCTGATCGTGGCCCTCAATTCAGACAAGAGCGTGCGATCACTGAAAGGCGAGGGACGCCCCATACTGCCTGCCGAGGCGCGGGCCCGCCTGGTTGCCGGCCTTGCCACCGTCAATTACGTGGTGATCTTCGAAGAAAACGATGTGACGCGCCTGCTCTCGACTCTGCGTCCGGACGTGCACGCGAAGGGGACCGATTACACAACAGAGACCGTGCCCGAGCGCGAAACGGCCCGGCGCCTCGGCACGCGCATCGCCATTGTGGGCGACCCGAAGCTGCACTCCACGCGCGACCTGCTGGCGCGGCTCCGCACGCTCTCTCATGTCTGACAAAGAAACCCGCAGCTTCCTGCTGGTGCGCCTGGGTTCCCTCGGTGACCTTGTTCATACGCTTCCCGCCTTGGCGGCGCTACGCGACACGTTTCCAAATGCCAGGATCGATTGGGTTGTGGAACGAAAATGGGCGCAGTTTTTGGAGTTGGTCGCGGGGATCGACGTGGTCATTCCCCTGGATCGATCGATTGCCGGACACCTGGCATGCATTCGGCGGCTCAGGAGCGAGCGATGCGATTGCGTGATCGACTTCCAGGGACTCTATAAATCAGCCGTGCTGGCGTGGCTTTCCGGTGCACGCTGCCGAATCGGATCGGATCGAAGAGCGGCCCGCGAACCGGGTGCAGCATGGTTTTACACCGAACGCGTAGAGCTCACGGGTCGTCACATTGCAGAAACGAACTTGAGCCTCGCACTCCGGGCGGGAGCGGAGCGCCCGGCCGCGATGCGCTTTCCACTGAGAGTGCCCGACGATGAAGTCGTGCGGCTTCGCGCCAGACTCAATAGCGAAGGAGTGAAGGATTATGTGGTCATGAGCCCTGGAGCCGGCTGGAGAGCGAAGTGCTGGCCACCGGAACGTTACGGGGAACTTTGCTCCGAAGTTGCACGGCGGCACGGCCTGCGCGCTGTTGTGAACATCGGTCCTGGCGAGGAGTCCTTGGCGCCGGGGTTGCTCCGCGCAGCGGGGAGCGCAAAGCCCATAATTTTGACTCCGACTTTGCGGGAACTGGTGGCGATTCTTGCGCAAGCGCGAATCGTAGTGGCGGCGGACAGCGGCCCGTTGCATGTGGCCGCGGCCCTGGGAACGCATGTTGTGGCCCTCTTTGGTCCTACCGATCCTGCGCGCAACGGTCCTTTGCCTCGCGGCACGGTCTTGCGGAATGCATCCTCCGAAGGGACCAGTCACAAGCGTGTGGCCGCTTACTCTCAGCGAATGCTTTCGCTTACCGTCGATCAAGTGCTCGCGGCGGCCGAGCTGGAAATGAGCGTTAAGGCATGAGCGTGCCCGGGGCTGGCTGGACGCGCTGGCGCGCGCCACTTGGTTATCCCACGGCGGCACTCTGCCTCTGGTTGGCTCACCCAACGTTCACATCGGCCTTGATCGGCTCCGCTATGGCCATAGCGGGCCTGCTCATTCGCGCATCCGCCGCGGGACACTTGCGCAAGCGGGAAGCGCTCGCGCACACGGGACCTTATGCCCACACGCGCAATCCGCTCTACCTGGGCAGCTCGTTGATGGCCGCGGGGTTTGCCGTAGCGAGCCGATCGTGGCTCGCCGCTGGTCTGCTGGCGCTCTATTTCGGGGTTTTTTATGCGCAGGTCATGCGCCGGGAAGAGTCAGAGCTGCGCGCGCAATACGGCAAGGCATTCGACGATTATGCCGCGGGTGTACCGTTATTCTGGCCGGGATTGCGAAGAGGGGCCGCAGCCGGCCGCACGCAGTTTTCATTTGCGCAGTATATGCGCAATCGCGAATACGAGGCCGCCATTGGAGTAGCGGTTATGATTGCGGTGCTCTTGGCCCTCACTGTCTGGCGAAAATAAGACTACTGCAGCCGGTAAACCTCATTGATCAGGCGCCGGAATTTTGGCCTATACAGCAAATCGTAAACTTCGCCTTTGCCGGGGAAAAGCGCTTCCGCCAGCTGCCGCGCCGCCGCCGCCAGTTCCTGAGCTTCAGAATAAGGCAGGTCACCTTGGGCGATGAGACTCAAGGAGAGGTTGACGACGATACGCAGGCGGCGAACGCGCCGGGACTCTTCGTCGATTTCCGCGTTGGTCGGGCAAATGCGTTGGACGGAACTCATGGGACTCTTCCGCCGATTATAGAGGCTGCCCCAGCATGCAGCAACCGAGGTCAAACGAGCCTGTTTCCATACCTGATCGTCGATTTCCACGGCTCATCGTTTATTTCGAGACGGATGGGATTCGCAATCGGCCTTAGAAGGCCGGCGCTTCCGCTTCCGATGCGTCCGTTGGGGATACCGCTGGGGAGGAGAGTTCGGAGCAGGGAGCCGTACAGGTGAAAAACGAGCGGACATTCAGCAACTGCCCGTCGGTACTGATCGTGATTGCGCCGTCGCGGTCGGTGCGCAGGAGCCGCGTTCCTTCCGCCAGGATCCGTTCAACCGTGTCGGTGCTCGGATGGCCAAACGGGTTTGCTTCGCCGACGGATATCGCGGCGACCGCGGGATGAACGGCATCGAGAAAAGGCGCGGTGCTCGAGGTCTTGCCGCCGTGATGCGGAATTTTCAGGAAGTTCGCGGTAAGTTCATCGCCGTCAGCCAATATCCTGCGTTCGACGGGGCGTTCGATGTCCCCGGTCAGCAGCAGCGAATCCTTGCCATCCTCAATGCGCAAGACGACGGAGTCATCATTGCTGGCCGCGCGTGCCGGATCGTTTGTATCCGGCCAGAGAACCTTCATGGCCACGCCCGCCCATTCGAAATGCTCACCTCGCAGGCGATGGATGACGGGAACGCTCTTCGCTCTGGCCTCCGCAAGCACATTACGATAAGCGGCGGATTCGACGTCGCGCCCGACCCACAGCTCGCCGACACGGAAATTTCGAAGCACCGCGGGTAACCCGCCGAGATGGTCCTCGTGCGCATGTGTCAAAACAATCGCGTCGATGCGTTTCAGTCCGCGCGACCACAGGAACGGCGAGACGACGTCCTCTCCTACATCGATTCCCGGCCTCATTCCGTGCACGTAACTGCTGCCGGGCAGACCCCCTGCGTCCACGAGCATGGTGCGGCCATCGGGAAAGGCCACAAAGATGGAATCGCCTTGGCCTACGTCCAGGACGGTCACCTCGAGCCTGCCCCGTTGAAAGCGCGCGGAAAACGGATATACGACGATACAGGCGCCAAGAACGAGCACACTCGTGAACCCCATCCACGAGGCTCGTCTGTTGTCGCTCAGGATCGCCGCCGCGAGAAACGCCGCGGCCAGTAAAAAGCCGAGCAGCAAAGCCGAAGGAGGCGAGGGAACGCGCATCGAAGAAGAGGGAAGCCGAGCGAACCAATGGATCGATGCCGCGAGCGCCGCGATCAGAAATCCGAGAATGCGCCCGAGGGCCATGCCGAAACCCTTCCAAATGGTACTGGCTGCGAGCGATGCGAACCCCAGCGGGACAATCATCGCCGTAAGCAGGACGGCGGGAATATTGGCCAGGGGAGCTATGAAAGAGACGCGGTGAAAGTCCTGCGCCATCAGCGGCAGCATTCCGATTTGCAGAGCAACGGAGAGAATCGCCAGCTCCCACAGCCGCAGAGCCATGCGGCAGGGGAGAACCACCAGTTGATCGGAATGCCCGCCCAGCCGTGCGGGTAGCTTGGATCGCAGCCATGCGGACAAAGCGCGAAGATCAAGGCGAAATTCCGCGACCCTAGGTGCGAGCCTCGCGTCGCGCGTGACGTCACCAAGATGTTCGAGCGCGCGACGATACTCTTCGGCGGTCTTTTCCAGGAATGGCTGGGCGATCGCCGCGATGATGCCTGCCGCGAGAAAGGATAGCTGAAAGCTGACCTGAGCGATCTCGGAGGGACGGAACAGAAGAATCACGATGGCGGCCAGGCTGACCACGTTAAGGAGGGATACCCGTCGATAGAGCATGCGAGCCAGCAAATAAACTGTCGCCATCAATGCCGCGCGCACGATGGGCGGGCGGTCCTCGATGATCGCGATGTAAAAGCAGAGAGCCGCGATGGTCAGCAGCGCCCTTGCGACAACCGGCAGACGCAGTTTTTTCCCCGCCCAGAAAAAGAGTGCCGCGAGCACTCCAACGTGAAGGCCGGCCAGCACCAGAACGTGGTAAGCGCCAGTCTCTCGGAAGGGCTCGATTTGTTGTGAATCGAGGAAGCTGCGGTCGCCCAGCAGCATGGCACGAGCAATCGCCGCACGGTCTTCCACCGGTGCGAGCATGGCGTCCAGTTCATTCAGCAGGTGTCCCCGCAAACGCGCCATGAAATGAGAGAACTTGGGCGTCGGCCCAGGCAGCAGTTGCATCAGGGCCGGGTTTCGCAGCGTGGCCGTAAGGTCGATCCCTTGCTGCTCGAGCGCTGCGCGATAATCGAAGGCGCCAGGGTCGCCAAAATTTCGTACCAACCGTGCTCGGGCCAAGAGTTCAACGCGTTCCCCGGCACGCACCGGTATTAGATTTCCCGGCGTGCGGTCATTAAAGAAATAACTCGCTCGGAGCCCGCCGCGCACGGCCGCCCATTTGCCCGCCGCCTGCACCTGTTCGAGATCGATGTCGTAGCGCACACCCCAAGGCAGCCGCAGAGGATCGGCACGCAGTATCCCGCGCCAGCGTAGCGGCTCGTCCAGTTCCAATTGGCCGCTTCCAGCGGCGTGCTCTACTTGATTGATCGGGACTGCTAACCGCTCGATTTGCGCAGCGGCAGCACCGAGAGAGAACCAGGCGAGCAGGCTGGCGGTCCAGGCGAGGTTCGCGCGGCGTAGCTTTAGGAGCGCGCAACCCACGAGCACGCAACCCAGCGCGATCAGGAGGGATAACGCGAGCCCGTGCGGAAGGTGAGCGGTAATCGGCGCCGCCGCAAGAATCCCTGCGGCCAAGCAGATGGCGAGCGACAGGGTAGGAAGTTTCATGCGCGACGCGAAAGTCGCACCAAGGCCTCGATATGATAAGTCTGAGGGAAGATATCTACAAGGTGAAGTTCACTGATCTGATAATTACGAGGATTTTCGCTGTCGCCAACGAGAATGGCCAAGTCGCGCGCCAGCGTAGCCGGATCACACGAGAGATAGACAATCTCCTTCGGGGCGATCTTGATCAAACGAGCGAGCGCCCGTGCGGACACGCCGGTTCGCGGCGGGTCGAGCACGACCAGATCGGGCTTTTCGTGCCAGTGCTCAAGGAAAGCCTCTACGGTTGTAGGCCGCAAATTTGGCGAAGCGGCGCCGCTTTCCCGAAGATTGGCTTCGAGATCGCGGGCCGCCGCGACATTCGATTCCACGGCAATGAGGCGTTCGAATCGCTTCGCGAGCGGCGTGCTGAAGAGGCCTACGCCGGCGAAGAGATCGAGCGCCAGCCGCCCTCGAGCTTCTCCGACGACGGTGCGCACAAGTTCATCCACGAGGAAACGGTTCACCTGAAAAAAAGAGAGATGGCCGATGCGGTAGGTGAACTCTCCGACGCGATAGCTGATGTATCCAGGCCCGGACAGCTCAAAGCGATCCGCGCGTTGATCGTGGAGCACGAGTGTGTCGACCGAAGGCAGCTGGGACCGGAGTTGCGTAGCCATCTGTTCGAGGGGGCCGTTGGCCGCGTCTATGGCGATATTCAAGAGAAGCCCGGCATCTGCCTGGTCGGCGAATGCTTCGATTTCGCGCAGGCCCGCCGGCAGCTTGCCGGCCCGCAGCAAACCTACGATAGCGCCGAGGATCTCATTCAGGCGCGGCGAGGAAATCGGGCATTGCTCAATGGCGCAGAGCTTCTGTGAACCCGCCTGGAAGTAGCCGATGGAGGACGAGCCGTGTTCATCTGGAGCGATTTTCCATTGAACGCGATTGCGATAACCAAAGGGTGGAGAGGGATGCGGCACAATCTGCCCTTCCCAGCGCAGTTGGCCGAGCCGCGAAAGAGTCTCGCGAAGAATTTGGGCTTTGTACTGAATCTGTAACTCGTAGGGGATGTGCTGGTAGTTGCATCCGCCGCAGACGCCGAAGTAGGGACAGGGAGCGGCCATGCGATCGGCGGAAGGCGAATTGATCAGGGCCACCCGGCCGCGAATGAATTTCTTGCGCGTTTCCAGTGGTTCGATGGATACGTTCTCGTCGGGTAAGACGAAGGGAGCAAAAACGGTATGGCCTTCGTGATGGCCGAGGCCTTCACCGCCATAGATTAACTTCTCGATACGCACATCGATGGGATTGGGCATGAGAGTTTGTCAGTTGAGATAAAATAGGCTGAGCCGCGGCAGGCCAAACTGCTCCAGCAGGCGCTTTTGCGTGTACTGCCTTTTGAGCTGGTCCAGTTGTTCGGCAGACATGCGGCGCCGATAAGGCGACAGCTGCCGGTCCAGGTCAGTCTGAATGCTAACAAGTATCTGCTGGTCGGCTGCGGCGAGCAGAGCGGCGGTGAGCTTTTGCTCCACCGCACTCAGGCACCGTTCCAGGTTTTCCAGGTCGAGATCGGCCGGCGAATCCACCAGCGGCACAAGATCGGACAGAGTGGCACGAGCTTGCGCAATTCGCCGCGCGAGTTCGGCGTCCGCTGGATCGAGCCGTTGCGCCGCTTGTTCCAATTTCTCGATGTTCCGCCCCAGGAAGACGCGCAACTCTTCGCGGGAAAAAGGTTCCGCCTGTTTCGCGCTGCGTTTGGGCTGGGGGCCGGCACCGGCGGAACTTTCCTGCTTTTCAGTCGCGGCGTCGAGCACCGCATCGACGCAATACGCCAGGCTCTTGAGTGGCCTGCCGGCGCCTCGACGCGAGCGCTGGTAGCTTTCAAACGCGCTATCGATCCCACGCAACACCGCATCCAGCGGAATGCCGGCGCTTTGCCAGGTCTCCACGATGGCCCAATCGAGCGGAGAGACAAGCAGATGCGCGCCGCGCTTGCGCCAGAAGTACTCTTCGATCTCCGTGAAGTAATTGAAGTAGTTGAATGAATCCATGAGCGGAACTTACGATTCGCGTTTTCGCGCTGATTTTCCGGTCGCGCGCATCGCCCCGGCGGTGGGCGCTCTCTCTGACGCCGCATGCTTGGCGGGTTTATTGCGTTCCCAGATGATGCGCAACCCTTCCAGGGTGAGAAATTCATCCACGTCCTGGATGTGACGCGAGGCCTGCGCGATCAGGGACGCCTGTCCTCCCGTGGCGATCACCCGCGTGTCCTTACCCATTACCTTTTTTATGCGATCCAGAATTCCATCCACAAGGTCGGTGAAGCCGTAAAAAAGCCCAGCCTGCATGGAGTGAACCGTATTGGTGCCGATAATCTTGCCGGGATCGCGAATCTCCACGCGCGATAGCCGGGCCGCGCGCGCGAAGAGCGCCTCGGCGGAGATACCGATGCCCGGCGCGAGCGCGCCGCCGAGATATTCGCCGCGCTCGGAAACCACGTCGAAATTAATCGCCGTGCCGAAATCCACCACGATGCAAGGCCCGCCGTACTTCGCGAATGCGGCGATGCTGTTGACGATGCGATCGGCGCCCACTTCCTGCGGATTATCGTAGTGCACGGGCATTCCCGTACGCACGCCGGGCTCGACGAAAAGCGCTTTCGTGTGGAAATACCGCTCAGCCATGCCCTCGAGCGTGGAGTTGAGCGGAGGCACAACGGAGCTGATGATCACGCCACGAATTTCGTGGGGGTCGAGCTTGGCAATGGTAAAGAGGTCGCGGGTAAGAATTCCGTATTCGTCGACCGTCTGATCCCGCGCCGTGGTCAGCCGCCAATTAGCAATCAGATTGGCGTCGCGAAAAACCCCCAGCACCGTATTTGTATTGCCGACATCAACTGCGAGCAGCATCAAGTCGCCTCGGAAACATCGCCGGAGATCACCACCGCCGTCCGCCCGTCATCGCGGCGCACGCGCAAGAGCCCGTTGGATTCGAGTCCGTCGGTGGTCCCCACGTAGGATTCGTCGGCCGTGACGATACGCACACGCTTGCCGCGTGCGTAGCTGGAAACCTCGGTGAAGCGGCTCAAGATCGGCTGTGCGCCTTCGGCCAGGAATCGATTGTAGTAGGTCTCGAGGTGCCGCAGCAACCGCACCGTCAGTTGCAAGCGTGACTGGGGCTTCCCGGTGAGAATGCGCAGCGATGTGGCGATGCCGGCGAGCTCCGCGGGCATGGCCGTGTGATTGACGTTGACACCGATCCCCACAATCACAAATCGAATCTGGCTCGGCTCCGCATACATTTCCGTCAGAATGCCGCAAAATTTCTTTCCCTCCGCCAGTAGATCGTTCGGCCACCGCAGATCGGCGACAACTCCCGTTTCCTCCTGCACCGCCTCCCTCACAGCTAGCCCGGCAACCATGGTGATCAGCGGCGCAACGATGGGAGATATTTGCGGACGCAGCAGGGCGCTCATATAAATTCCGCTGGTCTTTTCGGAGTGCCACGAGCGGCCGGCGCGGCCCCGGCCGCCCGTTTGCTCTTCCGCGATGACGATGGTGCCGTGAGGTTCGCCAGCATGGCCAAGATCGAGGGCGATGCGGTTGGTCGAAGCCGTTTTGAAGTAGTGATAGATGCGCTTACCAAACGGCGAATTGCGCAGGCTCCGCCGCAGCAGAGTGGGCGACAACACATCGGGCACGCGTTCGATGCGATAGCCGGTCCGCGGATGTCCTTTGACCCGGACGCCCAGCGCCCGCAGCCGCTGGGTCCATCGCCAGACTGCCGAGCGGCTGACGCCAATTTGGCGCGCGATTTTTTCGCCGCTGATGACGATCATGGAATTTTCGGAAAGCAGCGTCAGCAGTGCGTCCAGATGCCGATCCGTGGTTCCCGCCCGGTCGGTAGTTTCAGAAAGATTGCGCGCTGGCATAGTGCGATGGAGAGTCGAAGCTCCTGAATCAACGCGAGCGGCACCGAGCTTAGCCTCGGAAACCCGCGTTCGCAAGCAGGGTCTGAAAATGACGCAGAGAGCAGACGCTAAGGTGTAGCCGACTTGCCGCCGAGTTTTTCGAGTTGCGCCAGTCGCTCGGTGACTTTCTCCAACTCCACGCGGCGCTCGACTAGAGTAGCTTCGAGCTGGCGCACGACTTCGGCGGGAGCGCGGCTGCGGAAAGTTTCATCCGCCAAGCGACTCTGTTTCGATTCTACGTCACGTGTTAGACGCTCTTTCTCTTTGCGCTGCCGGACAAGTTCCGAGCCAACTTCCACCGTATCGCCGTAGGCGATGCGCAGGTCGAACTGCGGCGTCGAGCGTACAGGTCCACTGCTGGGATCGAGCTTGGCGTCGGAAAAACGCAAGTCCGAGAGCATGGCAAGCCGCAAGACGATAGCGCGATTCTTCTCAAGAACCTCGCGCACCTCGAGAGTTGCAGGAGCCAAATCCGCAGGTACGCGCCGCTTGGCATCCAGCTTGAGTTCGGCGCGGATGTTGCGTGCCTTCTCAATGACTTCCTGCAACAGCTTTACTTCCTGTTCCGCGTCGGGATTGGACCATTGCGGGGCGGGCCGCGGGAAAGGCTGCAGAGCGATGGATCGCGCGCTCGTGTCTTTTTCCGGGGCATGTTGCGGCAGCCGATGCCACAGTTCCTCGGTGAGGAAAGGCATGAAAGGATGCAGCAGCCTGAGAGCCGCCTCGAATATGGCAAAAAGATTGCGCCACGCCGCTACGGCAGAATTGCGATCCGCGTCGGCCATCGCAGGTTTCGCCCACTCGATGTACCAGTCGCAGAAATCGCCCCAGAAGAAGTGATAGACGTCGTGCGCGGCCTCGTGAAACCGGAAATTCTCTAGCGCATCGTCGACCTTAGCGATCGTTTCGGCCATCCGCGAGAAGATCCAGCGGTCCGCCAGGCTGACGCTGTCTCCCGCAGGATATGGGGCGGCGGCGCGAACTTGCGGCGCCGCTAATTCCTCGATGGTCATGCCGGTAGCAGAATGAAATTTCTCCAGATTTACGAAAATGAATCGCGCCGCGTTCCAGATCTTGTTCGCGAACGCCCGATAGCCCAAGACAGCGTCTTCGCTGAGCGCGATATCGCTGCCCGGCGCGGCTTTGATGGCCAGGGTGAAGCGCAGCGCGTCGGTGCCGTACTTTTCCATCCATTCGAGCGGGTCGACCACGTTGCCGCGCATCTTGGACATCTTCTGTCCCTGCGCATCGCGAACCAGTGCGTGCAGATAGAGCGAGCGAAAGGGAATTCGTGCGGCGGCTGTTTTCCCGGACGCGAGATGCAGGCACATCATGACCATGCGCGCATCCCAGAAAAACAGAATGTCGTAGCCGCTGATGAGCAGCGTCGTGGGATAAAAGGCGCGCAGCTCCGGCGTATCGTCGGGCCAGCCCAGCGTAGAGAGCGGCCAGAGGCCTGAGCTGAACCACGTATCCAGCACGTCGGCGTCCTGTTCAAGCTTGCCGCCGCCGCATTTCGCGCATTTCTCGGGAGGGCTGGCGGGCAACGCGCGGCCGGCGACGATTGCAACCTGGGAATCGCGCGAGGGCGTAAGACCACCGCACGGGCAGTGCCAGATCGGGATGCGATGACCCCACCAGAGCTGCCGGGAGATGCACCAATCGCGGATATTTGCAAGCCAGTCGGTGAAAATCTTGCGCTGATTATCCGGGGCGATCTGAATGAGCCCTTCCTCGACTGCCGCCGCCGCAGCATCCGCCAGGGGGCGCATCTTGCAAAACCACTGCATGGAGATGCGCGGCTCGACGACGGTTTTGCACCGATCGCAGACGCCCACGGACAGGCCATGGTCTTCTACTTTGACCAGCAGGCCCTGCGTTTCCAAATCTGCCACCACGCGCTGGCGCGCTTCGAGGCGATCGAGGCCGGCATAGGCGCCCGCGCTCGCATTCATGCGCCCCTCTTCGGTCATCACGTCGATCTCGGCAAGCTTGTGCCGGCGGCCCATCTCGAAATCGTTGGGATCGTGCGCCGGCGTGACCTTTACGGCTCCGGTGCCGAATTCGCGATCCACCGCGGCATCCGCGATGATGGGAATTTCGCGATTCATCAGCGGCAGGAGAACGGCTTTTCCGACGAGATGCCGATAGCGCTCGTCCTCGGGATGAACGGCGACGGCAGTATCGCCCAGCATGGTTTCCGGCCGCGTCGTGGCGACCACGAGGCTTTCCTTCGAGCCGGCAACGGGATAGCGCAGATGCCAGAGGTGGCCGTTGCGCTCTTCGTGCACGGTTTCGAGGTCGCTTAGCGCCGTCTGGCAACGCGGGCACCAGTTGACAAGATAGCGGCCGCGATAGATCAGCCCTTCGTGGTAAAGACGCAGAAAAGCTTCCAGAACCGCGTGATAAAGCGGCGGATCGAGCGTGAACTTTTCGTGCGACCAGTCGCAGGAGTCGCCGAGACGAATCATCTGCTTTTTGATCGTGCCGCCGCTGTGCGCTTTCCATTCCCAGACGCGCCGCTCAAACTCCTCGCGCCCCAGCTCTTTGCGCGTGATGTTTTGCTTGGCGAGTTCGCGCTCCACGACGACCTGCGTGGAGATGCCTGCGTGATCCATCCCGGGCAGCCACAGCGTGCTCTCGCCACGCATGCGGTGCCAGCGAGTGAGCACGTCGATTTGTGTGTGTTCGAGCATGTGACCGATGTGGATGTACCCGGTCACGTTCGGTGGCGGGATGACGATCGAAAACCGGTCGCCCGGGGTCTTGGGATCGGCACGAAACAGCTGCTGTTCTACCCAGGTTTCGGCCCAATGCGGCTCAATGAGCTGCGGCTCATATACTTTGGGGAATTCGGCTGCCGGGGATGTCCCCTTGGGCGCCTCTGTGGATCTTTCTTCTGACGGATGATCCGGCACGTGCACGCTCGCGTTCCGGCTACAGCCGGACCTGAAGTAAAAGCAAACCACTTACTATAAGGAGGCGATCAGGAAGGGTCAAATCGGAACCAGGTTATTGCTATATAGTACCCTCCACATGAGATCTCGGGTTGCAGTGGCGACGCTAAGTCTTGGAATTATCGTTGCGCCCATTATCCGATTAGCCGCTCAAAGCGAGAGTCCCAAATCCACAGCCCAAACCCGTATTGAAAGGATTGTATTAGCTGAAATTAAGAAGCAGGGAATACCGGGCATCTCTGTCGCAGTTCTCAACAAGCGACAAGTTGTATTTTCCAAAGCCTACGGAATGGCGGATGTGGAAAATCACGTTCCGGTTACGACGCGCACCCGTTTTCGCACCGCATCAGTCGCGAAGCCGATCACAGCTACCGCTGCTGCGATCTTATGGCAGCAAGGCAAACTCGATCTTGATGTTCCCGTACAGCGATACTGTTCGGCGTTCCCGAAAAACCCTGGCCGATTACTGCGCGGCAGCTGCTCGGGCATCTGAGCGGAATTCGTCATTACCGATCCGAAGCTGCGGATGACCCGGAGGTCAGCAGCACACACCATTACCTACGGCTCAGCGATGCCTTTTCCATCTTTGCCAACGATCCGCTGGTTTCCCAGCCTGGGACGGCTTACCTCTATTCAACATTCGGCTACACGGTGCTCGGATGCGTACTCGAAGGCGCCACTGGGGAGACTTTTCCAGCACTGATGCGCGACGTGGTGTTCAAAGCCGCCGGAATGAATAATTCAGGCATCGATGATGCTTTGGCGATCATTCCGCGCCGTGCGCGTGGCTACGCTCGGGCGAAAGAGGGTTCGCTCCAGGGCGCGACGGATATAGATTCGAGCGACAAGTACCCCGGAGGAGGTCTTCTTGTTAGTGCCGAGGACCTCGCCAAGTTTGCGCTTGCACTCGAATCTGGCAAGCTCCTCCAGCCTGCGGCCCTTAATGTGATGTGGAGTGCACAAACAACTTCAGCCGGTGAATCTACGGGTTATGGTCTTGGCTGGGGCATTCTGTCAGATCATGGTGAATTGGCTGTGGCCCACACAGGGGGTCAGCAAGGCGCGACTGCTACATTATTTCTCATTCCAGGACGCGGTTTTGCCGTGGCGGTCATGACCAATATCGAGGATGTGAACACGGCAAATATCGCCCACTCCATCGCAGATTCTCTTCGCACAGATTCAACTAATTAGGGTACCTGGAGAGGCGCCCAGATTGCCTGGGCACCGGCCTTGGAGAGGAACAGCATACGTGGCACGCCTTCGTGGGTTTCCGTAAGGAGGTCGGCACTAGGGGCCAAATGCGAATCAGATCAACTGCGGATGGCGCTCGCGGTGAACTACGCGCTCAGCTCACTCAGTCTTTTTTCATTTCCTCCCGAACCATGGCCTCTATTGCCGGACGAAGTACTTCGCGATTCACGACGTCCATGACTTGAGGCTGCATGCGTTCGAGGAGCCGGTTTACCACTGCTTCGATCATCTCGGGACTGGCAGGCGCTGGAGCGCCGTTCGGCGGAACTCCGACCGTAGCCGAGTGCTGCTGCTTCCCTGCGGAGGCAGAAGGCGCATCGGCTGCTATCTGGGACAGATCGGCCCAGACGGAAGTTGGAAATTTCGCACCTTCGGCTGGAGTGCCGGAAACCGACAAAGGGTTAAGCTGGGAAAGCGCCAGACGAGCAGCCTCCGTGGCTGCCGTTATCATCGCATCGTGAGCTGGAAGCGTTACGGAATCCGCTTCAACCGGCTCGAGTTGCTCAGGAGTGTGCATGGGCAATTCAGATTCGGCCGCACCATGCGCGCCAAGCTCGGGATCTCCGGCGGCGGACAGCGAGACCGCCGCGTGGTCTTCGTTCACCGGTGATTCCAGTGGCTTCAGGTCCATGTAGACAGTAGGCTCAGTTGCCTGTTGATCCACGGGTTCCGAGGGCGCTTCAAAGGATGGCGCAGAGGGCAGATCGAAATTCATCGTCGCAGACGATTGTTCCGGAACCGACGATTCATCCGGGGGCGAAGCAGGAAACGTCAAGACGGGATCAAATTTGAGGGCCTCAAACGGCGGCATCTCTGTTGGTTCGGCCGAAGAAGCCGGCGATGAAGA
>Ga0206991_10172_pt1 | contig 20085 bp, 13 predicted proteins | sample Alteio_BWMinCont_9_FD_153286 | JGI IMG/M metagenome (GOLD analysis project Ga0206991, IMG submission 153286) | Enriched cells from forest soil in Barre Woods Harvard Forest LTER site, Petersham, Massachusetts, United States -... | ecosystem: Environmental > Terrestrial > Soil > Temperate forest >...
CTGGTCGCAATCTACCAGCGACTTTTGGAAGAGATCGAACGACGCGATTACGACGTGTGGACTGAACGAGTATCACTTTCAAAAGCGGAAAAGCTGCGTTTGGCCGCCGGCCTCGCGTGGAAGAAATTTCTGGGATAGGTTCATTTCTCACCCGTTTATTTTTTGAACAATAAAATCTGTTCTGTATCCCTGTGATAGAAGTGCCGCCGCCCGGAAATCGTCTATTGCTCGAAAGTCGGGGAGGAGTCTGCGCATTTTTTATCCCTCTAAAGTCTTCAACTGCTTTCCTATCAATGCCTTATGGGAATTGCGGATTATGAACGACTTGGCCCGAAAATAGCCACACATTGCGCGTTGGATTCATTTTAGGAGGACTAATCGATGACCTATAACCTGGAATCCAAGCTCCTGCTCGCCCTTACAGTCTGCCTGCAGCTTGTGCTCACCAAGACCACGGCGGCTGAAAAGAGCGACAACAAAGCATACGCCGAACCGCACAGCAAGGAGGAAGTAATGCTGTTCGTCAAACCCGAAATGCCGACGAGCGAAACTGTTAACGAAGATTCCAACAGAGTTCCCGATTTCGCGATGAACGATCCACTTGGCGTCGAACATAAGAGCGCGAATCTCTACGGCAATACAGGCATGTTGGTGATGATCACCGTTCCCAACCTCACGCAGTACGAACGGCAGCAACGCTGGGAGAAGTGGGTCAGCAAACAGAAATGGCCCGAACACAACGCACCGCAACGGGTATTGATGGAAGACTTGAGTCAACAGCAGACGTTCAAAGAAAAAGCACGGGGCCTGATGAAAGAAAAATACGATCCGAACGGTGACGTCGTCGTATTGGTCGATGAAACCGGAGTTGTGCGGCGTCAGTTTGGCGTCAATCTAAACGAGACTGTAATCTTTCTGGTAGATTCGGCCGGGCGTATCGTCCATTGCGAATCGGACGATGTCGAGCCCGATCGCATTTCAGCCCAACGGCTCATCACCCACGTCCGCCAACTCGCCGAAACCAACGGCATGCCGAACGATGCGACGGCAAAATCGGTATCGATGGCGCGCTGAATTAAAACCTCAACAACTACTTCGGACCAATGCAGTAAAGAAAGTCGCCCGCGCGCAAAAACAGATCCGGACCGTCGAAATTTAGACAAGCTCCGGACCCTTCAGGCAATTGGTTCCGATGGACTTCCTTATACTCTTTCGACGCCTCAAGCACGACTGTCAGTCCCTTGTCGTTGCTGATGTACAAATAATGACCCGCTACAGAGAGACTGGGATAGATGTCGGGCGGCAGGTCGTCCATATCCTTATCCAGAAGCTTCTTGCCATCCCTGGCATCGAGCACGCTGTAATGTCCGGATTTTCCAACGGCAAAGATCAACCCGTCATGAATGACCGGAGACCCATAGGCGGCCTCTTCCAACTCTGCCGGCCAGAGCTGTTTATGCTGGACGGTATCGCCTTGAAGCGTCAGCTTCACCGCAGTACAGGTTCGATCGATGAAATAAACGACATCGTCCTGAACAATGGGGCTGATCGAAAATTCGTCGCCGCTTAAATCGGGAGCGATATCTTTGTCCAAAACTTTTCCGTCAGAGAGGCGAACGACAAATCCCGTCGGCGTCACAATCACGCGGGTTTGTCCGAGTGTCATAAAGGCCGGGGTGCCGTACGCATTCTCGACATCTTTGTGCTCCCAAACGGTCGAACCTGTTTGCGCGTCCAACGCGGCAAGCCCATCGAGACTGACGACCAGCTTCCCATCGCCCAGCAGCGGTGAAGCGCTCGATCCATAGTGCAGACCAACCGGTTCGATAAACCGGAACCATTTGCGATTGCCATCCAGATCGTAACGGCAAATGACGCCCGAGCCGAAGACGACGAAGACGCCTTCGTTGCCGCAAACCGGGGTCGGCGTCGCAAAACCGGCGTCGGATTGTCCATCAAGTCTTTCTTTGACCTTGTCCTTGAATTCAGCCGGCACATCCTCGGCATTGTGTGTTTTCTTCCAAAGGATCTGTCCATTCGTTCGGTCAAGGCAGGTAAGAAGGCTTTTTTCGGACGTGACAAAGACCTTTCCACTTATCACGACAGGAGTCGAATTGCTGCCGTCGACCGGCGTGCGCCATTTAAATTTCTTTTCGTCCCATTCGGTAGGCGGTGTTTCGGCGTTCCATTCGGTAGGCACCGGGGCGGAGAACGGCTGTTCGGGCAACGACGTTGCATCGAGAAATCGTCCCGTGCCGTCGCGACGCCAACCGCGGATGTTTGTTGTTTCCGGTGCCGGCTGTGCAACATCGCCGACGTCGGCCTTCGTCGTTGTTAACGCCGTTGACGTCGATGACGATGTCGAAGTAGAACTCTGCGGCTTGGTATCGGCTGCAGGATTTCCACAACCGGACAAACTAACGAGGCCCCACATTAGAGGTATTGCGACGAACACAGAAGTATTCTTCATGCAGTCCTTTCTGGTAACGCTTCGAACCCGGATTAATACCTATACGTACAATTAAACCGGCTTACAACTACAGAGCTATCTTTTTTAAAAAGACAACGAACTATTTCGATAATATGTCACTTCGGCAGCACGCTAACGACACGTCCATCGATCTTCAGCCGCCCTTCCGCAAAAAGCTGGATGGCTTCCGGATAAATTTCGCGTTCCGCCGCCTGCACGCGCGCGGCCAGACTCTCAACTGCATCATCGGGAAGAATGGGAACTGCTCTCTGCGCAACGATCGGACCCTGGTCGTACTCGTTATCGACAAAATGAACGGTACAACCCGCGATCTTGCAGCCGGCCTTCAACACCGACTCGTGAACTTTGTTCCCGTAATAACCTTTTCCGCCGAAGCTGGGTAACAACGATGGATGAATATTTATAACTCGGTGCGTATACGCGTTTGGAATCCGTAGCAGCGACATAAATCCGGCCAGACAGACCAAATCCACCTTATGTGGCTCGATTTGTTCGAATACCGCCGCCGAAAATTCCTCCGGAAGCACAAACTTTTTTCGTTCGACCGTCAGCGCCGGAATGTTGCGCTTGCGGGCCCGTTCCAATCCGTAAGCGCCGGCGCGGCTGGCGGCCACAACGACGACCTCGGCATCAAGCAGTCCCGCATCGCGCTTCTGAAATAGATTTTCGAGCGTCGTGCCGTTGCCAGTCAGAAGTACGGCAAGGCGAATCGGATTCCGTATGTTATCAGCCACAGTGGATTCCTATTTAAAGTGAAACGGAATGGACAGTATCTAGAAACGATAATGAGGATTCCCGCGCGCAAATCAAGTTCCAGCTATCCTGCTTATCAATTACAAACGCGCTTCGGCTAATACACAATGCCAAACTATTGTATTGACATTGAATAGCAAGCTTGATAATGTACCGTGTAACTACACGGAGAAAAAAATGACTGAAAATGCCCACGTTTACACTGGCGAACGTCTGAACATGATCGCCTATCCGCTCGGCGGCATCGGCGCCGGAATGCTTTGCTTGGAAGGCACCGGAGCGATTTCTCACGTATCCCTGCGCCACAAACCAGACGTCCGTCACGAACCGCAGGTATTTTCCGCAATTTATGTCAAAGGCGAGACCCCTGTCGCCCGCGTGCTCGAAGGCCCCGTACCGCGCTGGAAGGTTTTCTGCCAGGACGACGCCGGTAAAGGATTGGGCGAAAAAAGCTACGGGTTGCCGCGAATGCAGCAGGCGTCGTTCTCCGCTCGATTCCCTTTCGCGCAAATTGAATTACACGATCCGAAGGTGCCGCTAGAGGCCATCCTGACGGGATGGAGCCCGTTTATCCCTGGAGATTCGGAGAACTCTAGTTTGCCTGTGGCCGCCTTCGAATTCACGTTCGAGAATCCTACGGCTGCCGCGATCGACACGGTTTATTCGTTTCATGCGCGCAACTTCATGTCCACTTCGAATAAGGAAAGCTCCATCGTAAAAACCGATAACGGTTTTGTGCTCTGCCAGCCTGCGCTTCCGGACAAGCCGCACGACGAAGGCTATTTTTCGGTCAGCGCCGATCACGACGGCGTTTGCGTCAGACCGTGGTTCCGCGGCACCTGGTTCGATGCACTGACAGTGGTTTGGAAATCGATTCAAGATGGCATCTGTGCGGATGCCCCAATGCCCACGGAGGGCAATCCAGCGCCGGGCGCGAGTCTCTACGTTCCATTCACGATCGCGGCGAAATCGACCTGGACGGTTCGAATTCGCTTATCCTGGTACGTGCCGCGAAGCGATCAGCGTCACGGCTACGCCGACAAGCCCGGCGCTGTTTGTTCGGATTCCAGGTGCGATTGCAACGAAGCTGCCACGCCAGCAACTTATACGCCGTGGTATGCCACACGTTTTCCAGATATTGCATCGGTGGTCGAATATTGGCGCAATAATTACGAGCACCTCCGCACAAAAACGCAACAGTTCACAAACTGTTTCTACTCGATGACCCTGCCGGAGGAGATCGTTGAGTCAGTGGCGGCGAATCTGACGATCTTGAAATCCCCCACGGTGCTGCGACAGTCCGACGGACGTTTGTGGGCATGGGAAGGTTGTGGCGATAAAAATGGTTGCTGCCTTGGCACCTGCACACATGTGTGGAACTACGCGCAAGCGCTGCCGCATCTCTTTCCCGATTTGGAGCGGTCCTTGCGTGAAACCGAATTCCTAGTCGCACAAGACGACGCCGGCCATCAAAACTTTCGCACCCCGCTGCCGATTGGCGAGCCCGATCACGCATTTCACTCCGCCGCCGACGGACAGTTGGGCGGAATCGTAAAGGTATATCGCGAATGGCGTATCTACGGCGATCCGGCATGGCTCAAGCGCTTGTGGCCAGCGCTGCTGCGCAGCATCGAATATTGCATTCGGACATGGGATCCGGACGAAAAGGGCATCCTCGAAGAACCGCATCACAACACCTACGATATCGAGTTCTGGGGGCCCGATGGCATGTGCGGCAGCTTCTATCTCAGTGCGCTCATGGCCGCGGCGCAGATGGGACAGGCTCTGGGCGAGAATGTCCAGCGTTTCCGAACGCTGTATGAGAAAGGACGCGCCTATCTCGAATCCAAACTTTTCAACGGCGAGTACTTTATTCAGGAGGTTCGCTGGGATAGGCTTAAATCGCCCAATCCCTTGAAGAGCACGTCGACTCCGACGGAAATCGAGTACTCGAAAGAAGCCCTGGAAATTATGCGGCGCGAAGGACCGAAATATCAGTATGGCAAAGGCTGTCTGGCCGACGGGGTTCTCGGCGAATGGATCGCCGCCATGTGCGGGCTGGATAAGATTCTCGACACGAAAAAAGTCGAAAGCCACCTGCTCTCTGTCCATCGTTACAATCTACGCGAGGACTTAAGCGATCATGCCAATCCGGAGCGTCCCGGGTATGCGCTCGGAACCGACGGAGGCCTGGTACTCTGCACGTGGCGCTCAGGGGAGCAGCTTACGCTGCCATTCCCTTACGCCGACGAAATCTGGTCGGGAATTGAATACCAGGTTGCAAGCCACCTGATGCTCCTTGGACACGTTGAAAAGGGCCTCGGCATTCTGCGGCTGATACGCAAGCGCAACGACGGCACGGCGCGTAATCCATTTAACGAATACGAGTGCGGCCACTGGTATGCGCGCGCCATGTCTTCATACGGCCTGCTGCAAGGGATCACTGGAATTCGTTACGATGCGATCGAGAAAAAACTGTACATTGCTCCTCACATTAAAGGAGACTTCCACTCATTTATCGCCACCGCAACAGGATTTGGAAACGCCGGAATTCGCGACGGCAAGCCGTTTGTCGACGTCGTCTCTGGAACGATCGTAATTGAGAAGATCGATTACGACCGCGCATAATGAGGCCGTTGTAACCTGCAACGACCGTAACAACTAAAATAGCTTTAGTCTGTTGCACATTTTAATTGAGGATTATTAATGATCTCATCGCTGAAACTCGCCAGACTCTGCGGCGTATCGCAAGGGACCGTCGACCGTGCGCTGCATGGGCGCCCGGAGATTGGCGCGGCAACGCGCAAACGAATCCTGGATGCCGCGCGCAGGTACGGCTATCGTCCCAACCCCCAGGTGCGCGAGCTGCTCAGCGGAAAAAGCCGGCTGGTCGGCGGTATCGTACCGGCAGTGAACAGCATTTTCTTTGTCGATCTGTTTAACGAGATAAAAAACGAACTGGGCAAACACGGCTACCGGTTATTTCTGACGCCTGTTTCCGATGAAGCGGAGTTTTTGGAATGTCTGGAAGAATTCGCAGCGCGGCGCTTCGCAGCGGTGATCGTGGTTCCTCCGCGCGACAACATCCCCATTCCAGAATCCTTTTCGCGTGAAACCGCGGTTGTTTCACTCCTAAGTCCGTGCCACGGAAACAAGACGCATTTCATCCGCTGTGACGAAGTAAAAACCGGCCGTCATGCCGTGGATTTTCTCTTTGCACAAGGCCACCGGCGCATCCTGCATCTGACCTACTCCCGCCGCGCGCACGGCATACTGGCCCGCGAAAAAGGTTATCGGATGCGCATGAGCGAACTGGGACTCAAAAGCGCTGTCCTCACCGATCCCGGTGTGGCATTGCTGCTGACGAACGTACGAAGAAAGAAATTCACCGCCATTTTTGCACATAACGACTGGCTTGCCATTGCCGCCATACGCACGCTCGAACAAAATGGTCTACGCGTACCCACCGATATCTCCGTCCTTGGAGTCGACGCCAGCCCAACCTTAATGGCGCTTTATCCCAATCTCACGACGTTGAAATATCCATTTGCGCAAATAGCAGGCAACTCCGTACGCGTTCTGCTTGGAAAACGAGCCCACAAAATCGCGCCGACATTCAAACTCAAACGGGGAGGCACCGTGTGCCATCTATAAGTGTATGCTGGCGGAAACATTACTAATCGTTACCTACTGGACAGCTCAGCGAGAAGTCAGTCGTTTTCAAACTCAAGCAAGGTGGCTCAAAATTTTCCCTCCACCACCTTCTCGATGAACCCGAAGGCGGAGTGGACAGTTTTGATTTGAAATGAAAACCGGACGGCCGCGGAGAAAACAGCCGCTGAACCGTCGATATGTGCTACTTCAATCTGCAACGGCAAGCTTCCCTTGCCCGATTGGGCTTGATCGTCAGGCGTGCGCAAATCAAATGTCCGTCCGAACCGCGCGCCTGACAACTTAATCGAGAACTCTTTCTTCCGTACGTCGAACCGCGCCGCAATCGTTCCACCCAATGGCGAGGCTCCTTTAAACTCAAACTTCGAATCTAAAACGATCGGCTGCGTAGCGCCTGTGCTGCCAACTGCTCCCATTGGCATTGAAGCATGGAGCGATTTAAGATTTGATAGCCGCCGAACTTCCGCAATTTCCTTGGTGTTGCCACCGTGTCCACCTGAACTCGCCGCTTCCGGCGCACTCAAATCGAGATCGCCGATCTTGACGCAGATTTCATCGCCGCTGACGAGATTTATCCCGCTCAGAATGAGGTTCAACGCGTCGCCGCCTTTCGCAGCCACGACAAGCGAATCTCGGAAGCTAAATCGATTCACCAAAACGGCCCCGCCGCTGTCATCTACGCTAACAACCGCCTGCGCCGCCGACGTTCCCTTCGGATCGAGCAGTGTCAGCGTCGCAGTATACGTCCCCGGAAGCACATACGTATGTTGTGGATTCAATTCGGCTGACGCCACAGAACCGTCGCCAAAATTCCACGAAACCACCGGTGTTCCGCCGTCGCTGGTAATCGACTGGGTCGAAAAGAATGCCACGTTTAACGGCGCGACGCCCGCCGTCGGGCTCGCCGTGGCTACGGCCGTCGCGCCGTGCAACGCTTTTGGATACAAAAACCTCGCTCCGGCTTTGTCCGATTCAGTCAGCACCCGATGGCCTTGCGCGATGGCGTACATGACACTGCTAATATCCGGGCTGTGGGCCAGTCCCAGCAGATGCCCGATTTCATGCAGCGCCACGCTTCCCAGCGACGTCCGATCGGCCGGATCGTTCGAATCCACCCACGTGAAATCGCGATCGTTGAAAACAATGTCGCAATCGAGAAAGCGAAGGTCATCGTGTGACGTTGTAGTGAATGTGGCCGCTAGCGTTAATTTGTCAAAAACGCTCCGAGGAGGGCTGGTCATGAAGGAGACGACGTTGCGTCCGTCGTTGGCCGTTCCAGACTCAATCGTCGCGCCATCCTGAGCGAACGCGAGCGCCGATCCGGGGTCGCTCGCCCATTGCTCGAACATCGCCGTGATCGCCGCAAACGTCACCGCTTCCGGCGACCCTTTTGCCGTGTGCCCCTGCACCCACTGCACGCGCCCATTTTCCACCCGTCCGCTCAACGGCTCGCTTAAATCCCACGACTGTCCCTCGAGCACATAGGTGTATGGTGTGATCGGCGCGCCATCGGCCGATGCCTTTCCAGCAATAACAAAGGAAAGTGGCGCGATCGATGCCGAGAGCAATACAGCCAGCGCCAATCGGCGCTTCCGCCGTTTCAACGCGATGGCCAGCAGAACCGTCGCCAACACGACATCGGCACATACGCAGGCCCAAATCGCAAATGTTTTCGATTGCGTCAGCGTGGCCCGCGGATTACCAGCCACTACAGCAGTTGTTGAGAACCGTTCCACAAAATCAGATGACGATTCTCCTGCCGCCGCCGGTCCATTCGTAACGGGAAGATCGGGTACGATGCGGCCGTCGCGCACGCGCAGCACACCCAGGCCGTGGCCCAGGAGATAGTAATCGTCGGAGTTCCCGCCGCTCTTCCGCAAGAAAAGCACGACGCTTTCGCCGGGCCGAAATGCGGGAGCACCGGGAATTCTTACATGTCTGTCGCCGATCGTTCCGCCTGGCAAAAGCACCACCACGCGCGCGGGCGCTTCCGTTTTCCCATATAAAATCTGCGCATCGTCGAACACCATGCGCGTCCGTACGCCGTACGTGTGCGGTTCGTCGCTGCGTTCGGATTGCAACGAGGCCACTCGCGCCGACAAGATGAGATCGGCATTCGCGCACATTTCCGCCCACGTCGCGTAGGTCAAGCTAACCGCTGCCACTGGCATCGCCGCAACGGTAATAAACAAGAGAGCACCAAGCCACGGTGTTACGATGCGAAAAACCTTCATCCGAACCGGTCCTCTACAATTCTCGTGGAATCTGCTTCAGAACTAAAGCCTGTATCAGTGGCTAACTAAAGTGGCTAGTGGCTAGCGGCTAGCGGCTAGAAGCGGTAACGCAAAAAGGCTGTTACTAGCCACTAGCCACTAATCACTAGCCACTTTTCTATTTCAGCAGTGTGCCTGCAAACTACAGCAAGCTCTTCCGAATCACGGCGCCGGCCGCGTCGAACTCCGGCGCCCACTCGATCTCCGGCTTGAGGTCGCGCATGCAGTCGCGAATTTTCTCGAGCGTATTTCTGGCCATGTGCGGACAGGCGTTACATGCGCAGGCGATGCCGGGCACCGGCAAGAACGCGTGCTGCGGAAATCGCTTCTCGAACTGCCAGATCATGTGCGGTTCCGTGGCGACCAGAAACGTCGAGGATTGCGGCCTTGAACCGACGAACTTCAACATTCCCTCGGTGCCGCCGATGAAATCGGATTGCTGAAGCATGTTTTGCGGGCACTCGGGATGCGCGATGGTAATCGATTGCGGATGTTGTTTTTTCAGCTTCACGAGATCGAGAACCGAAAACGCTTCGTGGACAATACAGGATCCCTTCCAGAGGATAAATGGCCGGCCACTCTCCTGCATCAGGTAACGGCCGAGGTGTTCGTCGGGCGTGAAGAGAATCTGATAGTCCTTCGGAACGCGATCGACGATCTCGCGCGCGTTGCCACTGGTGACAATCCAATCCGAGAGCGCTTTGACCGCGGCGGTCGAGTTGATGTAGGTAACCGTCTGAAATTTGATGCCCTTGGCGCGCAGGTCGTCCTGAAAACGTTTCAACGCCGGCGCTGGACAGGAATCGGCCAGACTGCACCCGGCTTCCATGTCTGGCAGCAAGACGGTCTTTTGGGGATTGAGCATCTTGGCCGTTTCGGCCATGAAATGAACGCCGCAAAAGACAATAACCGGGGCTGTGACTTTGGCTGCCTCCCGTGCCAGGCGCAAAGAATCGCCGGTGATATCGGCTAATTCCTGAATCGCGCCGTCCTGGTAGTAATGCGCAAGAATCACCGCCTCGCGTTTCTTTTTCAACTCGGCGATTTCCTCGTAGATTTGCAGCTCCTGAACCAGACTTGGCATGACAGCGTCTCCTCTTTTGTACACACTATCATAAGCGCTAACGGAGAAATTTTAACCACAAAGACACTAAGACACAAAGCGTCTTTGTGGTTAACGATTTCGGCGGATGTCCGAACCGCACTATTCCGCTAATCTTACACTTCACTCACGCGTATCCGGCGGTATCATCCTGCATGTTGTAGAGCAAGCTGTGCGCTTGCTCAATTTGCACCCGCTAACACCTTGCGCCACGGAGGTTATCGATGTCATCACGGAAATGCCTGCTTTTAATCGCGACTATCTTTCTGCTGCTGCCGTTCGCCATCGTCCGGAGCGAAGAGCCTAAGAAAGAGGACAAGAAAACAAACGAGACGAAATCGAAGATCGCGGTCCAGTTCACGGTCGAAGGCGGTGTCGCCGAGCAAAGCCCCGAAGAATCTCCATTACAACTCTTTGGCGACAACGCCAGGATTGTTGGCGTGCGCGATTGGGTCAAGCGTTTTGAAATGGTCGCAACGGGCGATCGCGTCGGCGGCGTGCTGTTGGTGATCGACGATCCGTTACTGGACTGGCCGCATGCGCTGATCATGCGCGACGCGCTTGAAAAGATCAAGAAAGCCGGCAGGCCGATTGTCGCCTACGCCGACGTCCTGACCACGCCGCAATTTCTACTTGCCGGCGCCGCAGACAAGATCTTCCTTAGCCCGGGTGGAATGGTCCTCATCAATGGCTTGCACGCGCGACAACACTTCATGAAGGGATCGCTTGACAAGCTCGGTATCCAAGCCGATATGATCCACATCGGCTCGCACAAGAGCTTCGCCGAGCAGTTTACGCTGACACAACCCTCCAAGCAGTCGGAAGAGATGATGAATTGGCTTCTCGACGATCTGTACGCGCAGCTCGGCGAACAAATTGGTCATGCGCGCGGCAAGGATGACGCGGCCGGAAAGGCGTGGATCGATGGCGGACCTTACACCGCACAGCAGGCGCTTGATGCAGGGCTCGTTGACGGCTTGAATAACCGCCTGGATGCCACGATTGCGCTGAAACTTCTGGCAGGGCTGAATCCTGACGACAAATTGGATCGTAGCTTTGGCGCCAAGAAATCGCAGGGCATTGACTTTAGCAATCCATTTGCCTTCTTCAAAATCTTCGCCGATCTGGCGTCTTCAAGCAAGCCCGAGTCGGACAAACCGGCCGTAGGCATCATCTATGCCGATGGCCAAATCGTTTCCGGCAGGAATCTCAGCGGTATAGGAAGTTTGAGCGCCATTGCCAGCATCGAAAAAGCCCGAAAAGACGACAGCATCAAGGCCGTCGTGTTACGGATCAACTCTCCTGGCGGCTCGGCGCTGGCCAGCGAAGAGATACATGCGGCATTGGTTAAACTAAAGGCCGCCAAACCGTTGATCGTAAGTTGCGGTTCGCTTGCCGCAAGCGGCGGCTATTATATCGCCGCGCCGGCTGAACGAATCTTTACCGAACCGTCCAGTCTGATTGGTTCGATCGGTGTCGTGGGCGGCAAGATGGTCCTGAAAGGGTTTTACGATTGGATCGGTGTCAGTAGTTTCCAATATACTCGTGGTGGCGCAAAGGCCGGCATCTTCGACGAAAACACGCCCTTTACTCCCGCGGAAAAAGAATGGTATCTGACCAGCATGACACAGGTTTACGACCAATTTGTCAGCGCCGTGAAAGACGGGCGCGGCGACAAACTCAAGAGTTTTGAAGAGAAAATTACCGGCGGAAAAGTCTTTACTGGACGACAAGCTGTTGAAAACGGACTGGCCGACGAGATTGGCGGTCTGTCCCAGGCAATCGCCTTTGCGGCCACGCGCGGAGGATTGAAGGCCGACAATCCCGAAGTGCGCGTCATCAACAAGCCTGAGAATCCCATGCAGAAATTCTTCAAGGGTCTTTCTGGCGGCAACGACGACGATGATACATCGGCCACTGTCAGTTCGACGAAACTGCTCCTGGCCGGCTCGAAATGTGCCGAGCTGAGCGATTTACTTAATGGATTGCGCCGTCTTGATCCGTCCACCATGACGATCATTGAGCGCCAATTGCACGCCTTCGAGATGTTTCAAAGTGAAAAAATATTGATGCTGTCGCCGTTTGAGATCGATGTGAAGCCTTAACGTAGCATGGGCGTCTCGCCCATGCTACGAGTGCCCCTTGGAGACAATCATGTTCAAATCGTTTCGTGCAGTCCTTTCGCTCGCTTTCGCAGTCGTATCGTTCGTTTCGATGGCGGCGGACGGCGATCCAACACCCGCCACGGCGGACATCCTGCCCGAAGGCACAATCATGTACGCTGAAGTCGCGCCCTGCTCGCAATGGTCGAAGGATTTCGCCAGGACATCGCTGGCTCAGATTTTCGCGGAGCCGGAGGTTCGTCAATTCCTCGCCGGACCGTTCAGCCAGGTTTCCAATCTCATTAAAAAGGCGACGCCGCTGGCCGAGCCTCCCAAGGCGTCAGAAGGCGAACCGTCGAAACCGTCACCGGTGAACAACGCTGTGAACTCAGTGCTGGACGTCTTAAATCAATTTACACCGGGACCGTTTGTTGTAGCAGTGCGCTTCTCTCCCGACGACGCGCTGGCCGGACGTCCGCCGGCGGTCGCAATCATGCTGGGGGTTGCGCCCGGCAAACCCGACTCGGCAGCCAACCTCATTCCGGCGTTGCTGGACACCGTCCTGAAAAATTTCAAAGTCGAATCGATGGCAGTATCTGATTATCAGAACAACTCGCTGATTACGATCAAACGCACGGCGGCCAACGGACACGAGATCAGCGCCGCAATGACCGTGCACAATGGCCATCTTATTCTGGCCAGCGACGATTCTCTTTGTAAGCAAATCATCGACGGAATGGCCGGCACGCTGGCCAAAAAGTTGTCTGACAATGAGACTTACAAGAATACCGGATTGACTGGCCGCGAGCATTTGATTGCGTATCTGGACATTGCCGGCCTCAAGTCCGCCCTCGGCGCCATGGCCAAACCTCCACCGGACCAGCCCAACCAATTGGACGACTTCTTCCTCCTGTCAGGCTTGAATAAAAGCATCGCCGTCGCCTGGTCACTGGAAATGAACGGCCCGTCGTTTGAATCTCGCACCGCCATCTTTACCACCGGCGAACGCGAAGGCTTGCTGGGGATGCTGGACAGTCAGCCGGTCTCTATCGACGGACTGAAGGTTTGTCCGAAAGGCGCTCCGCTGGCCGCCGGTTTCCGTATTCGCGACGACCGATTGATGTCGTTCTTTCGCAGCCTCGCTCGCGCCGTGCAAGGCCAGAAGGGTATGGATACGCTCAACATGGCCGTCACGAAGCTGAGCACCGATCTGAACCGCAATCTTGAAAAGGAGGTGCCGAAAATCTTCGGCAATGAAATCGTTTTAACCAGTCTCGCGGGTTCCGAAGCCACAAGTCCAATGGGCGCCGCCTCCGCATTCGCCGTCTCCGTTTCAATTCAGGACAACGAAAAAGCCGAGGAACTCCTGGGCCAAATGCTGAATCAGATCGCCAAGGCAGATCCCGAGCGACCGGCCGATGAAACACTAAAGGAAGTCGAATACGACGGCGTGAAAATACACTATCTGACCACTCGGAAAGTGGCCGGCATCGTCGATTTTTCACCGTCGTTTACAATTTATCGCAATCGTCTGCTCGCCGCACTCGACGTTCCGATGCTTAAACGCGCAATGAATGTGCTTAAGGGCAACGATTCGCTGGCTAATTCCGAACCGTTCACCGCCGCACTGAAAGAGACCGGAGGCCGTATGGGCCCGGCCTTCAGCTACGTCGACTGGGGCTATATGTACAACACGGCGTTCAATCTTGGCACAACCGCGCTGCGCGTGGTTGCGCCAGCCGACTTGCTGCGGGAGATCGGTGTGGACATGAACCTGCTCCCGGAAGCCGAAACGGTATCGAACCATCTTTTCCCGGCGTTATCAGTGGCGCAGACGACCCCCAGCGGCATTATAATGCTCAGCCGCAGTCCGTTGCCGTCGATCGAAGTCCTGGCGCCACCGCTGGCCGCTGTTTCGGCGGTCTTTGCCACGTTCAAACCGTTCCTAATCGCGCCGGACAAAGAGAAGAAGTGAATCACTACTACGATCTTCGCGCGATCGCACGCCGAGCCATGATCGAACGCGGACTGCTGCCCGATTTCGAACCGGCTGTCCTGGCGGAGGTCGGTGCGATTCACACCCCACCGTCGGAAGACGGATTGTTGCGCGATCTGCGCGGCCTGCTCTGGGCTTCGATCGACAACGACGATTCGCTCGATCTCGATCAACTCTCCGTCGCGCAGCCGCTACCCGATGGCACGGTGAAAATTCTGGTGGCCATCGCCGACGTCGATTCGCTCGTCAAAAAGTCATCGCACATTGACAATCACGCCCGGCACAACACAACGTCGGTCTATACCGCCGCGCAAGTCTTTCCGATGCTGCCGTCCAGGCTATCGACCGATCTGACCACGCTCGGTGAAAGCAAGGACCGGCCATCGTTCGTCGTCGAAATGACCGTCGACGCCGACGGTTCGCTGGGTGAAACGGATATCTATCGCGCAACGGTCTGCAACAAAGCAACGTTGGCATACAACAGTGTCGCCGCGTGGCTCGATGGAAATGTTCCCGCGCCAGAGCGCGTCGCCAGAGTGCCGGGGCTGGACGAGAACCTGCGGATTCAAGACCGCGCGGCGAAGGCGCTGAAGAAACTACGCCATCAACACGGCGCGCTGGAATTTCAGACCATCGAAGCGCGCGCCATTTTGAAAGGCGATGCCGTCACCGATCTGCGCGTCGACGAGAAGAATCGCGCCAAGGAGTTGATCGAAGATTTCATGATTGCCGCCAACGGCGTGACGGCTCGGTTTCTTCATGCCAAAGGCCTGCCGTCGCTGCGCCGCGTGGTGCGTACGCCTGAACGCTGGCCGCGTATCGTCGATCTGGCCGCGAAACTTGGCGAGCGGTTGCCGGTTCAGCCGGACGCGCGCGCGCTGGAAGCATTCCTCGAAAAGCGCAGGCAGGCGGATCCCGTGCGCTTCGCCGACTTATCGCTATCGATCGTGAAACTTATGGGCTCGGGTGAATACGTTGTCGAAACACCAGGCCAGCAGGTGGTCGGACATTTTGGGCTCGCGGTCCGGGATTACACGCACTCAACAGCTCCCAATCGCCGCTTCCCCGACCTGATTACGCAACGGATGCTGAAGGCGGCGATAGCAGGCAATGGCATTCCGTATGAAACAACCGAACTGAACGAACTCGCCCGCCATTGCACGGAAATGGAAAACAACGCGGCGAAAGTCGAGCGGCAGGTGCGCAAATCGGCCGCCGCCCTGATGCTTGCCGCCCGAATCGGCGAACGCTTTGACGCCATCGTCACCGGCGCCAGCGAAAAGGGAACGTGGGTACGCGCGATCAAACCGCCGGTTGAAGGAAAACTCGCTCACGGTTTTGAACGAGTGGACGTCGGCGATCGCATCCAAGTCGAATTGATTCACACCGACATCGAGCGCGGGTTTATAGACTTCAAACGTGTGTTGCTTGGATAAGGCATCCGCATCGAACGATTCAATCCTGATCGTTACTTCGGGGCGGCTTTCGGCTCATTGGTCTTCGCGGGCGCATCGTTGGGGAAGAAAAAGTCCATGGGCATGGGCTTGCCAAAACCTTTGCCGGTGACGACTTCCTCAATCATGCTGGTCTGAATCGCTTTGTGGAACCATTCGTCTTCTTTCTTGGAACTTTTCTGGCGCTGCAGTTCGTTGAAAATCTCTTCGTAGCGCTTGCCGTCCAGCGGCGCGGGTCCGGCTTCGCGGCGCTCTTCGACTTGAGCGATGGCCCAGCTTCGTTGCGTTTCGTTGCCCCAAACGTATTCGAAAACTTTGCTCGTTTCAGCCGGTTTCAAATTGCGAATCGCGTTGACCAGTTGAGGATTCTTGAAGCTTTCGAGATCGATGAACGGGTCGCACAGCGGGTTCGTGGCGTCGAGCAGAACCAGGCCACCGCGTCCTTTGGATTCCAGATCGTCGGAGCTGGCTTTCGCCAGCTCGGCGAACGACGCGCCGTAGTCGACGATGTTTGTGCGCAGATCCTCGATTTTCTCCAGTGCCTTTTCGTTGACGGTCTGAACTCCAGTGAGAGTATTGGTAACGTAACGGTCGACGCGGATTAAGCGCAATTTCACTCCGGCCTTGCGTTGATAGCGGCTGATGTTTTCGTTGTAGTATTTTTCGACCTCCGGACGGCTGGGCTGATCGATTATGCTGCCGAACTTGCCGCGATAACGGCCGATGGTCATGTTCTCGCGAACAAGTCTCTGAACTTCTCCAACTGTGTAGCCATTGGCGTTCAGAAGATTTCGTTCCTTGAGCCTGTCGATCGTCGCCTGGACTTCTTTTTCGTAGTCCTTGTCGTCAACGGTAATCTTCTCGATTTTGGCCGCCTGCATTATGAGCCGGTCGCGCACGACGTCGCGCCAGGCCTGGCGAAAGAGTGGTATATACTCACTGTCCCATTTTTCCTGTACGGCCTTGCTCCATTCCAGATCGACATTGAAGCGCGGGTCCCTTTCGATCGCCGCTTTTTGTGCGCGCAATTCGTATACTTTGGTTCCCATTCGCTCTTCGATATCGCGGCGGCTGATCGGATCGGTGTTGACGCGGCAGACCAGTTCGTTATCGAGACCCAGAACGTGGCCCTCTTCGGCCGCGTGGGCGCGGCAAACGTTCCAGGCCAGAGCGAATACGACAACAATGCAAACATATCTAAAACGAATCACACAGTGTCCCCAAATGACGGCCTGGAACTGCAAGAGTATCGAATGTATCGTCACATTTGACGAGGTAAACTGCAAGGTCTTCAGTCTTTTGTGAATTTTTCGACGGAGAGTTAAGTAGATAAAAATCGTCAATCGGTTAATCTTTAAGCAGTTCTTCGCGTTCTTCGCGTTCTTTGCGCCTTTGCGGTGAAAAGTTTTGGAACTTTACTCTCGTGCTCCTGATCATCGACAATTACGATTCCTTCACATACAACCTCGTTCAAGCTCTAGGCAGCCTCGGCGCGAACATGAAAGTCGTGCGCAACGACAAGATCACCATCGCCGAGATCGAGAAACTAAAACCGGAGAAGATCATCGTCTCCCCCGGCCCATGCACACCCAAGGAAGCCGGCATCTCCGTGGAAACAATCCGCGTATTCGCCGGACGTATTCCGCTGTTGGGCGTATGCCTGGGTCATCAGTCGATCGGCGCCGCGTTCGGAGCGACCGTTGCCCGCGCCGGACGGCTGATGCACGGCAAGACATCGCAAATCGTCCACGACGGCAAGGGCGTTTATGCCGGCCTGCCCAATCCTTTCGAGGCCACGCGCTATCACTCGCTGATCGTCAAAGAGGAAACACTGCCGCCGGAATTGAAAGTCGTCTCCCGGACACAGGACATGAACGAGGTCATGGGCATCCGCCACGTCGAATGGCCGCTGGAAGGCGTGCAGTTTCATCCGGAAAGCTTTCTCACCCTCGAAGGTCCGAAGCTGCTGCGGAATTTTTTGACGCGGAATTAAACCCTCTGTCCCACACAACCCGCGGCAGCAGCGATCAATGCTGACCGGCTTATTTTGCCGCTATTTAGCGCACTCCATATTTCAAAATGGCAAATTACTACCAGCACACATCAATAAGTGAAGGTCTCTAATCTTTTCGCAATCTGCAAAACAATCTCTCCTCTCATATCCTGCTGGATACTCCCCCTCGCAGGCTAATTTGCATTCTAAACAATCTGAATAAATCTCGTTGCAACTCCAACTAGTCTGGGCGCTTACGGTCGCCGAATTACCCGCGAACCCTACCAACGTGGCCGCCAAACCCGCAACTAACAATAACGACTGAAATGCCCTTTTTACTCTCATGTTTCCCAGCCTTTCCGCGCACTGAGTGCGCATTGCCATATGTAATGCAACCTGCCCCGCAGACTCGAAGACGCCTCGCGGCGCAAATCTTGCATTTGCAAGACTGCTCGATCCGGTGGCTCAATTTTCCATGGTACGGTTGAAGATCATGAATGGATGAATACTTGATAAATTTTTGAATTAAAAACACATCCAAAACCCGAATAGCAGTTTCCTCCCGCGTCGATTACAATCCATCCAATGAGCATGAAGTCCAAATCCAAAACCCATTCCGACGCTCCGCCCGTCATCAGCCTTATCAACCTCGGCTGTGCGAAGAATCTGGTCGATAGCGAACGAATTCTCGGCAATCTCGCCGAATCCGGTTTTCTCATCGCTCAGGATCCCGCTGTCGCCGAAGTCTGCCTGGTCAACACCTGCGGCTTCATCAACGACGCACGTGAGGAAACCGCCGCGGTCCTTAACGAACTGTCCCAACTGAAGGAAGATGGCAGCCTCAAAACGCTCGTGGCGCTCGGGTGTCTCGTCGAGCGCGTAGCAGACGCGCCGGAGCTGAACCGTTTTCTGAGCGCCGCCGACGTGCGCTTGGGCTTTAAGGAATACCCGCGTATCGCGCAGATCTGCCACGACCTGATCGACGAAGCGCGCGGCCGCGATGGCGTCAAGCGCGCGGCAGACGCGCAACGCGGCGGACCAACGAGCAGCGCTGCAAAGAAAAAAGTTCCGCAAAGCTACAACGACTTTCTCGTCTCGCCGCGTTTGCGCATTGGCTCACCCCATGCGGCTTTTTTAAAAATCTCCGAAGGCTGCTCGAATCCATGCCGCTTCTGCGCTATCCCGCGCATGCGTGGCCTGCAAGTCTCGCGTCCGATCGAAAAGATCGTCGAAGAAACCCGCGAATTGGCCGAGGGCGGCGCGCGAGAGATCAGCCTCATCGCTCAAGATACGACCAGCTACGGCCGCGACTTCTACGGTGAATTTCGCCTTGCCGAGCTGCTCCGTGCTCTGTCCAAGGTGAAAGGGCCACGCTGGTATCGGCTGATGTACGCCTATCCGCGTTATCTAACCGAAGAGATGCTGGACGTGCTGGCCAGCGACGAACGCTTCTGCCCATACATCGATATTCCTTTGCAGCACATCTCCGATCCAATGCTCAGCGCCATGGCGCGTGGCGTTACTAAAGCGCAGACCATCGCGCTGCTGGACCTGATCGCCCATAAACTTCCCGGTGGCGCGATACGTACAACATTCATCGTCGGCTTTCCTGGCGAGACTGAAAACGACTTCAAAGAATTGCTCGATTTCGTCGACGAAGGCCGCTTCACGCATGCCGGCGTTTTCTTGTACTCCACCGAGCCGCTCACGCCCGCCGCGAAGATGCCCGAAACAGTGCCGCTCGCCGAAAAGAAGTCGCGGCGCGACGCGATCATGCTGGCCCAGCGAGAAGTCTCACGCCGCCGCACACAAGCACGCGTTGGGCAGACGCTTGAATTGATGGTCGACGGCGCGGTCCCGGATGGAAAAAGCCCCGTGAAAGACGCCGCCGTCCTTGCCAGAAGCCAGTTCGAAGCGCCCGAAGTCGATGGTGTCGTTTATTTAAAAGGCAAGACTGCTAATAAGCTGGAGCCCGGCGCGTTCGTCAATGCAAGGATTATCGATGCGATGGACTACGATCTTGTAGCGAAACTACTTTAACCACAAAGACACGAAGTCTCTTGAAAATCTTTGTGTCTTCGTGTCTTTGTGGCTAAGTCTGTTCAGTCATCCCTACCCGATCGCTGCCTCTTGATTCTACTGTGCGCCTTTTTTGCATCCAGCCGGCGCTGCACGCTGCCACGGCTTGGACGCGATTTGCGCCGCACCTTTGGTTCGTGCTGCGCGCTGACGATCATCGCTCTCAACCG
>Ga0206991_10173_pt1 | contig 20023 bp, 17 predicted proteins | sample Alteio_BWMinCont_9_FD_153286 | JGI IMG/M metagenome (GOLD analysis project Ga0206991, IMG submission 153286) | Enriched cells from forest soil in Barre Woods Harvard Forest LTER site, Petersham, Massachusetts, United States -... | ecosystem: Environmental > Terrestrial > Soil > Temperate forest >...
GCATTTTTCGAAACCCCTTTATAAGAGTACATGTTTCTATTTCACATTGGGCCATGAAGCGCCGGGCGCGACGGCGCTCCTCTCCACGAGCGCGCAATCGTGGCGTCCACGCCGTTAGACCTTACGCCAATATTCGTGATTCCAGAAGGAAGATTTGCAGTGGCCGGTGGCATTTCAATGGGCGATAAATTGGCCAAACGATACGCCGTCAGTTTTATCGAGTCAAGTGCAAGGCCGCCTGAAGCCACAGGCTCTCGATCAGCGGCGCTGTTCCCCGAACTTTGCAAAATCTGATCTATCCGGCGGCGTTGCTAATCCAGGAGAGTCGCACAAGGATGGCCAAGATCCCAAGGAAGCCAAGCAAAAGTCCGCGGGTAAACGATGACGAGCTTTGCACGAGGGCCGAATTTGCGGCGAGGGAGACCAGCGCAAACACGGCAGCCGCCAAGGTGGCGCAGATCGATAAGAGCAGCGAACCGAAGTCTTGCTGCTTTTTGTTCCGGGCGGCGAGCGAAACGCGGACGACAACAGCCAAGAGGATAGCGACATAAACGAAGTTCAGAACAATGTCCATCGCGGCGGATTGTACGTCTCGAGCGAAACGAGCGCAAGAGTTCGCGCGCAACAGCGATCGCCGGGCGACTCCGGCTTATTTGCTGTCTTTGTCGCTGGCAGGGTCGCCTATAAATTCGTTGTATTTCGCAAGCTCCGAGGGCGAACACATCATCTCGGTAACATCGAACTGGGGTTGCACGGCACATGGAGCACGAGCCAGTTGCGGTAATCACCGATCCGTCTCTTGCGCAGGAGAAGCTGACGCAACCTTGCAATCTGGCGCCGAGTTTCGCATTCGCGTGAATACAAGTCAAGATGCGGCAGTCTCTTAGAGTTCCCGTAGAGCTGCCGAGACCGGCCGGCGGGCTGCGCGGACCGCAGGCGGGATCCCACCTACAAGTCCCATCAGCAAAGCGAAGACTATGCCTGCCAGAAGGAGAATCGGCGTTATTCGGAATGCGAACGCCATATGCGAGAAGGTCTGGAAGTTCAACGTACCCGTCGTGAGGCCATTCAGGGTGAGCACGGCGATGGCGCCGATGATGCCGCCGATCGCCGCGATGAGAAGGGCCTCCACGGTGAACGATGCGACCACGCTCGCGGGTCCAAAGCCCAGCGCACGCATGGTGGCGATTTCCCGGCCGCGCTCCGCAACGGCGGAGTACATCGTGTTGAGCGCGCCGAAGACCGCCCCAATACCCATGACGATGGCGACCATGCCCCCGAGCACGGTGATCAAGGTTGTGAGCTGGCGCGACTGTTTCTCGTAGTATTCGAGTTCGCGGTCCACGGAGACGTTGAGGCGGGGATCTGAAGTTAACGCGTCCTTGAATTGCTGGAACGCGTCCGGCGATTGCAGATGCACCGTGACGGACTGATAGACGTTGGCCGGGCGCTTGTACACTTGATCCAGCAGCGCGGAGTCACACCAGATCTCGGAGTCGAAAGCACTGCCACCGGCGTCAAAAACGCCGACGACGCTCCACGATGCCCCCGAAAACCGCACCGTGCTCCCAAGATCCAGCCCTGCATAAGCGGAAATCGCGTTTTTGCCGACGATCAGCTCATTCAGCCCCGCGTGTATGAACCTGCCCGCGACCATCTTCACGCCCGGACGCACTTCGAGAGCCTTCGCGGCGACGCCTCTGACTTGCACGTTTGCGTCCGTCCCGGAAGATTTCAACGGGAACGGGGCAATGACCACGACCTCGGGGCTGACCAGGGGGCCATTTCCGGAGCGCGCGACCCCCGGGGCGCCCTCAATAATATGCACGGCGTCGAGCAAGACAGCGCCAACCATTTCGCTGTTTGAGCCTGCGCGCATGATGAGGGCGTTATCGGGAGAGCCGGACGCAATCAAAGTGGCGCGAAAACCGCGCGCCAGGGAGAGCATCGCCACGAAAACGCCGACGGTTCCGGCGATTCCCAGCACGGCGACAATGGCCGAAGGCCAGCGTTGGCGAACACTGCGGAAGTTATATACGACGGGTATGGCCATCTGGCTGCTTTGCTAGACCTTTCTCAGAGCCTCAACGACGCGCAACCGGCTGGCATTGAGAGCCGGCAGGAATCCCGCTATCGCGCCAACGAGCAAGGCGGCGCCCACGCCGAGAAGCATACGGTTGAGCGGGAGATAGAAAAGGGGCAGCATGCCGCGGGTTGGGTCGCCACTCAACGTGAAGAGCTTGGCGAAGCCCAGGCCGAGCAGGCCGCCGATCAGCGCGATGATCAGGGATTCCGCCAGGATATACATCATAACGAAGGTATCGGAGTACCCAATGGCTTTTAGAATCGCGAGCTCGGCGGTGCGCTCGCGAACCGCTATGGCCATGGTGTTGCCCGTCACCAGAAGCAACGTGAAGAAAACGACCGCGCCGATGGAAAGAATCAAGAATTGAATGTTGCCCATCTGCTTGGCAAAGTCGGCGTAAAAATTTTTTTCCGTGGCCGTCTTGGTCTGCCACGACGTGTTGGCATACATGGCGTCGACGCGGCTAATGATCTGAACGGCGTCACCCGAATCCTTGAGTCGCACGATGTACCAGCCAGCGACGTTTTTCCAGGAGCTTCCGGCCGGAATGCTCTCGTTGAGATAGTCGTAGTGGAACCAGAATGCAGAAGTGTCGTCCGCTTTTCGGGAGCCCCTATAAATGCCGTCGATATTGAACTGCCAATCGCCTGGAAAAATGGCGCCTTTGAGAGGAATGCGATCGCCGACCTTCCATCCGAAACGCTTCGCGGTGATTTCGCCGACGATGGCGCCCTGCCGGTCGGCGGCGAAGGTCTTCCATTCGTCATCGGATACCAGGAATTCATCGTATGTTTGCCGCCAGGTATCGACGTCGATTGCGAGCTGAGGGAAAAAGTTTTTCTCGTCCTGGTAGATGCCGCCGAACCAGGTAGCGTGCGTGACTTGTCTGACGCCCGGAAGGTCTGCGAGCTGGCGATCATACGACAGCGGAAGCGGCTGGATGAAAGAGACCTTGTTCATCACGATAATGCGGTCCGCGCCGGCAATTTCGATGCCCTGGTTGAACGAGAGGTGAATGATGGCGAGCAGCCCGAAGAGAAACATGGCCACGGCGAATGAGCCGATGGTCAGGACCGTGCGGAACTTCTTGCGCGAGAATCCAACAAGCACCAGGCGCCAATATTTCATGCCTGCTCTCCCACCGTGGTCTGGGCTTCCACGAGTACGCCCTTGTCAAGGTGCAGGACCACTTGCGCTCGCTCGGCGGCGCGAGGGTCGTGAGTCACAAGCAAAAGGGTTTTCTTGTGGCTGGACACAAGCTGTTCGAGCAATGCCATGACATCGTCGGCGCTCTTGCGATCCAGGTCGCCGGTGGGTTCATCGCAAAGCAGAAACGTCGGGTCCGTGACGATCGAACGCGCGATGGCGACGCGCTGCTCCTGGCCGCCGGAAAGCTGCCGAGGGTAGTGATTCATCCGATCCGCAAGGCCCACCAGACTGAGCGCCGCTTCCACATGCTGGCGGCGCTCGCTCTTGCTCAAGCGAGTGAGTAACAGCGGAAGTTCAACGTTTTGAAACGCCGTGAGCACGGGAATGAGATTAAACATCTGGAAGACAAACCCGACGTGCCGGCCGCGCCAGGCCGTCAACTTGCCGGCGGACATGCTGGTGACTTCATCGCCCGCGACGCGGATGCTGCCGTGCGTCGGGACGTCCAGACCGCCGAGCAGGTTCAGCAGCGTGGTCTTGCCGGAACCACTCGGGCCCATGAAGGCCACGGAGTCTCCGGCGTCCACGTCCAGATTGAGGCCCTGGAGAACTTGAATCTCTTCGCTGCCGCGGCGATAGGTCTTACTTAGATTGCGCACCGAAATCAAAGTGTTTGCATCGCCGCGCCCATCGACCCGTCGGGAACTTGGGAGCCGGCCAATGGGCCGGGCGATGGAATCCAGGCCAACGGCGTGAAAGCCATGCCCAATGACGGCAAGCCGGAACATCAGTTGCCTTACACGCCTTACGGATTGCAAGTGTTCAAATCTCACCACGCGCTAGAAGGCGCCGACGCTGTCCTACCCGGGTTCTATGACGATCCCCGAGATAAGTGCGAACCGATGGGATTTCCTCGGGCGATGTTTTATAACTTGAGAGAGACACAGATTCTTCAAAACGAGTACAAAATAGCCATCTTGTATCAATATGCGACCACGTGGCGCGTGATCTGGACCGACGGCCGCCCCCTTCCGAAGCTCGTGGAGGGCGGCGTGATGATCGGCAATGAGCCTCGGGAGCCGCGATATTATGGATACTCGGTTGCCAAGTGGACAGACGATACTACTCTCGTCGTTCAGACCGTCGGGATGATGGGGGAAGACAGGGTCTGGCTCGATACTGCTGGCCGTCCGATCAGCGATCAATTACACGTAACGGAAACGCTGCATCGCGTCGACCACGACCACATGGATTGGTCGGTTACCATCGACGATCCCAAGATGTACACGAAACCCTGGGTCGCCATGGATAAGTTTCCAATGAAGCTCGAAGATCCTCATCAGGACGTCATGGAGCAGTACTGCTCGCCGATCGAGATGGAGAAGTATAATAAGTTGTTTGGCAATCCCTCAAGCGGGCCGGGCAGCAAGGCGCCGGAGCGATAGAATAAGAGTCGAGAATCTTCGCGGATATTCGGCCGGTGCGAATGGATTTTTTTAGAGTGGAGGCAATTACCATGAAAAAGAGAGCGATCCCCCAATTGGCGCTTGCCGTCAGCCTTCTCTGCGTCTCGGTTCCGCTGTTCGCGCACCACGGAACCGCGGCTTTCGACGACAAGAAAGTTACGCTGAAAGGAACCGTTACCGAGTGGTTCTGGTCCAATCCCCATTGCCTGCTTCAGATTGATGTCAAAGGCGACAACGGGCAAATCGTACATTGGATCGGAGAGACTCAAAATCCCGTAACCATGGTCAACGGTGGCTGGAGTAAGGCTTCTTTCAAACCTGGCGATGAGGTTACCGTCACCATCATGCCGGTCAAGAATGGTGCGCCGCTCGGACGCATCATGACGGTCCTGCTACCCAATGGGAAGACGCTGGACGCCAACGCTGGAACTCGAACTTACAAGTAATTCCGACCTGCGGCGTTGCCGTTCGCAACGCCGCAGGCCGGCACTAGAACAGAAACTTCAAGCCAAACTGGATCTTGCGGGGACCTCCCGTCCCGACAATCGGGCTGTTCACTCCGACATCGGGAGTTGCCTGGGCTTGGCCAAGCGTTGAGGGGGCGCTAAGCGTCGCGTTTGGAGCAACGAACTGAGTTGAGTTGGTAACGTTGTAGATTTCAGCCCGGAATTGGGTCGTGATCTTCTCTCCAATCTTCCAGCTCTTGATGATCGACATATCCCATTCCCAGAAGCCCAGGCCGTAGATGGCGTTCCGGCTCATGCTGCCAAACGTCCCTTGGGCTGGGGGCACGATCACCGCATTCCCCATCATGTAGCAGCCCAGGCGGTTCAGTGACGCGAGGCCGGTATTATTGGCCACTCCCGCTGGACCATTCGGCTCGGCGCTAGCTGCGTTCACGCATGCTGCCGGAAGCCCCACGGTACATATGTTCGTGCCATTAACTTTAGCCGCAAACGCGCCGGTTGCGGTCGGCGAAACGAAGCAGGGTATCGGCGCGCCCCCGCCAAAGCCGCCGCTGAAATCGTGAGGATTCCCGGCCAGGGTCCAGCGATCCTGCCCTTGTCCTGTCCCGCTCAAATCATCACCCCCGGTGACCGGGTCCGTGGGGTTCATCGGTCTTCCGGAAAATACCGAGGCTGTAGACGTGAGTTGCCAGCCTTCCAGCATTTGAGCAAAGCCTTTTCTGCCGGGGATGAAGTACGACGGTCCAAACGTGAAGCGATGGCGGATATCGAAATTGGAGTTTCCGTACTCGGGCGCTGGATTTCTGCTGTCCTGCGGACGAAGCATACCCAGGTCGGACGAGTTCTGATCAAGGGCATGCGAATAGGTGTAGGTGGCGAGAAAGGTCAGGCCGTGAGTGGCACGTTCTCTCGCCGTTACTTGCAGGGCATTATAGTAAGAGACGTTGCCGATGGAGCCTAACAGTCGCATCTCTCCGAACCAAGGGAACTGTCCAGTTCCATTCAGACTGTAGGGACGCCGCAACTGTTCGGTACTCGCCCCGCCTGCGCCGGGCGTGGGCTCGTTAATGTCGGTGAAATCGAAGAGGTGCTGGCCCTTGTTCCCCACGTAAGTGGCCTCCAGCGTAAGGCTGTTCGTGATGGCGTGCTGCACCCCAAAGTTCCAGTTAAGAACCATCGGATACTCGAGGTGCGGCGTGACCCCTCCGATAGCGCAGGGCGCGATATTGGTGCAAATGCTGGAATTGCTGACATAGCTGCCCAGAACGGAAACACCGGGCGTCCACGGAACAAGCGAGGCCGCCGTCGGGTTGATGGTGAGGCTAGCCAGGTTGATGGTCCCGCCTGGGGTCGTAACCGTTTTGGTGCACGTGGCAAGGTTTGCTGAGGTGCATCCAGCCCCCAGCGTCAACCCCGTAGGGATCGTCGGTAGGCTCGCACCCGGAGTTACGAAAGGATTGATGGATGGATTCTGGTAAATGATATTGAAACCCGCACGGACCACAGTCTTGGACTTCCCGGTCACATCCCAAGCCAACCCGATACGCGGGGCAAAGGCCCAAGGATCGAGTTTGTAGAGCGAGCCGCTACTCCCCTGCTGGATGAGCCCTGACGGGCTACTGAAAGCAATGTTACCGATCAAGTCACTCGTTTCATCTATGGTCGCGGTGTACTCGTAACGCAGTCCAAGGTTTACCGTGAGTCGCGGGGAGATTCGCCAGTCATCCTGGACAAAAGCGCCATATCCGGGGTAGTGATATCGCCGCGGAAGGGTGCCTGTTTGCAACGTTACCGAACTTACGATTCCGGCCATGAAATTATCGAGGGCCGTCGCCCCGGCAAAAGCGTTCAGGGCGGGTGTGTTGGTATTAAAATTCAAAGTGCCTTTGCCTAAGTTGGTATTGAGGTTGATTTTCAGGCGGGCAAAAATGAACTCGCCGCCGAATTTGAAGATGTGATTACCGTGTGTATACGAAACATTATCCAGCCAGCGGTAGATACCACTCGTTTCATCCGTGCCCGTTGCGCCGCCAAGGACATTACCTGTAAAACCAGTGATGGTTACGGCTGGGAATCCGCAGGTTGTCCCTCCGGCGACGAAACCCAGCGCGGCATAATTTGGCGCACCCGACCCTGGAGTACAGTCGTAGGAAGGAGAATTCGTGCTGCGGCTATTATCCCAGCCAAATCGCGCCTCGTTGACCCAGCTGGAATTCGGGATCCACGTCCACCACGCGCGCGCCACGCTCGTGCGAACCTCCATGGGCGTCGACCAGTAACCCTGGTTGACGCTGCTTACCGGCGCCACGGCGATGCCGTCGCCATCGAAAAATTCCGCACTCAAGTTATTGCGGTCATTCAGGTGGTAATCCACCCTGGCCACGCCGTTATCCGTGCCCCCAAAGGTCGGAAAGGAGACCGGAAAATTGGTGCTCAGCGTGTTGTTGCTGAATAAACCCGCATTGGGCGTGCATTGGACGGCCGGCGCGGTCACGCAGCCTGCCAAAGCCAAGCTCAGCGCGCTCGGCGTTACATTATGTGCCTTCAGGTCATTGATCGCATCCGGCAGGCTGCTGGACGTACCAAGGCCAGGTGCCGTGGTCGGCACGTTCGAATTGCGCGGATTCCCGACGTTGTAGCGCTGCCCCTCATAACCCAGCAAGTAGAAAAGCTTGTCTTTCTTGATGGCTCCGCCGAAGGTCCCCCCATAATCCTCAAAGGCTACCGGCTGCTTGGTGCTGAAGAACGCGTTCCTCGTCATGAGCGCCGTGTCGCGCCCTAGGGCGAAGGCTGTGCCATGGATCGCATTGGCTCCCGATTTCATTGCCACGTCGAGTTGCGCTCCGGGCCTCCAGCCGAATTCCGCCTTGGAATTTTGCACCACATTAAATTCCTGAATGGCGTCTGTCGGCAGCAAGACCGCCTGTTCCGGCCCGCCGGCGGGATAGCCGCCATTGATCGCAGAGGTCGTGTAGTAGGTCATCTGATCGGCCACGCCATCGAGAACGTAAACGTTGTACTCGCCGCGCAGGCCGTTCGAATTATTTTGCGTTGGGCCAGCGCCTGATCCCGGCCGGAGCTGAAGCGTCGGGAGGAGACCCAGGAGTTGAACGTAATTATGGCCGGAAAAGGGAAGGTCGCTCAGAGCATTGGCATTTATCGTCCCCTCCAGCTGAGCGTTGGTCGTGGTAATCGCCGGCGCCTCGCCGGTGACCGTAATGGTCTGGTTTTGCTCCCCTGGTTGGAGCGTTACGTCCACGTGCACATCCGCGCCGACTCCCAGATCGATGTCCTGGCGGTCAAAAGCTTTAAAGCCCGAATAAGCGGCATGGACTGAATACTTCCCCGGAATCAGATTGGGAGCAGCGTAGGCCCCAACGCTATCCGTGGTCACAGCGCGCGGTATTCCGCGCGCCACGTCGGTCACCGTGACCATAGCTCCTGAAACTGCGCCACCGCTTGTGTCGGTAACGATTCCGCTGATCCGTCCGAGAGTTTGAGAATGAGCCGGCAAACACAAGAACAACGCAAGACACACGCCCGCCAGACGGAGTGCTTTCGTAAAGCTCGACCACTTGATCGGATTCATAGAGACCCCATTTCGCTGGAATGCTTTCCAGGAATTTCTTCCGCGGATACTATTTCGCCGCTCCCATCAAGTCAAGCTAATCCCGGGTAGTGGATCGGCTTGAGTCTGAAAGAGCATGCGCCCTGATTCGTGTCCCAGGGTGTCGGGTGGGGATGACTCTCAGTTCTTGGGTTACGGGCGCATAAGCGTAGGCCCTGCGCCGCCATAGGGCATGCCAGCACATGGCCCTCGCTCTTACTAGGACCCCCCTTCCGACGTAGGGGACAAGGCGTATTCTTTCGTGGCCGCTGGTTTTGGATCATGTCAGGGATGTGTTTCTTCGGAGAGCCAATGCCTCCGTTTGGAAGGCCATCGACTGGCCCACGAAAGAAACCTCGCCGGACCACGAACTGGTTCGATGCCGACTACAACGAGGAGAGTGATTTATGACACGCAACGCCTTCTACCGATCAGGTCTGCTTTTTGTCGGTACTTTTTTCCTGGCCGTTACCGGCTGGGCAAAGCTCTACACCATGCAAGCGACGCCTATCGTCCCGGGAGCGGTCGCAACGGTTGACGCCAAAGCGGACAAGAATGGCGGAAATACACAAGTAACTGTAAAAACGGAGCACCTGGCGAAGCCTACGCTGCTAACGCCCTCCGCCACGTCTTACGTCGTGTGGTTGCAGGAGCAGGGCGGACAGCCGATGAATCAGGGTGCGCTGCGCATAGGCGATGACGAGAAGGGCGAACTCAAAATGACCACAACCGCTTCGCATTTCTCTGTGTTCGTCACCGCCGAAGCTGACCCCAAGCCCAAGTCTCCCTCGAATCGCGTCGTCTTGCGATCCGATGTGCAGGAGTAAAGACGTGCAGGAGTAAAGCGCTGGGACGGCGGGCAAACCTAACGCTGGAGGCCAGGAGAATCCCTCTTTTGGCCTCCGCGTCTTTCTCGTTCTTATATTGCCCCGGACCGGTCTCCGGGGCCTCGGCCCGCACGAGTTTATCGCACCCACTCGATTACACACGTCATCAAATAAAATAAAGATAACGGAGATGGACTGTGGCGGGAAAACTAATAAAGGCTTTAGGCTGGTCGGGATTTGTAGTCGGTTGCGCTCTACTGAAAACAATTTTCAACCAATCGCGATTCTGGGACTTTCGTGAGAAGGTGGTTCTGATCACAGGCGGCTCGCGGGGGCTAGGACTCATTCTCGCCAGGCAATTTGCCTCCGAGGGCGCGCGGGTGGCTGTCTGCGCGCGCGATGAAGACGACCTACAGCGTGTGCGAGACGAATTCGTAGCGCGAGGGGACCACTTCTTCTCGTCCCGGTGCGATGTATCCGATCGTGCTCAAGTGCAGGCGATGCTGGCATCTGTGGAAAAAACGCTTGGGCCCGTGGACGTCCTCATAAACAACGCCGGAACCATTCTCGTTGGACCGGTTGAGCACATGGGCATTGAGGACTTCGAAGAAGTGATGCGCGTCAACTTTTGGGGTGCTGTTCACACCACCTTGAGTGTCCTTCCGGGGATGAAGCAGCGCCAACGAGGCCGCATCGTGAATATCACCTCCGTTGGCGGAAAAGTGGCATTCCCTCACCTTCTTCCATACACCGCGAGCAAGTTCGCGCTGGTTGGATTCAGCGAAGGACTTCGCGCGGAGCTCGCTAAAGATGGCATCTGGGTCACCACCGTAGTTCCCAATTTAATGCGCACGGGAAGTCCTCGAAACGTGGAGTTCAAGGGCAATCACGAGAAGGAGTACGCCTGGTTTACGATTACCGATTCCCTGCCGGGGGCATCGATCAGCGCGGAGCGCGCGGCGCGGCAGATCCTCAGGGCTTGCCAGAACGGCCAGAGCGAGATCATCTTGGGATTGCCCGCAAAACTCGCGGTAATCGCCAACGGCGTCGCCCCCGGATTGATGAGTGATTTGCTCGCGGCAGGCAACGAATGGTTATTGCCCGACGCTTCCGGCACAGACGACTCCCGCCGCCACGGTTACGAAAGCGAGAGTCCTGTGACCAGGAGCAGCCTCACTTCCTTAACTCGAGCCGCGGCGCGCGCGAATAATGAGATTTGAAATTCGAGTCATCGTCCGCCGTAAGCCTCCGCGTTAAGAACGATCAGCGGGAGCTCTTGCGAGGGACCTTTGCGCCCTTCTTGCGGGCTTCTGAGAGGCCGATGGCAATTGCTTGCTTACGGCTTTTGACGCGGCCTCCCTTTCCGCCCGGGCCGGAGCGAAGTGTTCCGCGCTTCCGCCGGTGCATAACGCTCTTAACGGTCTTGCTTGCCGCTTTTCCGTATCTGGCCATTTGATTGCCCTCCGGAAATCGAGTGAATCTCACAACGCTCTGTGCACGTTGTCATTTCTAAACTATTGATGATTTCCCAATGCAGTCGGACGCTCTTCACAAATGCGCGGCCAAACGCCGCGGCGCCTGAGCGCCCGGCGCGCCCGGCTCCTGGACAACCTCAGGGCGAATCCCACCTGAAGACTAAACCTCAGCCCAGGGAGGGTCGCGAAAAAGAGGGGAGATAACGGCGGTTCAGAGGCTCGTTACTCGTCGGCCTTGGAGATAGTCTCTTTCTGTTTCTCGGCGCTCTCTTTGAGAAGCTGATAAAGATGCGTGCGGCTGATTCCGAGTATTTCGGCCGCGCGCACTTTGTTTCCGCCCACATGATCCAGCACGCGCTGGGCGTGCCGGCGCTCCAGCTGCTCCATGGACATCAACATTTCATGTTCACCGCTCACGGCTGTGCCCTGATTCTGTAGCCGCTCCGGCAAATCGCGCACGTCAATCACATCCGCTTCCGTCATCATGCACGCATGTTCGATCACGTTTTGCAGTTCGCGAATATTGCCCGGCCAGGGGTAGCGCGCCAGCAAAGTCTGTACGCGCCGCGTGAGTCCGGCCACCGGCTTGTTGTATTGAGCGGCGAAAGATTTCAAAAGGTGACGCTCCAGCAGAGGTAGGTCCTCAGGCCGCTCGGCGAGTGAAGGGACCTTCAGTTCAACCGCGCAAAGCCGGAAATAAAGATCCTCACGGAACTTTCCCTGCCGGGACATCTCTTGTAAATCGCGGTTCGTGGCCGCCACGATGCGCACGTCCACTTTGTGCAACGCGGGCGAACCCACGCGCTGTACCTCATGATTTTGCAAAACGCGCAGCAGTTTCGCTTGCATGGCCAGTGGCATTTCGCCGATTTCATCCAGCATTACCGTGCCGCCGTTGGCAAACTCAAAAACGCCGGCCTTGTTCTGGTTGGCGCCGGTAAACGCCCCCTTGACGTGCCCGAAGAGCTCGCTTTCCGCAAGGCTCTCGGCAATCGACGAACAGTTGACGGCCACAAAGGGCCGCTTTTCAGATCCGCTCAAATGATGCAGCGCCTTGGCCACCAGTTCCTTGCCCGACCCCGTGGGGCCGGTGACCAGCACGCTGCGAAAATGAGGCGCCACGCGCCGAAGTTTCGAAAACAGGTCCAGCATCAGCGGGCTGCGGCCGATAATCCCCTCAAACTGAAAGTTCTCCAGGAGTTCATTTTCGATCGTGGAACTGCGTTGCCGGCGTTTCGCGTCGGCAATAATGAGCTCGATGCGCTGCCGGAGTTTCTCCGGCGAAAATGGCTTGGGAAAGTAGTCTGAGGCGCCCTTTTGAATCGACTCCACGGCCGATTCGGTCGAATAATAGCCGGTCATCAAAATAACGTCGATCCCGGGATCAAACTCCACGATCTTTTGAAGCAACTCCATCCCTTGCACGCCGGGCATCACCAGGTCGGTCAGCACGATCTGCGGGCGCAGCCGGTGGACCAAATCGAGTCCCGCTTGCGGGTCTGACGCCGCATGAATTTCCAGGCCGGTGTTCGCGAGAATGAAATTCACGAACTTGAGATTTTTGGGATCGTCGTCGATGACGACCAGTTTCATGACCGGAGAATTTCCCGTAGCAGCACTCATGGTTACCTCGCGACCGACATCAAAGCATCTTCCACTCGCCGCAGCAGCTCATCTCGGGTGAAGGGTTTACGCAGAATCGCTGTCCCCTCTTCCAGGACCCCATGGGTGGCGATTTCACCATCGGTGTACCCGGACATGTACAGCACGCCAATGCCCGGCCTCTCGGTCAACAGCATGTCGGCTAATTTTTTCCCGCTCATTCCAGGCATGATCACATCGGTCAAAAGTAGGTCGATGACGCTTTCCGTCTTCCGCGAAATCGCCAGCGCCTCGGAAGCGTCGCCTGCTTCGAAGACCGTGTGGCCCATACCCTTAAGCGTATTCTTGGTCAATTTGAGCAGTGACGGCTCGTCTTCCACCACCAAGATCGTTCGTCGCTCGCTCGTGCCTGCTATGACGGGTTTAGCTTCAGCGATGACCTCTGGAGCATCACTCACCTCCGGCAGGTAGATCCGGAAGGAGGTTCCCTTATCCACCTCGCTATCCACCCAGATATAGCCGCCGCTTTGCTTGATGACTCCGTAAGCCGTGGCCAGTCCCAGTCCAGTGCCCTTTCCTTTTTCTTTAGTGGTGAAGAACGGCTCAAAAATATGGGATTGCAGCTGCGCATCCATTCCGCAGCCTGTGTCGGTGACTTTCAACATGGAGTACGGCCCGGGAATTACGTACGGATGGCGGCTTACGGTTGCTTCGTCCAATTGCCAGCGCCCTGTTTCGATCGTCAGCTTGCCGCCTGCCGGCATCGCATCTCGCGCATTGACCACCAGATTCAGAACCACTTGTTCGATCTGGCTGCGATCCGCCTTCACGGTCCCGGTCGTCGGCGATAACATCAGTACCATCTCGATATCCTCGCCGATCAACCGGCGCAGCATCTTCTCGACGTCGGTAATGATGGTATTCAGGCTCAGGACTCGCGGTTCCAGGACCTGCTTTCGGCTGAACGCCAGTAGTTGCTGCGTAAGGGCCGCGGCGCGTTTGCCGGCATTCTGAATTTCATCCACGGCTTCGCGATAGGGATCTTCGGGGGGAATCCTCTGCTGCAGCGCTTCGGCGTATCCGATGATCAATCCCAGAAGATTATTAAAATCGTGTGCTACCCCGCCCGATAGCCTGCCAATGGCTTCCAGTTTCTGCGAACGATAAAGCTGCTCCTCCAGCTGCTTGCGTTCGGTAATGTCCCGATTGACGATGACGAGTTTCTCTACCTGTCCGGACCGGTTCGTTACCACGCTGGCCGTCGACTCCAGTGTCAGCCATCGGCCATCCTTGTGGCGGATGCGATACTCCACCGTGCGGCCCTTGCCCGTGCGCCGCGCTTCCGCTGCGGCATCCATCACGCCCTTGCGATCGTCGGCGTGGATTTGGTCAAAGGCCGAAGTCTTGCCCAATTCCTCTTGCGAATAACCCAGCATCTTCTGGTAGGAAGGACTGTTGTAAAGCCGCTGGCCGTCCACATCCACCACGGCGATCATGTCCGCCGCATTCTCGCTGATCAGACGGAAAAGCTCCTCTCGCTGTGCCAGCTCTCGGCGAAATCGAAAGAGTTGAACTTGCTGGAAGATGACGTAGACATCAAAGAGCAGGATGATCCCAACCAGCGCGTGCACCGCGAGATCGGTATCGAAAGCATAGGAGGAGACTTGCGGAATGGTCGACGGGAGCAGCAAGCATACGATTCCAGACGTCAGGATCAGTGACACGGCAATCGCCGACGACGAGAGCCACCATTGACGCCGCTCCACGCCACGCCAGTGGTCCCGAAAGAATCCCGCCGCGTTAATCCCCATCCCCGAATCGGATAGCTTCATCGCAGGTTGAACCGGCCCCTCAGAGCCCCTTAAAGCCCTTAAAACCCTTGTTACTCGTTGTTAACTATTATCCGAGTGAATGAATCCACGACAAAGACTTCATTGCGGAGGCGTGCTTGGCTGGTTATTGAGAAGATGCGCGAAACACGTTACTCGGCGGCGTCTTAACATCATGCAATTCAATGGATTAGCACGGTGGCGGGTCAGTCTGGTACACTCGCCGTTTGGGCGGTCTCCCTAGGCTCGCACCTTATAGGTTAACGGTACTAAGCGCATTGGCCCCGATGACCTATTGCGGAAGAGGGATATCTCCAGCAAGCTAGTTTGCCGATCTCTGGGGGAGCGGAAGTCATGAGCCAAATCTTCGAGGCACTACGAAAGGCCGAATCGTTACAAACAGCAGTTGCGGATACAACGGATATCGCCGTAAAGACTGGTGCTGAGCGCCGGCGAAGCAAGCGGCGACCGATCAAAGCGAACATTCGAATTTACGGCCATGGGCCGGGCATGAACCCGTTCTACGAAGAGAATCCCATTCTCAATGTAAGCGCGGAGGGCGCATTGCTGCTCCTCAAAGTGCCCGTCACCGCAGGGCAGAAATTGCTCCTCGTTAACGAAGCTACTGGACAGGCGCAGGAATGCCGTGTCCTGCGCACTGCTTGCGGGAAAACAGATGAACTTGAGGTAGCCGTCGCTTTCTCTGCTCCACATCCGGAATTTTGGGATCGTTTGGAGGAAAAACCGGAGCTAAGCGGCATCGAGAAGTGCGCTCTTCCTCGCGTCGCCCTGCCGCGAGGCATGAGCGTCACCTGGAGAGGCAATGGAGAGCCCCTCGTCTCCCGAGTGCTGACGATCAGCGCAGGCGGCCTGTCGATTGCCACTCCGGAACCGCCTGGCGTAGGCGAGTTGCTTCAAGTGCGTTTCGACGTTCCTGCCGGGGAGGTCAATGCGCGAGCGATCGTGCGCCATGCGCGTCAAGGCGAGGGAATGGGCGTTGAGTTTATCGCCATCTCGCAGGATGCCCGCGACCGCCTGGATCTTCTGCTGCGGAAACTACTGACCTAGCGCGATATCGGCGATCGGCTGGCCTGGATGCGATTGCTGCGGCGCTCTTCTGCCCACCCTTCAGCGGCATGCATGGCCTCGTAAAGCTGCTCGAAGCTCTCGATAGCGAAAAGCAGCTTATGAATCCGGTCCACTCTGACCGGGGTCCTCAGCACTTCTTCCAGATCAAAGCTTCGGATCTCGCAGCCACCCTCGATGACGTTGCTGCACTCGCGATGTGAGCTGATCACTCCGCTGCCGTAAACCTTGATCTCTCCATCCTGTCGAATTAAACCGAATTCAACCGTATACCAGAATAGACGCCCCAGTCGCTCAAGCAAATCCTGGTCGTTGATCCTCGCGCAGACGCTTCCGTAATGTTGCAGGAAGTCCGCGAACACGCGATGTGCGTGCATGGGTACGTGCCCGAAAACGTCATGGAAGATGTCGGGTTCCGGCGTGTACTCCAGCGAATCCCGTCCCCGCAGCCATGTGGTCGTAGGGAACATCCGCGCGGCCAGCATTTCAAAGAAAGCTTCCGCTGGCAGAAAGCCGCTCACCGGCGTGGTGCTCCATTCCGTTCTCGGTCCCAGGAGCGCGCTGATCGCGGCAAGATCCGGCAGGCGGTCATCCCGCAGTCCGATGACTTGATATCCGTCCAAATATTCCCGGCAGGCATGGGCATCGATTTGCGGGCGTCTCCGCCGCACCAGTTCTTGCCAGACTTGGTGCTGTTCGGCGGAGTAGTCCGCGTATTTTTGTTCGATCAGATACGGCGCCGCGGCTTTGAGGGATTCCGCTGGCATTAGGTTCGCTCCTTTCCTTACTCGCTCTTACCTATAGTAGGATGAACCTTTGGCGGGGCACGGGCAATCCGCTCGCGGCGGCTTTGCCCTCTTGATGACACCTGCCTCCGGTCAACCCGTGCGGCTCTCCAGACGAAGGGGCCGCATCGAATCAACGGAGAAAAAACCGAGGTCGCAATGATCAAAAAACGATCGAGCAAGAAACGAAAGAAACCGGCGGCTCGCAAGAAGAGCCAAAGCCGATCCCAGAGTAGAGTTCAAAGTAAAACCAAAGCTAAAGGTAAAACCCAAAGTAAGGCCCAAAGTAAGGCCCACAGTAAAGCCCACAGTAAAGCAAAGACTCAGCCTCGCGCGCGCGCCAGTGCCCAGGTGACCGAGAGAGATCAATTTATCGGTTCCACCGATCCCACACAGTCGGGGGACACTCAAGGACTCTCCGGCGTCCCGGACGCGGATTCCGAAAGCGTCAAGGAATTAGTGGAAGAGGGGCAATATTTCGAAGCGGAAGTCGTTGATGGCATCGAGAATGCTCCCACCAGCGACGCGAGCGAAATCAGGACAAGAGAAGTTCCTGAAGACGACGTCCCTGCCGAATATCGAGCTCCCAGTCGCGAACGGCAAAGCTGAAGGCTGGCCCGCGTCCTACGTAGGTTGTCCCCTTCGCTTCGCGCTCCGAGAGCCGCCAACGCGGCGGAGCTTGCCGCCGTTTTAAGCTGTGTTTGAACCTATGTCACCTCCGGGCGCGCAGTCGTAGATTCCCCCGGAACCCTCGGGTACCATAATTTCATGCCCAAGGGTGCCGTGCGCGGGGAGCCCCGGAAAAGCCAGGATCCATCTGCGTTCCTGATACTGATGTTGCTGGCGGCCCTGCCGTATCTAAATTCCCTTGCGAATAGCTTCGTTTATGACGACCGCCCGCAGATTCTCGAAAATCCTTATGTCCATAGCTTTCGATATCTTGGCAGGATCTTCGGCAGCACTGTCTGGAGCTTTGAAGGGGCTCAGGGTGTCAGCAACTACTATCGGCCCCTGATGACCGTCGCTTATCTCGTCTGTTATCGGACTTTCGGTCGCCTTCCCTACGGATTCCATCTCCTGAACGTGCTCCTGCACATCGCCATCGTACTGCTCCTCTTTCTCGTGACCGAACGCCTTTTCGGAGACAGGCTGCTTTCGCTCCTCGCCGCCGGTCTCTTCGCTCTGCATCCGATTCACACCGAATCGGTCGCCTGGATAGCGGGCATTACCGATCTGGAGCTGAGCTTCTTTTTCCTCCTGACTTTTCTCCTTTACTTGCGTCTGGCCGACAGCGCCCCGGGGGCCGCGCGCGCTTGGCCTGCCTACGGCTTGATGTTGATCGCCTATCTTCTCGGACTTCTTTCTAAAGAGCAGGCCCTGGTCTTCCCGGCTCTAGCGTTGGTTTACGAGCACTTCTACCGGCCGGGCCGGGAAACGACTTCGTTTCGCACCAAGTGGCATCGCTATCTACCACTTTGCTTGACAGTAGCGGCCTACCTGGCTTTCCGGCGATTGGCGCTGGGCAGCTTCGCGCCGTCGGTTTCGCGGCCCACGTTGCCCTGGAGCTCGGTCTTCCTGAACGCCATCGCGCTGATTGGCAGCTATCTGGTAAAGCTTGTCTGGCCCGTGCACCTTACTGCGTTTTACGTTTTCCATGAGAGCCACAGCCTCCGCGATCCACGTGTTCTGGCCGGGCTCGTGGGATTGATTCTCTGTGCCGGATTATTCGTGTGGCTCTGGCGCCACGCCCATCCCGTCTCTTTTGCGTTTCTTTGGATGGGAGCAACGCTCGCGCCGGTCCTGAATGCCCGCTGGATGCCTGCGCAGGTATTTGCCGAACGTTACCTGTATCTGCCCTCGATAGGCTTTTGCTGGCTGGTGGCATGGGCCGCAACGCTGGCCTGGCGTAAAGCCTCCGGCAAATCGGCCCGCGGTATCTTCTTGCAGCGCTCCGTGGTGTTTGGCCTCGCCGCCGTGGCCTGTTTCTATGCCGTGGCTACGGTTCGACGGAATCGCGATTGGCGCACAGACGAAGTGCTCTACCGCCGGACTCTCGAGTCCCAACCCGATGCCCAATTGATCCGCACGAACCTGGGCGTCGTCTATTCGGACCGGGGCGATTGGCCCGCCGCGGAGCGCGAATGGACCCTCGCTCTGGGCCCGGGTAAACCGTACGCCCCGACCCTCCATAACTTGGGCCTGCTCCGCAAGAATCAGCGGCGTTATAGTGAGGCCGCCGATCTTTTCAACCAGGCGATCGCCCTTCGTCCCAAGTACGTGGACCCTTACAAGAATCTCGCCGAAATGTATGTGCAGATGGGGCGGCTGGACGACGCCGACAGTAAATTCAAACAAGCCGTCGCGCTCGCTCCGCTCGATACCGACGCTCGCAATAGCTACGGCCATTTCCTCCTGGAACACGGAAGGATCGCCGAGGCTCGCGAACAATTCGCGCGTTCCGCTGAGGCGGATGCGAATTCCGAGGCCTGCGACAATCTTGGCGATCTGGCTTTGGACTCTGGCGATCTGCAAGAGGCTCGGACGCGTTATGCCGCGTCCTTGGCTGTGAATCAATTTGATAATCGCGCCTACTTTGGTCTCGCGACGCTCGATGAACGGCAAGGCCGCATTGCAGACGCCCTGCGCGAATACCGCACGGGCCTCGAAACCGATCCCCGAAACCCGATTGCCCTTGACGCCGTGCACCGTCTCGCGGATCGCGCATCGCAATAGGGTCTTTTTCATAATGGCCGAAGCTGAACGCCGTCAACAACTCACCGAGGTTGAACAAGAAGTCGAACAACGGCTTCTCGCGGCGCTATGTGCACCCGCTCTCGACGATCAAACCCGCGACGCGATCCTGCACGCCCTCGCTAAGCACAAATTCGCCAGTTCCGATCACCAGATGATTTTTCGAGCGCTCGTAAATATGCCGCCTGCTTCCGCCGAGCACATTCGGGAGACACTCGGCGCGCGTCTCACGCGCCTGGGCTTTCCCGATATTGATGTCGAGCCAATATTTCAGGCCGAACCCCCTTCGGAGGAAAAAATAACCGCTCTTCTCCGGCAACTCAACCGCTAGACTGTGCCTCAAGTTATGATTGCGTACAGTCGCCCGAAGGCGCTTCGGTTGGCGCTGCTGTTGCTCTTTCTTCTGTCTCCGCGAATTTCGTTCGCTCAACTTTCCACCGGAACTGTCACAGGCACGCTTCGCGACGCAGACGGCCAGCCCATGAAGGCCACCGCGATCATGGTTTCCTCCGAACTTGGATTTCGCGCCGCTGTAAAGACGGATCGTGAGGGGACTTTTCTCCTCACGCTGCCCTATGGAAGTTACCAACTGTCTGTTGAGGAAGGCCGTTCCCCTGCGCCTTCGAGCGTGTCGATTCAGGTGGAACCGCTGCAAAATATGGAGATCGCCCTGCGCCTCGCCTCTTCGGGAAAACTTGAGATCAGAGCGCCATCCTTGAATGACAGCAGTATCTGGACCGGCTCTCCGCGTCGCGAACTCTATCCTGGGGCCTTCACTTTTTCGGGAGTGATGCTCGACCGCGAGCCCTTAACCGTGACGCAGCCACTTAATTTCGCCGGGCTTGGCGACAATAGACTGGCATGGCAATCCCAACGCGGGTTTTCGTGGACGG
>Ga0206991_10174_pt1 | contig 19986 bp, 17 predicted proteins | sample Alteio_BWMinCont_9_FD_153286 | JGI IMG/M metagenome (GOLD analysis project Ga0206991, IMG submission 153286) | Enriched cells from forest soil in Barre Woods Harvard Forest LTER site, Petersham, Massachusetts, United States -... | ecosystem: Environmental > Terrestrial > Soil > Temperate forest >...
GCAGTGGACCAATAACTATGAATGGGCCGCGCATAGCACGCTCGCGGGAAGGGCGGGGCTGAGCCCGGCTATCCTGGCTGCCGTCGCCGATGGGCGGCGTCCCGAACACATGGCCGAAGACGAAGAGCTGATCTACAACTTTTGTACCGAACTGCTGCACAACCAAAGCGTCAGCGATCCCACCTACGCGAGCATGCTGGCGAAATTCGGCGAGGCGGGTATCGTGGAGGCTGCGAGCCTCGAAGGATACTACACCTACCTGTCGATGATCATGAATACCGCGCGTTCACCACTGGCTCCGGGAACCAAGCCGTCGCTCGAGCCGTTCCCAAAATAGATATGGCTCCTCCGGTTGGGACCACGATGACAGGCTTATTCGCGGACACAGGTGTAGCTGGCCGCCGAGTTCTCCGTTCCCGCCGCTCCGGTGAACTTTGGCCATTTCGGCCATTCGCATAAGGGCCGTGTGCGATTGGCGCCCTGATTCGCGTCCATGGCGGTGAGGCCGCTGGGCGCTTGCCCTTTTTCGACCCAATCTTGCAGTGCAACCAGGCTGTCGAACTTCGCGTTGAACCGGCCGAAGCCGTGGCCGAATCCCGGAATTACGTAAAACCGCAGGAAGCTATTCAGACGCTCTGGACCAAAATGCGCGAGTTGCCGCTGATAGTATTCGATGGAGTTATGCGGCGTGATGAAATCGTCCGCTGTGCCGTGGGTCAGGATGATCTTGCCGCCTCTGACCCGGAATTTGTCCAGGCTTACGTCTGTCACATCCATGATCGAAGCAACCGTCGCGATCCGCGGTTGCCACTTCGCCGGATCGAATTTCATCGTGTCGTACTGCGGGTCGCGCGTAATGATGAACTTGACCGTTTGATCGCCGGCGGAATAGAGCAAGGCTTCCTTCCCCGAGAGCGGATTCGACGGCTGGCGCACCTGCCCGAAGTTCGACGGTCCCTGGAAAAGCGCGCCTTCGAGCAGCGCCCATTTCGGGAAGGTATCCATGCCGGCGATGGTCAGTCCCGGTTTGTAGCCGGAATTGATTGCTCGAACTGTCCCAATCTGCGCGTCCGAAAGGCATGTGTCGCCCGTATCCGCTCCGTTCGGGCAGCGCAGGGCGGACGCGTCGAATTGGGCGTTACACCCGGCGACATTGCTGATGATTCCATCTTTTGCACCGTCGAGAGCGTCGCATTTCGCGTACACGGCATCACCGATCAGCTTGGTCTTCTGGGGATTCATCCATCCGGCGCCTCCATCCGCGTAGAGGGCTTTGCCGACGTTCAGCGATCCGAGGTGCAGCATCGTGACGTTATACGCGGGGTAATGAGCCACCACACCGTCATAGTCCTGCGGATAACGCGCGGCTGCATCCAGCGCTTCATGCCCACCCTGCGAGCCACCGATAAAATAAAACCGATCGGGCCGCCGTCCGTATGCCTTATGAATGACGGCCACAGCGGCGTCATGGGATTTCTTCACCGACTGCTTTCCGAAGTTCAGCAGCGCTTCATCGTCCAGCCCGAAACTGCCGTCGAACCCGGCCTTGCCCTTATGGCCGCCGTCGCTGCCCAGCGTAACGTAGCCTTGCTTGAGAGGCGTGTCGCCATTCGGTATTTGATTGGAATACTGGGTCAGAGCGGTCACCAGTGAGCCGTCGTACCCGCCGCCGCCCATCTGCAACGCGCGCCGGTTCCACGCGGCCGGAAGGTTGACCTCGAATTCGAGGTTCGGAGAATTTTGGTTGTGTGGTTTGACAATGCCTGTCACCTTACAAAAATCCCCGTTGACGTTGCCATTTTCCGACGCGGCAACAAATACCGCGGTCTCGACGAGTGCGCCCGAGCTCGGCAGTCCGATGGCCGAGGCGGGAATGGAGAGTCCCTGGAGGCTGGTGCAGGTCTCGCGAGATAAGCGGGCTGGTTCCTGGTTCCCGGAATCTCCGGCCATGGTCAGCGCTATACCGCTCGCAATCAGGAGCGCGCGGCCAATCAATAAACTGTTTCGCAGAGTGTGCATAGTGAGGATCTTTCGAGGTTATAGGGTGCGTTCCCGCAACGCAAGCGCCGGCCGGCCCCAAGGAAGAATTCCGCGAGCCAGCAGATCAGGAAGGATCTTATTCGCAATGCTGGGGGCGAGTTGAGATCTGTCGTCCCGCTCTGAGAACCAGACTAACTCGGCGATTTCGGAGTGAGGCGCCGGTTCACCGATTAATTCGGCCGCGTAAAGCTCGATTCGAACGGTTTTCGGCTGTGCTGCCGCCGATCCCGCGGCTCGATCCGTGTAAACTCCTACCAGCTCAACCGCCCTTGCGACTACTTCTCCCAGCTCTTCACGCAATTCGCGAGACAGGCAGTCCGCGGCAGATTCGCCCGGCTCACGGCACCCTCCGGGCAATATCAGCAAAGAAGTGGTGTGCTTTTTCCGGCACAACAGAATCTTTCCGTCGCGTATCGCCAGAAGACCGACTTTGTCAAAGTCAACGTCAATTGTTTCCATTCGCGCTATTGCAAAACGGGCAGTTGGAGATAATCTTTCGAAACAAAAAGGCTGCCTTCCGTAGTTCCCTGCGGTGCGAACTTCCGCAATGCGGAGCCAAGCTTTTGCGCGGTCATCTTCCCTTTCAGAGTCAGATCGAAGGCCTCAACCACTGCTTGCACCTGCTCCGGGGATTCATGGGCAAATTCCAGTCTGAAATGACGGATGCCGGCGGCGCGCCACTCGTCGATGTGAGAACTCGCTTCCTGCGCTTCGGCGCCAAAAACGGTGTTGCGGCATCCCACGTCGGCAATCACCGGGTGCGCGCGGCCCGCGGAATCCTTCAGCTCGACACGATGCTTCTCACAAGGCCGCCCGCAATCCCGATAGCTGGTTCCTGTCGATAAAAAGCGGCAGAACACGCAGTGTTCTGTGTGAAATACCGGAAGATGCTGATATGCGATTACCTCAATCTTGTCGGGGTCCACTCTCCGCGCCAGCTCGCCGATCTGCGCGCCGTTTAAATCGTGAGTGGGCGTGATTCGCGATAACCCGAGCTCCAAATACATCGCAGCGGTCAGAGAGTTGGCGGCGTTTAAGCTGAAATCGCCGATCAGTTGCGAATGCTGGCGCTCGCGCAAGGCATTCAGCATGCCGCTCGACCGCACCACAATTGGGCATCCCAGGCCGAGGAGAAATTCCAGAATGCGCTCCTCACCCGGTTTTGCGATGCGGGGAGTTGCAACCCGCGCTGAAATGCCGCTCGCCTTCACACGTTCGAGCGAGGGCTTTAGACCGTACAGATCGAGATAGTCGAGTGTAATGCTGGATGGACGGCTCTCTAGCGCCGCGTCGAGTTGATCGGGGGCTCGAACAAGGAGATGGAGTTCCGCGGCCGATGGCTGGTTATGGGCGGATGGGGCTCCCGCCTGATCAATCAGGAGACGCGCCGTCTCCAAATCATGAAGCGTGATGCCCGTGCTCCTATTACTCTGCAGCGCCTGCAATTGCTCAACGGCATCGCGGCGCATTTGGTTGAGCTGCGACGCCGAAACAAAGGGAGCTCCTTCTAGTTGGAGCGTTACGTCCGTCAACTCGTAGGCCGTATTTCCCAGGCGACTGAATTGTTCGCGTAATAACTCGAGCGACAGGCCACGATTCTGCGCGGCGCTCAGCGGGTTCGCGGACTTCACCATCACCTTGGTTTGCGGCTGCTTGTCGAGCGACCATTCGGTCACCAACGGCTCCCCTTCGATAGCCGTTACCCGCACCCTGACAGGCTGCCGCGATACGGGCGCGGCGGCTTGCGTATAGGCACGTGCCGCGCGACCCAAATTAGGATCGTCGGTTCGCCAGATTCGGTCGCCGGGCCGGAGACGCTCGAAACGAATTTCACTATTTCCAAACCGCAGTTCGAGCAGGCCGTTCGGTCCCGGCCGCACCTGGTATATCCTGCCGCCTTCCTCTTTCTCTTCCGGACTCCGCCAATCCGCGGCATCGAACACTACACCGTCACCTGGCTTGAGTGGCGCGATGCGATGAGCGACACCAGCTTCCATGACTACATGGTTGGACTCCAATCGTTCCACCCGCCCCATATAGACGCCGCGGTGGCGTGGCGCCCGGCCATTGACCACCAGTTGATGATTGGTCCCGGTCATAAAAAACGGACCCAAGCCGCGCGAATACACCTGTTCTAGTTCGAGCCTCTGAGCGGGGGTAACGGGCTGGGCGCGGCCGGCCCAAGCCTCGTCCACCGCCTTGCGGTATGCACGCGTAGTGAGCGCGACATAATTCGCGTCTTTATATCGGCCTTCGATCTTTAGAGCGGCCACACCAATTTCGAGGATTTCCGGGATCTGTTCCAATGCGAAAAGATCGCCAGGCGAAAGAAGATAACGAGCGTCACCCAAAGATTCGAGCCGTCCATCCACCAGCATCTCGTAGGGTAGCCGGCAGGCCTGCGCGCACTGTCCCCGATTCGCGCTGCGCCCTCCCCAGGCTTCGGAGGAAAAACATTGGCCTGAATAAGCCACGCAGAGTGCTCCGTGGACAAAGATCTCGACTTCGCAGCCGGCCTTCTGAACGATTGCCCGGACTTCATCGAGCGACAGTTCCCTCGCCAGATTGACGCGCTGGACGCCAAAGCTCTTCGCCAGATCGACACCCTCGGCGTTGGTAATGCTGGTTTGCGTGCTGGCGTGGATTTCGACGTCGGGAGCAATCTGGCGGGCCAGCCGCACGATTCCGTAATCCTGTACGATCAGGGCGTCGGCGTCGGCATCGATGATAGCGGCGAGGGTACGGGCAGCTTCCAGCAGCTCGTGCTCGAAGACCAGCGTATTAAAGGTGATGTATCCACGCACTCCCCGCGAGTGAAGCGTACGCATTACTTCGGGCAGTTCCTCCAGCGAAAATCCCACTTTCGCCCGCGCCGTAAAATGTTTCAAACCGAAATAGACCGCGTCCGCGCCAGCTTCAATCGCGGCGTACAACTGGGGCCAATAGCCGACCGGGCTCATGATCTCGGGCTTGCGTGGAGCTAAGGACGGCATGGGGCGACCTTCTCCAGCGTAACGCAGAGCTAGAATCCTAAGTCAGAAGGCGGGGCAGCAGGTTTTGCGACACGGTCTGTCCTGGAAGGGTTTAGCGCCTTCGTGGGATCGCGATCAGCAGGCCACCGCTAATCCCAATCGAGCGCTCATGCCCTGGTGCAAAGCTGTAATCGAAGCCCGGTTCGAGGAACCAGCCGAAGCGATGCTTCGAGAAGGGCCAGAACATGAAGTCCAGCGCCACTTCGCCGCCGAGCGAGTTCGTTGTCACGCCATACGCCCTCGTATGTATCCACTCTGGGCCAACGCCGAACATAAACTCCACTTTCTTTGAAAGGGTCCAAGGCTTCTTGAACAGAAGGTCTGTATCCCATTCTGTTGAGTGACGGCGGAAGAGCGGCGTAGTGCCTGCTTCAATCTCTAGCCAGTTCTCAATCGGTGTAAACTCAACCGCGAGGTCTCCGCCAAAGCTTGACCCGCCACCTTTGAGGTCCCTTGAGGCGGCTCCGCCAAGCTCGACGATGGCCGCTGGCTCAGGCTCTTGCTGGACAGACTGGGCGAAGACCTTTATCGGGCAGCAACACAGTGATGCGAGCAACAGAGGTTTCCATGCGCTCATGAACTCGACCCAGAATAAAGGCTATAGTCGCTATAGGGTCAAGCGATGAAAGGAAAAAGCGGACTTAGCATTGGAGACTTGGCAAAGGGAACCGGAACCAAGGTAGTTACGGTCCGGTATTACGAGCAGATCGGGCTTTTGCCGGTGCCCTCACGAACGGCAGGAAACTACCGAACCTATCGCTGCGAACACATGCGCTGCCTACGGTTCATTCGCCGTTGCCGGGATTTGGGATTTACGCTCGATCAAATCCGCAACCTTCTGCGCCTGTCGTCTCAGAAAAATGAGGATTGCGCGGAGGTGGACCGGATCACTGACGAACATCTGGCCGAGATCGAGAAGAAAATTTCCGACCTAACGCGTCTCGCCAAGGAGCTACGCCGTCTGAACAATTGCTGTCAGGGCAACGGAATTATCGCGGACTGCCGGATTATTGAAGCGTTGTCGCCGAGCACTGAAGCGTCTTACAAAGGGTGAGTTTTGCGACTCCCTGCGAGGCCAATGAAATCAGCCTTTTCAGAGTCTCACAACTCGGTCTCGAAAACGGATCGCGATCATGTACCGAACCCGTGACTCACTACACTAGCTATCACCGGAAGCCAGACTAAACGCGACCGTGGTCATTCCGCTAACGCCGGTTGCTCGCTGAAGTTCGTCGATCAACACAGACTCCAAGCCTGCGGGGTCAAAATCTACCAGGCAGGCCGCGATCTCCTCGTCACTCGCGCCGGCGAAACACAGCTCACAGACGCCGACGGCGCCGGAATCGCACAGGACCGGCGGACCAAAGCATCGGCAAGTGATGGGCCGCGACGCGTAGAGATCGCAAGTCCCGGTTTCGGGGTCGAGCACCGGGCATGGATCGTCATCGCTGAAATTCTTAAGTTGCGCGGCGTGACGGGCCCGCTGGCGAACGGCAGCGGCGCGATCGGGATCGTGACTTTCGAGTTCGGCCAGGCCTTTCCGCAGCCGGTGTGCGTCGAGTTGGGTGATTTCAAACGGCCCATAGCAACACTGACTACATCCCGGCCGGCAAAGCAACCACGATCCCGCTCGGCGCGGCCGCTTCCGCGAGTGCGCGATCGACAATCTGGACCAGCTCGAAGTCAGAGGCCATGTGAACGTCTTCCTTCGCTGGACAGCCCCAAGGCCGTGCGCGCGCGCTTCCGCATCATGGATTCGAAGGAAATGCGCGGGACAGAGATCAGCTTGCGCATTTCGGCATCCCGCAGCAGGATGCGAGCGCCGTTGGGCATCCGGGAGGCGGCACGCTCGAAAGCACCCGAGGATGCCGCAAGCATACCTGCGATGGCGCGGTAGTAGCCCTGCTGACCCTGCACTCTCTTGCAACCCAATACCAGCGCGGTCAGCACCTCAGGGCTGTCTTCCATATGCGCCACCACGCTTCCCCAATCATCCAGGAACGGGCTTAGCGGCAGCAACGTATCGGGGGAACGCCGCAAGGCCTTCACTGGGCGCAGCGGATAATGCCGGTGGCCCTCGCTCGAAAGCCCGGTCTGCTGATAGATTCGAACCGCGAACTCGAAGCGTCCTCGGGTAAGGAGATGGTCCATCACGGGAGTGGTGAGCGGAGTGTTCTTCCAGAAACCCATGCCTTGCTTGAGATCGCCTCGATTGTGCGCCAGGATCATGGAGAGACGCAGCAAATCGAGCTCAGCGTCGCGCTCGGCAGCCACCGCATCGAAAGCCGCCTGTTCGCGATCGATTTCCGCTTCGATGGCGGCCTGCCCCTCTTCGGCGGAGACCGTGTCGCCGAGCTCCAGCAGGCGTCCGAGGCCGCCCGCGATCGCGCTCCAGTGCTCGCCATTGTGACCGCTGACACTGCGAACGGAACGGACCGAGACGCCATCCTCGGTCCACGCGCACGACGCCAGAGCAAGCCGCAGCATGGGCCGCAGAACGTCGGGGTCGCGTGATTCGCGCCACAGGATCCCACGGATCTTGGTGTCCACATCGGTGGGCACGAACGTGGCGACGGTAGCGTGATGACAAGCCAGGCAAAGCGCGAAATAGTCCTGAAGCTGCTCCTCAGGCGTCAGACCATCCCGCAGAATGTTCCGCCAGTTGGCGAGAATTCGCAGAAAGCCGTCGGACGAGTGGCCCAGTTCAATAAGCCGGCCCGATCCGGTTACGGAGAGCCGGGCTTCGAGGAACGGAGCGGTGCTTCGAACCTGCGCGACGAGAGTCTCCGGTGAAATCCACCGGGCCCATGCGTCGCCGGGGCGTTTGAGCATGGTTTTCGATAGACCAGTTTTCGACAAACCACTAGTATTACGCGAGACGCAGCTCTCGAAAATTGCGCGTGTGTATGCGCATTCCTCGGCTGTGTGTTCGTAGCCCGCTGCCTTTCGAGCCAGTTTGCCCTCCCCGGTAGGCGCTACGACATCTGTCATGGCCCGTCCGCGTTCCCAACCCAGGTGGTCTACTTGCCAGGCTCGTGGGATTTCAGAATCCGTAGCACTGAGAGTATTGTGTTCCAACTGCGCGTTGTCGCCGGCGCCCCAAAGAGCCTGTCGATGTGGCCGAGATAGCCAATTGTTTTCATGTGGCGGCGGTACACCCCATACACGAGACGATCCTTCGAGCCAATGATTCGCACCAGCCACTCCCCACCTTCGGGAAGAGCAATCGGAAGAGAAACTCTGCGGCGTCCAGCCTCCGACAGGATGCTTAGAAATTGAACAACATCTGCGCGTGGTGGCTCAGTTGCAAACGGATTGTCCATCTCTAATCGAATCAGATCACTGCCGTCGCAGAAAGCGATTGTTGCTTCAAACGGCAGCTTTCGGCGCAATTCAGCAAGGAACTTTGCGCGCAACCCAGGTTTGCGAATGATAAGCGTGCCTGCGGCGCCCACGTTCACAGCATCGTAGATACCCAGTTCTTTGGCGAGCACGCTCGGACGAAAAGCCCTGTGTCCTCCAACGTTGACACCCCGGAGGAAAACGATCAAAGCCATGCTGCCCATTGTTGCAGCACCGAAGTATCGAGGAGAAGTGGAAGCCGAGACGGGGAGGCGAATCCGCGTCCGGGGCCTGGATTATGGTAGTGGCATCGCCACCACTCGCTTCCGCACCGCACCACCATGGAATAAACTGATTTCCAGTGGGGCCGTGGAGGGTCTGAACGACAACTGGAACTGAGCCGAATCTTTACATTACTTAACAATAAAGCGGCTACTGATTGTCAACGGACACCGCCGGGAGCTTATAATGATTTCCGATCGCCGTGTCATTCGTAGCGACACGAATACGAGGGAGGCTCCGTGCGGTTTAGAATGCTGAATTCGACGTTGTTCTTCGCGGCTAGCCTCGCATTTGCCCAAGGGCCCGGAGGCTACAATCCCGGCGCCGCGCAGGGCCTTGATCTGGCCGGCAACTGGGGTCCCCTGTTTCACGAGGATGCCACGGAACGTGGCCCCGGGCCCGAGTTGGTGAACTACCTCGGTATTCCGATTACGGATGGAGCCCGGCTGGCGGGGTTGAGTTACGATGCTTCCCGTTTTACGGTGCCCGAGCACCAGTGCGAAGTGCACGGTGTCTCCTATATTTACCGCGGTCCTTTCAATCTCAGGATCTGGGAGATCAGGGATCCCGTCTCCCAACAATTGGTCGCGATCATGAACTACCTCGACAACTATGAACAGACGCGAACCATTTGGATGGATGGCCGTCCACACCCGTCCGAGAATGCGCCTCACACCTGGATGGGCTTTTCCACGGGCCGGTGGGAGGGCAATATTCTGACGGTTTACACCACGCATCTGAAGCGGAGCTGGATTCGGCGTAATGGGCTGCGGCAAAGCGATGCGGCTACGCTGACTGAGCATTTTATCCGGCACGGGGATCACCTGACGCACGTCACCATTGTTACCGACCCGGACAGCCTTTCGGAGCCGTTCATCAGATCGCAGGATTTTATTCCCCGAACGTTGAATGGAGAAGGATGGAAATATCCTTGCGATGCCGTGGTGGAAGTGCCGCGTGCACGTGGCGCTGTACCGCATTACCTGCCGGGAAAGAACCCGTTTGTGCATGAGTTCGCCGACAAATTTCACATCCCCGTGGAAGCGGCATTGGGTGGCGCTGAAACCATGTATCCCGAGTACCGGATTAAACTGAAGCAGGCGGCGGCAACGCCGGCGAACCAAAAATGAGGGCCAACACCCAGGTGGGAGTTATTTTGCTGCTCGCGGGCGTGGCGCAGCTCGCTCGCGCCCAGCCGGGTCAGCGCGCTACTGGCGGGGAAATCGAGATACTACCGGTGCAAGGGAATGTTTACCTGCTGTCGGGAGCAGGCGGCAATATCGTTATTCAGACGGGCGAGCAAGGAACTCTAATCGTCGACGCGGGCTCACCGGGCATGAGCGATAAGATCCTGCCAGCGCTGCGGAAGCTGACCCCCAAACCGATTCAATACATCATCGATACCAGTGCCGATTCCGATCACGCGGGCGGAAACGCCGACTTACGAAAAGCGGGTACAACTTACACCGGAGCGAATGTCACCGGCGAAATCGCGGACGCCGCGCTCGGAGCGCAGGTCTTCGCGCACGATAACGTTCTGCAGCGGATGAGCGCCCCCACTGGGAAGCTGTCTCCTGTGGAGCCTGGCGGGTGGCCCACGCTGACGTTCCTGGAGGAAAGGAAGCAGATGTCGTTCAATGGAGAGCCGGTTGAGATTATCCACCAGCCGGCCGCCCATACGGACGGAGACAGCATCGTTTTCTTCCGACGCTCGGACGTCATCGCCGCGGGCGAAATTTTCTTGACCACTAGTTATCCGCATATCGACTTGGAACGCGGCGGCAGCATTCAGGGAGAGATCGATGCGCTGAATACTCTGGTGGAGATGGCGGTTCCTTTACGCCAGGAAGAAGGGGGCACCTACGTTATACCGGGCAAGGGCCGCATTGTCGACCGCTTTGAAGTGGTGGAATACCGGGATATGGTGACCATCGTTCGCGATCGTATTCGGGCCGCAATCAAGGACGGGCTGACGCTCGCGCAGATCAAGAGCAAACGCTTGACACTGGACTACGACTATCGCTATGGCGCCAAAAACGGCTTTGGCACGACGGACAATTTTGTCGAGTCCATCTACAACAGCCTGACCAAAACGAAGTAGCTGTTGATTTCTCTATTGGCCCATTCTTCGATCGCATGCGGGTTTGCTCTTACAGGGTGTCCACTGGGCGGCTAGCGTCCGTGCCTGTTCAATTTCCTGCTGCGACATGCGGGCAGCCAGCCGCTCTTTCGCCCGTACCGAATCCTGAACCCCTTCGTCCGCTGCAATCGTGAACCATCTTTGGGCCTCGACCAGATCGCGAGAAACTCCTATGCCGTTTGCATACAAAACACCTAAATTGAATCCAGCGTCCGGGTGGCCCTGCTCGGCCGCCAGCCGGTACCAACGCGCCGCTTCTTTATCGTCCCTGGGAACACCCTGGCCATTGGCGTAAAGAACGCCCAGATTGTAGTCGGCTTCGGCCATGCCTTGTTCGGCCGCCAGCCTGAACCAGTGGACGGCTTCTTGGGAGTCCTGAGCCACTCCTTGGCCCTCGAGGTACAGAACGGCTAGATTGAAACGGGCCTCCAGGTGACCCTGGCCGGCCGCACGTTTGTACCACTCCGCAGCTTGTTTATAATCCTGTTCCACTCCTTTGCCGCTATCGTAAAGTACACCCAGATTATATTGGGCCTCGGCCAAACTGCGGTGTTCGGCGGCACGGCGATACCAGCGCGCAGCTTCTTTATAGTCCTGATCCAGGCCTTTTCCGTTCGCGAACATGAGCCCCAAATTGTACTCGGCGTCCGCCATGTTCTGTTCGGCCGCCGATCTGTACCAGCGCGCGGCTTCTTTGTAGTCCTGCGGGACTCCCTGCCCGTTGTCAAACATCACGCCGAGCGCGAACTGGGCTTCCCCCAGGTTCTGCGCGGCCGCGAGCTTGTACCAGCGAACAGCTTCAGAATAGTCTGGCGACCTGCCTTCTCCATTACGGTTTATCTCTCCGAGCGCGAACTGAGCCTGCGCCGCCCCTTGCGCCGCAGCCATAGCGTAGAAGCGCACAGCCTGATCGTAGTCTTGTGGCACTCCCAGTCCGATCAGGTATCTTTCTCCCAGCGAAATCTGAGAGAGAGCATCGCCATTCATCGCCTTCTTGATCAGGCCGTCAAGGTTCTGAGGAAGGCTCGGAGCAACTGCAAGAACGAACAAAAGTGCGACGAGCGCGGGCTGAATCACCACTTCATTTTCCATCTTTTCAATAAGCGGCAGTGCCAATTCGCGCCTCCGCTGAGTGCGCCGGGATTGTTAAGTTTTGTAAACCAGCGTTGACACTACATGTGAACGGAAATAGACTCGCTGCACAGGTAGAAGTCTACCGTAAAGGGGTGACGAGTGCGAAAAAACAACCTTCATAGAATGGCCACGTGTGCCCTTATGGTCGCGCTCGCGGCAAGCTTTGGTCTTCTAACATCGCGATTGAACGGACAGGCGGCCACCGGAACGATCCAGGGCACGGTGACCGACATGAGTAGTGCGGCTGTTCCGAACGCATCTGTGCAGGCCAAGAACCTCGGAACGGGGGCCACCCAGACCACCGCCACCGACTCGCAAGGACGATTCGTCATAGAGGACCTTGCGGTCGGCACTTACGATGTCCAGGCAGCCACCACGGGTTTTGCGACCGTTCTTCGCAAGGGAATTCAATTGGGGGTCGGCGCCCAGCTGGTGGTGGATTTTTCTCTGCCCGTGGGGCAGCAACAGCAGACCGTGACGGTGGAAGGCCAAGTGGTACAGGTGGAGACGACCAACGCATCGGTGGGCACGGCGGTTAACGAGCAACAAATGCGCGAGCTCCCGCTGAACGGCCGGAATTTCGAACAGCTCATCCAGATCACACCGGGCGTAAACACCGTCGCAGGCAACGCCTTCTTGAGCTCCGGGTTCCAGGGCCGCGCGCCGGAATACTCGATCGCCGGTTCCCGGCCCGAAGGACAAGCCCTGCTCCTCGATGACGAAAGCATGCAGAACTATTGGAACAAGGGCATGGGATCGGTGACGGGGTCTTCCCTGGGAATCGAAGCCATCGGGCAGTTCGAGACTCTGACCAATACTTACAGCGCGCAGTTCGGCGGCAACGGCGGAGTGATCAATGCCGTCAGCCGCTCCGGCACCAATCAGTTCCACGGCTCGGCCTATGAATTCTTCCGCAACAGCGATCTGGACGCACGACAGTTCATCGATCCGGCCCAGATTCCAGCCTACCGTCAGAATCAATACGGAGGCAGTCTAGGCGGACCGATCAAGAAGGACAAAATGTTCTTCTTTGTCAATTACGAAGGGATTCAGCTCACCAACGGCGAGACCCAAATCGCCTTCGTTCCCGGTTGCAACCTTCCGGCCTTTGCCGCCCGGTGTGTGCCGACAGCGACCAATCCCGCGACCGCACAAGCGATCGCTAACACACTTCAGGTGTGGCCGAATGCGACCACGCTGGTCAATGGTCAACCCGAAGCGTTGTCGGTCGCCAACCGCACTGCCAGCGAGAATTACGTGCTTGGGCGCTGGGACTACCTCATCTCCGACAGAGATGCGTTCTTTGCTCGTTATATCTCCGATAAGTCCAATTACGTGGAGCCGTTCGGCGGCGGCGGTTTCGCCGGTGGAGCGCACAGCCCGAATTGGCCCGAGCAGGACTATTCGCATACTCAATTTGCCACCATCGAGGAGCGCCACATTTTCTCTCCCACACTGATCAACGTGTTTCACTTCAGCTATTCCCGTCCCGGAACCAATGAATTCACTGGCAAGACCGCTCCGGGTGGTCTGGTGAACGGAGTGGACCCGCTCCAGTTTTTCCCGTCCTCGCTGGGGCGGCAGGACGGAATTGTGAATATCAACGGGTTGTCGGGGATTGGCGGCGCGCTGCAGCTTCCGTTCAACACCACGCAGAACCGATATACCGAGGGCGACGATATCACCTGGACTCACGGCGCGCATACCGTACGAATTGGAGCATCCGTATCCAGGCTGCAGAGCAATACGTTTATGCCCTTCTTCGACGGCGCCATGTGGACTTACTCCAACCTGCAGCAGTTCCTTTCCGGCAAGCCGAACGTCCTGCTTTACGTGCCTCAGTTCCAGCAATATGGGTCGAGTCTAGTCCCGTCGTACCCCAACCGGGATTTTCGTGAAATCGACTTCACGCCGTATGTGCAAGAGGATTGGAAAATATCGTCGAAACTCACGCTGAACATGGGATTGCGCTGGGAGTTCGTTTCGGACCCGGTGGACCACGGCAATAATCTTTATTACGTTCCCACCGTGGCTACCGCTACGTCGCCTTACTGGCAACATCTGCCCGCCGCCATAGCATCGAATCCGTCGCTGAGGAATTTCGATCCGCGAATTGGGTTTGCCTACGACCCATTCGGCGACCACAAGACTGCCATCCGCGGCGGTTTCGGGATCTTCCACCAACCGATATCGAGCCCTGACATCTCACCTGGCTATTGGGCGGCATTTCCATGGGCGCTGAACGCTTTGCCGGGCGCGTTCGGGGCCACCTATCCATTTATACCGACTAGCGGCGCGGCGCAACCGGGCGCAACGCCAGGCTGGGATTACTACGCGAAATCCACTCCCTACGTCATGCAGTACAACTTGAATGTGCAACGGGAAATCGCCCCCAATACTATATTGACCGTCGGCTACGTAGGATCTCGCGGGCTCCATCTGATTACCGGTGTAGAGAACAACGTACCTTTGGTGTGCAGCTATGCCGAAGGACCAGGCTGTGCCGATCCCACCTACGCCAATGGCTTTTCTGGCGGATATTTCGGATTCCTTTGCACGTCGCCCGCGCAACCGGGTTGCTTCGCCACTCCACCCGGAGCGGTGGCTTCGAATCGAGACCTGAATCCTGGTCTTGGCAGTTTCCCGAATCTCACGCCGGAGGCCTGGTCCCGATTCAATTCCCTGCTGGTGATTGTTACCAAGCGGTTCGCTAATAACTTCCAGCTGACGGGATCATATACCTGGTCCCGCTGCCTCGACAACGGCAGCTATCTCGGCAGCTTCAATACCAACAGCACAGGCAACTTCACGGATCCCTACCAGTTGAACATCGACAAGGGGGTCTGCAGCTTCGACCAGACCCACGTCTTCAAGGTCAACGGCCTTTACGCGTTTCCTTTCCATGGCAACCGCTTCGTGGAGGGCTGGCAAATTAGCGGACTTCTCACTGCCAACAGCGGATTGCCGTTCAACATCGCGGATGGCTACGACATGGCCACGGGTGGTGGCGTGGTCGCGTTATCGCCGCGTCCCGACTACGTTTCCGGATGTCAGGTGCAAGTGGACAAGGTGAACGAATGGTTCAATCCGAACTGCTTCGTCCTCGAAGCTCCCGGCACGCTGGGTAACCTCGGCAGAGACACGGCAAGAGGACCAAATTTCGTGGATACGGACTTTGCCGTGCTGAAGAGCACCAAGCTAGTCGAGAATGTGAACCTGCAATTCCGGGCCGAGTTCTTCAACATTTTCAATCACACCAACTTGGGATTGCCAATTGGCGGTTTGGGCGGCGCGGCGTTGTTCGCCGATGCGGCGGGAGATCGCATTGGATCGGCGAGTCAAATTACGAGCATGGTCGGTACGCCGCGGCAGATTCAATTTGCGCTGAAGCTGATTTTCTAATACGGAACGCTAAATACGCGCACTTTTCACGCCATGGCTGCGACTACCGGGCGCCAGACGTCGCAGCCTTCACTTTCGCTATCTTTTCTTCGAATTCCACCTCCCGGGCCGCGGAAAACTCGTTGAAAATCCCGCGATTGATGAAGAGCTTATTGTCTATTTTGAGCTTTGCCATGCGCTCCGCCATGGTACCGGACGACTGGCTTAAGATACCAGACCACGCGTAACTTCCGGTTTCCAGGTAGATGTCCACCGGGTACAGCTTGCGAAAAGTCTCAAAGGTGTGGCGAACGCTCGCCTCGGTGATGTAGCCGTTCCGGCTGAGATCGTCCGGATATTCCCAACAACAGAATTCAACTACCTTGTAATCCTTGCCGCCATCCTTAACCGTATAGGCGAAAGTTGTGGATGCAGGACTGTGTCCTGGAATCAAGAAAGTGGTCACGCTCAACGGCCCCACTTTGACCACATCGCCATCGAAGAGCGCGCGATCCACTTTGACCGGCGGATAGCCCGGTGGTGGGCCCCCTGACCCTCCCGGACCGGTGTTTCCGCCTGGCGGTGGAGGAAAGGCCGGCGGGTTGAACATGCCGTGCTCCAGGTAAGGTATTTCACCGAATCCCGCCATTACCGGAGCGCCCGTCTTCTGTTTCATATAGGCCGCGCCGCCCGACTGGTCTCCATGATTGTGGTTCAGCAGGATGGCCTTGATGTCCGTCATTTTGAAGCCCAGGCTCTCTATATTTTTTTGCACTCTTTCCGAGGCGCTATCCATGGCCGCCCCCATCAGGATGTGGCCTTGCGGTGAAGTCAATAAGTATGCCTCGCCATTGGCCACTCCCACGAAGTACAGGTTCCCCATTATTTTGAAAGGATCGGCGGGCGCGCTCATATCGGTGATTTGTTCTCGGATTTCGACCGACTTCGCGACCAGTTCTTTTCCAAGCTCAGCTTGTTTGGCAGTAAATGGCCGGTAAGGAGCCGATTCAGTTTGGCTCTGAAGAAGGGCGCAAGGCATCCAGAGCGATAACCAAACTAACAACGAACTTCGAAGCATGGATGTGCTCCTTCAAAGAAATACTATTCGCTTTTACAACTCTGGGCTACTGCTTGCCGGCGCCGCCATCGCGGATCAATTTATTGAATCGAAACTCTTCCGACGGGACGCAATAAATTTGCTCGTCCCAATCCTTCGCGGCTCCCCGATCCAACTTCCAGATCTTGGTGTCGCTCCGCCAAGGTCTTGAGTAGTACTGCGGGTCGGTCAGTGTCTCAACAAGCTCCAGAGTTTCGGCATCAACCCGCCGGTAGCGTTCTTCGAGGCGCATCTGGTCGGTATGGGGATAGCCATTGTGATCGAGCCAGGTCCTCTCATCAAAACCGTCTGAATCGACGATGAACGTGTCTCCCTCCCACCTCCCCACCGAGTAGCCATTCCATTTCGGTTCCAGGTTCTCATCCAGTTTGGGAAGCTGCCGCCCGTCGGTGTAAACGATCCGGTAATCGTGATGCCATTGGGAGAATACAAACGTTCTGTTCGGAACCTGAAGAATCTCAATGGTTGCGTGGGGGCCCGCGACTTGACCATTCAGCATGCGGGGCACACCCCAAGGGTCACAGTTTCCCTGCGGATCGTTTCCCAACATCGGCGCTGTAATGCGCCGCCCGTAACCCGGGATGTTCTTCTCGAACTTCGCTTTCCCTTCTGGTGTAAAAGGCGCTTCCGCTGTTTCGGCGTCCAATTTCCGCGGAGCCTTCTCTTGTCCGAGTATGAACGCTTGCAATTCGTTGGCGCCGCCGGGCACATTGCTGTAGGTCTGGAACGGGCTGACGCGATTCCACTTTCCGGACAGGTCATGTGAATCGAACGAAGCGGCAGCTTTTGCGGTTCCCGACGTCGAAACGGTCTGAGCACACATCGCGAACGCAAGAGATAATCCCGCGATACAGCTCGCGATTGGAAAGATGACGCGATCTCTCATAGTTGACTCATCAAGAAACATATCACGGAGTTCGATTCATCGCTCACTGAGCCGGCCGTTGTTCGGCGGTTGGCGGCGCAGGACCCAGCAAGGGAAGCTCCTTCCCGTTTATGATTATCTGTTTGGCGAGGCAGACATTGGAGGTGATCACTTTGTGGGGGTTACAAGTCAGGATGATTTGGTCGCCTGGCTTCATTGAGTCCCTGGTCCAACCTACGTTCATTTTCTTCATCATGAGAGGTGTGGGAGCAAGTTCGCTTCCCCAATGTTGAACTTCGCCATGCTCGCCCTTCACATCAAAATAAATCTGCGGATGAGGATATGAGAACACCCATTCGGTGACGATTCCTTTGACCGTAATGGTTTTGTCCGTCTGGTAAGTGACGCTGGTCCCATGGTGCGCGAAGGTCGAACCACAAACGGCCAGAAGCCCCGTCCCTAAAGCCAAAAGTTGCGCCAAATTGTTTTGCATGAATCCTCCAATAAATCGCGGTCGACCTCAGCGGCCGTCATAAACGAAGCCACCTGACGGTTACTTTATTACTAACTCGCTGTAAGGGCTCATTGTTAGGGGTGAAGTGTAAGCATTTGTTAAGAGCCGGTAAATTTTAGGGTAGGCGGCGTTACTGCCTCGCCAGCAGGATGATGATCAGAATCACTAGGACAATCACCGCAACTAAAAGCGCGATCTTTCCAGCACTGTAGGGCCGCTCGCCTTGGACCTCACCGGTGCGCGCGTTCACCGCCACCTGGTAGACCTTCGACTGGAAACGGTACGCTCCGATCCAGACTGGAAGGAGCAGGTGCCGGAACATGACATCCGAGTACTCCGTGTCGACCTGATCGACGCGCTGTTCATCCCCGCCGATGTCCGCCCGCACATCTTCGTCGATCGTTACCGCCATGATCTGCTTGGCTTTCTCAAAGCCCTGCGGCAGATCGACTTGATATCGCTGGGCCTTGAACCCTGCCAGATAAGCCGTCTCAGATTGGCATAACGCTCCGAGATCCCATGGCTCGAGCGCATGCAACCGCTCTTCTTTGACGGACTTTGTGGCGGGGCTCAGCACATTATCGAAACTTCTTGAAACTTGTCCGGAGGCGTGAGACCACCGCGTCTGCTGGACTTGGCGACTGCGCTGAACTGTATTCCCTTTGTCGTCGGTCTCGGTGTAGTATTCAGTTTCCCAATAATGTTCGCCCCGTTCACCCGTGTAGCGGCTCTCGGTGGCAGCGTCATAGGTCCAGAACGGGAGATACACCCCACCGATGCCTTCCTCCTGTGCCATCTTCTTCAAAGCGCTCGGAGCGAACCATCGCGAGGCCAGCCACTGACGCACTTCTGTTTGCGCGGCGCTCTTTGCGACCTTAAATGGAAGCACCGCATCCGGAGCGATCAGCGGATCGGCCGCTTTGGGGGCTGCGACAATCGCAGCGCCGCAAAACGAACACGAGCCTGCAACGGTGGGCGGTTCGAAGGCCACGACGCTGCCGCAGCCGTCGCAACTCACTTCCATCGCCGTCTCGGTGATCGGAATAGAAGGATGTGCTAGCGCCTCATTAAACGGGTGCGCGGCGGGTGCATTCGATTCCGGCAGCGCTTGGGCATTCCCGCAGAAGCGGCATTTCAGACCGCCCGTTTCTGGATCGAACTCCATGTCCGCGGAACATTGGGGACAACGAAAGCGTTCGGGCTTGCCGGCAACGGCGGGGGGAGTATCGGGCATGACGGACTTTCAATTTATCATTTGCCATTCCTTTACAAAACTCCGCTGCCGCCCAACGCCGGCTTGACGTTTCGCTGCACTACTTCAACTTATCGGCGACCTTGGCGAGACCGGCGTTGGCACACGCCTCATCCATGTCCCAATTAGGGCCTCCACTTACAGCTATGGCGCCAATAACTTCGCTACCCACCAGGATCGGAATGCCTCCACCCATATCGATGGTGCCTTCGATCGGTGGATTGGGCATTGTGCCTTCCAGCAGTGGCACGGGTTCGGCAGTCTTCTTAGACCATCCCTGGACCACATCTTTAGATGGGCGCCGGTATACGAGAGCGGTATAGGCTTTCTTGCGGCTCACGTCAAACCTATGCAGATTGGCTCCGTCGTCCTGGAGCGCGATGATGGTCCGGCCGGTGCCGTCGAGCACCGTAATGGCGCATTTGTAGCCCAACGATCTGCATTTTTCGAGCGAGCCTTGCGCCATCGACATCGCCATGTCGAGCGAAAGCGCCTTATGGATGATCAGCCCTTGTTCTGCGCTTACCGTCGACGGGATTACGGCTAGCAGCGCCGTCATTGCGAAGAGCATGGCCAAGTCGGTTTTTCGCATTGGTGAATCCTCCTTAGAAATAACTTCGCTATCTTACTCCGCACGGGTAAGATTGACAACGGCCTCCGATTGGCAGAAACTGCTTGCACAGATTCTCTGAATCAGGCGGATAAAATTGTGACGACGCGGTCCCTGCTGACCGATCTATGGTTAAGCGTTGCGGCTCTAGTGCCCGGCGCCGCTTCGACGATACCCACCTTCAACCAGGATGTCTTGCCGATCCTTCAAAAGAACTGCCAGGTGTGCCATCGGCCGGGGGAGATTGGGCCCATGCCGCTGCTCACATTTGACCAGA
>Ga0206991_10175_pt1 | contig 19934 bp, 11 predicted proteins | sample Alteio_BWMinCont_9_FD_153286 | JGI IMG/M metagenome (GOLD analysis project Ga0206991, IMG submission 153286) | Enriched cells from forest soil in Barre Woods Harvard Forest LTER site, Petersham, Massachusetts, United States -... | ecosystem: Environmental > Terrestrial > Soil > Temperate forest >...
TGAACATCAACGATAAAGCCAACGTCGCCGTAGTGGATGCGAAGAAGATGACCGTTACGACGCACTACGACGTCAGCTCGAAAGGCGTGACGGGTGGAAGTGGGTTGGCGCTTGACGCGAAGAATCACATCCTGTTTGCGTATTACCGCCAGCCCGATATAGTCGTGATTTTGAACGCGGAAAACGGCAACATCATTACTACCCTCCCGACTGGCATGCGTGTGGATACCGTGACGTTCAATCCCGCTACGATGGAAGCGATAAGCGCGGAGCTCGGCGGTACGATGACCTTCATCAAGGAAAACAGCACGACGAGCTTCCAGGTCGAGCAGACGCTGCGAACCATGCCCGTCGCTAAGACTCTGACGCTCGACACCAAAACGAATCATCTGCTAACCATGAGTGCCGACTTCGAACCAGCTCCAGCCAACGCACCGCCAGAACCGGCAGAGCGCCCTGCTCGTGGCCCCATGGTGCCGGGTTCGTTTTCCGTCCTAATGGTAGGCAAGGAGTAGCTGGCTACTGGAACCCATAGAGGAGCTTCCCTCCGTTATCGGTAGAAGCCCGGTCAGCACTAGCGAGGTTTTTGTGGCCCTGGTTCGTTACCGCTGCTCAGGTATTCTCACCCGGGATGACGGCCCGTTTGAAACCGATAGGTTCCTATTTTTGCTCCGGTGGCGCAGTCACAGCCGAGAAACCTTCTGGCAGGAATCCTTCCACGCTTTGGACGCCCGAGGCGGCCACCGGAGTCGCGCCGAGCTTCAGGAACAGCTCTACTGTCTCCTTCTTGTAGGCACGACCGCGTTTGTACGCGTCACTCATTACACCGGGCGTAACGACCGACGCGGCGATGCTGAGCGGCGTCTGTCCGTACTCGTCCATGACGTCGAGCTTCGCACCCTTTTGCACGAGCAACTGAATAATTTGGTTTGATGCCGAGTAAGCCGCGCCATGCAGCGCCGTCCATTTATGCTCGCCCACCGCGTTCACGTCGGAACCGAGCTCTATCAGCACCTTCACCGTATCGAGGGCCGGCTGTTCATCCCCGCCCCGACGGGTTTCGAAAAGGCCCACGCCAGCGGCCACCATCAGCGGCGTCGTGTTTCTCTCTGTTCCCAATCGCGGATCGGCACCGGCCGCGGCCAAAAGGCGAATCGCAGCAGGGTTATCGGCGATGGCTGCCTGGAATAGCGGCGTCGCACCCTTCACGCTGATTTCGGTCGCGCCTAGGCTGAACTTGCCAAATGTTCCAGGAGGCAAGGTTCTGTCGCCTTCCGGGTTCCCGTACATTGAGTTGAGGTCATTCATTAAGCGCGCGTTGGGGTCCGCTCCGTGCGCCAGGAGTGACTTCACCGTCCCCAGCATATTCCGCCGCGCCGCTGCGTAGTGCAGCGCGGTTAGCCCGCGGCTGTCCACAGCGTTGGGATCGGCGCCCTTTTCGAGAAGAAACGAGGAGAGCTCCGCCTGTCCGCTGGCTGAGGCGATCAGCAATGGAGTCGCGCTGCTCTGCGCGCCGCCGCTCGCCGGAGACTTCGGGTTCGTTGACTTCCCGCGCAAGCCCTCATTTACATCGGCTCCTGCTTGGATCAGCAGCCGAGCCGATTCGAGATCGCCCTGCTGTGCCGCAAACAGCAGCGGCGTGAAGCCACCGCTCGATCGAGCGTTAATGTTGCCACCGCGCTCAATCAGCACCCGCACTATATCGGGATGCGTTTCCGCCACGGCCCACATTAGCGCGGTCTGCCCTTGCTTCAACTCCTTCGCATCGACATTTGCACCGTGGGCGAGCAGCAATTTAACGGCTTCCAGGCTTCCAGCCGCCGCTGCGGTCATCAGGGGCGTCTCCCCGGAGAGCAAAGCGATATTCGGATCAGCGTGCGCATTGAGCAACTTCTCCACCATTACGGCGTTCGCTTTGCTGCAGGCCAACCAGAGCGGAGTGGCGCCGTAATCATTAGCGGCATTCACGTCGGCAGATGCACGAACCAGAAGGTCGGCGCTTTCCTGGTCGCCGCGGTAAGCCGCCCACGCGAGCGCGGTCGCGCCGTCTCCCTCACGGGTGTTAACGTCAACGTGCTGCTGGAGGAGTGTGCTGACCGCAGCCTTGTCGCCGCGCTTCACCGCTTGAACCAGCCGAAGATCTCTACCGGTCGCGCCGAACGCCGTCGTAACGCCCCATAACCAAATGCAAAGAAGAGTTTTCCCGCGCATAACCTTGAGTCCTCCTACCAACAAATTCCCGACGGCTAACAGAAACGGTGTTCTCGACCGGTTTTGGGGTTGGAGCCGGTCCGGGGCCGGAAAGCGCAGATGAAACTTCAGGGGCAGCTCTCCGCGTCCGGAGCATCTTCATCAGGTCACGGACGTAGCGAATCGTCCTAGACCGAGAGCAACTCTAGCTTTCCCGTGCTGTCGCCCAGTTTATCGATGGGAACCCCCAGCTTGTCGAGCACAGTCAAGTACAGATTCGCCATCGGCGTTTCCGAGGGGTAGCGCACGTGACGACCGCCTTTGATCTGGCTCTCTTTCCCGCACGACACCAGCACAGGCAGATTGTCATGCGCGTGAACGTTGCCGTCACTGAGGCCGCTTCCGTAGAGATTGATCGAGTGGTCAAGGAGCGAGCCATCGCCGTCGGGCGTGGACCCGAGCTTCTCCAGGAAGTACGCAAAGACCGTTGTGTGAAGCGTGTCGATCTGGATCACCTTGGCGATTTTCTCAGAATCGCCATTGTGGTGCGTCAGCGGATGGTACGGATCGGCAAAGCCAAGCTCGGGATAGGCCTGGAGACCCATCTCATGGCCAACCATCAACGTACCGACGCGTGTCAGGTCGCACTGATACGCGAGAACCTGCAAATCAATCAACAGTTTGATATGTTCGGTGAACGTCCCGGGGATGCCCAGGGGCCGCTGCACCGTGGGCAACTCGCGCGAGGACTGTTCCTCCGCCAGTTGGATGCGCCGTTCGACGTCGCGAACGGCTTCGAGATACTGAGTGAGCTTGATGCGGTCGGTTGGGCCAACCCCATTCATGAGGCGGCTCAGGCCGTGCGAAACAAAGTCGAGGACGCTGCTCTTTTCTTGAATGCGCGCCAAGCCCTCTTCGCGGTCCGTGCTGTCGCTGTCACCGAAGAGACGCTCGAAGACGACACGCGGGTTGTTCTCCATCGGCAGCGGCGTTGTCGCATTCTTCCAGCAGATCGTATTGTAATAGGCGCCGTTATAACCCGCTTCGGTGGTGCCGAGGACGTCTGCGGGTTCGATGCCGAGTTCGAGCGAAGCAAGCTGTGTTTCCGCGCCAAGCGTCCTTGCCACGATCTGATCCACCGAAGTCCCTACGTGCAGGTCGGGTCCGCTCGTAGGCTTGGGATGAACGCAGGTGAGGTAAGAGGCGCTGGCACGCGGGTGATCACCAGCGTTTTCACCTGGCAGGGAGTGGCCTTGATTCTGGGCGAGCCCGCTCGCCACCAGCAAATTTTCGCGGAAGGCCGTGAGCGGCTTCAGGGTGGGAGATAACTCAAAGGCGGCTCCCTCTGCCGCGGGTGTCCATTTGTCCATGATGATGCCGTTCGGAACATAAAAGGTGGACAAGCGCAGATTGCGCTTCAGCGCTTGTGCCTGCCCGAAGGCTGGAATCATCGAGTCAAGCAGCGGCAGAGCCACCGCCGCACCAGCGCCTCGCAGGAATATCCGGCGAGGAATGGCTTTGTTGAAGATCATCATGGTTCGGATCCCCTCGTACTGAGTGAACTTGACGGGGCCGGTTGGGCCAACCTCATCTGAAACGGGGTGCTCTTGACGATTCCGGAAATGATTGCCGACCACCGGTAGTTGGCGGCCGCGGCCTCGTGTGTAATCTTGCGCACAGCGGGAGCGTCGTAATACTCGGTGCCGCGGCCGAGAGCGTAAGTGAGAAGCTTGTCGGTGAGGGTGGCGACGAACTGGTCGGGATTGCCGAGCAAAGCCTTTCGGAGCTCAGCCGGCCCCTTGAACTTAGTGCCGTCTGGCATGGTGCCGGAGGCGTCGATGGGAGTGTTGCCCTCGGTGGTTCGCCACTTGCCGATAGCATCGAAGTTCTCTAGTGCGAAGCCGAGCGGATCCATGCGCGCGTGGCAACTCGCGCAGACGGGATTGGCGCGGTGCTGCTCCATGCGCTGGCGCATCGTCATGGACTTCACGTCCTTGCCCTCTGTGAGCGATGGAACGTTCGGCGGAGGTGGAGGGGGCGGCGTGCCGAGGATGTTATCCAGTAGCCATTTACCGCGCAAGGTGGGAGCTGTTCGCGTAGCGTAGGAGGTAACGGTCAGGATGCTGCCCTGGCCGAGCAGTCCTCTGCGATTCTCGTCCGTGAGGGTAACACGGCGGAAGTCACTCCCGAAAACGTTGGGGATCTGATAGTGCCGGGCGAGGCGGTCGTTCAAGAACGTATAGTCGGCGTCCAGCAGGTTGAGCACGCTGCGGTCTTCGCGCAGCATGCTTTCCAGGAAGAGCTTAGTCTCCTGTTCGAACGCGTCCCGGAGGTTGTCGTCAAATTCGGGGAATGTACTCGCGTCGGGTGAAACGAGGCGCAGGTTGCGAAGATAGAGCCACTGCCCTGCGAAGTTGTCCACGAGCGCGTTCGAGCGCGGATCCTTGAGCATGCGCCGGATCTCCTGGTCGAGCACACCGGGTTCCTTGAGTTTGCCGCGCTCGGCAAGCGTCAGCAGCTCATCGTCGGGTATGCTGCTCCACAGGAAGAACGACAGCCGCGAAGCGAGATCCAGGTCACTCAGAAGATAAGCAGCGCCGGGTGCGACGTTCGCCGGATCGTGCTCGATGCGAAAGAGGAAGTCCGGGCTGGTCAGCATTCCTTCGAGCGAACGGCCGATACCGGCTTCAAAGCCCCCCTGACTGCGGCCGACCTTGTAGAGAGCGAGTAGGTCCTCGATATCCTGATCGGTGACGGGTCGACGATAGGCGCGCCGCGCAAGCGCCGACAAAATCTTGCGCGCGCAAGATTGATCGTCTTTGCCCACAGGGTGGCAGATGAAGATCTGGCCGCGGCTAGGAGTGTCACCGGATCCTTTTATGTTATACGGACCTTCAATGGTGACGCTGCCTACGCCGACACCCTCGGGTTGGACCGCATTCCCGCGGGGCAGCACGCCCTCCGGCTTTAACGTCTCCTTCATGAAAGCGACCTGCACTAACCGCTGCCCCGCCTTCGCTTGGAAACGCACTTCGAGACCGTCCTCGGCACGGGAGTCGGATGCCCTCTGTTCCTCGAGGCACACTTCGCATCCGGTGTCGCGGCTGACGGCTGGAATCGTGAGTAGCTTGATTCTTTCATCGTCGAGGCGGACATCCATCCGCTGCTCCCTGCCGAGGCCGATAATCTGCTCTTTGCGGCGCGCGAGGCTTATCCGGACGACGTATTCCGCGTCGAGCGGGAAATAGTGCCCAATGGCGACGCCGCCGCGCGAGCCGAATGGGAGATCGTCGCTCATACGTTCGTTCTGCACCAGATACCGCGAGACGTTGTAGGTCTCTGCTCCCGGACGGATCGTAGGATCTCCGATCGCCAACCGAGTGATGTTGCGAGCCGCCGACAGGTATCGTTCGAGGAGCACGGGGGACACACTGAGCACATCGGCGATGTTATCAAAACCGTAACCGGAATCGTCGGCGGGGAGCAGCGACGAGGCGTCAATCCGGATTGCAAGCAAGTCGCGGATGGCGTTGGCGTATTCGGCGCGGTTGAGCCGGTGGATCGCGGGCCTGCCCGGGTTGGGATTGGCCTCTGCGGAGAGATCGAGCGCAGATTCGAGATAAGAGGCAAACGAGTCGTAGGTGGCCGCGTCGGGCCGCGGCATCCCGGCAGGAGGCATGGCGCGGGCCCGAAGCTTCACAACCACCTTCTCCCACAGCGCGGTATCTTCGGGAACTTTGCCGACGTCGGCCTTGTCAAGCATCAAAGCGGCGGTCTTCAGTTTTTCGTTGTGACAAGTGACGCAGTAGTGGTCGAGCAGCGCGCGGTACTGTGAGGACGGTAGAGCGGCGGGTGATTCCTGACCGGCTTGAAGTATACTGGCTGAAGCAGCGCACAAAAACACCAATACTACTGCCTTGGCCACTTGCTTCACGCGCCCTCCTCTTTGTCCTGTGACGAACCATACGCAGGAACGGCAGAGATGTCAATCAATAAACATACTCTGCCGCTCAATGGAATCACCCCGACCACCAGAAGGATCCCTCCTGAAAGGAGGGGACTAGGGGCCATAACTCTCGTTTGGCCCCCATTGCCGTGGAACAACCTCAACGATTCAGTTAGAAGATCAGCTTCAGGTATAGGGAAAGGGTGCGTGGGCCGCCAGTCCCGAGGATCGGGTCACCTGAGTTATTCAGTGACTTCGGTATCCCGAAACTACTCGGCGCACTCGGATCACCACTAGCAACGCTGTATATGGGCGTGTTGGTAACATTGAAGGCCTCGGCGCGGAACTGCGCGCTGAGCCGCTCTCGGATCTTCCAAGTCTTCGTCACCGAAAAATCCCACTCTCTAAAGGGTTGGCCCCAGCGCAGAATGTTCCGGCCCATGTTGCCATAAGTTCCTTGAGCCGGTGGAACAATCACCGTATTGCCCACATTGTAGCATCCATAATCGGCAAGTGCAGCGAGCCCGTTGTAGTCCGCGCTTCCGGCGAGGCCCCCGGCAAGCACTGTCGGGTTCGTCGGCTCATTTGTAGCTGCCGAAACGCACGCCGAAGGAAAATTCTGTACGAACGACGCGGTCCCTTGAGCGCCAGTGCCTGCAGGTACTGTGGTGCACGGCGGACCAGCAAACTGGCCCGTGGATAGCGTGTAGCATGGGACCCCGGAGAAGCTCGCACTCTTGATGTCATTAGGGTTCCCAATCAGCGTCCAGCGATCCGAGCCTTCACCAGTCCCACTAAGATCTGTGCCAGCGGTCGCAGGAAGGGGTTGAGCACTCAGTACAGACACGACCGAATTGACCTGCCAGCCTTCTAGCATCTGTCCCGGGAACTTTCTTCCTGGGATGTCGTAGGTAAACGTCATCGACAGGTTTTGCCGGAAGTCGAAACCGGCGTTACCGTAATCGCCGTTAGGGTTTAATGAGTTCTCGTAGAATGAGCCATATTCACCATCGGTGGTGTCGAGGGCGTGGGAGTAAGTGTAATTCGCCGACGTGGTCAGCCCGTGCATATTTCGCACTTTCAGAGACGTCTGCAGGGCGTTATAACTGGACTTCGCGTTCTGCCCATAGACATCTATTTGGCCGAGATAAGGAAACATTCCGTTGGCAAAATACGGCCGCCTCTTTTGCTCGGCTGCGGAACCGCCGAAGCCCAGTAACGGTTGGTTGACGTCGTTATTGGCTGTCAGATCCACGCCGCGATTGCCAACGTAAGCAACGTTCAAGGCGACCTTGTTCGTGAAGGCGTGCTGGATGTTCAAGGTCCAGGTTATGATGTGCCCCGTTCGCAGGTTCTGAGCGAGTGCCCCAATGTTACAGGGGGCCGGCGAACTGGGCAAACCGGCCGGTACGGTGGCGCCCGTGCCGGTGCCTTCACCGCATGCCAGGTTTGAGGGATCGGTGTTGAAGACCACAGTGTCAGGAGTCCAGTTGAGTTGGTTGGAAAACGGTGAAAGGTTGCCCGCCTGCATTGTGCCGGGACTCGGGATCTGACTGCCATTCAGCGCATAGAGCTTCCAGCCGGTGGGAATGACGTTTACCGCCGCACTCTGCCCTGGGTTTAGGAGCGAGTTGAAATACAGCAGATTGTTAGTAATGCTGCCGCCCGCCCGGACCACAGTTGTGCCTTTACCCGTGACATCCCACGCCACGCCCAAACGCGGCCCCAATTGTTTCCAATCAGTGCCATAGAGCGACTTGATCTGCACGCCCACCTGTTCCATCCCTGCGCTTGGGGAGAAACTGGCAATTTGGTTGGGGTCTGCGGAGAAAGGCGGGACGATCTCCCAACGGAGTCCAAGATTCAACGTTACTTTGGGTGTGATTCGCCAATCATCCTGGGCAAACCCGGCGTACCGTTTCGTACTAATGTTAACGAGTGAGTTACCTACAAGAACAGCAGACGAGCCCACCGTTCCAGCCAGGAAATCTTCGAGGGCCGTGGCACCCTTAAAAGCGGAGACCGACCCGAACTTAAGCATGCCGTAAATGTAGTTCAACTTCGGGTTTCCATTGAAGATCTGGTCGTGAAACTCGAACCCGAACTTAAACTCGTGCTTGCCGCGCGTATACGAAACGCTATCTATCCCCGCCGGAGTAGTCATTTGTATGAGCGAGGGCCCGCCACCGCCCGTGCTGCTACCAAGGGACTCAAAGCCGCTTATAGATAGGACCGGAAATCCACATTCCGGGGGCGCATGGGGCACGATCTGGAAATGATATGCGGTCGCGTAGTTGGGCTGACCGAGATCCTCCGTGCACTCCGCGGGAGCACCTAGCTTGTATTGCCTGTTTATGCCAAACCTCAGTTCGTTTAGCCAAGCGGAGTTCGGCGTCCAAATCCACACGGCCCGGCCCAACTGAGCCCCGACTGTAGCCCGTGTCACCCACCACGGCTCGGCGGTACCCGTGGTGGAAAGAACCTGGTGGTCCTCGCCTTCGCCAATTAGGTATTCACCGTTGATTGAGTGGTGATTGTTCAGGTGGTAGTCGATTTTAATAAGCCCATTGTCGGAGCCACCCGTATTGGGGATGTTAAGGGAAACACTCTTTGATCCAGTGGGATTGTTGAATATTCCGCTCGTACACGTTGGCGCCGTTGGGGGAGCGGGCAGGGGTTGTGTACAACCCGCCAGATACAAGCTGAGCGGCGCCGGCGCGACGCCGTTCGCCTCCATATCCAAGATGGCAGTCGGCAAGCTGCCGGATTTGGCAGCACCGGCGAGCGCCGCCGGCTCGTTTGCGCCAAAAGGCAGCGACTCGAGGTAGCGCTGTCCCTCGTAGGCAGCGAAATAGAAAATCTTGTCCTTTCTAATTGGGCCGCCAACCGTTGCGCCAAACTGCTCAAAGTTGTCCGTTGGCGTCGTCGGGCCAAACGTATTCCTTGCATCCAGAGCAGTATCGCGGCCCATAGCGAAGGCAGTCCCATGAACGTCATCCGTCCCCGACTTGATCCCGACGTTGACGACCCCGCCAGACTTCCAGCCGTATTCGGCCTTGGGATTGGTTGCAAGGTTCACTTCATTGATGGCGTCCAGCGGTAGAATGGTGGCCTCTGTGAAGCCGGCCGTTCCGCCGATGAGCGGCCCAGTCCCGGAGAAATTAAACTCGTCAATCCCATCGAACATGTAAGCTTGCTCTCCGCTGCGCACTCCGTTGAAATTGAAGTCATTGCCGTTGATCGTGACCGAGCCCGGCACCGTGTCCAGCAGCTTGACAAATGAGCGTCCATTTACCGGCAATTGAGCGATCTGCTGGTTTTCCAACGTTCCGCTCAGCGTCGCGTCGGTAGTATTAAGCGTCGGAAGCTCCTCGGTTACAGTGACCGTTTGGTTCTGTTGACCGGGCTGGAGCAACATCTCAACCCGAACCTCCTGGCCAACACCGACCTCAACGTTCTGGCGCTCGAGGGTTTGGAAACCCGCATACTCAGCACGAATCGTGTACGTGCCAGGAAGCAAGCTTGGAGCGTTGTACTGTCCTGCGCTATCTGTGGTCAAGGGCCGTGAAACGCCCCTCGCCACGTCTATGACAGTCACGGTGGCGCCAGCAATGACGCCGCCCGATTGGTCGGTAACGCCGCCGTAAATCCGGCCCAAATTGAGCTGTGCAAAACCGGACACCGCAAAGAGCAGCAGCCCGAGGCTCGCAGCCGATGCATGAATCGCTTTCCGTACGTTAGCAGACATGCACTTCTTAGACGCTACACGGAGAAACTTCATGATTTCCCCTTTCACTAAGGCGACCCCAGAATTTTGACTATCATCAACTTCGGGCCTAGTTCCCACTGGCGGATCAAATTCGAGTTCGTGACGGGGCGAAATGCTTTACTCACACGCCCTGATTTCCGTGGCTTTGGGCCACCTTGTACGTCAAGCATCTTTTCGTGTCAAGTTCTAATTTGCTAGAGCTGGTCGTTCACGAAATCTGCGGTGGAGCTATTAAGAAGCCACTTGGCTCTGCTGAGATCAGTTAACGGACTGTGTTCGTTCCAGAATGCTTGACAGACCACTTCAAGGTCTACTATAGTGCCGGCGATATTACGTTTTTTGGAACCCCGTAGCATGCTCTTCGGATCTCTGCCAAACGATTGTGGAAAGGCCGAGCGACATTATCAAGGCGAGGCCAAGTCTCAGGTTACATGGAGGGGGCAAGATGAACATCGCATCGCGGAAAAGTATTGGATTCGCGATAATAGTCCTCGTTGTTCTTCTAATGGTTCCGTTTGCTTGGTTCTCTTCGCGGGCAGCGGACACGAATGCTAAGCCGCCTGCATTGACCGGTGTTGTTAGCTCGGAAGCTGAAGGACCGATGGAAGGCGTGTTGGTCAAGGCCAAGAAAGTTGGCGGAGCCATTACGATATCGGTGGTCAGCGATGACCACGGCCGGTATGCGTTTCCGGCAGACCGTTTGAAGCCGGGCGAGTACGCGCTTGCGATCCGCGCCAGGGGTTACGACCTTCCGAAGACAACGGCGACTGTAGGCGAGAAGACGGCCACCGCCGATCTGAAGCTCACCAAAGTGACCAACACGTTTGCGCTTGCCGAACAGCTGAACCCCGCCGAATGGATCATGAGCGCTCCGAAGCCTGCGAAGCCCGGTATTTCTCTTTCCGACTGTGGGAGCTGCCACAATTTGAACGTGGTTTTCAAGAGCGCGTATGACGTTGACGGATGGATGACCACGCTCCTGCGCATGAGGAATTACGAAAGAGGGGCTACGTTCAGCCATCCTAACACGATGCCGTTCCACAACGGGCCGAACCCTAGGGACCAGGAATTCGCAGAGTATTTGGCCTCCATCAATATGAGTGCGAAGCCCTGGGATTTTGAGCTGAAAGGGTTCCCCCGTCCTACGGGAAAGTCTACGAAGGTCATTTACACGGAGTATGATCTGCCTCGAACCGACGCGGAGCCTCACGACGCGCTAATAGATTCCGATGGGATGATCTGGTACACCGAGTTCAATCAGCCGATTTTTGGACGGTTGGACCCTCGCACCGGAGAGACCAAGGAATGGAATTTGCCAGTGACGCGGCCCGATGTTCCAACGGGTTCACTCAATTTGGCCATGGATGGTCAGGGCAATTTCTGGATCGCCAGGAAGTATCAGGCAGGTGTAGCGAAATTTGACCGTACGACGGAAAAAATGACCCCGTACAGTTTAGGGCCACAAGACGTCAACGTGCATACCCTCACGACGTTTGTCGCCGTCGGTGGCAAAGACGGCAGCGGGACGGTGTGCTTCGACGACACGGGGAATCGCAGGGTCTATCTTTTGGATCCCGCGACAGGGAAAATCAGCGGACACGACGCCTATCCGGGCATGAATTTAGGTGCGGCTGGGGACGAGGGCGGAGCAGTCGGCGGCGGTGCGGAGCGGCATAGCATGTACGGAGTGTCTGTGAGTTCGAAAGGATTGTGCTACTGGAGCGATCTGGCAAATCGCAACATCGGCGAGATTGACCCGGCGACCGGAAAGACCACGTTGTATCCGACGCCGACGCCCAACTCCGGCCCGCGTCGCGAGAATATCACGCCCGACGATCAGATTTGGTTTGGAGAGAACAATCTCAGTGCCCAGAAGATTGCGGTATTCGACACGAAGACCAAGCAATTCAAGGAGTGGGAAGCCCGTCCGGTCGATCCGTACGACGCTATAATCGACAAGTCGGGTCACGTCTGGACCGGAGGAGAACCAACCGATTTTGTCTCACGGTTGGATCCGAAGAGTGGAGAAATAGTCAGTTACTTACTTCCCGCCGTGAACACGGACATTCGTCGAGTGTACGTGGATAACTTCACGAATCCCCCGAGTATGTTGATTGGGGAAAACCATAGAGCAAAAATCGTTTTGGTGCAACCTTTGGAATAGGGCTGTGCGATCGAAGCGCTTTCAAAAGGAGTCGCACGTGAGAATTTCAAGGCGGATGATCGTGATGGGTTTCGCCGTTGTGGCGTTAGCGCTAAGTCTAGGTATGGTGCGCGCAGCGGACTCGGTGGCGCCACCGGCGGTGGGAGCGATGGCGCCAGATTTCAAATTGGACTCGCAAGAGGGCAAGTCCACCAGCCTGCACGATTTCAAGGGTAAGTGGGTAGTCCTATACTTCTATCCCAAGGACTTCACCCAGGGCTGCACGATCGAGGCGCACGGATTCCAAACCGATCTCGCTAAGTATCAGGCCAAAAACGCGCAGATCGTGGGCGTGAGCGTGGATAGCACCGACTCGCACAAGGACTTCTGCGCGAAGGAAGGGCTAAACTTCACGCTGCTATCCGATGCGAATCACGACGTAGTGAAGTTGTACGGTTCAGCGCGCGCCCTGGGTACAGCCGAAGTGGCGCAGCGTAACACTTTCATTCTCGACCCCAAAGGGAAGATCGTGAAGGAGTTCATCGGTGTGATGCCGACGGGCCACAGTGTGGAAGTGCTGGCGGCCCTGGATGAACTGCAAGCCAAGAAGTAGCTAGAGGTTAGAGGTCTTCCTATAGGATTTCATCCGGCTCCCCCTCCCGTCAACGTGAGGTGTGCTGGCCGCCGGGTCCTTCGGGAAATACCGATGATTCTGCGCGGATAGAGCAAGCGAGACTTCGTCCGAACGCTTCCAGTCGATCGGTTCTCTCACGTTCATTGTAACAGTCGTTTTTTGACCCTCCAGCGGAGCACAATTACCCTTATGGAGATCAGAATATCAGACCCCTTCAATATTGGTTCCTTCGTTCGCTCCTCACGCGCTCGTTCCCAAAAGGATTGGCGAGTTTGTTCCTATAGGCGAGTGCATCTGACGGCACGCAGAACGTCTCTGCGGATTCTTGGTCAGACCTTATTCAATCATGTATCAGGAGCTATGAGCACACTACCCGCATCGAGACGGTAAACTGGCTAGAATTTCATCGCGCTAGATCATTGCCCAAAACGCTCGAAGGAAGGCGTAAAGTGGTGACGAAGGACATCGGCATCTTGTATTACGAGTTCTTGCATCTTCGAGCGCAATCCTGCCGCGCGAGCGCTTGCTGAAGAGACGGCCTCGCGGCGGCTACTTGACCACGGCTAGCGTGGTGGGCACAGCGCCCAATTTAATGAGCAGATCCGCAGTATCCTTGTGGATCGAATAGCGGCCGCACTGATTGGCGGTATAGCACATGCCGGACGCCATGGTCCAGGCAGTTTCGCCAGTTTGGCTCTTGACATCTACCGCGGCTCCTTTATTGACCAGGAGCTGGGCGATGTCGCTGGCGCCGATGAACCCGGCATAGTGCATCGCCGTTTCGCCCTTCTTGTTGCGGGCATTTACGTCGACCCCGTGCTCCAAAACGATCTGGACGGCTTCCAGAGCTTTCCTGCCGCCCTCTTCCTCATCGCTGCGGGTAGCCGGCCGGGATTCCCCTGCCGCACCCATCAGCGGTGTGTCCCCAGCGTTGGTGGCAATCAGCGGATCGGCACCCGCCGCGAGCAATATTCGCATCAGCTCGGGATCGGCGGCCACAGCGGCCAAATAGAATGGTGTGGCTCCGGCGATCCTTACGACGGGCGGGTCGGTTCCACGCGTGTCGCCGGGGAAGCCCTTAGTAACCTGAGCGTTCGGTTTCGCACCATGCGCCAGGAGCGCCTTCACGAGATCGGTCAGGTCCGACGGACGCAGCCGGTAATCGGAGAGATATTGAACGCCGGTAAGAAAGGAGACGCCGCGCTGTATGGCGTAGTGCAGGGCAGTAAGACCGAAGCCGTCCGCAACATTGGGATTGGCGCCCTCATCCAACAAAAACTCGGCCACAGCTTGATGTCCGCCGGCACTGGCCAGCACCAGAGCGCTGCCGTCCTTCGGCGTGGCTTCATTGACGTCCGCTCCAGCCGCTAGCAACACCTTGACCGTTTCAATATCGCCTTTGGTGGCGGCAAACATCAACGCAGTGAACCCGCTCTTGGCTCGGGCATGCACATCGGCATGCCGCTCGACGAGAGCCCTCACCGCGTCTGGCTGCAAACTGGCCGAGGCCCACATCAGCGCCGTATGTCCTCGGTGGGTCTCGCGGACGTCCGGGTTGGCGCCGTGGGCCAGCAGCAGCTTGACGGCCTCGACCACGCCATGCAGAGAACAAGTCATCAACGGCGTCTCTCCGGTCTGCGCCAAGCCCAGGTTCGGGTCGGCCCCAGCAGCGAGCAGCTTTCCGACCATGGCCGCACTGCCATTGGAACAGGCTAAGGAGAGAGGAGTGACGCCGTACGTATTTGCGGCGTTGACGTTGGCTCCGGCGTGGATGAGGAGATCCGCGGTATTCAGATCATCCCAATGAGCCGCCCACTCAAGCGCCGTCGCTCCGTCAGGTTCGGACCCATTTACGTCCGCATGCTGTTTCAGGGCGGTTTGCAGGGCCCCTTTGTCTTTCGCGCGCACCGCCTCCACGGCGCGGAGGTCGCCCGCCGCCGCAAAGCTCCATGACGCCAGCAGAAAGGCTATCGAGCAACCACAGATAATTTTCATGCTGCCGTACATACCTGATCTCCTCTGTCGTCCTCCGAGCGAGCGGGACGTACGCATCCACCGTTGGCCTCCCCGCAGGGAAGCCAACTCCGGGGCCGAAGCCGCGATTTCACATCTTGTGTTCGGCACGGTTAGAAACCGTGCCCCTACGGTTTACGACAACGGGAGCAGTTCCAATTCCCCAGTGCTGTTCCCGAAGTGATCCACAGGAACGTTGAGTTTATCCAGAATAGTCACAAGCAGATTGGCCACCGGGGTATTCGGCGAATAGCGGAGATGGCGTCCGCCTTTCAGCGTGCCGGCTCCTCCGCCGAACAGAGTGATCGGAAGATTGTCGTGGGAATGGATGTTGCCGTCGCTCAACCCGCTGCCGTACAGGATGATGGAATGATCGAGGAGCGAGCCATCCCCGTCTGCCGTGTGGCGCATCTTGTCCAGGAGATACGCGAAATTCTGGGCGTGATAGGTGTTGATCTTGGTGATCTTCGCGATCTTCGCGGAATTGTTCTGATGATGGGACAGACCGTGGTGCGGCTCCGAGATTCCAATCTCGGGAAATAGCCGGTTGCTTTCCTCCGATCCCATCATAAAGGTGCTCACGCGCGTCAGATCGCACTGGTGAGCCAAAATCTGCAGGTCGAACATAATCTTAGCGTAGTCATCGAATCGTTCCGGGACGCTGCTAGGCCGGCCCATCACCGGCAACTCCCGTGAGGATTGCTCTTCCGCCAACTGGATGCGCCGCTCGACGTCGCGGATGGAATCCAGGAATTCGCCTAGTTTGCCGCGATCGCTGAGCGGAATCTCCAAGAACAGACGCTGCACGGTGGCGGTCAGCGAATCGAGAATGCTGCGGTCCTGCTTAATGCGAGCCAGCCGGACAGCGGGGTCGGTGCTTTCGTTATCGCCAAATAGCCGCTCGAACACCGCGCGCGGCTGATTCTCGCTGGGCAGCGGCGTGGCAGCGCTGCTCCAGGAAAGGGTGTTGAGGTAGGCGCAACTCCAGCCTTTTTCGCACGAGCCGACCACGTCCGTGTTTTGCATGCCCAGTTCCAGAGAGGGGAGTTGGGTCTGTTTGCCAAGTTCCTTAGCGGCGACCTGGTCCACAGAAATTGCGACGCGGCCTTCCGGGTGTGGGTGTACACAGGTCAGGAAGCTGGCGCCGGTCCGCTCATGGGGGGCCGCGCGTTCGCCCTCATCTTGTATCGCTTCGGCTTCACCGTGGTTCAGCGCGGTCAGGATGAGCATTTGATCGCGGTAAGGAGTGAGAGGCTGTAAAATGGAGGGCAATACAAAGGCCGTGCCCTCCGCCTTAGGCGTCCACTCGTCCATGGTGATGCCATTCGGGGTGTACACAATGAGGAAGCGCGGTGTTGGTTTGGCTGCCGTTTCGGTGCCTCCGAAGGCGGGAACCATACTGTCGAGCAGCGGCAGCGCCAGCGTGACACCGACTCCGGTCAAAAACGTGCGTCGTGGAATAGCCTTCTTGAATATCATCATTGCTCCCGTGAGCTCCCCATCTGAAATGGCGTGCTCTCTACAATTCCCACCACCAACGACGACCAACGATAGCTCTTAGGGGCGGCCTCGCGCAAAATGCCGCGAATGGCTGGTTGATCGTAGTAATCGGTGCCGCGTCCTAAAGCGTACGTCAGCAGTTTTTCGGTGAGCGTGCTTACGAACTCGTCGCGGTGGTTGACCAGCAATTTCCGCAATTCGGCTGGCCCCTGAAACTTAGTCCCGTCGGGAAGCTGTCCGGAGGCATCAATGGGCAAGTTCGCATCCATGGTCCGCCAGCCCCCTATGGCATCAAAGTTTTCGAGAGCAAAGCCCAGCGGGTCCATTCGGGCGTGGCAAGTAGCGCAAACCGCGTTAGCGCGGTGCGCTTCCATGCGTTGGCGGACGGTCAGCTGTTTCCCGTCGTCCGCCTCTTCTTTCAAGGCCGGCACGTTGGGAGGAGGCGGCGGAGGCGGTGAGCCCAGCACATTTTCCAGGATCCATTTACCGCGTAGTACGGGAGACGTTCGGTTCGGGTAGGCCGTAACCGCGAGAATTGCGCCTTGGCCAAGCAAACCTCGCCGATTTTCATCCGTGACGATCACGCGCCGGAACTGATTACCAAGGATATCTGAGATTCCATAAAAGCGGGCTAGGCGCTCATTCACAAACGTATAATCAGCATCCAACAGGTCCGTAACGGCGCGGTCCTCGCGGATGATGCTCTCAAAGAACAGCTCCGATTGCTGGCGAAGGGAAATCCGCAGGTTGTCGTCCCAATATGGGAATACGTCCGGGTCCGGGTTGATGGAAGCCAGGTTGCGCAACATCAGCCACTGCCCGGCAAAATTCACCACGAAGGCGTGGGAACGCGGATCGGCCAACATCCGCTGCACCTGCTGTTCCAGAACGGCAGGCTGCTGGAGTTTGCCTTTGACGGCTAAATCGAGCAGTTCCGAGTCGGGCATGCTGCTCCACAGAAAGAACGAGAGGCGGGAAGCAAGTTCCACATTGGTGATGTGATACACGGTACCGGGAGGAACATTCGCGGGGGCTCGCTGAATGATGAACAGGAAATTAGGATCCACCAGGATGCGCTCCAGGCCCGCCTCGATTCCCATTTCAAAAGGCCGCCCGTTGGACGTTGCGTCGTAGCCATTTTTGTAAAAACCCATCAAAGAAGCGGTTTCCGCATCGGTGACTGGCCGACGATAAGCCGCCGTAGCGAGGGCCGAGAGAATCCTTTTGGCACAGGGCCCTTCCTCCTTGCGGTTGGCGGGTCGGCAGAGCAAGATTTTGCGCCGGCTGGCGGTTTCTCCTACACCCGTCGCTGAGTAGGGTCCGCTGATTGTCAGACTGCCTACCGCGGGATCGCCTCCCTTCCATTGGGCGTACTCGATCCGTCCCAGGGGAGGTTGCAACGTGCCGTCCTCGGCTGAGGTCTGCCGCTCGGAAGTTGACTCCGCCAAAGCGGGCACTTCTTCGCCGTCGCGCCAATTCTCCGGCACGACCGTCTCTTTCACGAAGGCTGCGCCCACTAACTGAGTACCGGCCTTTACTGAAATCCGAAGGTGCAGAATGTCGTCCGCCGTGCGCTCATACTTTTCCTGGGCGTCATCTCCAAAGTTTGCGTTGGAAAAGGACGGGGTGGAACGACCCAGTTTCTCGCCGCCAATAGTGAACTGACCGATCTTCGCGTTGCCCAGAAGGACGTCCAGACGGTGTGGCTCAGCAAGCCCGCGGATATAGTCCCTGCTGTCTTTCCAGAGCCGAACCTGGATGTCGTACTGCCCATCCGCCGGGAAGTAATGCCGCACGGCGATTCCACCGCGCAATCCGAACGGCAGATCTTCGCCCACCCGGTCCTGCTGCATCAGGTACCGCGGGACAGTATACGTATCCGTGAGCGGCTGGCTACCTGTATCTCCAATCGCTAGTCGGCTGATCTTTCTTGCCGCGGATAGATACCTCTCGATCAACATGGGCGATACCGTAAGCGTGTCCCCGATGTTATCGAAGCCGAAACTGTTCTCGTCGGCAGGCAGATAAGACGCTCCATCTATATTCAGTGCTAACAAGTCGCGCACGGCATTGGCGTATTCATTCCGGTTCAGGCGGCGCGTCACGGCTTTGCCGGGATTCGGATTCGTCGCTGCCTCGCGATCAATGGTAGTCTCTAGATAAGAAGCGAAAGAGTTATAGGCAGCATCGTCTGGGCGCGGTACTCCCTTAGGAGGCATAGCGCGTGTGCGCAGCTTCTGGATCACCTTCTCCCAAATCGCAGCGCCTTCGGGAACCTTCTCAACGTCGGCTTGGTCCAGCAAAAGGTTGGCAGTGCGTAGCTTCTCGTTGTGGCAAACTACGCAGTACTTATCGAGAAGTGCTCGGTATTGCGCCGCTGGGGGAGCTGGGGTAGCGCCCAATTTTTGCGTCGCTGCCTGCAGAAGGCCGCTCGAGACAACGAGCCACACTCCCGCCCAAGTCAAAAGGGCCCTCGCCATAGCAACACCGCCTCTCCAAAACGAAGGTGCCCGGAACTCGTCGCTAACGCGTACCCACTAACATTATTCAGTATTCCCCTTTGGCTCCCAGTAACCGACACTATACGCCCCTTATTCAAGGGATTCTAGTGCCAATTTTGGGAACTATAGAGTTAACTCCCGAGGGAGTTAACTCTATAATTATGACTCCCATAATTTTCCCCTGCCTGGTTCGGCTCCCTTCCGAAATGTGAAACAGGGAATCCGGGACGCGAGACGAAGGTCCCCTTTCGTGGCTCCTGCGGGTGGGCCATCGTGCGCGGCCCCTGTTCCTGAGCATCCTCGACGACGCTCGCGGAAATCTATTGCGGACGGTAACGAGCGGAGCTTCACCTATAGCATAGCAGCTTCGGAGAGCGGACGAATTTCAACAAAGAAACGTACATCTTCCTGCGAGATCCACAGAGAGATGTATGATGGAGCTCGAAACTATCCAATGGCAGCGACACACTTACTTTCGGGAGCATCGCCGTCTTCAGCGGCACTTCGGGCATCGAAGATCCCCTGGTAAACCTTGGGCTGCGCTACGAGATCGTGCCGTCCTTGCATGAGAAAAACAACTTGCTGGGGCGGCTTTGATGCGACCTCCTCGGAGGATCTCGTTGACACGGGTGAGCGGATCCGGTCGCTGTGGGCCACAAAGTACAACCAGTTCGCGCCGCGGGTCGGTTTTACTGCTATCTACTACTTGCCGACCATTAGAATTGAAAACGAACCCGGTACCATGGGACCACGGGCAGGTCCTGCTGGTCCTGGCGGCGCGTTAGCCGGAGGCGGTCCGTATTCAGCTGTCATGGTCAGCACACGACCTGTCTTTGGATCGAGCACCATCGTCTTTGCGCCGGGCATGGTTTGCAGCGTCTGCTCGATCGTGAAGTTAGTGGGGCCGTTCTCCTTGATGATGGTCATGGTCCCGGCGGTTTCTGCGCTGATGGCTTCCATCGTGGCGGGATTGAACGCGACGGTATCCACGCCCTCACCAGTCGGGAAGGTGGTAAGGATGTTGCCGTTGTCGGCGTTCACAATCACCACCGTAGGTGACGGCTCGCGTAAATACGAAAAGAGGACGTGATTCTTCGCGTCCAGTGCCAGCCCGCTTCCTCTGGTGCCCTTCGAGCTAATGTCGTAGTGCGCCGTAACGGTCATGTGCTTTGCGTCCACCACGGCAATGATGGCCCTTGCCAAGTGGCTGGGGCAGGAGTTATCCACACAAGTGTTCA